>Ga0209211_10012167_pt1 | contig 10868 bp, 13 predicted proteins | sample RifGroA2_FD_183992 | JGI IMG/M metagenome (GOLD analysis project Ga0209211, IMG submission 183992) | Groundwater microbial communities from Rifle, Colorado, USA - Groundwater A2 (SPAdes) (version 2) | ecosystem: Environmental > Aquatic > Deep subsurface > Groundwater | place: Rifle, Colorado...
TAAAAAAACTATTGCTAATAGCGGGGGTGCTGTTTTCTATATCTCATTTCTTGCCTACGCCTTTGATTCACGGCCAGGACACGCAGTTCAGTACGCACTTTATAGGTGGCGGAATTTTTAGCGGTCTGGTCTGGCTATTCATTAAGAAAAACTTGAGACTGGATTTTGGCCCGGCGCTTGAACTTTTAAGCCTTTACTTTCTGGTAAGCGGCCTTGGCGTAGCCAACGAGCTTTTTGAGTTCGCGGCCGATGAACTTGGATTTGGGGAGATTCCTTCCGGTGACACTTGGTGGGACCTTCTGGCCAACACCCTAGGCGCCTTATTCTTCTGGATTGGTTATAAAATCATTGAGAGATAATGACTGCTACTAACCATATACTTACTGGAGCGACCATAGCCCTGGCTGTTAACCATCCGGCAGTAGCCATACCTCTTGCTTTTGTATCCCATTTTGCTTTGGATGCCATACCGCACTTCGGGGACGGTACAGAGGATGTTTTTAATCGAAACAAGAAGAGAATATTTCGCATCATCGTTTTTACAGATATTTTTTTCACAGTTCTGACAACTACCATACTTTTGATGACTTTGTCGGGGAAGGTATCACTTTTAATATTACTGGCATGCATGCTTGCTTCATTTTTGCCAGATATCGGTATTATTTATCGCTTCTTCCGAGAAATCAAAACAGGCAAATGGGATAAACCTACTAGTCCTCTTATGCGTTTTCACTTAGCCATAGAAAGAGAAAAGCTTTGGGGAATCTGGGTAGAAGTCGGATTGGCTATTTTAATGATTTTACTAATAAGACAACTGAGCATATGAAAATCACGGCTATCAAGCAGCCCTTCGACTCCGCTCAGGGTGACCAAAAAATGAGAATAACCGCCATACGGTCACAGGTTAAGAATCCGGAGCGGGTGAGTGTGTTTGTTGATAGCAAGTACGCTTTTTCACTCAGTTTGAACGAACTATTGGACGAGAAATTAAAACAAGGTAACGAGCTCGACGAAGCCGATGTTAAGCGGCTCAAAAAAATTTCGGCCGACGGCAAGCTGCGGGCCAGAGCACTGGAGTGGATTTTGAACCGCCAACGTTCCATCCGCGAATTTCGCGATTACATGTACCGCAAAAAAGCTGAGCCGGAACTTACGCAGGACTTGATCAAGCAATTTTTAGACAGAGGCTATCTTGATGAACAGAAATTCGGCCAATGGCTAGTCGAGCTTTTGGGCCGGCGCGGCAAAAGTAACCGAGCCATCCGATCTGAACTTTTCAAAAAGGGAATCGACAGGGAACTAGTAGACGAAATAATGAGCCAAGAAGCCAGTGATGAGGCCGATCGCCTAAAGGCTGTGATTGCCAAAAAGCGCAAACTACCACGCTACAAAAGCAATCCCCAAAAATTAGCGCAGTATTTAGTCGCACAGGGGTTTAGTTGGGACCTAGTAAAAGGTCAGCTCCGCCAAGATGAACCGGACCAATAAATATGCATAATTTTGACATATGTACCATTTATGCATATTTTCATATTAACTAATACCTGTAACTAATTTATGATATAGATTAAATTTAGGCGGCGGGCGCGGCTTCGGCGGCCGGCGCTATCTCCTCCTCGGTTACCTTAACGTCAGTGTCTTTGACCAAAATATAGTGATCGGTGATTTCGATGATTTGGGAGCGGTCAATAATCAATGTGTCCTCGGACGAAAAAATCTTGGTGAGCGGCCGAGCCACATAAAGCTTTATCACCAACATACTGTCGCTGTCGTAGGAATAATCGCTAACCTTACCTAGTTTGCCTCTTTTAGTTTTGACGTCTTTACCGATGAGTTCAAAGTGGGTATGCAAGACCTCTTTATGCCGGACCAGTTCATTGGGGTTGGTTAAATCCGTGTCGTCATTAATGGCCAAACCATTTGGGCTAACTTGGCGGACATCCTCAACCAGTAAGACATGCAAGACAGTTGAGCCCGGCGATTTGCACCACCAACCCAATATTTTTAGGTTGTGCGGATTGATGATTGGCTCAACCGCTATAGCGATCGGTCCGCCCACACGCAAGCTAAGTATCGGTACATTGGTAAGAGATTTGCTCAACTGAAGCATTAGCATTATTTTACTCCGATTCTGGGCGCTAAAGTAGCTAATTGTCCTCCGGAAAATCTCCCGAGTGTCGGATTCATTCCGCACCCGGCGAGGATAAGAAACCGCGAAGGGGTGTCTTATGAGGCGGAGCGAAAGCGTAGCCGAAAATAAGCATGAGCAATTGACAGGCCATATCTGTAGCGGATAATTGGATATTAATGAAGAAATATTATATAACATTATTTCTTATGCTTTTCTGGGTTTGGCCGGCGAAGGTTTCGGCCATTACACCGCCGGCGCTAGCAGTGCCTTCCGGTTTAAGCCTGGCCGAAATCAAAATAACTGGCTCAGAGTTTTTAATGCTGTATAACAACACTGGCTCAACCATAACCGACCTGAGCAAGCATTGGCTGTATGTTTTTAATAATGTTAACCCACTAGCGCCCGGCGTGAGTAGTTCTACCCAGCAACTGCCAGCAGCTAACTTGGGCAGCGGTCAAACAATTCTGCTATCGGCTAACGGTGGTGCTACTTGCGGTGCGGCAGTCACCGGCAAATTGAACATCAGCCTGACCGATTCCGGCGGATTTTTGGAAGTCGTCCAAACCAGCCTAGTCGGCGGTGTCTTGGTGCAGACTGCCGGCGACGCCGTATCCTGGAGCAGCGGCACAAACAGTGCGAGCGGAATGATTTCAAACCTGCCAAGTAACAGTTCAGCACCAAACAATGCCTACTACCGCTATCAAGAAGGAACATCTTATCTGTGGCAGAAGGCCGATCAAGATACTTCCAACCCCTGTCAGTTGAATGTTGTAATATCTGGTGTGTCCACACCCGGCCCCATCAATCCTGGCAGTCCACTGTTGCCGGGCGATCCGCCACCGGTCAGTTTTGTTAATGAAACTGAACCGTCTGGATCATCGGCCAATAACGGCCTAAAAGCACCGGTTATTAATGAGCTATTGCCGAACCCGGTTGAACCCCAGACTGATAGCGAAGATGAATTCGTCGAAATTTATAATCCCAATGATGTAGCCTTTGATCTAAGCGGTTTTAAGTTACAAACCGGCATCACCAGTTTACGCAGCTACACTTTTCCAACTGGAACAATGCTGCCGGCCAAATCGTTCACCACTTTTTCTTCGGCTGATACCAATCTAACTCTTTCCAACAGCGGTAGCCAAGCCAAATTGCTCGATCCTTCGGGTAATGTCATCAGCCAGTCAGACAGTTATAGTTCGGCCGCCGAAGGCCAAAGCTGGGCACTGGCCAACGGCAAATGGTATTGGACAAAGACAGTGACTCCAAGCCAGGCCAACGTTATTAACAGCCCAGCGGCCGCCGGTGCCGGTTCGAATTCCAAGAAGACGTCTTCGGCTGCCAAATCAAACAGTTCAACAGGTCAAGTCAAAGGAGCTTCAACGTCCTCTAATCCGACAAGCTCTGGTAATGAGACCTCAAAACTGCATCCGTTAGTGCTTGCCGGGGTAGGTGCTGGAGCGGTAGCATATGCAATGTATGAATACCGTCATGACTTGGCCAACCGTCTCCACCAGCTCCGACGATACCGAGAGGCTCGGGCTACTGCTCGGTCGGCAACTCAAGCCACCAATAACGGTGGAACTAGTCTCCGATTTGGGCGGTGGCAAGACAACCTTCGTACGTGGCTTAGCGCGCGGTTTGGGAAGTAAGGACTTTGTCACCAGCCCGTCATTTACTTTAAATAATGTTTATAAAGGCCGAGGCGGCCTTAAAATTCACCACTTTGATTTTTACCGACTGGCCGAGGCCAATATTATGAGCGCCCAATTGGTTGAATCACTCAAGGAGCGCCAGGTTATTACGGTGGTGGAGTGGGGTGGCATTGTATTGGATGTCTTACCAGCCAAAAGGCTAACTGTTGAATTCAAGCCAGTTGCCGCAAGTGAGAATGAACGCCAGATCGTTTTTCGATATCCAGATACCAAAACCAAAATTAAATTATTTAAAAAACTGGAAGCAGAATGGACAGCCAGTCGGTCATGATTTTGACGATTAGAACTGATAAACCGGTAGCCGAAATAGGCCTTTTTAAAGATTCCAAAAAGATTGCTTATGAGAGGTGGCGAGCCCACAGACAACTGACTGCGACAATCCACAAAAAATTACAGCAAATACTTGACCCCAGCACTAAAATCTCGAAGCTCCATAATCCGCTTACCGACTACTCCGCTCGGGATTTAGTGCGGGGCAAGCAAGTCCTTTCATTGGATGATATAGAGGGAATTGTAGTCTTTAAAGGGCCGGGCAGTTTCACTGGACTGCGAATCGGATTAACAGTGGCTAATGCCATGGCCTACTCTTCGAATGTTCCAATAGTTGCGCGCAGCGGCCAAAAATGGATCCAAACCGGCATCAAAGACTTGCAGGCTGGTAAAAACGACAAGATCGCGCTGCCGCGCTACGGCCATCCGGCAAACATCTCCAAGCCCAAAAAATAATGACTGAATCGTTTGATAATATTTGAGCCGAGTCGTATATTATTAGTAGGATTTTCTGTTTGGTTGGATAATCCGAAATTTTAATCAATTTTTGAACGATCATAGCTGTGAGCTACCAGACTAAAGAAGTGATAGTGACCGTCTGAAGGCGAGCAGCTCGGAATAGGAGGATGTGATGATAGTACTTACTATTGTGCTGGCAATAGCTAGTCTTCTAGTGGGCGGCGGCGGTGCTTATTACTACGTTCGCCGAACTCAAGGCATGGCAGCCGAAGAGGCTAAAAAAGAACTGGCTAAAGCTAAAAAAGAGGCCGAGGCCATGATAAGTAAAGCTCAGGAAGAGGCCGACAAACGTGTCGACGAGGCACGCAAAGAAGAGACCAAAAGACGCAGTGAGCTCAAGGAGCTGGAGCAAAAAGTCATTGAACGGCAAGAATCGCTTGATAAAAAATTAGATGAACTGGACAAACGCGGCCAGGGACTGCGTAAGAGCGAAGATGGAGTTGAGGCTCTGAAAAATGAGATTCGTGAAATCCGCGCCAAGCAGCAGGAAAAACTTGAAAAAATCGCCAAACTGACCAAGGCTGACGCCGCCGAAAAGCTGATGCAAATGACCGAGCGCGACATCAAGGAAGATCTTAAAGGTATGGTCGCTAAACTGCAAAATGATGCCAAGGAAAATGCCGAGGAACAATCGGCCATGATTTTGGCTACAACCATGGAGCGCATGGCCTCGGAGGTCACAGCCGAGCGGACGGTTACCGCCATCAAGCTCGAGGACGAGGAAATGAAGGGCCGGATTATCGGCAAGGAAGGCCGCAACATTCAAGCTCTGCAGCGGGCCACTGGCGTGGACATTTTGGTTGATGAAACACCGGGCATGGTGGTGCTTTCCAGTTTTGATCCGGTGCGCCGCGAGGTAGCCCGTCAAGCCATGGAGATGCTGCTTAAAGACGGTCGGGTTCATCCTGGCCGGATTGAGGAAGTAGTTGAAAAGGCTCAAAATCAAGTTCAGAAGGAAGTTGTCCGAGCCGGTGAGGATGCTGCCCGTGAGGTTGGTATTGTTGGCGTGCCCAAGGAAATCCTCCAGCTACTGGGCGAACTTAAATACCGAACCAGTTACGGCCAGAACGTGCTGCGCCACAGCATTGAAATAGCTCATTTGGCTGGCGTGCTGGCCGAGGAGCTGGGCGCTAATGCCAAGATTGCCAAGTACGCCGCCCTGACGCATGACCTAGGTAAAGCCTTAACCCACAAGGTGGAGGGTAAACATCATCACATCAGCGGCGAAATGCTTAGAAAATACGGTGCGCCCGAAGAAGTGGCTAAAGCCGCTGAACAGCATCATGACGACATGGAGGCCACAACCTTAGAGGCTCTAATTGTCCGAATTTGCGATGCCATTTCTGGTGCCCGCCCGGGTGCCCGCAATATCAGCGCCGAAAACTTCATTGAACGAATGAAAGATCTCGAGAATACGGCCACCAGTTTCGAAGGCGTAGACAAAGCCTTTGCCATTAGCGCCGGACGTGAGATCCGTATCATAGTTCAACCGAAAGCGATCGATGATCTGCATGCTATTAAATTGGCTCGTGACATTGCCAACAAAATTGAGTCCACTTTGCAGTATCCGGGTACGATAAAAGTGAACGTCATTCGCGAAACTCGCGCGATTGAATATGCGAAGTAGGGAGTAGGAGATAAAAAGAGCTGTTGTTTTACATGGCACTAATTCGACGAGCCAAAACAGCTGGTTTCCATGGACCAAGACCGAACTTGAGAAATTAGGCTATGAGGTCTGGGTGCCGGATTTGCCGGGCGCCGATAATCCGGATATTGAACGCTACAACAAGTTTTTGCTCAGTAGCGACTGGGGCTTCGATGATAATTTGATCGTCGGTCATTCTTCGGGCTCGGTGGCAATCCTCGGCCTGCTGCCGGCCCTGCCGGAAAATGTCAAAATTAGCACGGCTATTTTAATTGGCACTTTTCGCGGTAATCTTGGTAGGGAAGATTTGCGAGGAGTAGACGTTAAATTCGATTTTGAGAAGATTAAAAATAAAGCCGAAAAATTTATCGTTGTTCACTCCGACAATGACCCTTACTGCCCGCTGGATGGAGCCAAGTGGATAGCCAAACAGTTGAATGCTGAATTTATATTGCTTCCCGGTCAACAGCACTTCAGCTCGCACATCGACCCAAAATATAAGCGTTTTCCGGAGCTAATTGAGATCATTAAAAGTAAGGTTCTAACAGCCCCTTCTTAAATATTACTTTCATTCCTGAAATAAATGGCGGCGCATATTTATCTGGATGAGCTTCAATCTCTTTTTTGAGTTTGTTAATAGCTACCCAAACATAATTTGCAGCGTGACTTTTATCCAAATTTATTTCAGTCTTGTCTGACCTAGCAATAAATACCATCTTGAAGGCTTTATCGACATTATCAAAATGATGATACTTAAATAATTCCTTAAATCTTATTTCTTTACCAAAAGCCTTTTTGATCTCTCGCCTGATGCATTCTTTATATGTTTCATCAGCCAGTACAGACCCAGTGACTGAGAATGTCCATTTACCAGGATGCCACTTTTTAGATATAGGCCGCCGCTGTAATAGCAGTTTATTTTGCGGACTCAATACTATTAGGTAAGAAGATCTGTGTATCAAGTTGGCCTCATTAAATCTGCTCCGAGGCAGTGATCCAATTATGTTGTCATTTACGTCAACTTGGGTAAGAAGCTCTTCTTGATTCATAAGATGTGGTCGGGGAGACAGGATTTGAACCTGCGACCCCCGCGTCCCAAACGCGGTGCGCTACCAGACTGCGCTACTCCCCGTAAGCCAGATTAATTATAACCTAGCAGACAGTGGTAGTATGTCCTTATGTTAAAAATTCGGTTCGAGATGCCGGCTCAAAAGTGGATACTTTGGCGTTACGGGCATGGCCGTCTGGCTGATACCTGGATTCTAACTCATGTCGCAACTGGTATAGCTGGCGGATGGTTAGGTTTAATCACCGGCTGGCGCCCGGCCGTATTTTTATCATTAGCTATTTTTGTTTATTTTGTGTACGAACTTTGGGAAGCCTATATTGGCATTGTTGAGGATGTTGAAAATGCCTTAGCCGATGTGGCGGCCGGCGCTCTGGGCACGGCTTTAGTTTTGTGGTTGGATAAAGTCTTTAATTTCGATTTCGCAAGCGCTGTCGTTTTATTTGTAATATCAACGGTGGTGGCCTTGGCGCTTCTGTTAATCGGCTACCGCGTCTATTTAGGTCGAGTAGTTAGGAAAGAAGTTGTCCGGATTTATCCTGACTGGGACAGCCCCAGCGGCCGAGCCAAAATTATCAAAGATCAGATTTTATTTTTCGGCTTGTCTTTGAGTGGAACTTTTGTGCCAATTTTTGCCGTCGCCTTTGGCGCCACAGCTGGCTGGCTTTGGGCGATTTTGAGCACCGGTTCCATTTTCTTACTTAGAGCCCAAGTCAAATAAGCTCAACACTCGCTAAACTGTAAGATTATTTATTTTGTTGTTTGGCGCGGTGATAGAGCGTTGTAGTAAAAATGGTGCTAATGACTCTTAGGACAACATAACTTGAAACACCAAGTAGTATGGCAACAATCCAACCCATTGTATGGGCCGTCGAGCTATCGAACCAATAATTCTCCACTAATTTTGGTAAAAAGCTCAAAGTACCTATAACTACAACGCCCGCGAAAGTACCAAGCCGAATAACCAGACTCTCCTTCCAAAAATGACCGAGTGTATCGAGCGAGTGCCTGACGGTGCTAAAAACACCGCTATGCCCCGTAATAATGGCCGGCGCCAGCTGGGCCATGCTAAGCGAAAAAGAACTGGTGATAGCTTCGAAGCTGCCATGGATGGTTTTGAATTTTTGCCGTTGAGCTATCAGACCGAGAGAGAAGAAAAAAATAGCCATCAAGGCAAACTTGGCAATCCGCAAAAAATTCTTGAGCACAAATATCAGACCATAAAATGTCGGCACTGACCGGCCTTCCAGCCTGGCCAGAGTACTGGCCGAAACAGCCGCTACGAAAAACGAAGTTACAAACATGGCATAGAAAACCGAGAAAGTGACTAGTCCCAGCCGAGGCAGGAAAGTGCTCGGCGCCGCCTGCACCACCTCGCCAATAATTTGCGGCTGTTCGACTTTGTGCCACAGCGATATCACAAAGGCGCTAACTAGAGGTGAAGTTAACAGAATAAAAATGACCGCTAAATAAGGATAAAGAATAATATGCGGATCCTTGATTAGCATCTTAGAGGACTGCTTAACTATCGAGCCGGCACCGTGGATAGCTTCTTTAATTTGCCTGAAAAGATAAACCGCTGCCATACCCCGTTTATACCAACCGAAGAGTAATCCGTAAAGGAACTTGGTCGGAGCGGCGGGATTTGAACCCACGACCTCATCGTCCCGAACGATGCGCGCTACCAAGCTGCGCCACGCTCCGCTTTCACCTGATTTTAACAGAGTAAGATACAATATCGGTAATGCTTGCGTTTAGCTTAGTTATTCTTGGAATTCTGGCGATAGTAGTGATCGACGAAATTTTGTGGCGAGCCAAGATTTTAAAAGGCGAGTACAATCGCAAATTCGTCCATATTTCGGTGGGCAGTTTTGCCGCCTTTTGGCCGTGGTTACTTAGTTGGCGTCAGATTCAGGCTCTGTGTTTAATTTTACTGGCTGGCCGAGTGATCAATCAGCTACATACTTTTGTTCACGATAAGGCTGGAATTAAGCGGCGGACATACGGCGAATACTTCTTTCCGGTTGGCATTGGTTTGTGCACGTTGCTGACGACTAACAAATTATTTTTTGCCTTGGCTGTTTTGAATATGGCCGTGGCCGACGGACTGGCGGCCGTCATTGGCCAGTTTGCTGGTGCCCGTTGGCGCTATCAAGTTTTTGGTTATACCAAGACAATCATCGGCACGATGACTTTTTGGCTGGCAACCCTGAGTATATTAGGCATTGGACTCTTATTGGCAAGCGATGCCATCAACTTTGCTGATTATGGACTTTTGCTTTTGCTGTTACCGCCAGCCCTAACCGTTTTAGAGAATTTCAGTTTATTTGGCCTAGACGATATAACTGTTCCGGTAGTTACGCTGGCAGTTTTGCAGTTAGTCTAAATACGACTAGGCTGCGCCGATTAAAATGCCAGCTAAAAAGACTAAACCGCCTCCCACAATCACTTGCAGAACCGATAACCAAAAGCGCATTTGGAAGTAGCGGTAGCGAATGTATGCGATGGCGATTAGTTCAATGCCGACAATCAAGTAAGCAATGATTAGCGCCACATCAAGGTCCGACATCAAAAACGGCACTGTGTGGAAGATGCCACCCAAGAAGGTCATCAAGCCGATGATGACGCCGCGCCGAAAGGGATGGCCGCGACCGGTCAGCCGGCCATCATCACTCAGGCCTTCGGCAAAGGCCATACTAATGGCCGCGCCGACGGCCGCTGACACGCCGACCAAAAAGGCTATATGTGGATTGCGGGTGGCAAAGGCGGCCGCAAAAATCGGCGCCAGCGTCGAGACCGAGCCGTCCATCAATCCCGCCAAAGCCGGCTGGACAGTCTGCAATATAAAGCGATTTTGATCTTGCGATGTTCGTACCTCTCTATTTAGTGGCCACCTGAAAGGATTAATGCTTCTAGCCATATCAACTTTTCCTAGCCCTCATTTTAGTAACTATCCAGCTGAATAAAATAAATACCACCGAAAGCAAAAAGGTTATTAATGCCGTTAAGCCAATAAACGAAATAGGATCGTCGGCCCTAAGCGAGAAGTAGTACCAAATGAGAGCATGCGGCACCAGAGCAACCGCCGAAACGATAAAATAGGCTGAAAATTTCATGGAGGTTAGACCAGCGGCGTAAGAAATTACATCGTGTATCGCACCCTGAAAAATTCTCAAGAAAAACAGGATGAATAATCCATATCTGCCTGCTAACCGATCCACTTTTTTCAAATTTTCTGGGCCGGCAAATCTTTCAGCCAATGTTCGGCCAAACCTTCGGGCTATAAAAAAATTAGTAGCAAAGCTGATTAGGGCAGCCAATGAAATAAGCCAAATTACATCCTGCCCGTAAGCATAGTAACCTACCAATATAATCGGGCTTGAGCTTAACGGAGCAATAATATAGGCGGTCAGCGCCAGTAAAATTACAACTGCTGGGCCAAATGCACCGGCCCGGTCTATTAAAGTTCTTAGAGTTTCTTGGGGAATTAGCTGGCTGAGCAGAAAAAGAATCACAAAAAGAAGA
>Ga0209211_10012172_pt1 | contig 10867 bp, 12 predicted proteins | sample RifGroA2_FD_183992 | JGI IMG/M metagenome (GOLD analysis project Ga0209211, IMG submission 183992) | Groundwater microbial communities from Rifle, Colorado, USA - Groundwater A2 (SPAdes) (version 2) | ecosystem: Environmental > Aquatic > Deep subsurface > Groundwater | place: Rifle, Colorado...
GCATGGGGCAGCACAAAGGGAGCGATTCTTGATTCCATAGCTGAATTAGATTGTAAATTTTTGCAAATTCTGTATTTAGAACCTTTAAGTACTCAAGTAAAGCTAGAAATTGAAAAAGCAAAAAATGTAATTGTTGTAGAAAATAATGCAACGTCCCAGCTTTCTTCGTTAATAGCTGAAAAAACGGGATTTTTTATAGAAGATAAAAATAAAATCTTAAAGTATGATGGCAGACCTTTCTTAATAAATGAATTGTGTGATGAAATAAAGAGGAGATTACGATGACTGCAGACATCAGAGAAAAAATAAAAATAAGAACATCTGCCCAAGCAACATGGTGTCCGGGATGCAGCAATTTTTTAATTCTTGCGGCAGTGCAAAAAATTATAGAAAAATATATAGAAAAAGGAAAGAAAAAGGATGATTTTGCAATTGTTGCGGGTATAGGATGTCACGCAAAAATATTTGATTATCTCGATATTGGGGGAATAAATACACTTCATGGCAGGGTGGCTCCAACTTGTTTAGGAATAAAATTAGCAAAACCAAATGTTTCTGTTTTAGGATTTTCTGGAGATGGCGATGCATATGCGGAGGGCATTGAGCATTTAATACATTCAGCTCGGTATAACTCTGATTTTAAATACCTTGTTCATAACAATCAAGTTTTTGCTTTGACTATGGGACAGCCAACACCAACAACTAAACGTGGATATGTCAATAAAACAAATCCTCGCGGGGTGGTTACATACCCATTCAATCCGATAAGATTGATGCTCGTCGCGGGAGCCAGTTTTGTAGCAAGAGTATATGCAGATCTTTTACAAATTCAGGATGTATTGGAAGAAGCATTAAAACATAAAGGGTTTGCATTCATCGAGGTTTTGCAACCCTGTCTAATTTTCCAAAAAAATGAGGGCTACAAAATAAGAACTTACTCTCTTCAGAAAGAAGGACATAATAAATCTGACTTCAATGCCGCAATGCTCAAAGCAGAAGAATTTGATTACAACTCTGATATTGCAAAAATACCTTTAGGAATATTCTATCAAAAAGAAAGGGAAACTTTTGAGGAGTTAAAGTTGAAAAAATAAATCAACTTGAATGGATTTATTTTAAAAAGATATATTAATTCATACTTTTAATTTTTGGCAGACATTTTTGCATAATGGTATCTGCTTAGAATTCTAAAGTAAAAACTTAAGTTAAGCAATACATATTGAATTTTCTCGTTGAGAAAATTAAACAGATGATATGATACTTATCAGTTAGACAAGGATGGACATTTTAAGGTTTCTCGCATAAAAACTTTACAAAGGTAAGTAATTACGCATAATGTAAAGATTTATATATTCTTAACTATAGTTAATTAAAAATGGTTAATAAGTTGATTTATCCCCAGGAAATAGAAGTTTGGCATATTTTACCATCTATACGAAGAGCTTTAGCTTTACAAATGATAAAAAAAGGGATTGAACAGAAAAAAATAGCTTCTCTTTTGGGTGTTACAGAATCTGCAATATCCCAATATCTAAGTAAGAAAAGAGCTTCTGAAATAACTTTCAACAGAAAATTAAAAAAAGAAATTCTTATTTCAGCTAATAAAATTTTAAAAAATAGAGAGCTTGCTTTGTCTGAAATTCAGCATATTTTAAATTTGCCAGAAATTAAAGAAAAGATTTGTGTGATTCATAAAAAATACAAGGGAGTTAAAAATAATTGTAACATCTGTTTGCAATGAAAGAGATATATCTTGATTATGCTGCAACCACCCCTGTTGATGAAAGAGTTTTACAGGAAATGATGGATTATTTTACTAAAATATACGGCAATCCAAGCAGTTTCCATAACAAAGGGATGGAAGCAAAAAACGCAGTTGATAATGCAAGAGATAGAATCGCAAAGATCTTAAATTGCTCTTCGAAAGAAGTTATATTTACTTCTGGTGGAACAGAAAGTATAAATTTTGCATTGAAGGGGATTGCTTTCGCAAATAAGGAGAGAGGAAATCATATTATTACCTCAAGAATTGAGCATCATGCTACATTAAATGTTTGCAGATATCTTGAAAAAAAAGGTTTTGAAATAACTTATCTTGATGTTGATAAAGATGGAATAATTAATCCGATTGATGTAGAAAAATCAATAACAGACAAAACAATTCTTATTTCAATAATGTATGCCAACAATGAAATAGGGGTTATTGAACCAATTGAAGAAATAGGAAAAATTGCTCGCAGAAAAGGCATATATTTTCACACAGATGCTTGTCAAGCTGCGGGATTCTTAGAATTAGATGTTAATAAATTAGGTGTTGATTTATTAAATTTAAATGGGAGCAAAATTTATGGACCTAAGGGAATTGGATTATTATATATAAAAAGAGGAGTAGAAATTGAACCATTTGTTCATGGTGGAGGTCAAGAATTTGGAATTCGTTCAGGTACAGAAAATGTTCCGTCTATTATTGGATTAGCAAAGGCTTTGGAATTAACACATGAAGAAATGCAGAAAAACAATTTAAAACTTATAAATCTAAGAGATTTCTTTATTAAAAAGTTATTAAAAATACCGAAAAGCAGGCTTAATGGCCACCATGAAAAAAGGCTTCCTAATAATGTTAACATTTCTTTTTTGGATGTAGAAGGAGAGGCTATGCTCCTTCACTTAAACGAAAAAGGCATTTATGCTTCAACAGGTTCAGCATGTGCTTCGCAAAGTTTAGAAACCAGCCATGTTCTTCGTGCAATAGGTCTGCCATATGAAGCTTCTCATGGCAGCTTAAGATTTACATTAGGGAATAAAACGACTATTTCAGATATAGAAAATGTGCTTTCAATTCTGCCCAATATTATTGAAACACTCAGGAATATCTCGCCATTAAATTTAAATATGGAGCATTATAAATGAAAAAAATGAAAAAAGAAAATGAAATGGAAACTCATTCTGACGTAAAAGCAAAAGTGGACTCACAAAAATGGTTTTATACAGATATTGTAAAGGACCATTTTTTTAATCCTAAAAATTTTTTAAGTGAAAAAAAAGCAAATAGTTACAAAGCAGATGGCGTCGGTTTGGTCGGGAGCCCGGCCTGTGGTGACATGATGAAAGTTTGGATAAAAGTCAATAAAGAACAAGACAAAATTGTTGCTATGAAATGGTCTACATTTGGATGTGCATCTGCAATTGCGTCTACATCGATGCTTTCGATGATGGTAAATGAAAATGGCGGCATGAAAATAGATGATGCGCTCAAAATTAAGCCGCAAGATATTGTGAAAAGACTTGGTGACTTGCCAACGAGAAAATTTCATTGCTCTGTTTTGGGAGATAAAGCGCTGAGAGCAGCAATAAACGATTATTTTAGAAAGTCTAATCAAATAAATAGAATGATTATTGAGGGTTCAAGGCTTATCGACAAAGAAACAGGTGTCACCGATAAGGATATTGAAGAGGCGGTATTAGAAGGAGCAGATACACTCGAAAAAATCCAGCAAAAACTTAAAGTTGGAGTTAGCAATAAAGTTTGCATTCCAGAAGTTGAGCAGCTTATAAGGTTTTATAAAGAGAAATATTTTGGATAAATCATGTACAAAGTAAAAATTGATAAAGAAAAGTGCATTGGTTGTGAAGCTTGCGTGGCTCTTTGTCCTGAAGTCTTTGAAATGAAAGACAACAAGGCGAATGCTAAAAAACAAATAACGGACAAAAAGTGTGCGAAAGAAGCCGCGGATAGTTGTCCGACTCAAGCAATAATTATATCAAACAAATAATATAAAATGAAAAAAAGTAAAGCAAAGAAAATAAAGAAAAAAGAAACAATTGCGGACTTAATTAAAAATAATCCTGAAGCTGAAAGAATTCTTAATGAAGAAGGTTTATTGTGCAGCGATTGTCCATATGCAATATATGAAAGTGTTGAGCAAGGTGCGGCAGTTCATGGTTTAGATGCAAAAAAAATATTAAAAAAACTAAAGAAAACTAATTGAAGAGGATTGAAAACCTAAACAAAAGTTTTTAAATGCCCCTTGGCGCTTAATCAAATGTGGAAAAGAAAGAAAGTATCGGTGGTTTTTTCTACGTATAATGAGAAAGACTCTATTAGAAAATGTATAAATGATTTATTTAAAACGAAAGTCGTAGATGAAGTAGTTGCAGTAGATAACAATGCTATTCAAGGCACAAAAGCAGAAATTAGAAAAACAAAGGCAAGATATTTTCATGAGCCAAAACAAGGATTTGGAAATGGATATCGAAGAGCATTAAAAGAAGCCAACGGAGACATTTTAATTATGATTGAGCCAGATGGAACATTTGATGCCGATGATATTTTTAAGTTATTAGCTTATTCAGACGATTTCGATGTGGTTTTTGGAACGAGAACTACCTCTATCCTAATCGGTGCTGGAGCAAACATGGGGCGGTTTATTAAATGGGGAAATTATGCTCTTGCAAAATTAATTGAGTTTATTTTTAATACAACTCATTTGTCAGATGTAGGATGTACTTACAGATTAATTAAAAGAAACGCTTATGAAAAAATAAAGAATAAATTTATTATTACAGGCAACGCTTTTAATCCGGACATGACTTTACAAATAATACGGAATAAAATTAAATATATTGAAATTCCGGTTAAATATCTAAAAAGAGTTGGATTTTCTTCAGTTACTGGAAAATTGTCAAAAGCAGTCATTGTAGGCTTTGGTATGCTTGTTTTAATACTAAAACATAGACTCGGAATAATAAAAAAATGATTCCTAAAAAAGTATTGTTAGTCAACCTTCCGTTTGAAAAGATTTATGAAAAAACAAGCATGAGAGGAATTGCTCCCTCAACTCCACCACTTTCACTTGCATGCATAGCCGGGAGTATACTAACAAAAAATCATAAAGTGAAGATTTTTGATTTTAACATTTATGAAGAAGCAGAATCAAAATTTATCAAGGTTATAGAAGAATTTTCTCCAGATTTTGTAGGCATCACTTTTGTAACCCCTTTAATCAAAGAAGCGGATAGAATTTCAAAAATTGTTAAAAAAATCATCCCAAGTTCAATTACCATTGGTGGCGGACCGCACTGTTCTTCTTTTCCAAAGTCTACATTAGAGGAAACAAGTTTAGATATTCTTGTTTTTGGGGAGGGAGACTTCACCATTTTAGAAATTCTGAAAGACAAAGATCTTAGAAAAATCAAAGGAATTGCGTTTAAAGAAAAAGGAAAAGTTTTTGTAAATGAAAAAAAAGAATTTATAAAGGACTTGGATTCATTGCCATTTCCCGCATACAATCTTTATAATATTAATAAATATAAAATTCCCCCAGCAATCGCTAGAAAAAACCCGGTAGTTTGGCTTGAAACATCAAGAGGGTGTGTTTTTGGTTGTGTTTATTGCAATAAAAGTTGTTTTGGCAGAACATTTAGAGTCAAATCTCCTGAAAGAGTTGTTGAAGAATTCAAAAGAGCAAAAGAATTCGGGTTTAAAGAAATACATTTAACAGATGATGGTTTTACTACAGATATAGACCGAGCAAAAAAAATATGTGATTTGCTGATTAAAAAAAACATTGGGATTGGCTGGAGCACCATTACCGGGATTAGAGTGGACAGAGTAGATTTAGGGCTTTTAAAAAAAATGAAAAGTGCCGGTTGCTACAGAGTTTATTTTGGAATAGAGTCTGGAAATCAGGAAGTTTTGAATAGAATAAAAAAAGGAATAACTTTAGAACAAGTTAGAAAAGCAGTCAGTTGGGCCAGGAAAGCAAAAATGGAAGTCGCAGGTTATTTTATGATTGGGCTTCCAGGAGAAACTGAAAAAACGATGCAGCAAACAATTGATTTTGCAAAATCTCTTGATTTAGATTTGGCTAAGATTAGCATAACTATACCTCTGCCCGCAACAGAATTGTTTGAGGAAATGAAAAAGGAAAATTTAATAAAAACCACCGACTGGGAAAAATTTAAATTCTATTCCACGCCTTCAAGTGTTTACGATCACAAAAATTTGTCTTGGAATACAATTGAAAAATATTATAACAAGTTTTATAGGGAGGTTTTTTTAAGCCCACGATTCTTGTATCGAAAAGTAACCGCTTCTTTAAAAAATAAAACTTTGTTAGATGACTTAAAAATGGCTTTTTCGATTAAATGGATATAATAACACCTAACAGAAAATCTCAGAAAAGTTTAAGTTATGTTTTAGCAATCTTTTGATTTTTTTTACAGGATGTGAGACCTTATTCCACTATTGCTATGGAGAAAAAATAAATACCTCGACGGGAAATAATTCATTTTCATTATTTTGATAATATTATTATCTTGATACTACATCACTGTTTTCCCATTTATTTTATCATCATAAAATTAGAGTTTTTATGAGTTATTATAATGATTGTGCAAAAAAATATGCAAATTATAACTTTCCTGTCATAAGTATCTTATTGAATAGTTCATTATATTGTTTTGCTCCCACATTTGCATCATAATATTCTTTAACTGCGTGCAGTCCTTTTTTGCCAATTGCATTCGCTTTTTTCCGGTTATTATAAATATATTCTAACTCCTCTTTAAATGATTCATAATTGTCTGGCTTAAAAATAAAACCATTTTTTCTATTTACAATCAATTCACAAATACTTGGAATTCCAGTGGTTAAGGTGGGCTTTCCAGTCATTAAATTGTGCGTAAAAGCGCTTGGAGTATTACCCCAAGTATCTGGCGTGTTTCTCCTTGTTGCCAAAAGGCAGTCTGTAGAGTTAAGATATTTATTGAGCATAATCTGATCAGATATCCATCCAGTCATTATTATTTTTTTTTCAATGCCTAAGTCATATATGAGTTTTTTAAACCATCTTTCACCCATTGTCCCGCCTACGAAAAGAAGTTTCCAATTTGGATGAATCTTTACTAATTTTTCCCACCATTCAAGAACTTGGTCATAACCTTTACTTTTATGAATTATGCCATGCAAGCCAACAACAAAATCTTCATCAGTGAAACCAAGTTTTTTTCTTTCAAGTTTTGCATTGCAGGGAGAATAAACCCCTCCGCACATAGGTAAATTTATTCTTTCAATTTTTCTTTTTGAAAAGCCCCTCTTCAAAAGAATCTCTTTCTCAAAATTATTGTGAGCTATCACAAAAAAGCCTTTTCTATTCCATTGTTTTACCTCAAAACTTTCTATGTTATCTGCGATTTTTCTGCCAAACTTTCCTTTCCCAAAAATAACCGAGAGCCACCAATCACCTATCTCTACTATTACGGGAATTTTTAAAAAACCCATAAAAAAAGGCACAAATGGCAGAAGTTCTCTGCACATTATTATGTCTGGTTTTTCTTTACTTAACTTTAAAAGTGCATTAGGCAGATAAAGATAAAACAAAAAAAGCTTAATCCATTTATCAAAAGTACTTTTTATGTCAATTTTAAAAGGAATGGTTTTTACTTTAATATATTTTCGCAGTTCCTCATTTTTCGGGTCTTTCCATGTCATGCCAAGATGGACAAGAAAAAATTCTTTAGAAAGTTTTTTGTATATCTCCATTAAACCAGGCAAAGGAATAAGCTCAAATTCCGGAGGATATCTGTGAAGAATCAATATTTTCGGTTTCTGCTTATTTTCCATTTTAACTACCTTCATATTTCAATTCATATATAATCAATATGGGTTGTTTTTGATTATTATTCTGAAAGTATGCTTTAGATATAACACTATTGGTTTCATTTGGCCAACTATAAGCCCATTTTGGAGTAAAAACGGGTTCAAAAGCAGACAATATCAAATATCTCGGTTTTGACTTTAATATTTCCTGATTAAAAGCAGTTACATTCTCTTGAAAATTAGAAATTAAGCTATTAAATGTAAAGTCATAGACTTTTCTCTCTGAGTAGTATGAGATTTGTGGAACTGAAGAGGTAATTACGACGTCATCGTTATTTGAATTCTCTTTTAGCCAAAGCCCTGCTTCCTTGACTTCGAGATACGATTCTTTTTTGTTTTCAATTATGCTTTTAGAAAAAGTAAATTGGCCATAAAGACACACGACAAATAAAACAATGAATATAAAACCAACAATTCCCTTTGATTTTGTTACCTTAGAAAAATAATCCGATATTTTTGTTAGTCCAATACCTGTAAAGGCAAACATTCCAGGAAGAAAAGCGAAAAACCATCTGAATTCAAAACTTGGAGTTCTTAAAAGGAAAATAAAAGAACCCAAAACAGAAATAATCAACAATGCGTTGAAAATATCTGACTTGAAATCTAAATTATCTTTATTCCTGCTGAAATTTTTAATAAGCGGCAATTTAATCCAAAAGTAAAATAACGATAATATTATTCCAAATAGAAAAAAATAAAATAATAATCCTGGGATAAAAAGAGCGGGCTGATAAAACCCATAAAATACCTCAAGAGTTTTAAATACAATTGGATTTTCAGGATGATAATTAACCGAGATGATTGGAATATTTTTTAAATTAAACAGGATGAATAATGCTCCTAAAAGTAGAATAATCAAAATGGGATAACTAATTTTTTTTCTTTCTACAATAAATTTATAATTTAATATCGGGATAAATGCCAATAAAGCAGGGATAAAGATTATGTTTCCCGGTCTGATTAAAATGCATGCCGCAATGAATAATGCAATAACTGGAAGTGCAAATTTTGGTTTTATAAACCAAGCATTTTCTTTTTTCATATAACATTTAAATAAAATAAAAATTGCCAAGAATTCAAATATAAGAGAGATATTTTCAGTGTGAAATCTATTGCTGTAGAACAAACTTTCCCATAAGACTGATAGAATTGCTGTTGAAATCAAAGCGATTCTTTTGTCAGAATACATTTCTGACATTATTCTATATGTTAAAAAGATTAGAATTATTGAAGGCAAGAATAATAAAAAAAATCTGATTACTGGTTCTGATTGTATTCCCAAGAAGAAAAATGCAGCGGCCATAAGCGGAAACCCCGGCAGTCTTATTGTGCTGAGATGATACTGCCCTATTCCTGCAAATGATTTGGCAGCAGACATATATTCAGATTCATCCCACCAAAGCGGCTGGTTTTGAGTTTGCAAATAAAAGTAAAATCTAATTGCAAAAGCAACAATCAAAATTAAAGTTAAAGCAAGATTATATTTAACAGAAAACCATTTTTTTATCTTGTCTTCTCTTTTCTGGACTACTTTATTTTCTTCCATCTTATAATGAACGGTAAAATGCCTTTTTATTTGTTTTTATTCTCAAATTCGTCAATTAATTGCAGCACATCATCAGCAGAAATACTATTTACAAGCTCTTCATTATATTCATCCATTCTCTCAGGAAAAAAATTATTTAGCATTGGCGATATTGCCTTTTTTAATAATTCATATTCTTCCACTTCGTAAGGTGATGTGCAAAAGAATAGCCCTATTGTTCGTTTTTTTAATCCGATAGATGTATGTAGTGAAAAGCTGTCTGAACAAATCATTAAATTGCAAAGTGAGACAACTGCGGCAAACTCTCTTTTTGTGTTGTTTGGATTATTTCTAAATAAGTTAACATTCTTTTTTTTTAACTCTTCATAAATGGAATTATGTTTTGCAATTTCATTCGGTCCACCAAATAAAATTATTTTATATCCTTTCTCACTCGCTTTTAGTATAAATTCTTTAACTTTGTCCTCGTGCCATGCCTTAGATGGCCATCTTGATGAAGCACCTGTATGTATTCCAATCAAATTACTGCCTTGAAGACTATTCCTGTTTGCAAAGTTAGATGCATATTTTGTGTCTTCTTTATTAAGAACGATCTCATAATCTTCTTTTTTATATGATAATTCTGCAACTTCAAACATCATCTTCTGATATGTTTTTCTATTATTTCTTTTTAGTTCATCATCAAATATCGTATTTAAATAATATTCCGCTCCTGAATTAAATACCGCGGGATATCCACAATCAGAATAGAATCCGTATTTTTTATCTGCTTTTATATTCATTGCAAGAACTGTAGCCTCGTTTTCAATATCGAAATTATATAATATATCGAATGTTGCAGTGCCCACATAAGGCGTTTTCAGTATTTCGTCTAGATAACTTATTCCATTTAGCAACTCTGCAATATCTCCTTTTGTAATCAAGGTTATTTTGGATTCTGGATATTTTGTTTTTATTGCTTTTGCAATGGGCAATGTTCTTAAAACATCACCATCTGCTCCCAGTTTAATAATACAGATTTTCATAAATTTACTAAAATCAATACACTTTTAAAGTTACCTCTGTATTGTTATTTATGAATGTATATATCGCGGGAAAACTTCAAACGGAATCGGAGAGGAAAAAATTGGAAGAAATAGATTTATTATGCAAATCGTTGGGTCTAGAAACCTTCTTGCCACATAGAGATGTTGGATTGGCTGAAAATATAGATGATGTTGAAAAAATATTTAGGGGAGATATCTTGGAAGGGTTCAAAGAGTGCAAATTAGTTATCGCCTTATTAGATGGTTTGCATATTGGCGCTGGCACTGCATGGGAGCTAGGTTATGCATATGCAAGGGGAATCCCAATAATTGGCTTAAAAACAGATGAGTCGATTGAAGATGCATTGGAATATATGAGTGCAATTTTGATTTATTCGACACTCTTTACTTTTTCAATGGACGAATTGAAAATAAAAATTAAAGAATTTTTAAAATTAGAATAGAAATTTTGATTTTCAAACCTTAGAAACGACTCTTTGACTTTCAGGTATATGATTATGTTCAGAATTTTTCGAATCTGTGTCATATAATACTTTTTCATAAAGATGGTGTCTAATGGCAGTAGATAACGTCAAAGGACTTATTCCATCATTAACTTTTCCAATACTGTACTTA
>Ga0209211_10012176_pt1 | contig 10863 bp, 7 predicted proteins | sample RifGroA2_FD_183992 | JGI IMG/M metagenome (GOLD analysis project Ga0209211, IMG submission 183992) | Groundwater microbial communities from Rifle, Colorado, USA - Groundwater A2 (SPAdes) (version 2) | ecosystem: Environmental > Aquatic > Deep subsurface > Groundwater | place: Rifle, Colorado...
CCCTGGGAACCACCGAAGCGCTATCGGCAGTTCTTCGCTCCGGAGGCGGAGGAACGTTTAATCGCTCCCCTGTTCCGGAATAAAACGAAACCGGGCCGCGCATCAAGAAAATCGTTATTGAAACAGAGCCGAGGCGAGACCTATCATGCGCTCCATTCGTTCGTGAATCCGGAGAAGCCGAAAGACGTCGCTTGCCTCCAGGCGCTTTATGACGGAGCAATACGGTATGTGGACGAGTGCGTTGCCGAGCTTCTTGAAACCGTACATGCGTTGAAGCTTTTGGAACGCACCGTTATTGTTTTTACCTCCGACCACGGAGAAGAATTTTTGGAGCACGGCAGGTTAAGCCATCTTCAGCTCTACAATGAACTGCTCCGCGTGCCGCTCATCATCAATGTGCCGAACCTCAAAAAATCCGCCGCCGTTGACCAAATTGTGCGCAGTATTGATATTCTCCCGACAATTTTGGAATTATTGCGTATTAAACGGATTCCTCCGACTCAGGGAGTATCGTTGATTCCCGCGCTTGAGAGAAACCTCAATCTGCTCGCGGTTGCGGAATCCGAAACTCGGGGGTATTCCGTTCAAAACAAAAAATATAAATATATTTATCCGAGGTATAAAAGTTATAAAATACGGACCGATGAGCTCTACGATTTAGAAAAAGATCCGAACGAAAAAGAAAATATACTGCTTGAAAAGCCGCGGATTGCGGAGGATATGTTTGCGTTGTTCGAAGAAGAATTGCGTCGCGGAAACTTTCCGATGCCGCGAAGAAAAATAATTTATCTGATGTAACGGGATGAATATACAATCAATCATTCTTGCGGCTGGACAGGGGAGGCGGCTTATGCCATTCACGGCCTCTTCCCAAATGCCTTGTTCGTGTTTAAGGCCTCCCGATTTTGCACCGCCAGCTTGCGGCGCTGGAACAAAACGGAATTAAAAATGTCGCCGTCGTGACCGGTTTTATGGCAGACGAGGTAGCAAGATACGCCGTTTCGGAATTTCCCCGTCTGCATTTTACGTTTTTTCTCAACAGGAAATAGACGATTTGAAAAAGTTCATAAAATCCGAATATGATTAGCGGATTTTCTGCCAAAGAGAATCCGTTTTTTATTTTAACATTTCATGTCCGATCGGACATAAAGTGTTAAAATAAATTTCCGTGTTTAACTTCTATAGTGGACCTGAATTCAACATTTGTTCCCCGTTCCCATGAATGGTACGGATGGGGTGAAAATGTTATAATTATTCTCTAGTGGGTTATTGCGAGAAAACCCCATACTGCATGAGGACCGGTTGTGCCTGTGGAAAACCGCGGTTTGCCCTGTTAGAGATTGGGGCAGTGCCGCGACAGTAATTATAAGGCATTTCGCATCGGCATATCAGTTGTTTGATATCCTTCTATATCTCTAACGGGGTGAAGGACCTTTTTGACTTTTGAGACGGAACAATTATTCTTAATAAACCGAGCTTTCAAACAGAAACTCGGTTTATTATTGCCCGACGCGTTGGTTGAATATATATTTTTGGCGCGCTATGCTGTATGCATGCCGGATCGCGATGAAGCCATAAAAAAACTCAAAGAATATTTCAAAAAGCGCGCTGATGTCGTGATGGCATTTTTGTTTGGTTCGCAGGCCAATAAACGTGCGCATTCGGGATCCGACTGGGATATCGCGGTGTATTTTAAACCCAAAGAAAGCGCCGTGGAATATGAAGAGTATGATCGTGAGTATCCCGAAGAGGATAAAATTTGGGGCGATCTTATTGATATCTTGAAAACAGATAACGTTGATTTATTGGTATTAAACCGTACGCCCGCTAATATCGCCGATTCTGCCATCCGCGGCGTTTCTTTGGTAGTTAAAGATAGAGGGCTATGGCTGAAATTCATGCTGATTATTACCGCCCTAGCCGAAGATTTCAGGAAGTTTACGGACGACTATTACGCAATTTATTTACGTTCGACATCACTTACTCCGCAAGATTCCGACAGACTGGAACGAACCATCGAATTTATTGAAAACCAAATGACCCTATATGCTACTTTTTCCGGGTGGTCTTTTGACGATTATGAAAAAGATTTGATAAAAAGAGGCGCCGTGGAACGTTGGGTAGAAAATATGGTCAATGCGGTTACGGATATTGCGAAAATAATTTTATCCAGCAGTAAAAAACCAGCGCCTTATGGATATGCCGATGCTATACACACTGCTATTATATACTTGGATATCAGGAAGGATTTTTGGGATAAATTTTTAAATTGGATAAAACTGCGCAATGTTCTTGCGCATGAATACCTCGATATCAAATGGAAAAGAATTTTAGATTTCATACAAAACAGCGAGCCGTATTTTAAATCTTTTATCGACGCCTCTAAGAAATTTCTTGCAGAAAACAAAATAAGTTAGCTAACATTTTTCTGCAGCAGCCCTCCGAGGAAGACGCGCTTTTTGTCGAATGTGTTGGATTGTTTTGATAAATAGTGGATTTCACGTTTCTTCAAAATTATCCGATTTAGTGCGACGGATTTTTTATTTTGTTTTGACATTTGTATACTTAGCATTATACTATCAGTAGTTCTTGATGTGAATATATAGTCGGAGGATTTATATGGCGAGAACCGAGAAAGAGCCCGGTAAGGCCCCCATCCCTGATAAGTTCATCTATGATATGGATGAAATGCCTAAGTTATACACACAGGATTTTGATTTCCAAAATCCAGATGTTCTCGACAATCTCTATGTGTATGAATGACCACTGTAGATTGACAGATGTGCCTTAACATGATATACATAGGATTAAGGAGGGACGAAGTACGCTCTTTAAAAACCCAAAATTAACAGGGAGGTGTTCTATGAAATGTAAGATAATCTTATTGTTCTTCGTTTTTGTCGCAATTATTGCTTACGTTGCGGGTTATGCTGCGGAGGGGGGGGAAGAGAAAATCCCCGGGTTCGTCCCCGATGCTCCCAACTCGGCACCCCTAGTCATTGATGTCCCGGTCTATAAAGACGGGGCGTACTGGGTCTATGACTATCAGGTCAGGAGACCTGGGGATCCCGTGTTTGATTACTATAACACGGCGAGAACCAAAGACGACGTCTACCGTGTTGAAATAAAAGGTGGAGAGATCGTAAACGAGTTTGCTTCTGTGTCAGGCGGCCTCACGGTTTACGACCCAAACTTACCGCAACACAAATTCCGACAGTGGTACAAATTCCCACTGAAGGTTGGCGCCCAGTGGGACTTCAGGTATCACGACGGCAGGGCCAAGAGGTGGGTTTACCCAAAGGTGGAGGTAAGCCGACAGGGAACGTTTACTTTCGGGACTGAAAAGCTCCGAGTTCTTGAGTTGACGCTCACCTCGGAAAGGGAAACCGCCACGTACTTATTTGCTCCTACCTTGGGGGCTGTTGTTGCGGCATACGTTGAAATCTGGCTCAATGGGACGTTGATTAACCGCCAGAAGATAACGCTAATAGAGCACGGCGGCACCAAGTGATCTTTAATCGCGCACATCGAGCTGGCAGGGACAGAGCGCCTGCCAGCTTTTTTATTTGATTAAGACCGACGTCTGCGGTATGCTTGTAATATGAAAAGGGGGGTCTGGAATAAAATTCAGAAAGTCCTGCGGTTTGTCTTAGAAAATAAGCACTCAGCGTTTTATCGCGAAAAATTCCGGCCATATGGTTTGGATCGGGTGGGAAATTTCCGCACTATGGAGGATTTTTTTAAACTCCCCCTGCTTAGAAAAGATGAGTTATTACTCTGTTCTCCATTTGAAAGGATTTTTACGGATATAAAAGATATTGATCTTGCGTTAAATACCAGTAGTACGAGTGGAAAAGACCCGCTCATAGTTTTTAGGAGATTAAGAGACGAGGCGTCATTTTGGGAGTTGTTATTAAATTATAGAAAACGATTCAGGTTCGCTATGATTTTGCAACATTCTTCTCCGGCGAATAGATTATATTCTCGGGACTATTATGGACGCGGGTTGCCTGTTTTTATCGGGAATCCATATAAACTTGAAGAAACAGCGGCGATTGCATCACGATTGCGAATTGACTTTATACACACGCACGCGCCAATTTTGTTGAGTTTTATTCCATTTTTAAAGCGGTATTACGATACTGAAAATATCAAATTCATAATGCTCGGTGGTCAGATAACTACGGCACAGCATTCTATGATAAACAAAGAATTTCCTAAAGCCGTCATAGCTCGTTTATATGGCTTAGCTGAAACCGGGAGTATAGGACTTCAATGTGACTTGTTAATCGCCAATAACGGAATTTCCACCTATCATATATCGGATAATGTATTTATAGAAATTATTCCGGTGGAAAGTGGGGGTATGGGAGAAATAGTTGTCACACATCTTTATTTGGCCCCATCTCTTCTCGTTCGTTATCAGACGGGTGATTTGGGAGAAATTTTAGAAAATAAATGTGCCTGCGGATTGAAATCTTCACTATTACGGCTGGGCGGAAGAAAAAATTGGGACAAAATTACTGTGGGCGGGTTTGAGATCAATAAAGAAAATTTCCTTGAAATAATTAAGGATTTTTCGGCATATGTAGAAGAAGATTTTGAAGCACATTTTTACCAACATACCCAGCGAGACGGCGGTATAATAAACGAAATCCGCATCAAAGTAATATCAAAACTATCAAAAAACTCCGGCATAACCGGGGACGCGCTACAGCGCCTTTTAGAAGACGCACTTAACGATGGACTACACATTTCCAATCGTTTTCCATTTCGAGAATTAATACAGCAAAGGATCTTTTTACCAATACGCGTGGAGTTGGTTGATTCTTTATCCAAATCCAAGAGCGAGAAAATTTCTTCGACACAAAGGTTGGTACCGCACTTTTGAAATTAATTGTCTCTCCAAGGCAGAAGCTCTTCGGTAGGAGGAAGGCTGTTAAGATTTATTATCTCTTGACGGCTCCACCCCCTTTCGAGCAGATCATCATAGGTGACAAAGCCGTGCCGGAATTTAACTTTTTGGGAAAGTAGAAATTGCGGCTGTTCGTTCAGGCGCCATACGCGCGAAGTAAATGTTCCGAAATAAATAGAGTAGCCGCTTCTGGTAATAATAAAATTGAGGGGGTGCCACGCCTGTTTTGTAATCAGCGGATCATAGATGAGGCGATCTTTGACTTTAACTGTGCCTTGTATGAGATATGGCAGCGTTGCCAAAATGCCCCCCGTTGGGCGTAACTCATCGGCCACATTCAAAGTAGCAAGGTATTTTTTAATCAATCGCGGGAGGTAGGTTAGGTCGGTACAGGTATAATCATACGTCGCGCCGTGCGGCTTTATTTGTATTCCCGCGGCTAAGTTAAGCGCCGGGGCACCCGCTTTATTTTTAAACTGCGTATAGTCAATATAATATTTGGTGTTGGCAAGAACAGGGACAATTCTTGCGTGTCGGGTCGCCGCCGAGCGATCTATTTTTAAATAAAATGGGAGCGACAACGGAAGCTTATCTTCGGATGCTCCGAAACAGCGCGTTCTCTCCCAGTAGGGCCCGATAACGTCTGTACCAGCAGGATCGATACCGAGAATTTCTGACGGCAGTGGTTGGAACGGAATTTGTACGGCAGCCGCTTCCTGTTGGCGGGGCGCTACGGGCAAGGAGCACTGACCGCGGTATAAACACTTTTTACGCAGTTCCACCTCTTCCTCAAGAGCATAGGCGTTTTTTTGGATGAGCAGAAAATCATTCCGTACGATTTCCGGTGTAGTGCCGGAACCAAAAAATGCAATGGTGATGTATTTTTTCGCCGGATCCGTTGCGAAGATCTTTTCCATCGCCTCAAAGTGCAGCATAATCGCGGTTTTGTAGTGTTTCGTTGCCTGAATATAGAGGTCAAGTAACGCAGACGCCTTTTCGGGTGACGGCGCGGCCAAGAAATCGTTCGTAGTTTCGTGAATCGCGGGCAGTACCGCCAAAAATTCATCCGGCCACAATCTCCATCCCTCGGGGAATACATCGCGGTATTTTGGGGGACCGCTGGAACGATACAGCGAATCAACGTATAAAATAAGATCGTCGGCATGCTGCATTTCTCTGACCGACTCGCGCAGAAATTTAACATCCGTGGCAGGATCGTAGAATAAAGGGTCGGCCGCGGTAAGTTCTCTAAAGGACTTTAGGTTGCTTTCCGAAATTCCCTGCAGAGCGCTGTGTCCCGCAGAGATTAAATATAATAATACAAGCCCCGCGATAAGGGGGGCAACAACGGTTTTGATTGCTTTAAATTTGAGTGGCAACATTATGATGCGGTTATCATCTTTTTATTGCGGTTTGAAGTCATCTTTAGAGATGGCTTACTAATATTCTTTTTTTGTGGATAATTTGGTTGTCAACTTCACGATGAATGATTTCGATTTTTGGAGTAAGGATGTACCCTTTCTGCTCCGCCTCCCCAACGGTTAAATCACGCCCCACCTTAATGTTCTTACGGATTAGCTCTAATATGTTTTTTATGTTATCCTCGGACAGCAACCCTCGTGGCGCCAACTTAAACACCAATTTCAGCTTGACGGATGACGAGACGCCGGGGTCGCGCTCTTCAAAGACGTGAACCTCGGTTTCGTTCGGAAATACCAGATGGTTTAATGTTTCTATCCCCCCCTCAAAAGCGTCGTCTCGCAACTCGAAGCCGCCGGCTTTTACAATATCAAAATTTATTCTACCAAGAATCTTAAAAAGGGGCTTTGGAGATGCACATGGGCATATTATATCGGGAATAATGCCCATATCTCCTGTGCGATATCGTATCATTGGAGTCGGGGTTCTTACGAGGGTTGAGATAACGATTTCTCCAACCTGATTTGGGGGTAATCGTTCGCCGGTCAAAGGATCCACCACCTCATATAAAAAATTTTCGTCTTGGTGGTATGCATCACCCTCAGTGCCTACGGGGCAAGAATTGCCCGCGGGTCCAATTTCGGACAGTGCATAGTGAGTCACAATTTTTGCGCGAGGATATGTAGTTTTTAACAGATCTCTCCGAATCGCCGATAATTTTTCGCCATAAAGAACAAGGTGTCTGATGGCGCGGAGATCGTATCGTTCGTTAAAATGCCGAACAAGCAAAAGAGCAATTGCGGGGGAAGTGTATACGCTATCAATTTTTAACGTAGCCGCCAATTCGCCGGTGAGCGCGAGGTTGTTTACGTCACCACATACGACGAATACGCCTTTTCTTCGGAACCACTCCGACTGCCCCAGTACACGCCATGGTTGTATGGGGGTGATAAGAATTCTTTGCGCATCCATATCCGGCGGTGCAGACAAGAAGTAGTTGCGCCATAAAGGTAAAAGCTCTTGTTTGGTGGTCCCCGAGGTATAACCAATGCTTATCGTATCGCCTATAGGAACGAAGAGCCGGCTCCAAATGTCTGCGTGCATCAATTCGCTTCTTGTGAGAAACGGAATTTTTACAATATCGTCTATCGACCGCATCTTGGCGGGAGTAAATCCGGCTGCTTTATATTTGTCGCGATAAAAAGACGCCTTGCTCTCCAAAATAAAAAATAAAAACCTTGCGAGTTTTTTAAGTTTTTCTTTTTCGGTCATGATGTAACGAGTGGGGCTTAGAAAAATCCGCTGCAGCCGGCAACATAGATGTCGTTATTCGTATCGGAGATTTGTTGCTCAACATCCCTCGGTTGAGCTTCGGTGCAAATCGGTGTTTGCGCCACGTTGTTGGAATGCCGTTTTGTTATTGAAGTAATAACAAAAAGTAGGCCCAGGCTCAAAATAAGATAAAGGCCCTGCTTAAATTCGTTGTGGTTTAATTTCATGGTTTTATGTTAAACTCCCTTAGGGATGGAGTCAATTCGTGGTTGTCCACAAATCCTCCGCACAAAGCGATTACGGCATGGCTTATTCCGCACTTTGACGGATAAACCCCGTTAGAGATGCGGAATGAAATAGTGCCAGTATCGGAATACTGCGTGCGGAGTACACAGTATCGCTCGTTTCGCACGGAATTAAATCTCTAACGGGGTAAACCCTTGTGTTGTCCAACCCTAAACGTTGGACATGATAGCATTTTTTAATACCATTATATGATTATGCGTGATAAAAAATACAATGTTATTTTAATCGGCATAGACACGCTTCGCGCTGATCACCTCGGCTGTTATGGCTACAAACGCCCAACCTCGCCCGTGATTGACGCGTTTGCAAAAGAAAGCCTGTTTTTCAAAAATTGTTTTTCCCAAGCGCCGGTTACCGCGCCGTCGTTTATGTCCATTTTTACTTCACGTTATCCGACGTGTCATGGTGTTTTATCTAACATTGGGACAAAATATAATTTGAGGCGCGCCTATATCCTGGATCGGCGTATTCCGGTTTTTACCGAAGTATTGAAAAAGCTGGAATATCGCACGGCCGCATTTACGGACGGAGGAAATCTTTACGGTAAACTCGGATTTAGCAGGGGGTTTGATTACTATTCCGAGAACCCCAATCGCAGCCGTTCTGTCGGAGGCATACCGCAGGATGATATTTTTTATTGGTTAAGAGAACACGCGCGGGAAAATTTCTTCCTTTTTTTTCATACCTATGCGGTACACAATCCCTGGTTTGCGCCAAAGTCGTATCAAAAATTGTTTGATCCGACATGCGGCGATCATATTAAGAACCCTCCGTTTCGCCAAACACTTGAAAGGCGTAATATTAAAGTAAGTCCCTACCACTACTTTTTGAGCCAAATAGACCGGGACAGTCCAGACAATCTTTTTCATTTTAAAGCGCTTTATGACGGCGCGATCAAGTATGTGGACGACTTTGTCGGAAATCTTATGGAGCTTCTCGGCACGCTAAAACTAACTGATTCTACAATAGTTGTTTTTACTTCTGATCACGGAGAAGAATTCTTTGACCATGGAATGCTCGGCCACAAGCAACTTTATAATGAGTTGCTGCGTGTCCCGTTAATCATAATGGCGCCGGGGTTCTCACGTGCCTCTTCTACGGATCAAATTGTCCGGAGCATAGACATCATTCCAACGATTTTAGACATACTCGGCATGGCGGCCGATTTTTCCGTACAGGGGGCCTCGCTCACTAAAATGTTTGATAACGACCTTAATTTTGTTGCCATCGCCGAAACCGAACGTCACGGATATTCTGTACAAAATAAAACACATAAATATATTTGGCCGCGATATAAAAATTATCCACCGCACATGAAATTGCATGCCATTGATAATCGCGTTAATGATATCGCGGTTGATGAATTATATGATTTGACAAATGACCCGCAAGAAAAAAATAATATTGCCATAAAAAATCTCGATATCGTAGAAGTTATGCTCGGCTTGTTTGATAGCGAACTAAATCGAATTCAGCCCCCGCGGCCGCGCAAAAAAGTCATATTTTTGGGGACTGATTCTGATACGGAGTAGCGTCAGCTTATGCGCTGACGAGCAGTAAGGAATAGTTGTAATTCAATAACCGAATTGATCAAAAAGTTTCGACCATGAAAGCACATCGTTGATTGCGGTTATTTCTGTACTGGTCATTCCGCGTTTAAGCAGCTCGTGGTACGTTATATATCCGCCGCGGAAATCAAGATTTTGCGCCAGTGATAATTTCAGATCTTCATCAAGGCGCCACATCGCCGGCGAAAACGCGCCGAAATATAAGGAATAGGCACTGCGGTTTACCATAAGGTAGAGCGGATTGAATGACTTCTGGTCATATTGCGGCTGGCTGGTAATGAAAAAGGCGGTGTCAAGGGTATTTTGTATAAGATACGGAAGTGTGGAGAGTTGGTTCCTGGCAGAGAATCCATCGGCCGCGTTTTTCTGTTCCGCAAGGTACATTATTATTAGATCGGGAAGATATGTAAGATCGGAACAGAGATAGTCAACTGTTTCGCGGTGCTGTCGCAGAATAATCCCCGCTCTTGCGTTGATGTCGGCAACTCCCCATGTGGAGATTTTTGAATAGTCGTGGTAATATCTCTCGTTGGTTAATCTTGGGATAATTAATGATTTCGGTTTGGTCTTTTGTGATTTTATGACGACATAAAACGGTTGGCTAAGTGGGGCGCCGGCTTCGGATTGTCCAAAACAGCGCGTTTCGGCCCAATACGGGCCGAATATTTTGTCTTCGGGCCTGATTCCTAAAATTTCATTGGGTAGCGGTTTAAATGGGATAACGTCTGATATTTGACCTTTGACATCCGACACTTGATCGCTGACACTTGACTTTTCGACGCTGTTTTGGGAGGACGCGGGGCATTTACCGGAAAAAAGACATTTTTTGCGTTTAGCAATTTCTTCCGCTATTTTTAAGGCATTTTTTTGGATGAGCAGGAAATCATTATAGACGATTTCCGGGGTGGTGCCGGAGCCCAGAAATATGATTTTTGTTTTAGGCGCTTTGGGGTTCGCGCGGAAAATATTTTCCATCGCCAGGATATGAAGATCAATGGCTTTTTGGTAGGATACACCGGCTTTTTCCTGCCAATTAAGCAAAATTAATGCTCCCTCGCGCGACGGCGCATCCAGAAATTTCTTGGTGGCGACGTGAATATATGGCAGCGTTTCTAAAAACTCGTCCGGCCAAAGCCGCCATTCTTCGGGAAATACGTCGCGGTATTTTGGATCGCCTCCGGGCCGGAACAGGCGATCCACATAAAGAATCAAGTCGTCTTGGTGTTTCATTTCAGCCACGGATTCCTGCAGGAATCCGACATCCATAGCCGGATCATAAAAAAGCGGGTCTTTTTCCGTGATTTCCCTGAATTTTTCAAGATTTTCATCCGTGATTACAACCGGTTGCGGATAGATAAAAGTGATGGCAACCAGCGCCCCGGC
>Ga0209211_10012177_pt1 | contig 10863 bp, 10 predicted proteins | sample RifGroA2_FD_183992 | JGI IMG/M metagenome (GOLD analysis project Ga0209211, IMG submission 183992) | Groundwater microbial communities from Rifle, Colorado, USA - Groundwater A2 (SPAdes) (version 2) | ecosystem: Environmental > Aquatic > Deep subsurface > Groundwater | place: Rifle, Colorado...
AAATCAGTATGGTATTGATAATTATTATGATGTAGGCACAGATAGATACAAAGGTGTTTGTCATCTTGCGTTAGCAGAAGAAGGATACAACGTTCCGGGAACAGTTTTATTCGGTACTGATTCGCACACGTGTACTTCAGGCGCATTTGGAATGTTCGCAACGGGAGTTGGAAACACGGACGCGGCGTTTATTCTCGGTACAGGAAAAATTTGGGAGAAAGTTCCCGAATCAATGAAATTTATTTTTGAAGGAGAACTTCCTCCTTATTTAATGGCGAAGGATTTAATTCTAAGAATTCTCGGAGATATAACAACCGACGGCGCAACTTACCGCGCGATGGAATTTGACGGTGAAGGAGTTTTCTCTTTATCAATGACCGAACGCATGACATTGACAAACATGGCGATTGAAGCCGGTGGAATGAACGGTATCATTGCTGCGGATGCCGTAACAGAAGCTTATGTTAAAGAAAGAACGAATAAAGAATATGAAATATTTACGAGCGATACGGATGCAAAATATCATTCGATAAGAAAATATAAAACTGCGGAGTTGGAACCGGTTGTTGCAAAACCTCACAGTCCTGATAACATGGGAACTGTACGAAGTGTAGCCGGAACGAAGCTAACAAAATGCTATATCGGTTCATGTACCGGCGGAAAACTCTCGGACTTTCAAGCGGCTGGAAAAATACTTTTAGGAAATCAAGTTAAAACTTCAACATTCATTGTTCCTGCTTCAACAGAAGTGGCAAGAGCGTTAGAAGAAGAAACAATAAGCGGAATATCGTTAAAAGATATTTTTGAAAAAGCGGGGTGTACTATTGCTGAATCAAGCTGCGCCGCTTGTCTTGGCGGTCCGGCTGATACTGTTGGAAGAGCGAAGGATAATGAAGTTGTAATATCAACTACGAACAGAAATTTTCCCGGAAGAATGGGAAGCAGACAATCGGAAGTTTATTTAGCATCTCCGTTGACTGTTGCCGCATCAGCGATAACCGGTGTTATCACTGATCCGAGAGACTTTTTATAATTGAAAAAAGAAATTGAAAAGGGAAACAAATGGAAAAAATATTAGAAGGTAAAGCATTCGTATTAGGTAATAATATTGATACGGATCAAATAATTCCGGCGGAACATTTAGTGTATAGTTTATCCGATCCGGAAGAGAAAAAAATGTACGGCAAGTATGCACTCTCATCGGTGCCGATGGAGAAATCGGGATTACCTAATGGTGGGATTAAATATGTTGAAGCGGAAAAGTTTGAAACTGAATTTCCGATAATTATCGGTGGTGCAAATTTCGGGTGCGGTTCTTCCCGCGAGCATGCACCGTTCGCTTTGCAAATAGCGGGGACGAAAGTAATTGTTGCGGAATCATACGCGCGAATATTTTTTAGAAATGCGGTTGACGGTGGATTTGTTATTCCTTACGAATCAGTAGAAAAACTGAATGATAAAATTAAAACCGGCGATGAAGTAAAGATCGATCTTGAAAAAAATGTGTTAATAAATGAAACTACAAATGAAGAATACAAATTGAAACCGCTTGGAGATATTCTTCCAATACTTGAAGCCGGAAATCTTTTTGAATATGCGCGGCAAACGGACATGATCGCTTAAAATTGAGGAATGTAAATGAAACATGTAATTGAATTATTCGACACAACATTACGCGACGGTACGCAAGGCGAAGGCGTAAATCTTTCCATACAAGACAAGCTTGTAATTGCACAACGTTTGGATGAGTTTGGTATTGATTTTATTGAAGGCGGCTGGCCCGGGAGTAATCCGCGTGATGAAGAATTCTTCGCAAAGGTACATTCACTGCATTTGAAGAATGCGGTTATCTGCGCGTTTGGTTCAACGGCACGTTCGTTAAATAATCTTGAAGGTGATGCGAACTTAAACGCTCTATTAAAGACGGAAACCGAAGCGGTATCTATATTTGGAAAGTCATGGAAGCTTCATTCAAAAATTGGCTTGGGATTAAGCGATGAAGAGAATGAAGAGTTGATCTTTCGTTCGGTTGAGTTCTTAAAGAATGCGGGAAGAAAAGTAGTTTACGATGCGGAACATTTCTTTGATGGTTATAAAGATGATGCGGAGTTTGCGTTAAAGATGTTATTGGCCGCTGAAAAAGGGGGCGCGCTGAAAAAGGGGGCGCATCGGTATTGGTTCTTTGCGATACGAATGGAGGAACTCTTCCTCACGAAGTTTCGCATATTATAAAAGAATTAAAGAAATCAATTAAAATACCATTTGGTATTCATACGCATAACGATGGAGAACTTGCCGTTGCAAATACCTTAGCTGCTGTTGAAGCGGGTGCTGTGCATGTTCAGGGAACTATTAATGGAGTGGGTGAACGATGCGGTAACGCGAATTTATCGAGCATCATTCCTAATCTTCTGCTAAAGTTAAAGTACAAAACGAAACAAGAAATCAATTTGAGTCATCTTACATCACTTTCTAATTTTGTTTATGAAGTGATGAATCTTAATCCGAATATGCGCGCGGCGTTTGTTGGTAAATCAGCTTTTGCGCACAAAGGGGGAGTGCATGTTAGCGCGGTATTAAAGGATAGCCGCATGTATGAGCATATTGATCCGCTAACGGTTGGCAATAAACAACGCGTATTGGTTTCCGATCTTTCGGGACAAAGCAATGTGAAGTACAAAGCGAAGGAATTGGGCATCGATCTGTTCAACGAAAAAGAGATAAGCAAAAAAGTTGTTGCAAGTATAAAGAATTTGGAGTACGATGGGTATCAATATGACGGCGCTGAAGCTTCGTTTGAACTTCTTTTAAGAAATGAATTGCAAGAGTTTTCTCCTTTCTACAAAGTTCTCTACTCAAAAGTAAATGTTACAAATGATCATATCGGAAAAGATAGAACTGAAGCGGTGCTTAAAGTTGAGGTGAACGGGGAAGAGGAGCATACGGCTGCGGAAGGGAATGGTCCGGTTAACGCGCTTGATAACGCGTTAAGAAAAGCTTTGAAGAGATTCTATCCAGAAATTAAAACGATAAAGCTGATAGATTATAAGGTGCGTGTGTTGAATGAAAAACATGGCACCGCGGCAAAAGTAAGAGTAATGATAACCTCGCGCGACGGCGATGAAAGCTGGTCAACGGTTGGTGTTTCGGAGAATATCATTGAGGCAAGTTTCCAGGCGTTGAATGATAGTTTGAATTACAGGTTGTATAAGTTGTTCGGGGTGGAAAAGCAACAAGTTTAAATTAAAACAATTGGGGGTTGATGAACGGAGATTAAAATCCGTTTCTTATTTAGCTAATCTGTAAACCACTCTAAAAAAATGGAAGGCAGATTCCCAAAAAAATATTGACATACAATAAATAAATTCGTAATGTTGTACTAACAATTACACTTACAGTCACTATAAAATGATAAATGGTTTAATTGTTAAACAGGCTCAGAGTAAAAAAATATTAGCAATAAAAAAGGAGTGAAGATATGTCAAAATATTTTGTTCTGGTTTTATTACTTTTTGTGGGATGTAAAGAAGAAAAATCAAATCCAACGGAAAGCAGTTCCCCCACCGCAGTTTATCTCGAATATCAAAATGGTTTTGTCGCTGACTCAGTGGTTGCGAAAGTGAACAATGAAAATATTGGTCCAATTTACTGTAATACTGATATATCGATAGGTCATGCGGCAAATATGCATTCCCATTTAACAAAAGGGACGTATAACTTGCAGATTGAGATAAAAAATGAAGGTGTTATTTTCGATACCGTTTTCTCGATTGAGAAACAATCTCTTTATATCGGTGTAAATTATGATCGGACAAGCAAAGCGATACATTTAATCTATTCCAATGAACAATTTGTTTATAAATAAGTTTGTAGGGAAACATTGCTAGTACATCAACTATGGTTAGGGGAGCTAAGTTTTTACACAGATTCGAGGCTGTTTAGAAATACTCGCAAATGTAAATATTTAAATAATTAATTTGGCAGTGTAAAAGTTTAACCTAATACACAGTTAGGTGTTTAGAAACAAATACATATAAGAGGTAAATACTATGAACCTAAAATTCACAAAAATAGAAAAGCAATTTTTGGGGAGGTTGGTATTAGTTACGGGTATTGCCTGGCCTGTTGGGATTATTTTAGCAATTGTTTTGTCTTATGCTGTTGTTAACCAATTTTATTCAAAAGAAACTAATCTTATTGTAGGTTTTTGTCTTGGCGCTGTTGTTGGCTATTCACAGTGGTTTGTCTTAAAGAAATATTTCAAAGTAAGTAGATGGTGGATTTTGGCAACTACTATCGGGATAGGTTTACCATTTGTGGCAGAAGTAATTCACCTTGAATTTGGCGGTAGTGGTAATGACTTAGTTAAAAGCGAACTTCTTAGCCAGATTATAATATTAAGCGTTGGCGGTTTATTAACCGGATTACTCCAACTCAAGATAATTAAGTCTCTTTCAAAAAGAAGCATCCGGTGGATAATCATTAGCACATTAGCATGGGGAATTAGTTGGGCAGGATTCTTATTAGGAGGAGTAATTCTCGGTCTCATCACCGGATTAGCTATGTTACGGTTGTTAGAAGTATCGGTACAGGATGAACCAGGTAAAGTTGGTAAGGAATAATTAACATAAAATTAATCAATCTTTGGCTGAGGCAGGCATATAAAAGAAAAATAAACATCACGACATTTCGGTAATGCGGGTGTTTAGATAAAAGGTTCTTTTTCTGTTCTTGAAAGAATTTTATAAATCCTCTACGAGGATTAAATTTTGTGGAAGTGTGTCTATTACAATAATATGACCTCTATGAGGTCATGAGTAATACCATAAAGTAAGTATATGATAAGAAAGAGACCATTTAGAATTATGGGAAAAAATACGAACATCGTAGATGTTTTATTATTGTAGAAAAATAAAACATGAGAATGATCCTCGTAGAAAATCAATAAAAGTAGAATTAAGAGAAAATATCCTAAATCAATGAATTTTATAAACGAGAATAAATATCGCATAATAGTCAGTATAGTATTGGGAATTATTTACCTCCAAATAGTTGATTTCCTACATGGATTCTTTACAATATTATTCGTTGGATTATTAAAAGTTATTCTCACTACTTCGGCTCTGATTATAGCGTTAAAATTTATAAAGAAGTGGTACTATAAATTAACAGCATGTTTTATGTTACTATTTATAATATTCCTGTCATATCAAATTCCTCTTTGGAGAATTTCTGCAAACCTCCATATCTTCTCAAAAGGTGAAGAGTATATCGAAGTTTATTATATAGTAAAAAAGGATTCTAACTTTGCATTTATCATGTATGATGCAGATGGAGGTCATTTAAACTTTGCTGTAAACAATCCATCGCAATCTATAAAAGATCAAAAAGAGATTACAAATTTCATAATTGCTAACGGAAACATAGAAATTTGGAAGGATAACTATGGAGTAGCTTTTATTTACGATAGATTTTTAGACAATAGACACGGATTATTATATTGTCCAGATTCTAACAATTGTAAAATCATTGATACAACCTATTTTAAGAATAAGATATATACAAAGATTAGGGACAACTGGTATTTATATGATGCAAATTGAAATTATATTTTCCATAGCTAATTTGATATAGCTTATTCATGCTAAAGAAAAATCATCTTCTATTATTTCTAATCATTTTTACTTGCACGGCACTTGTCGGGCAACGCAATTTCTTCCCGAATAATGAGAGGAAGTATTCAAACGATTCGCTTGAATATTTTCAAGTAAGAACAGATACCCTCTTTAACAGCAAACAAATAATAAGTTTCTTAATTCTTCCCATAACCTCTTCCGGCAAATACCATTTCGAATTAAGTTATAACAAGCCCGATCTGATGTCCACTAGTTCGTTCGGTGAAAGTTATAACGCACTTGCCGCACTTAACGGCAGCTATTTTGATATGGATAGTGTCGCCGGAGTCTGTTATCTGGAAGTGAACGATTCTGTCATCAACAGAACAAGAAAGCCTAAACTAAAATGGGCAAAACCTGAAAGTGTGTTGAACGGAGCGGTAATCATTACAATAGACAATAAGATTTTAGTGCAACAAGTTAAGTCGGAACAGTTTTATGAAGCATCAAAAGAAGAAAAAGGAGTGTTGGTTTCCGGTCCGTTGCTTTTATTAGATGGAAAGAAGACAAGTTTGCCCGATATAAAGTTTGTAACGAACCGGCATCCGAGAACTTTTTTGTGTATTACGAATGAATCAATTTTATTCATTACCGTAGATGGCAGAAGCAGCAAAGCCGAAGGGATGAATCTAATTGAAGCGCAAAACTTTTTACTTGAGATCGGCTGTGTTGATGCCATTAATTTTGATGGAGGAGGTTCTACAACTTTGTGGATAAAAGGGGAAGGGGTGATTAATGATCCGAGTGATCTGTTGGGGGAGAGAAAAGTTTCAAATGCGTTATTGATAATGGAGAAGTAAGGGAATGTATCCGGCAAGTTGTGTAGAATAGTTTTTTAAGTTGTAAAAGATTTAAGAATAACGCATGTTGCGCCATAATAAAAGGTAACCGAAATTATAAAGAATAAAATATGTTAATAACGATGTTCAAAACCTTTAAAAATAAAAAATAATTGTGATAATAATGGTTTCTTACTTTTTACTTGACATTAAATAATATTTTTCCCAAGTTTACCGGTGAATTTAAACCTTTACTTTACCGTTTAAGTAAACGATTAAAATCTGTGGCTCAAGCGGCGAAGCTATATCAATTTCACGTTGATAATAAAGGTCATTCCCCAAAAGAATTAAAATAAGTGGATTATTTTTAGTAATTTTTATTCCTCATAATAGCATTGCGAACAAAACATGGAATTTACCGGTTGCTCAAACATTTTCCTATTTAAGGTCAGTTTATGAAGAAAAATTTCATCTCCAATAATTTTTTATTATCCAATCAAACATCCATTAACTTATACCATGATATAGCCCAAAAACTTCCGATAATTGATTATCACTGTCATTTACCGGTTGAAGAAATTGCAACAAACAGAAGCTTTTTGAACCTTACCCATATTTGGTTAAATGGAGATCACTACAAATGGCGGGCGATGCGCGCTAACGGTATTGATGAAAAATATTGCACCGGGGATGCTTCTGACTATGAAAAGTTTGAGGCTTGGGCGGAAACCGTTCCTTTCACGATTAGAAATCCATTATATCACTGGACTCATATGGAACTTAAGCATCCATTTGGGATTGATGATATTCTTCTAAATAAAAATAGTGCAAAATCAGTTTGGGAAACATGTAATGATCTGTTAAAAAAAGATGAATTCTCGACGAGAGGTCTTCTTAAACAATTCAATGTAAAAGTTATCTGCACTACGGATGATCCTACTGATGATTTAGGTTTTCACCGCCAGCTAATAAATGAGAATTATGAGGTTAAAGTGTTGCCAACATTTAGACCGGATAAAAGTATGGCGGTTGAAAATATTCAATCATTCAAAGTTTGGTTAAAAAAATTGGAAGCTGTTTCCAATACTGAAATTACAAATTTCGAGTCATACCTTGCTGCTCTTAAACAACGGCATGATTTCTTTCACAAAAATGGCTGCAAACTTTCAGATCACGGAATCGAACAACCATTCGCAGAAGATTATACAGAAAGTGAAATCGAAAGTATTTTCCGCAAAATTCTTAAAGAAGATTATTTGTCAAAAATTGAAATTCTCAAATTCAAGTCATGTATGCTTTATGAATTTGGTTTGATGAATCACGAAAAAAAATGGGTGCAGCAATTTCACCTGGGCGCTATAAGAAACAATAATACTAGAATGATGAAGAAACTTGGTGTTGATTCCGGTTATGATTCTGTTGGTGATTTTGAGATTGCAAAACCGTTGGCAAAATTATTGGACAAGTTAGATACAGAAAATAAACTCGCAAAAACCATTTTATACAATTTAAACCCGGCAGATAATGAATTAATTGCAACAATGGCGGGTAACTTCCAAGACGGAAGCGTTCCAGGAAAAATTCAGTTTGGGAGTGCATGGTGGTTCCTTGATCAGAAAAACGGAATTGAAAAACAGATTGATGCACTTTCGGCTATGGGGCTTTTGAGTAGGTTTGTAGGCATGGTAACTGATTCGAGAAGTTTTTTATCCTACCCGAGACACGAATATTTCAGAAGAATACTATGTAATATCCTCGGTGAAGATGTGGAGAAGGGATTGATCCCCAACGATATAGACTTATTGAAACCCCTCATTGAGGGAGTCTGTTACAAAAACGCTGAGCAATATTTTAACTTTTAAGATTACGAAATTTTTAATTCAGTTAAACAGTTACTTTAAGAAAAAACGGAGCAAGTTATGAAAACAACTTTCTACAAAATGACTTTGTTGATATTCCTTTTCGCTGTAGGAATCTCGGCGCAAAATTATATTGATGTTACACCTGGCGATGGAACCTTGAAAGCTGCAATTGATGGCGCAGTTGATGGTGACATTTTACGGCTGATACCAGGATCAGAGTACGTCGAATCTCAAAGTTATACGATAAGTATCAATAAAAGACTTACCATCCAAACTGATGATGAAACAAATCCCACGAAACCAATTATTAGAGAAACAAAAGTTACTGACGGAACAAGCAATCCTAACTTTTTCCTTCTAAAGGATAGTGCTTCATTAACATTGAAGGGACTTGAGTTTGACGGACAGCAGAACGGTACTGCCGCCGTAATACATTTGATTCAATATTCTGCAGGAACTCCCGCAGCCGCAGCTAAAATAGGAACTGTTAAAGTCTTAGACTGCTACATCCATGATATTACAAAGAATGTTATAGATGGTGGAAGTTCAAGTTTAGCCGGTAATGTTATTGTCGATTCAACATTTGTTGATAATTGTGTTTTCCATAATACCGGATCGTCGCTTGCGTACAATTATAATGGATGCAACTTTGTATCAATTACTAATTCTACTTTTGATGGAATATTTAGTTATGGTCTTAGGATAGCAAGTTCTGAACAGACTCAACTACCGGAAAATACACCGACGGTTATTATTGATCATACAACATGGTATAATATCGGTACTACAGATGGACGAGAAATTATTCTTTCAGACAAAGGTACTTTTCTAAATCGTTGGACCGTTACGAATTCCTTCCATTTTCCAAAAACAAGTTCTTCAAACTAAAACCGTAATTAATATTAAAGGAACCTTAGGCGATTCTCTTGCAACGATTACAAATATTTGTCTCTGGGATGTTGGTGCAAGAGTTTGGCGCCTTCATACTGTGCGAGATACTTTATCACAAGATCCACTCTTCGCTAATCCTGCTCAAAGTGATTTTACACTTCCTATTGGCTCACCTCTTTTAACATTTGGAACTGACGGTAAACCTATTGGCGATCCGCGTTGGGGAAAGAATTTTGTGGACGATATACATGATAATAATTTATCTCTTGTAGATTTTTCGCTTGGACAGAATTACCCGAATCCTTTTAATCCCGAAACAAAAATAAACTTCAATCTTAAGGAATCAGGATCAACTCAACTTGAAGTCTTTAATATTTTAGGGCAGTATGTTACTACGCTAATCAATGGTTACCTTGTAAACAGTATGTTACTACGCTAATCAATGGTTACCTTGTAAAAGGAGAACATTCTATAACGTTTAACGCAGCAAAGTTAAACTCCGGTGTTTATGTTTACAGGTTAAAATCCGGGAATAAAATAATCGCAAATAAAATGATTTTAAGCAAATAAAAAGGAGTCTCCCAAAATGAATAAACTCATGATTCATTTTCTTCTTTTTTGTTTGCTTTCTTTTGAAAATACTAACGGACAAACACCTGCTTTTCCCGGTGCAGAAGGGTTTGGCAGGTTAACATCCGGGGGAAGAGGTGGAAAAGTAATCTTCGTTACAAATTTAAATGATAGCGGTTCGGGAAGCCTTAGAGAAGCGATAAAAGATAAAGAACCAAGAACGATTATTTTTAAAATTTCCGGAACGATTTCACTTAAATCTGAACTTATAGTTAAGTATGGGAACTTGACTATTGCAGGACAAACGGCTCCCGGAGATGGAATTTGTGTAAGAGATGATCGGCTTTTATTGGAAGCAGACAATATTATTATACGGTTTCTGCGATTCAGATTAGGAGATAAAACAAAATTGGAAACCGATGCCATTTCGGGAATCGGAAATAAAGACATTATTATTGATCATTGCTCAATGAGTTGGGCAATCGATGAAAATGCTTCATTCTATGATAATGAAAATTTCACACTTCAATGGTCAATTATTTCCGAAGCATTAAATAATTCATTTCATCATAAAGGAGCCCACGGTTATGGTGGCATTTGGGGCGGCATATTTGGGGCGGCATTAACGCAACCTTTCATCATAATCTATTAGCAAATAACTCAAGTCGAAATCCAAGATTCAATGGAGCAAGAACTAAAACAACTTTCAAAACAGAATTGGTAGATTTTAGAAACAACGTTATTTACAATTGGGGTATTAACAGTGTTTATGGAGGAGAACATGGCAAATACAATGTAGTTGGGAATTACTATAAAGCAGGTAAATCTTCACATAATAAAAGCAGAATTATCCAACCATTCGACGGGGATGGAAAATGGTTTATAGATGAAAATTATGTGGAAGGATATCAAAAAATAACTAAAGATAATTGGGCTGGCGGCGTACAAGGTAAATTTAAAGATTGTAAAAATATCCGCATAGATTCATCATTTAACGTGGCTGAAATAAGCTACGAAAACCCATTAGCTGCTTACGAAAAAATTCTGAAATATGCCGGAGCGATTTCACCGAAGAGAGACACCGTT
>Ga0209211_10012178_pt1 | contig 10861 bp, 11 predicted proteins | sample RifGroA2_FD_183992 | JGI IMG/M metagenome (GOLD analysis project Ga0209211, IMG submission 183992) | Groundwater microbial communities from Rifle, Colorado, USA - Groundwater A2 (SPAdes) (version 2) | ecosystem: Environmental > Aquatic > Deep subsurface > Groundwater | place: Rifle, Colorado...
CGCGACAAGCAGATAGAGCGCTCGCATCTTCGATATCTTCGGGTGCTGCCGGATGATGAATAGGAGCGCGACCGCGAGCAGGAGAAGCGCGAGCTGCACCATAAACATCGCACGCGGCGACCGAAGGAATACGGAGATGAGGAGGAGCGCCACCGCGATACCGTTGCCGACCAAGATCAGTGTCGTACGGGAGAATTGTTTCCAGACACTACAGGATATGAGGGAGATGATGCCGATCGTGCTGACATAGCTCAAGGGAAGTATGAACAGCAGCAATATCCATTCTCGCGGGATGAAGAATGAGAACGTCATCGATGTCAAGAAGAAGAGACTCAAGAAAAAGCGCAGCAGGTACGATAGTCCGAAGAGGAAGAACGCGATGCGGAAGTGGCGTATCCCCTCGTGCCTCGTGAGATCGTACATCTCTTTCGTCTTGAAATACACCCTCCAACAGAGGATGACTGCGACAACCGTGAAGAGCAGCTCTGTCCAGAAGAACCACGGATCGATGGGCGGTGGAGGCATACTGTGCGGATGCGCACACACAATATATAATTGGAGTGGATGATAGGTCCACCCCGCTTTTAAGCAGGAATCTCTTGCATAGCATCATGGCAAGCACCACGACGACTGCTGTGAGAGCGAACGAAAGCACGAAACAGCCCATTCTCCGGTTGCGCGACGTCTGGAAGATCTACAAGATGGGAGAGGTCGATGTACCGGCGCTCCAGGGGATAGACGCCGATATTGCCGAAGGCGACTTCGTTGCTATAATAGGAGCGTCAGGCAGCGGGAAATCGACCATGATGAACCAGGTCGGATGCCTCGATATTCCGACAAAAGGGAGCATATCACTCAAGGGACAGGACATCACGCGTCTGGGGGAGAGTGACCTCGCTCGTCTACGCGGGAAAAGCATCGGATTCATCTTCCAGCAGTACAATCTCATCCCGAGCCTCACTGCGTACCAGAACATCATGCTTCCACTCGAGCTACAGGAGATGCCGGATGCTGAGGCGCACCGCAGGACGAAAGAGGTGCTCGAGCTTGTCGGGCTAACCGACAAAGGCCATCATCTCCCCTCACAGCTCTCAGGAGGGCAGCAGCAACGGGTTTCGATAGCACGCGCGCTCGTCGGAAATCCGGATATCATCCTCGCGGACGAACCCACAGGGGCGCTTGACAGCGTCACGGGCCGCGAGGTCATCCAGACACTCCAGCGCCTGTGGAAGAAAGGCAAGACCATCATCATGGTCACGCACGATCTCAATCTCGCGCAGTACGCGCACACACACATAGAACTCAAAGACGGAAAAGTCGTACGCTACGAGAAGAACACGAAGGTGAAAACATGAACGCGAAGAGAGCATCGGGACTGGGCGCTACGTACGGAAACGACGGAACCTCCCAGCACATCACTATCATTGTCATGGCGATCTCCATCGTCATGATGGCTATGACGCTCCCCTACGCAAGCGCCGCTACCGACAACTCAACTATCATGGTGGGTGGTAGCGATATCCGCGTCAGCCTGGTCAACCAAGACCCCGACCCGGCCGCAGCAGGCGATATTGTCGAGCTGCGTATCGGTGTCGAGAACCAAGGACAGACCGCGATAAGCGATTTGGTGGTCGAAGTCGATCCGAGCTATCCATTCCTGGAAGTGCAAGGCGAAGACCTCATGAGCGACGTGGGGACGATGAGCGGGTACCAGGTGGGTGAAGACATGCGCATCGTGAAGATCAAGCTCCGTGTGGACACGCAAGCGACCGCAGGCGATTACGACCGTGCAGGTCATCTATGTGGACAAGACAGTGATCGTGCCGGGAAAAGAGACGCCGCTCACATTCACCATCAACAACGTCGGTCGTTCAACGCTGCACAACCTGCAGTTCCGGTGGGAGAACGACGACGGCATCATACTGCCGGTGAGCGGCACCGCAGGACGGTACGTCGATTCAATCGAAATTGACGACAGCGTGGAGATAGAGTACATGGTGATGGCGAGCACAAACGCCGACCCCGACCTCTACCCGATCGATCTTATCCTCACCTATGACGACCCGAGCGGCAGCGGCGAGAGCACATTCACCACGACGGCGGGCATCTATGTCGGTGGCGAGACCGATTTCGAGGTCAGTTTCGATTCGAGCACTGGCGGAGAGGTTTCACTTAACATAGCAAACACGGGCAGCAATCCAGCGAGCGCTGTCTCTGTGAATCTTCCACAACAGCAAGGGTGGCGCGTGACAGGAACGAGGACGTCGATGGTCGGCAGCCTCGCAAAAGGAGATTATACCATCGCCAGTTTTGCGGCGCAAGGCACCGGTGACTTGATGGTAGACGTGGCGTACACCGATACGATGGGCAACCGTAGGAACGAAGAGTACACCATCGATATCGACACTCCGCGCAACGTCACGGAGGTACTCGGCACGGGCGCGAACGCTGGTGCGAGAGCGGGGCGGCAGACGACCGCGAGCCAGGGGCTCTCCATCACGGCAATTGTAGGCATTGTGATTGCGGCACTCATTGTCGCGGGCGGAGCGTATTGGTTCATCCGAAGACGCAGCGGAAAGAGAAAATAAGAGACAAAAGGAGAAGAGATATCGAGAAGGTAGAGCGGAGAATAAGAGAGGATGAAAAGAGACAGGACATCAATGTCATACGAGGATAACGATGAAACTGCACAAGATATTCAAGCACGCGCTCGGCATGGTATTGCACAGCCGTTTACGCAGCTGGCTGACTATCATCGGCATCGTGATAGGAGTCGCTAGCGTGGTCGCTATCATCGCACTCAGTGACGGCATGGAGGCCGCGATGGCGAATCAGTTCAGCGACAAGGGCGTCGATCTCCTCACTATCACGGCAGGAGCGTCGCGCAGCGGTGGTTTCGGCGGTGGACCGCCAAGAGAGGGCAGTGGAGGCGCAAGTAGCGCCACGGATGAGACCCCGGAGCTGACGCGCAGCGACGTCCAGACACTGCGCGGCATCAATATGCTTGGAGACATCGACACGCAAGTGAGTGGCAGCGCCGACATCTACTACCTCGGCCAGACGGGATCGATCGGCATCACCGGCGTTGACCAAACGGTCTGGGACAAGATGACGAACCCGACCATACAAGAGGGACGATCACTAGGGCCGGCGGATAGCAATGTCATCGTCATCGGAGGGCGTTTGGCAAACGGGTTCTTCGATCGACCCGCGGGGCTCAACAAGGCTATCTCCATAGAGGGACGATCATTTCGCATCGTCGGCATCCTCAATGATTCCAGCACGAGTATTTACATGCCCGTGCAGCAGGCATACCAAGTGCTTGATGACAAAGAGCAAGGAGTATATGACAGGATAATCGTGAAAGTCCGTGATCCCGATCAGGTAACCGCTGCGGCAGCAGTCATCAAGGAGGAGATGGCGATACGACGCCATTCCACGGATAAGGCGGATTTCTCAGTCTCTGATCCGGCAGCGATGCTCGCGACACGGCAGCAGATGATGGCGTCAATGACGCTCTTCCTCACCGCCATAGCAGCGGTCGCGCTCATCGTCGGGGCGGTGGGAGTGGCGAACACCATGTTCACATCCGTGCTTGAACGCACCAAGCAGATTGGTATCATGAAAGCCATCGGCGCGACGAGAAACGACATCCTACTCCTCTTCCTCTTCAACGCCGCGCTCATCGGGCTCATCGGCGGACTGCTCGGCGTGCTCTTCGGTTATCTCTTGGCGCAGATGATGCCGCTCTTCATGAACTTCGGGCCAGGAGAGACGGTCGCGTTAGTCAGACTGAGTACAGTGCTCCTAGCGCTCGGCGTGAGCACCGCAATAGGAATACTCGCGGGCACCATACCTGCGTGGAACGCAAGCAAACTCAGGCCAGTCGACGCCTTGAGATATGAATGAATGTGGGTGAGCAGCAGAGAGCTCGGTATGGACAATAACGGATGATCCGAGCGATTTCACCACATGGAGACTCTTGGATAAAAATCCACGACTGCCGCCTTGGTGTGGGATCGGAGGCGCTATTGCTGGAACAGAGAGCCCCGCCACTGCAAGCTCCGAGACGCGTGTTGCGCAAGCAATAGTCCACCGCGGCAGGAGAAGGAAAACGATCATCGCTTGATGAAAATCACGTCCTGCAATCCTTTGAAATCTTCATCACCGGTAAGTATCTTCGCGCCGTTCTTGCGAGCGCACCCATATAACTATAAGGTATACTTTATTATATCTAAAGTTATCTTTTGCAGCACGCCTTCCAACGGAAGCAGGAACGTTCGTGGTCGTTCACCACACCTACCGCTTGCAGATGCGAGTAGATGACCGTGCTGCCGACAAAGCGGAATCCGCGCTTCTTCAGGTCCTTCGATACTTCGTCGGAGAGCGCTGTCTTCGCCGGTAAATCTTTGGAAGTCCGGATGTTATTGCGGACCTGTTTGCCCTTGACGAAACTCCACAGGTAGTTGTCGAAGCTGCCGAACTCCTTTTGCACAGCGATGAACGGTTTCGCGTTCGCTATCGCAGCAGTTATCTTCAATCGATTGCGGATGATGGACGCGTCCTGCATGAGCCGAGCCACATCACGCTCGCCCATCTTGGCGACTGCCTTCGGGTCGAAATCGTGGAACGCCTTGCGATAGCCTTCGCGCTTGTGCAGCACGGTGCGCCAGCTCAAGCCTGCCTGCGCCGCTTCGAGGATCAAGAACTCGAAATGGTGTTTGTCCTCGCGGTTCGGCAACCCCCACTCTTCGTCGTGGTACGTCATCATACGCGGATCGTCACCGGACCAGGGGCAGCGCTTCATTCATCCTCGTTTCGCGTAATGTTCGATGACGTCTTTCCCCGACCACGGTCTCGTGTCTGCCATCGTGTAACCGATCGTTTCGACGGCGCGTTCGAGCACCGGCATCGAGTTCGCCTCTACCTCAAGCAATGTGGGGAGTCCGGGGAACGTGTCGAATTCGTAGAGTGCATCGCCTAAGCGATAGCTCGTCCGGTGCTTGGTCATGCCTTGCGCACTGATGTCGACCATCCCCATGGCGAGCAGGAGCTCGCGGGTCGCGTCGTAGCTCTCGACGTGCGTCTCGTATTCCGCCATCGATTTCGCCCCGACGAGGCTTATCGGTTTCTTGTAGCAGAGCTCGACCAAGTCCCCTTTCTTGCGCAGGCGCAGCGGGTATTCTAGCGGTCGTTGCGGAAAGTTGAAGTACGAAGCGGCGATCGCGCCTTCGAACGTTTTTTTAGCGCCGAGATCGAGCAATCTCTGCACGGTGGATGCAACATCGACATCGAGTATCTTGACCTCTATCTCATTCATGGTTCCCCTCCGCAAAAGAGTGATCTACGCCTCTTTATCAGGATTGCTTTTCCACAAAGCCCATATCTTCGCAGAGATGAATACAACCAGTACATCACTATATTAATACGAAAAGTTTATCAATATGTAACTAATAACTATAATCATGGCGCAACTCATGACTGTAGAACACAGCCCGACGCTAACAACAATACGCATGGTAGAGAAGGCACTACGCGAAGCGAAACAGACAGTCACCCTCGCAGAAATTAAGAGAAAGCTACCGCGACAAGTCAACCACAACACGCTCAAATCCATCCTCGCCTACTTGCATGAGAGCGGAAAAATAACGTACGGTCCAGAAGGCATACTCTGGACACATATCCCGCGAGAAGAACTTCTCGGAATTCTTACGAAATCAAAACGATGGTGAATTAAATCGGCGTAAGACCACGCACCTATGCGCGAAATCGTCGTATTCACCATCGATATTGCGAACGAAGTAATGACAACGCTCGACGACGGAACGCTGCGCAGGAGCATCCTTCGGACGATCACTCTACTCAAACAAGACCCTTTCTATGGAAATCAGGTGCGAAAACACCAAATCCCGAAAATATTACAGCACCTTCCTAATCTACGCAGAGCAGAACTCGCAGGATACTGGAGAATGCTCTATTATCTCGCGAGCGACGAGCAATACACCTACGTTATTATTTTCGAGATATGCGACCATCATCGATACGATAAGATATTCGGGTACTGAATCACAAAATATTTTCTCGATAACTATTTCCTTGAGTTGAGAAAATCGTCGAGTATCTGGTTATCATGGAACGCCAGACGCATGCTCTTGATCGCGGTGGGAGAAAACCAAGAGAGTCGTTGCCCCTCATGGAGCGGTGTGGTTGACACATCAATCTCGGCAATCGTGTGGAAAATATATTCCGTCTTCTCCGGCCAATCGTACGTCTTGACGAGCGAGAGTTTCTTCGGAGAGAACTCTATCTCTTCCTGCAATTCCCGACGGATTGCCTCTTTAGGAGACTCGCCAGCCTCCATCTGCCCTCCTAGCGTCACCCAATGATTCGGATATTGAATAGTCGGAATATCATCACGTAAGAGCAGCAATACATCACGTCGTGAATTCTCGATGATGATGCAAACGGATTGAGGTTTCACGATTTTCCACCCTGGTACTCCCGTTCGCTCAACTCCTTGATGCGTTTCGCTTTCTTCTCTCCTATCAAAGGCACTTTCCGCAGTTCCTCCTCGGACGCGTTCACGAGGTTCTTGACGCTCTTGAATTCGGCGAGGAGCGGTCTGGCGAGCTGGGAGCCGATGCCGGGGAACGCCGCGACGATGAACTCCATCATCTCGTCGTCGGTCAGCGGCTTCGCCGAGTGGTACTGGAAGTCCTGCCCGCCCACCTGTTCACGGCGTGCGAGCGCGACGAGAAGCCCGGCCGACTCACGCGGCGTCTTCGACCAGAGTATCGGGATGTTGAACGATACTGCGATGGTCGCGAGCATCCCTTGGATGGCGTTCGGGTGCACTCGACGCAGCGAGTAGATGTCGGCATCCCCTTCGACGAGTATCACGGGACGGGGATAGTTCTTCAGCTCCTTGAGCTGCGACATGAGTCTTCCGTCTAACATAGAGTCGACGAAATCAGTGACGAGTTTGTACTCAACAACAACTCTATCGGATACTTGGTAGTCGCCGATGGAGAGTTGTTTGAGCTCGAGCTGCACGCCGGCGTCGAGGAGTGCTTTCATGACGGGGCTCGCCTTCTCACGGTGGTCGCAGACGACTTTTATCGACGATAAAGTCTCTTGCTGCTTCGCCTTCTTGTCCTCGTAATAGGATTGCAGCAAGGTCTTCTGCGCCTTCGCTTCGACGAGTGGCGTGCCCGTCTTGAACGTCTTCTTCACCTCTGCGATCGCGCGGTACATGCGCTTCTCCTTGTGATGCGCGACCCATTTGTACACTGCGTCCGGTGTCCCTTGCGTCATGAGCACGATGACCTTGCCCTTCTCCCCGCGGCCGGTCCTGCCGCGCCGTTGCACGGTGCGGATAGCCGAAGGGATGGGTTCGTAGAAGAGCACGAGATCGACTTTCGGGATATCGAGCCCCTCCTCCGCGACCGATGTCGCGATGAGACAGCGGAAACCTCCCGTCGAGAATTCCTCAAGTATCGCTTTCTGCGCCTTCTGGCTCATGCCCGTCTCGCCTTTCTTCGCTTGGCCGACGAATATCTTCGCGCTCACATCGAGCTCGTCCAAGGACTCTTTTATCTTGACGGCCTGGTCGCGGTACGAGTTGAAGATGATGATCTTGATATCCGGCTGCGCGTGCGTCTCCTGCAGCACGATGCGGCGCAGTTCGCGCAGTTTCGGGTGCTCGATGTCCTTACTGATGAGCTGTGCGACCTTCACCTGCGCGGTCTTCCACTGCACGTCGGAGACGACGTTCACGACCGCTTTCGATTGGCCGTTGCGCGCGGCCTCGGAGAGCGATTCCATGTACCGCGTGAGCGCGGAGAGTCCTTGCGTTTCGAGGAGATCGACCGCGTGGAGTATCTTGAGCGCTTCGGCGGCGACGCTCATCGCTTTCATCGCCTCGAAGTCGCGCTCGCCGCGTGCGATACGGCCCTGGAGTTCGCCTTGGAGCATGAGGAGCGTCCGTTTATTGACCATCGATATCGGCCCTTGTATTGCGCCTAACGCTCGTACCTGTTCGAGCCGCTCGTTGTAGCATGCTTTGAGGAGTTTTTGCACCTCGGAGAACTCCGCGGGGAGATCCACCTTCACCCACGTCACGTCGATATCTTGGACGTATGGGCTCACGTCGGAGTCACGCTCCGAGCGCACCTCAATCTCCTCGATCGCGAGGTTACGGCATACTTCGGTGATCGATTCGTTGTCGGTACCGGGGCTTGCGGTCAGGCCGAGGATACGCTGGCGCTCGGCCTGCTTGATGTACTGCTGTGCGAGGAAGACATACGAGTAATCGCCGACCGTCCGGTGCGCCTCATCCACGACCATGAGACAGACATCGGCGAGACTGAGCTTCCCTCCGAGCGCGTCGTTCTCGATGACTTGCGGCGTCGCGAAGATGACCTGCGCGGCATCCCACTGTTTGGAACGCATCTCCGGACTGACGGCGCCGGTGAAGAGCACGAACTTGTCTTCAGGGAGATCGATGTATTTGCGGAATGTCTTCTCGTGCTGCTGCACGAGGGGTTTGGTGGGTGCGAGGATGAGCACTTTGCTTTGCGGGTATTGCGCCAAGCGGTGCACCGCGAGCATGACCGCTATCATGGTCTTACCGAGGCCCGTCGGGAGGACGACGAGCGTGTTCGCGAGCGTCGCCTTCGCGAAGATGGTCTCCTGATAGCGCCGAGGAGTGATCTGCCCCTTGAGGAGCTCCGTCGATAACATAGACGGTGAGAAGGAACGCTCGTTTATAAGTATTTACGGGGGATGACCAGTGGTGATTATCGACGGCGGGACTATTTTTGCACTCAAATGATGATAAGCGATGATTTCGAACGATATTAACGACATCTCGGATTGCGGTTGCCGCTGCGGCGAGTCCATGCTTACGCAGGGCAGAGACGGGGATTCGCAGGATTCTGCCGGTGCGCCGTCAGAATACTCATCCCCTTTCATCTGCGCCAAGGCAGCGGCCGATCGGTTGTTGTTTGGACATCACGCTCACTGCCGCGATAACAGAGCATTAAGGCCTAGAATATCAGATTCACGGCATCGTGCTAGCGTCTATGTTGACCGCGCCGCCATCATCCCGCACGACGGTGAGCAACGTCCCGAAACGCAGTTGGTGATCGACAGGAACGAGTTCGCAGACGGCGGCTTCGCAACTACCGAATACGTCTGTCGTCACGCAGTAATGCGTCGCGTTCGTGATGAGACGGGCATTCTGGGTGGAAGGTTGGAACCCGGCACGATATTTCGTCACGCCGCAAGCGTTCGCGATGTGCCGTCCGATGCCATCGACATCATCGACCACAGAACCCACTATCTGTCTCGTCGGGCGCACGGATTGGACGTACCATGTGACGACGATAAGACCGACAAGTATCATAGTCACGAATATGATGATGTTCGTGGTGGAATCGCCTTTGCGGCCGCGCGCAGATGGATCGCGTGTTCCATGACTGGCAGATATCACCCGCAAGGATTGCACCTGCCGTCACCGCCAGGACAGAATCCAGCGCCGCATCCACCGCCGCCCGTAGGACACTGCGCGCACGATGTCGTTCCTGGCGAGCATATCGAGTGTTGACCGTCTGATGATAAGGTGCAGGTCTTCTGTGTCGTGCATCGCGCGCCGCATTCATTCACATAGGTATCTTCACCGCACGGTGTTCCGGGAGGGACCGGTGTGCCGAGGCACGACCCTGCGGTGCATGTGTACGATGAACAGGAATCCTGGTATTCCTCGCCGCAAGATCTTCCCTCCTGCGTTGGATCCGCCGACCCCTGGCATGCACCGTCATCGCCGACCGGCACGCATGCGTATTTCTTGCAGTCCTCAGGCCAGCGCTCGGTGCATCGCTCTCCAGTCATATCAGAATCGTAGCCGCATATCCCGGTCGTATCATCGCACTTGTAGCACCCCGATACACCATTGCACTTCACGCCGTAGAGCACATCAGTAGGGTCTTGCACACATTCATTAATCGTCGGATCGCACTTGACGTTTATGCACTTCTGTCCACGGACGAACTGCGGCCGGGAACAGCTCTTCAAAGCAGTGCACGCACTGACATATGTGTTCTTGTCCATGAAGCACGATGGGTTGGAGAGCGAGTTCGCGGGGTCGCATGCTCCATCATTCGCATCGTCATACCCTGGCGTACCGCAGCAAGTGGTCACTTGGGCATTAGCACATACCCGCTGCGGTTGTCCTCGATCATTGAGGATGAGATTCCCGTTCTCGTCGCGCAGGAACTGCTTGGGATATGAGTGCGCGGGGTCGCCGGTATTCTCGTAGCCCACGACGGTGTTGCAGGTGCTATTCAGGTAATCGAAGAAGTAGTACTGGTCGTTCGCCACGGCGTGCGCCCAGCAGTTTGCGAGTGTCGACGCGAGTTCGCCAGTGAATTTATCGGCCGGGCACGCGTCGACAAGACCCTCGAAGTTCGGGCTCTTGTTGACGTATGCACCCCAAAGCATCGCTTCGTTGCAGTAGCGCTCGTACCCGTCGCAACTCCATGCGTACCCGAAGTTCACGCAGTTCTCGAAGTTGAGCCCTGGTTTGAGGCCGCAGCCGCTGCACATGAAGTTCCCGTTCACCATCTTGGGCGGGCTGCAGTGCTCTTTCACGCCATACTTGATGGTGAACCTGTACTCGAGCGGTTGCCCTAAGAGGCTCGCTTGCTCGTCTTTGCATTTGACGGTGAGGAGGAACTTCGCTCCGCGTGTGATATTGAGGTAGAGCACGGGAGAGGCCATGAATCCTTGGGGCCATTCGCCTGTCGCGACGTCGATGAGCTGCGTCTCCTGCGGAAGACCACTGGATGGAATGGATGATTCG
>Ga0209211_10012179_pt1 | contig 10861 bp, 11 predicted proteins | sample RifGroA2_FD_183992 | JGI IMG/M metagenome (GOLD analysis project Ga0209211, IMG submission 183992) | Groundwater microbial communities from Rifle, Colorado, USA - Groundwater A2 (SPAdes) (version 2) | ecosystem: Environmental > Aquatic > Deep subsurface > Groundwater | place: Rifle, Colorado...
CCGTTCCCGGAGAAGACCAAGTTATTTATTCTACTCAAAGTGTTGATAATCAAGATGATCTAGGGATTTTTCGCTCAGAGCTTCCTCCTAAAGGAGAAGAAAAATTAGACTCAGGTATTATTTCAGATTTTTTTATCACCCCAACCGGCGATTTGTATTATTTCAAAGAAGCTAATGGGGTTAACGATGCCTACCATATTGCTCTGAATGGCAATAAAAATATTGAAAAGCTAAGTTTAGTCGATAGCAATGGAACAAACATTCAATTGCCGCTTAACTACTATTTTCACGTGCATTACTTTGAGGTAGAAAATATTTTAGTCGTGCATGGAGAAAATATTTTCGACAGCAATGAGAAAACTTATTTTTCTAAAATAGACCCTTCATCTAATGAACTTGTTCTTTATGATATGGGGGCTAATGTTCACGATGCCATCTTTGTTAATTCAGCCCAGAAAAAAGTATATTGGTTAGACCAAGGTGTTCGGTTTTACCAATCAGCCCTCGATGTCTTTAACCCACAATTGGTCAAACAATTACCAGAATCGGCGTTTGATTATGCCGTGAATAACGACGCATCATTTATGATTTATGAAAATTATGCCAAAAATGCCTTGTTTTCTTTGAACCTACAAACCGGGCAGGTTAAAAGTATTTTTAACGTATCTAGCCTGGGGCAAGAATTTACTGAGCTTCAGACTTGGAAAATAAACCCTACCACCAGCCAATTAAGCTTAGCGGTTGGCGGTTCAAAAAAGGCGTTAGTTGTTTTGAACTTTGTTACCAATCAATCACAAAGTTTCTTGTTAAATCCTATGGATGATCTCGATGAAAGGGTGGCCTTGCAATACTCAGCCGATGGGAATTATTTATTGGCCTTTGAATCGGATTATACTTCTAGTCAACTCGAAGAAATAAAAAAAGACCCTAGTGTTGTGTCGGCATTTCTAGAGGTTCGGCTAAATGTTCTGTCTAATCTTAAGGCCCCCCCATTTAATATGATATCCACAGGGATTTTAGGAAAAGATGATGTGGTTATGACTGATTCCCAAGTGGCCTTTGATATGCCCAACCATCGAGTGTTTTATGGAGTGGGCGAAGATGTTTATGAAATGGATTTGATTGGGTTTAATCAAACTGCCGTTTGGCATCGCTCGGAGGGAGTCAACTCTACCAAATTGGCCGAAGAATTTTTGCTGGTCAATACTTCCGACGGGGCCTTTTTATCAGGTGGCGAAATCCTCTTCGCCATTGATCTACAAAGTTCCCAAGATTTCCAGATCACTGCGGATTAAAGGGTACTTTGATATCAAAGAATCTCGAAGAATAACTTGAGATTTTGGTTGGTTTAACATAATGTGTGGTGCATATTCTGAAGGTTTTTATGAAAGATAAAATAACATGGGAAGAGATGAAGAAAAAATTTCCGGATGAATGGCTAGTGGTTACAGATTTCGAGTTAGATAAGTACGGGAAAATCATCGATGGAGTTGTAGAGCGGCATTCAAAGAAAAAAGAGCAGGTCGCTAACCCACCCATTATCGACAAGGATACCGCATTTCGATATACAGGAGAATCAACTTTTGCTGGATTGAGGAGCCATGCCGCTCATCATCACTCCTTTTGAATCAAATCTGCACCATATACATACGACTTTCTTTGTAACTCATCCGAAGACTGGGAGTAAGCATAGTTTCGAAGGAATCATTGACACCGGTGCCCCATGTACTGAATTTTCAGATGTTATTTTGGTCCGTGCCGGGTTTATACGATCTGTTGATCAAGAAATAAAAATAAAATCAGGCCTGCAAACGCAAAAATACGGGAAGACTATTTTACCAAAAGTGAAGATATGTGGCCAGGACTTGAACAATTTTGAAGTTTTTGTTTCTAAGTTGGATGAATCTTGGGGAATTGATGCTCTTATTGGCCTTGATTTTTTCAAACGCTTCCGAGTGACCATTGATTACAAAGCCGGTCACTTAGTGACAGAACCTCTATAAATTAAATATTTAATAAATGGGGTGGCTAACGGGATTCGAACCCGCGACAGCTGGAATCACAATCCAGAGCTCTACCGACTGAGCTATAGCCACCATTATTATTCGAGGGGTGAATCGTCTCCCCTCGAGCTCCCCACTCTAGTTAATCACTCATTGCAAATTTTTCAACTTCTTGCCATTTGCTTATCGTTCACTCGGACGGAGTAAATCCGATCCTCGCTCACTAGAATAGACGCATGGATATGGGGCGAATTTTCCTAAAAGTCAAGAATTGAAGACTAAGGATGGAGCTACCTTTTACTAGAGATAGCTCTTGTCTACCACGATTGATGCTGATAAAGCCGAGAGACTTAAGAAGGGCGAATGGTGGAACTGGTAGACACGCAGGACTTAGAATCCTGTGGGGTGACCCGTGAGAGTTCAAGTCTCTCTTCGCCCACAATATATAACATAGGAGTCATTCGTGAAAGTTGAGATTCAAAAAGTTAACGATATTAAAAAGAAACTATCGATCGAAGTTCCCTACGATCATTATACCCAAGAGGTCGATAAGGCTTACGAAGATTTAAATAAAAAAGTTTCTATTAAAGGCTTTCGTAAAGGCAAGGCACCTTTGTCGATTTTGAAAAAAGAATACGCAGGGCGCGTTGAACGCGATGTTATTTCAAAGTTGCTCGAAGACTCCTATGCTAAAGCCATTCAAGAACATCAAGTATTGGCAGTGTCTTATCCTCAATTCACTGATTTAAAATTAGAAGAGGGTAAACCGCTCAGTTTTGCAGCCGAAGTTGAGGTACAACCCGAAGTTCAGGCCAAGGGTTATGAAGGTATAGCCCTTACTAAGTCAGAGCTTCAAGTAACCCGCGAAGAGATTGAAAAAGAAATCGAACATTTGCGAAACGCCATTGCGACTCTAGTGCCGGTTGCCGAAGGTGTTGCGGCTACCAAGGGGGATTTTTTGACGATCGATTACAAAGGTTCAATGGCCGGTGAATATCCTTCTGATCTAAGTGCTGCCAATTCTACTATAGAATTGGGGTTGGGTTATTACCTGGCCGATTTTGAAAGTGGTTTATTAGAAATTAAAAAAGGTGAAACTAAAACCATCGAGGTTAATTTTCCGGCCGATTATGCCAGTGCGAATTATGCAGGTAAAAAAGCCCAATTTGAAATTACGGTTAAAGAACACAAAAGAAAAGAATTGCCTGCCTTAGATGACGAACTTGCCAAAGATGTGGGCCCCTTTCAAAGTTTAAAGGAGTTAGAAGAAGATATTCAAAAGAAAATCCAAGAAGCCAAAACCAAACAGCAGAATTCTGAATTGTTTAATCAGGCCATGGAATATCTTTTACAAAAGAATGTATTTGAAATTCCCGAAGCCATGGTGGCGCGAGAAATTGATTATATGTATCGGTCGGCGGTGCGCGATTTAGAGAGCCGAAAGCTGACTCCTGAACAAGTGGGGTTAACCCATGAACAATTTAAAGATAAAAACAAAGAAGTGGCTACTAAAAGAATTCGTGGTTTTTTAATTTTAGACTCAATTGCCAAACAGCAAAAAATAGAAATTTCTCAAGAAGAATTGAATCAACGTTTAGAAACCATAGCCAAGCAATACAACCAACCGGCTGAAGCCGTAAAAAAATATTATTTAGAAAACAATTTGCTCAATGCCTTAATTAATCAGATAATAGGCGAAAAAGTCTTTGACTATCTGTTAGCCAAGGCTAAGGTTAAAGAAAAGAAAGTATAAGGAGAGATTGCCACGGCCCTAAGGGGCCTCGCAATGACATCTAGAGGGTTGTTAATTATGTCTGTTTTAATTCCTATTGTTGTTGAACAAACCCATCGTGGGGAACGTTCTTATGATATTTATTCTCGTTTGCTAAAAGACCGAGTGGTGCTTTTGGGCTCGGCCATCAATGATGATGTGGCAAATCTTATCATTGCCCAATTACTTTTTTTAGAATCCGAGGATCCCGACAAAGATATTTTTCTTTATGTCAATTCGCCCGGGGGTTCCATCACCGCAGGTTTGGCTATTTACGACACCATTCAATATATCAAGGCAGATGTTTCGACTATTTGTATTGGGCAAGCTGCATCGATGGGGGCCGTGCTATTAGCCGCGGGGGCTCAGAAAAAACGTTTTGCCTTACCTCACTCCCGAATTATGATCCATCAACCTTTGGGAGGCGCGCAAGGGCAAGCGGCAGACATTAATATTCAAGCTAAAGAAATTACTCGGCTGCAGACGCTCATTAATAATATTTTTGTTAGGCACACCAAGCAGCCTTTAAAGAAAATCGAAGTCGACAGCGATCGCGATTTTTTTATGAGTGCAGAAGAAGCCAGGGAATATCGCATCATCGATGAAGTGGTTGTGTCTCGTGCCAAAGACAAAGATAAAAATAAAAAGCTTCCCGAAACCAAGTAACGCAAAGCAGCAAATTCCTTACAAACATTAAGGTTTCTTGACAGTTCCTCTAAAAGTAGAGATACTGAAACTGAGCTTAAGGAGGTTTTTGAGGTATGGCAAAGAGTTATTTGGACGATCCAACCAACCTAAGTTGTTCTTTCTGTGGAAAATCGCAACGCGAAGTTAAAAAGCTAATTGCGGGCCCGGCGGTTTATATTTGCGATGAGTGTATTGAACTTTGTAATGACATTATTGCCGAAGAAGCCAACAAACAAACTTTGCTAAAAACCCGTTCGGGGATTCCTAAGCCAGCCGAAATCAAAAAAATGCTCGATGAATATGTGATCGGCCAAGAGCGTGCTAAAAAAGTTTTGTCGGTGGCGGTGCACAACCATTATAAACGTATTGAAAGTAAAATCCCTGGCGATATTGAATTGCAAAAAAGCAATATTCTGCTCATTGGCCCTACCGGTTCGGGTAAAACCTTATTGGCTCAAACCTTAGCCAAAATTATTAATGTCCCTTTCACCATTGCCGATGCAACCACTTTGACCGAAGCAGGCTATGTGGGTGAAGATGTTGAAAATATTATTCTCAATCTTTTACAAGCCGCTGATTATGATAAGGCTAGGGCTGAGCGCGGCATCGTTTATATCGACGAGATCGATAAAATTTCTAGAAAAAGTGAAAACCCTTCCATTACCCGCGATGTATCAGGCGAGGGGGTTCAGCAAGCCCTGTTAAAAATCATTGAGGGCACCGTGGCCAATTTGCCACCCAAAGGTGGAAGAAAGCATCCTCAGCAAGAATATATTCAAATCGATACCACCAATATTCTTTTCATCTGTGGGGGCGCCTTTGTAGGCCTCGATGATATTATTGTGCGTCGTTTGGGTGAAAAAACCCTGGGATTTGGTGCCGATATCAAATCAAAGCAAGAGCGCAATTTTAGTGAGCTTATGGGTGAAATTCAGCCCGAAGATTTATTACGTTTTGGTTTAATCCCAGAATTTATTGGGCGTTTACCCATTGTCGCAACTTTAAGCGAATTAAACGAAGAAGCCTTGGTTGACATCTTGACAAAACCAAAAAACGCCTTAGTTAAACAATATCAACGGTTGTTTGATTTTGAAAAGGTCAAACTTCGTTTTACGGATGGGGCGTTACGGTTGGTTGCTAAAGAGGCTTTAAAAAGGAAATCGGGGGCCCGGGGTTTGCGTAGTATCCTCGAGAATGTGATGCTTGATATCATGTATGAATTGCCCTCACAAAGTAGCATTCGAGAAGTTGTGGTTAACGAAGACTGTTTTACTAAACATGAACAACCTTTAGTCGTTTATGAGAAAAAGGTAGAATCCGCTTAAGGGAGCCCATGGAAATTACAAACAAATTAGTACCTTTGTTGCCTTTGCGCGACATCATTATCTTTCCCCACATGGTAGTGCCGTTATTTGTGGGTCGAGAAAAATCGATCAATGCCCTTGAAGATGCAATGAATTCTGAAAAAGACGTTTTGCTCGTTGCGCAAATGAATGCCAAGACCAACGATCCCAAACAAGAAGATGTTTATAAAATAGGTACCTTGGGCACTATTATACAGATGCTGCGTTTGCCGGATGGTACGGTGAAGGTGTTGGTAGAGGGTAAGAAACGAGCGCGAGTTTTGCGTTATGTTGAAAATACAGAATTTTTCCTCGTCGAAGTAGAAGAAATTCATGAAAACAACGATGTAACGATTGAAGTCGAAGCCTTAATTCGTTCTGTCAAATCAACTTTTGAAACTTACGTTAAACTCAATAAACGGATTCCCCCTGAAATGTTGGTTTCGGTTTCAGCGATTGAAGAACCCGCCAGGCTTGCCGATACGATTGTTTCTCATCTAACTTTGAAACTGCCTGACAAACAGAAAATTTTAGAAATTGAATCACCCGCTGAACGGCTCGAGCGTTTGTACGAGCTCATGCAAGGTGAGATTGAAATTCTTCAAGTTGAAAAGAAGATCCGCACCCGTGTTAAAAAGCAAATGGAGAAAACTCAGAAAGAATATTACCTCAACGAACAAATGCAAGCCATTCAAAAAGAGTTGGGGGAGCGGGATGAGTTTAAAAGCGAGATCCAAGAGCTCGAAGAAAAACTAAAAAAGAAAAAACTGTCGGCAGAGGCAACTGCTAAAGTTAAAAAAGAAATTAAAAAGCTCAAAATGATGTCGCCTATGTCGGCTGAAGCAACTGTGGTGCGTAATTATATTGATTGGATCATGAGCCTGCCTTGGCAAGAATTTTCTGAAGACCGAATTGATATTAAAGAAGCACAAAAAGTTTTAGACGAAGATCACTACGGGCTCAATAAAGTTAAAGAAAGAATTTTAGAATATTTAGCCGTGCGTGGGCTGGTTGATAAGATGAAAGGCCCTATTCTTTGTTTTGTGGGCCCTCCCGGGGTTGGTAAAACTTCTTTGGCTCGCAGTATTGCCCGCGCCACAGGGCGTAAGTTTGTGCGTTGTTCTTTGGGTGGGGTGCGGGATGAGGCAGAGATTCGTGGCCATCGTCGAACCTACATTGGTGCCCTTCCGGGTAAAGTTATTCAAAGCATGAAAAAGGCAGGGACCAGCAACCCCGTCTTTTTGCTCGATGAAGTCGATAAGATGAGCATGGATTTTAGAGGTGACCCTTCGAGTGCCTTGTTAGAGGTGTTAGATCCCGAACAAAATAATTGTTTTAACGACCACTACATGGATTTAGATTACGACCTTTCCAAGGTAATGTTTATTACCACGGCCAATGGTTTGCATAATGTTCCTCACCCCTTGCGCGATCGTATGGAAGTCATTCAAATCCCAGGTTACACTGAAGAAGAAAAGGTCAATATTGCCCAAAAATATTTAATTAAAAAACAGGTTCAAGAGCATGGCCTGACCGACGTTAACATTGAATTTCCTGTAACCAGTCTCTACAATATCATTCGCCATTATACCAAAGAATCAGGGGTGCGAAACTTGGAGCGCGAGATTGCTACGGTTTGTCGTAAGACGGCTCGTTATGTGGTGGAAGAGGGGAAAGACAAAAAAGTTCGTGTCACCCCTGGCGTAGTGAATAAATATTTGGGCATCCCGAAATTTAAAGTAGGTCGAGCCGAAGAGAGTAACGAAATTGGTATTGCCACCGGGCTTGCCTGGACAGAGTTGGGTGGGGATTTATTGAGTATCGAAGTGACCATCATGCCAGGTAAGGGTAAATTGATTGTTACCGGGAAGCTTGGCGATGTTATGCAAGAATCGGCTCAAGCCGCCATGAGCTGGGTGAGGTCGAAGTCGTTGCAATTTGGATTAGACAAAGATTGTTATCAAAAGATTGACTTGCATATCCATGTGCCGGAGGGGGCTATTCCTAAAGATGGGCCTTCTGCGGGTATTACCATGGCCACGGCGATTACTTCAGCATTGTTAAAGTTACCCATCAATAAAGATGTGGCGATGACTGGAGAAATTACTTTGCGTGGTAAAGTGTTGCCTATTGGTGGGCTTAAAGAAAAGATGTTGGCGGCCCATCGTGGGGGTATCAAAATCGTCATTATTCCTAAAGAGAACCAAAAAGATTTACAAGAAATACCCAAACGTATTCTGAAAGAAGTTCAGGTGATTCCTGTTGATGAGATGGATGAGGTGTTGCCCAAAGCCCTAGTTTTAGATGAGACCGAAGGCAGAAAGATATTTAAAGACACGGTAGAGGCAGATCCTTTGCTAGAATTACTTTATCCTAAAACAGAAATTAGCAGCTTGAATATTTCAGACAAGCCGGATGTTAAGCAAACTCCCATTCTGACTCACCACTAAGGTTAGTCAGGCCTAATTTTCTTTAATTGTTTAAATACGCTTAAATAATAATAAATAAATTCATGTATTTAGCTATTATAAATATATTTATGATTGATTATACATTTAGGGCAGGATAAACTCCAGTTATGGAATTAGATGCCATCACAAAAACGGAATTTGGTTCTGAGAAAATACGGGGTATACTCGCCCAGACTTTCTTTAATCTCACACAAAAGTGGCAATTGAAAAGAGAAGAAGAGGCCCAACTCTTGGGATGGAATTACAAAGAAAAAAGAACCACGCTGGATAGCCTACGAAACGGAAATACCATTCTTGATGATGATCGTGACAAACTGGAGAGAATCGTTGATTTAGTCAACATTCATAAATCCCTTCGAATCCTTTTTCCACACAATCTAGATGCGGTTTATGAATGGGTCAAAGTGAAACGAGAACGTTTCGGCGGATATTCTGCACTTGAGGTGATGCTCGAAGACGGAAAAGAAGGGATTCACGCCATCCGGTTCTACCTCGATTATGAAAGAACCCGTTAAACTTATTTCTTACCAGGGTCATGTTTTTCGTAATATTGCTGGTCTTGACCCAAGCCTGGAACTTACCCGTGACATCGCACCTTCTCAAGAAGCGCAGGAGGTCTTGAAGAAATTTTACTACAATGATCCTCAGATGGTTGCCGTTCAATCTCCTGTCGAAAGGATTTTGCAAAGATCCATCTGTCAAATGATTCAAGAGGAAATTTCTGAGAAGTTTAAACCTAAAAAATGGTATGCCTCGCGTTTTTCGGACGGAAGCTGGAGAGTGCTTTATACGGCAGAATCAGAAGTCACAGCTTTAAAAGAGGCCCTTTATCATGCCAGAAATTTTTGTAGGGAAGAGTTGGAAGTAAAGGGGTTTTTAGAAATTACCCGTAGGGTGATACATTTATATGTGCAATCAGAATATTGCGCAGATTTGATTCGTTATAAAACTCTCAATCATCACAAACTTATCTCCAAAGATTCTTCTGGATATCCCTATTGTCAAAAACTGGCCGAACATTTTCGTTCAAAAGGAGCGCAAATGTTAAGAGCGCCATCGGCACGGGATGAAAAAGGTTTTGGGATTCCTATTTTTAATAAAGAGGTCATCCAAAAAGATTTTGGTCATCTAAAATATGTAAAATGTGAACTAAAGAAAAACAGTGTGAAAGTATTCCCAGAAGGAGAAACTTACAAACTGGATTAAACACCCTTTGCTTGTTATTGAAAGTCATTGCTTGACGGGGCGATTTTCCTGCTGCTAGGTGAGCTGGGCTTTGACAAGCTATTGGGGCACTTAGCTCAGTTGGAAGAGCATCGGCTTTACAAGCCGAGGGTCGTAGGTTCGAGCCCTACAGTGCCCACAAATATCAAACCTTTTGGCTTTTTGGCGACACTTGGAGGTAGCAAAGAATTTTTTGAAAAACATGTCGATGAACTTTTCTTCCCCGATTCAATTCTTGCTTTGACTGCCGTAGCTGTAGCTAAAATATTTCGAGAGACAGAGATAAAGGATTAAAAATTATGATCGGTGACATATTAGCTTTAATTGATTTTCTCCGCAAATATTGGACTGAATACTCTGTCAAAAGTGCCCTGTTTAATTCTGACGGTAAACGAATTGAAGGAGATAGTTTTATCGAGGTTGATAAAATCCCAATGAGAGGTAATGACAAAGTATGGTTTTATAAAGTAAAAGACAAACCCGAATACGAATTTATATATATGCCTGTAATCCCATCGCTTAGTGTTGATTATGGGTTGAAAGACGGCGCAGCAAATCCCGATGCAAAAATATTTCGATTTGTAAGTAATCCAATGGCAGGGTTTACAAGTGGTGGTGCATCGAATGTAATTGCCGATTTTATAGTTGTTGGATACAAACCTAAAGATTTACTTTCAGCACGAGAAGGTGAAAGATAATTTTGTCTGCTTAGTGGACAAAAAACTTGGTTTTCCAAAAGGGTGTGGTTAAAGGAAGGAAAGAGGGCGTTCTGTCAGGGTTGAGCGTTCCCTGTTACATTGTCTCTATGTGTAAAACATTAAAATTAACCGCAGTCATAGAGTATGAAAAGGGTGGTTATGTGGCTCTGTGCCCGGAGCTAGATATTGCAAGTCAAGGGGACACCATTGAAGAGGCACGTAAAAACTTAACTGAAGCCATAGAGCTTTTCTTTGAAACGGCCGGGCCTTTAGAAATTACGAATCGTCTTCATTCCGAAATTTACGTTACTTCACTCGAGGTAAGTGTTGGTTAAACTTGCGGATGGAGCTACTACTACTGTTCCTGTTCCCAATCATCGAGAACTAAAAGTAGGGACGCTTCGATCCATTGTCCGTCAATCAGGGCTTTCCAAACGTTTATTCGAAAAATAAAAATAGTGATTTTATATTAATGGATGATTAAATTTACCCTTGGAAATTGAAACTATTTATTATAGGGCCTATAGGCTTTTAATGAATGGAGACGTAGTTCAGCTTGGTTAGAACGCCTGCCTGTCACGCAGGAGGTCGCGGGTTCGAACCCCGTCGTCTCCGCAAGTCTATTGAGTAATTCCCGCGACCCCCAATAGCGAGCAAAGCGAGC
>Ga0209211_10012181_pt1 | contig 10860 bp, 11 predicted proteins | sample RifGroA2_FD_183992 | JGI IMG/M metagenome (GOLD analysis project Ga0209211, IMG submission 183992) | Groundwater microbial communities from Rifle, Colorado, USA - Groundwater A2 (SPAdes) (version 2) | ecosystem: Environmental > Aquatic > Deep subsurface > Groundwater | place: Rifle, Colorado...
GGCCGCTAAAACAGGCGGCGAAATGCTGTTTAACCGCAGTGTGGGTACTGCCCTTGAAGCGAAACGATCAACGACGCAAATAGCGCGTATTGCGATGCTCGGCCACACGCACGATCAGGGAAATGAGCAAGGTGATGAGTGCATAGATGACGCCGGCAATGATCAGCGCATCGGTGGTATAGGACGCGGCCGACAGGCGTCGGACCACCCCGGTCATGTCCAGAACCGTGATGGTGCTGACCAACGCCGTGGCCTTGAGTTGGCAAATGACTTCGTTGCCAAGAACCGGGGTGGCAATACTGAGCGCACGCGGAATGATGATGTAGCGATAGCTCTGAAATTTGGTCAGGCCATAGGCCAGTCCAGCCTCTTTTTCTCCGGCGGGTACCGCCATGATGCCGGCGCGAATGTCTTCGGCCATGTAGGCGGTCAGGTTCAGTGCCAGGACCAGCAGGCCGCAATAAAACGAGTCGTTCAGCAGCAGCCACGCAGGAGAGTTTCTGACCGCCTCAAACTGGCTCAGCCCATAGTAGAAGATGAAAATTTGCACCAGCAGTGGCGTGCCGCGAAAGATGGCGGAATAGCTGCTGGCCAAACGGCTGATGCCGCGATGCTCGGACAACCGGGCAATGGCCAGTGGTACGGACAGCAAAAAGCCTACCAGGCAAGAACCGATCAATAACTTCAGGGTAACGATCAAGCCATCCAGAATGTCCGGACCGCTTTCCACCAGCAAGGCAAGATAATCATTGAATAGCGACATGATCATGACCTGGGCTGGTGATAACCCCGGTTCGCCTGCTTTTCAAGATAGGCAAAAACGGGATTGGAAATGGCCAGGAACAGAAAGTAAATGACGGCCACCGCCATGAAAAACACAAACGGTTGTTTGCTGAACTGGCCCGCCATGCCGGCTTTTTTCAGCAAGTCTTCCAGCCCCACCACCGATACCAGCGACGTGTCTTTCAGCAACGATTGCCACATATTGCCCAGGCTGGGCAGGGAAATGCGCCAGGCTTGCGGCAACTGGATGTAGAAAAATAGCTGTGTTCGGGACAGACCAAAGGCTTTGGCAGCCTCGATCTGCCCCAGCGGTATGGCGACAAAGCCGCCCCGGAATACCTCGGAGGCATAGGCCGCAAACACAATGGAGAGCGCAAAAACGCCACCGGCAAAGGGGCTGATTTCAAACGCCGCGTCGAAATGGTTGTTGATCAGGTTGGACAGTCCGAAATAACAGATAAGAATAATCAGAAATTCCGGAATGCCACGCAACAGGTTGGTGAAATACTCTACCGGACGGCGCAGATAAACATGGTTGGATAGCTTGCAAGCCGCAAACAGCAGACCCAGTGCCAAGCCGAAAAACAGCGAGGTAAAAGCCAGTTGCAGCGTTACCGCGGCCCCGATCAGAAGCTGACCCAGGTAACTCGACAAGATGTCCATGTGCGCCGGTCGAAGAGATGAAGGACGTTATTTGCCTGGGGCAATCGTGAACGGAAATACCTTCTTGTTTTCAGCGGCAAACGTGCCGTCGCTCAACACGGTTTTGATGGCCATATTGAAGCTGGTTTTCAGAGGATCGCCCTTGCGCACGGCAATACCGGTGCCATCGCCAAATATTTCGGCATCGATAATGGGCTTGCCGGCAAAGTCGAATCCCTTGCTTTTGCCAGTTTTCGCAATCCAGTCATAGGCCACCGTCGTGTCCGACAAAACTGCGTTCACGCGCCCCGATTCCAGGTCAAGCCAGGATTGATCCAGCGACTGGTAGGTCTTCATTTCAATGCCGGACTTGGCTTTTGGCAGGCGGGTTTTCAAGTAGGACTCGTGCGTCGTGCCGCTTTGTACGCCGACGGTTTTTCCTTTCAGGGTCGTGGGATTTTCAGTGATGCCGGCTCCGGTCTTGGTGACATACTGAACCGGGGCCAGCGTGAACAGATCTGTGAAATCAACGACCTTTTTGCGCTCGTCGGTAATCGACATCTGCGCCAGCACAGCGTCAATTTTCCTGGCCTTCAAGGCGGGAATCAGCGCATCAAAGTCCATGGTGACGTATTCGCATTTGACCTTCATGATCTTGCACATGGCGTCGCCAAGTTCGATCTCCATGCCCATCAGCTTGCCGCTGGCATCCTTGTACTCAAAGGGCGCGTAGTCGGAGAGCGTCCCGATCTTGACGACTTGTTCTGCCTGGGCGTTGAATGTCAGCAGCAGGCTGCCCGCGATGATGGAACTCAGAATGGAACGTTTCATTTTTTCTCCAATTAAAAACAAGGGCTACTTGGGGGACACACTGGACAGGAACTTCTGGAAGCGCACTGAGCGCTGGCTGGCGAACAGCTCGGCGGGCGGGCCTTCTTCTTCAACCTTGCCCTGATGAAAGAACACGACGCGACTGGCCACTTCCCGGGCAAAGCCCATTTCATGGGTCACCACCAGCATGGTTCGTCCTTCTTCGGCCAGGGCACGCATCACTTTGAGCACCTCGCTCACCAGTTCCGGGTCGAGCGCGGAGGTTGGCTCGTCAAACAACATCACGTCAGGCTCCATCGCCAGCGCGCGGGCGATGGCCACGCGTTGCTGCTGCCCGCCAGAGAGCTGGTTGGGGTAATAGTGCAGCTTTTCGGCCAGGCCAACTTTTTGCAAGTAGGCGATGGCTTGAAGTTCCGCGTCCCGTTTGTCGATGCCCATCACCTTGACCGGCGCAAACATCACGTTTTGCAGCACCGTCATATGCGCCCATAGATTGAATTGCTGGAACACCATGGCCAGTTTGCGGCGGATGCGCACGATTTGGTCCGGGTCGGCTGGCATGGGAATACCGTCCTTGCCCGGCGCCATTTTGATCAACTCGCCGTTGACAAGAACACGACCAGCGTTCGGGGTTTCCAGCAAATTGATGCAGCGCAAAAATGTGCTTTTGCCCGAACCGCTGCTGCCCAGAATAGCGATCACGTCATGCTTCTTGGCGGTCAGGCTGATGCCCTTGAGTACCTCGCTCTGGCCAAAGGACTTGTGCAGGTCCTCGACCACCAATACATTTTTGGCATGACTGCTGGAGTCTGTACTACGCACTAATTTGTCTTCCTAATGTAATGGGCAGGCAGGTTCAAGATGAATTTACGCGGATCAAAATCACCAATTGGCCAGAGTATCGAGGGGCGGCATGCAGCCATTCGAATGAGAAGTTTGCCAAGCCGGTGCGCTCGATTCGGGCAGGGAAAGTATCGACGACGCGTTTGCATTCGTGCGGCGAATTTCAGCGACTTTTGGCGCGCAGCAGCGTGCAAAGCCGGGTTGGCGCGGGAAATCGGCGGCGCGTCTGCTCAAAGCCTAAAATTGCACCATGGACACATCGTTGGATAGTTTTGATCGAAAAATACTTGCGCTGGTGCAGCGCGACTGCCAAGTCAATGCCGAGGTGGTTGCCGAAATTGTCGGGCTGTCGGCCTCGGCAGTGCAACGTCGTCTCAGGCGCATGCGCAGCGAGAAAACTATCACGGCTGAAGTCGCCATCGTCGACCAGCAGGCCGTTGGCCGACCCATGACGTTCATTGCCGGGCTGGAGATTCGAGAAAACTACGAATCCTTGCCACGCATCCGTCGCTGGGCCGAGAATCGGTCCGAAGTCCAGCAGATCTATTACGTGACCGGCAATGTCGATCTCATGATGATCATCACGGCGGAGAGCGTGAAAGAGTACGACATGATCACGGAACGCTTGATGGCGGAAAATCCGCAGATAACGCGCATCAACACCAACGTGGTTCTCGATTGCATCAAGACCGGGCTTTATGTGCCGGTTGAATGAGTGACCGAGCTGAAAGCCCACGGCGCACTCAGCCCAGTGGCAGGGCTGTTTTGTACCTGACCTGTTTGAGCGCGAAGCTGGAGCGGATTTTTTCTATTTGCGCGATTGGCGACAACTGCTCCAGAATAAACCGCTCAAGCGAAGGCATGTCGGCAATGGCGACGCGAATCAGATAGTCCGCATCGCCCGTCATGAGATAACACTCCATCACCTCCTCGCGCAGGCAAATGCGTTCCTCAAAAGTTTGTAGCGCCTTGCGGCTCTGTTGCCTGAGGCTGATAGAAATGAAAACATTCAGATGCAGTCCCAACTGCTGCGCATCAAGCAAGGCCACGTACTGGCGGATGACGCCCTTGGCCTCCAGCGTACGAACCCGCGCCAGGCAGGGTGACGGCGAAAGGTGAACACGCCGCGCCAACTCGACGTTCGATAGGCTGGCGTCGGCCTGCAGTTGGTTCAGAATCTTCAAGTCGGTGCTGTCAATTTCCATTGTGCTTTCAATGCCGTATATTGCAGCAGAATATGCCGCAATAAGATAAATTATCCATCTTATTCGGCTGCTCATGCCGATCAAATGATTTTACAGTGGTGACTGTATTGACACCCCTAGAACGGCATCCACCATGCACCAGCAAACCAATCTGACTCAATCCATCGCGCAATCTCTGGAAGCCATCGATCCAGACCCCCGGGAAAGCGCCGAATGGCGTGATGCGCTCACGTCGCTGTTGCAGGCCTCGGGGCCAGAGCGCACGCGACAAATTCTGGACATGCTGGACGCGATGGGGCGCGACCCCCAGATCGGCTGGCAGCCAGCCCGCGGCACGCCCTATGTCAATACCATTCCGGTGGATCGCCAGCCCGTTTTCCCCGGCGACCTGGCGATGGAAGAGCGGCTGGCGTCGCTCGTGCGCTGGAATGCGCTGGCGATGGTGGTGCGGGCCAATCAGGCCTACGGCGAACTGGGCGGCCACATCGCCAGCTACGCCAGCGCGGCCGATCTGTTCGAGACCGGCTACAACCACTTCTTTCAGGCCCGTTGCGAGGAACCGGGGCGTGAGCACCTTGGCGACCTGGTGTTTTTCCAGCCGCACAGCTCGCCGGGCGTGTATGCGCGGGCGTATCTGGAAGGGCGCCTGAATGTCGAAGATCTGGGCTACTACCGCCAGGAGCTGACGGCGCCCGCAGCCACCACCGGCCAGGGCGCACGCGGCCTGTGCAGCTATCCGCACCCGTATCTGATGCCCGACTTCTGGCAGTTTCCCACCGGCTCCATGGGTATTGGCCCGATCAGCTCGATCTACCACGCGCGCTTCATGCATTACCTCACGCACCGCCAGTTGCTGAACTGCTCGGGCCGAAAGGTGTGGGGCGTGTTTGGCGACGGCGAGATGGACGAGCCCGAGAGCATGAGTGCGCTCACCCTGGCGGCGCGTGAAAAACTGGACAACCTGGTGTGGGTCGTCAACTGCAATCTGCAGCGGCTCGATGGCCCGGTGCGTGGCAATGGCCGCATCATCGACGAGCTGGAACAGCTGTTTGTGGGCGCCGGCTGGAACGTGATCAAGCTGGTGTGGGGCAGCGACTGGGACGGACTGTTCGCGCGCGATGTGAGCGACGCCTTGGCGCAAGCCTTCGCCAACACCGTGGACGGCCAGATGCAGACCTTTGCCGCCAAGGACGGGCGCTACAACCGCGAAACCTTTTTTGGCCAGAACGAGGCCCTGGCCCATCTGGCGCAAGGCATGACCGACGAGCAGATTGACCGTCTCAAACGCGGTGGCCACGACATGGTGAAGATCTACGCCGCTTACGCTGCCGCCACCCAACACCAGGGCCAGCCCACAGTGATCCTGGCGCACACCAAGAAGGGCTACGGCATGGGCAGCGCGGGACAGGGCAAGATGACAACGCACAGCCAGAAGAAGTTTGACGAGACCGACCTGATCGCCTTTCGCAACCGCTTCCAGTTGCCGCTGACGGACGAGCAGGTCACGTCCCTGAGTTTTTACCAGCCGCCGCCGGACAGCCCGGAGATGCAGTACCTGCACGCGCAGCGCCAGAAATTAGGCGGCTACCTGCCCAAGCGCTACACCACCTGTGCGCCGGTGCCGGTGCCGGAGATCACGAGCTACGCCCAGTTCGCACTCCGGGCCGATGGGAAGGAGATGAGCACCACCATGGCCTTTGTGCGCATGCTGGGCAATCTGCTCAAGGACCCGACCCTGGGCCAACGCATCGTGCCGATCGTGGCGGATGAGGCGCGCACCTTTGGCATGGCCAATCTGTTCAAGCAGGTCGGCATTTACTCCAGCGTCGGTCAGCGCTACTCCCCAGAGGACATTGGCTCGGTGCTGAGCTACCGCGAAGCCATGGACGGCCAGATACTGGAAGAAGGAATCTCCGAGGCCGGCGCTTTGGCCAGCTGGACAGCGGCCAGCACCAGCTACAGCGTGCATGGTCTGGCGATGTTGCCCTTCTACATTTACTACTCCATGTTCGGCTTTCAGCGCGTGGGCGACGCCATCTGGGCGGCAGCCGATCAGCGCGCCCGCGGCTTCTTGCTGGGCGCCACGTCGGGGCGCACCACGCTGGGCGGCGAAGGCCTGCAGCACCAGGACGGCACCAGCCATCTGATGGCCGCCACAATCCCCAACTGCAAGGCCTATGACCCGGCGTTTGCGGGTGAACTGGCCGTCATCATCGACCACGGCATGCGCGAGATGCTGGTGGCGCAGAAAGACGTTTTTTACTACGTCACCATGATGAATGAGAACTACGCCCAACCGACCTTGCCGGATGGTGTCGAACAGGATGTGATTCGCGGATGCTATTGTTTCAATAGCTATCCAAGCACATTTTACGGTGACAAGCTCACTGAGCGACCTCAAAAAATTAGTTTGCTGGGCTCCGGCGCGATTCTGACCGAAGTTATCAAGGCCGCGCAGTTGCTGGCTGGCCAGGGCGTGGCGGTGGACGTATTCAGTGTGACCAGCTGGACCGAGCTGGCGCGCGACGGTGCGGCTAGCAGCTCTGTCAATGAGAGTCCCTTCATTGCGCAGCAACTGGCCAGCAGCAGCGGGCCCATCATCGCCGCGACCGACTATGTTCGCGCCGTGCCTGAAAGTGTGCGTGCCTATTTGCCTGAGGGTCGCCAATATGTCACGCTGGGCACGGACGGTTTTGGGCGCAGCGACACGCGCGCCGCATTACGCGCCTTTTTCGGCGTCGACGCATCAAGCATCGTGCAGGCGGCTGTCAAGCTTTTGGACAAAAACTGACGGGGCTGAACGGAAGGAAATTCGAACAAGGACTACCCCACGACCTTGCGCCGCGTAATGGTCAGGGACGATGCGGGCAAGCGCCTGGTGTTTCTGACCAACAACTTCGCCTTGAAGCCGGCACTGATTGCCGACCTGTACCTCCAGCGCTGGCAGGTGGAGTTGTTCTTCAAGTGGATCAAGCAGCATTTGTGCGTCAAGGTCTTCTTTGGCACCAGCGAGAACGCCGTCAAGACGCAGATATGGATTGCCATATCGACCTACTTGCTGGTTGCCATCACGAAGAAACGTCTGCATCTTGATCATCACAGCCAGTATGAAATCCTACAAATCCTGAGCTTGTCCACGGTTAAAACTATCTCAATAAATCAACTACTTACACCACCCTCAACACATTCAGATTTCGAGCCAAATCAGCTCGCGCTCCTCTGAAGAACGTTGGGACACTACTGGCGGGATTTAAATGCCTACTTGCATGGCTAACTGCAAGACTTGCTTGATCGATATGGCTTTCATTCGGCCGAGAGTCGATCGGTGGGTCGCGTGTCTGGTGGCCGCCAGTCGTGGCATGATCTGAGCATTCGGTTGACGCATCACGCAAGGACTCTTCAATGAACGCACGCATCGCCCCATCGCTTCTGAACGCTACCCAAGCCCTGACCCAGGTTAGCCAGGCCTGGGACGATGATCTGGTCCAGCAGCTCACCGACTACATCGCCATTCCCGCCAAGTCGCCCATGTTCGATGCCGACTGGGCGCAACATGGCCTGATCGACACCGTGGTGCAGAACGCCTTTGAGTGGGTGCAGGCGCAAAAAGTGGGGGGCCTGACGCTGGAGATCATTCGCCTGCCCGGACGCACCCCAGTGCTGTTTTTTGAAGTGCCGGCCTCCACCGGCAACAGCAACCAGGCGGTGTCTGATCAGACCGTGCTGATGTACGGCCACCTTGACAAACAGCCCGAATTCACCGGCTGGCGCTCTGACCTGGGGCCGTGGACGCCCAAATACGAAGACGGCAAACTCTATGGCCGCGGTGGTGCTGACGATGGCTACGCCATTTATGCGGCCATCACCGCCATCCAGGCGCTCAAAACCCAGCAGACTGCGCACCCACGCATTGTGGGCCTGGTGGAAACCTGCGAAGAAAGCGGCTCCTACGACCTGTTGCCCTACATCGACACGCTGCGCAAACGCCTGGGCGACGTCGGTCTGGTGATTTGCCTGGACTCTGGTGCCGGCAATTACGACCAGTTGTGGATGACCAGCAGCCTGCGCGGCATGGCCAGCGGTACGCTCAAGGTCGAGGTGCTGACCGAGGGCGTGCATTCGGGCGACGCCAGCGGCCTGGTGCCGTCAAGCTTTCGCATCTTGCGCCATCTGCTGGACCGGCTGGAAGACAGCGCCAGTGGCCGCTTGCTGCCTGCCAGCTTTCATTGCGAAGTGCCCGCCGACCGCCTGAGCCAGGCCAAAGCCACGGCGGCTATTCTGGGCGAAGAACTTTATAAGCGCTTCCCCTGGGCGCATGCCGATTGCAGCGGCAGCAGCCAGACCATGTTGCCCACCACCAGCGACCCGCTGCAAGCCTTGCTGGCGCGCACCTGGACGCCCACCTTGAGCGTGACCGGTGCCGACGGCCTGCCCGAACTCAAGAACGCCGGCAACGTGCTGCGCCCTTACACTGCCTTCAAGCTCAGCCTGCGCCTGCCGCCGTTGATTGACGCAGCCAGCGCCGTGGCCGAGCTCAAGACCCTGCTGGAAGACAACGCCCCCTATCAGGCCAAAGTGACGTTTGAAGGTGGCGCTGGCGCCACTGGCTGGAACGCGCCCGGCACCGCGCCCTGGTTCGAGCAGGCGTTGAACGCGGCCTCACAAAGTTACTTTGGCGCACCCTGCGGCTACATTGGCCAGGGCGGCACCATTCCCCTCATGAACATGCTGTCCACCGGTTTTCCCAAAGCGCAGATGATGGTCTGCGGCGTGCTTGGCCCCAAGAGCAACGCCCATGGCCCCAATGAATTCCTGCATGTGCCCTATGCCAAAAAGCTCACCGCCGCCGTGGCGCAGGTGATTGCGGCGGCGGCCCTGGTCGACTGAAGTCGACAATTCATCATTGTTTCAGCGCGGCGCCAGGATCGTCATGGTGATGCGCGACGCGCAAGTCATTTCACCCCCGTCGTTGACCATGTCGATCTGCCAGACCTGGGTGCTGCGGCCAATGTGCACCGGGCGGGTGGTGCCGGTGACCCAGCCGCTGGTGGCGCTGCGCAGGTGGTTGGCGTTGATGTCGAGCCCCACGGCACGATAACCCGCAGGACAGGCACAGTTGGCGGCCACCGACCCCAGCGTTTCGGCCAGTACCACACTGACACCACCGTGCAGCAGTCCAAAGGGTTGCTTGGTGCGTGCATCCACCGGCACCCGGGCGCGGATGAAATCGTCGCCCACTTCCAGAAACTCAATCCCCAAATGACTGACCGCTGTGTCCAGGCTGGTACGGGTCAGTTCGGCCACCGAAACCGGCTGTTGCCACACGCGCATACACCACTCCAAAAAACAAACAAGCCTGCACTATAGCCAGTGCCAGCCCTGCGCCTGCGGCTACCATGCAGGCCTGTATTAAAAGCCCCAGGAGCATACGAATGATTGATGGATTGATTGCCGGGCGCTTGATCGGCGACCCGGAGCGGCGCCAGGGCAAGGGTGACAGCACTTACGTGGTGGCGAGGGTGCGCGCGCAGAGCAGCGAGAACGAGCACCTGATGGTCAACCTGATCGCCTTTGATGACTTGCCCTGCACCGTTTTGCTGGCGCTGCGTGACGGTGACTCGGTGGCTGCCGCCGGTTCATTGAACCCCAAGGTCTGGACCGACAAGCAGGGCAACACCAAGCCCGCGTTGGACCTGGTGGCGCACCGGGTGGTGAGCACCGAGCCGGGGTTTTAGCCGGTCACCGGGGACCTTGCTTCAGCAGAGTTTGTTGCGTCTAATTCCACTTCTAAATCATCCGTGTCGTTGTTGCTTCGCCTTGTCGTGCTACAGCACTGCCTGCGGCTTCGCGCCTAGACACAAATGATTTGGAAACGGAATAACCATGTTCATGCCAGGTTTCCCTATGTGAATTTCAACCAAAACTTAGTTGCACTTTCATCTGCGTCGAGCGATCCCGGGCAATCGTCAAGGCTTCGGCGACCTGTTCCATCGGCAGGGTCTTGGTGATCACCGGTTTGACATCGATGCGTTGCTCACGGATCAGGCGGGCTGCCACGGCGTATTCATGATGGAAGCGATGCGTGCCCACCAGCCGGATTTCCTTGCCGACCAGTGCATTGACCGGGATGTCGGCGCTGCCAGTGACACCAACCTGAACAATCGTGCCACGCGGACGGATCACCGGAAACGCCTGCTTGAGGACCGCACCCACGCCCGTGCACTCGAATACCACGTCGAAATAGCCCTTGTTGGCCGAGTAGTCGGCCAGCAGGCGATCGGGCTCCAGCGCAGCATTGATGGCCACGTGGGCACCCATCGCCAGAGCGGTCTTGAGCGGGGCTTGCGAGATGTCCATGGCCACAATTTCACCGGCACCTGCCACACGAACCGCGCCAATCAGCAAGGCACCAATCGGTCCGGTGCCGGTCACCAGCACCCGTTTGCCCATCAAGTTGCCGGCCTGATTGACTGCATGCACGCCGACGGCCAAGGGCTCGGTACAGGCCGCTTCACCCAGAGATACCTTGTCGCCCATCGGCTCACATTGGTATTCC
>Ga0209211_10012182_pt1 | contig 10859 bp, 12 predicted proteins | sample RifGroA2_FD_183992 | JGI IMG/M metagenome (GOLD analysis project Ga0209211, IMG submission 183992) | Groundwater microbial communities from Rifle, Colorado, USA - Groundwater A2 (SPAdes) (version 2) | ecosystem: Environmental > Aquatic > Deep subsurface > Groundwater | place: Rifle, Colorado...
TCGGGCTAAACAATAGTCAAAATTTTCAATTTTGAAGAATTAATAAAAAGAGGTTGGCGTCTAAATTGTCTGCGGTAAATTTTCGTACCTACCCTTTGGAATCACTAAAGTATCGTCATATCTTCTTGCACCTTTTCCATGTCCTATAAGACAACGTCCTAAAGGCCAATAATTTGTTATTGCATAAACTTGAAATTCTTGTTCATTATCAAACCAAAGTGCGCTAGCTCTCCAGCCCAAATCTTCAAGTTCTGTAGAAGTCATTTCTCCGCCATTTTTAAAACCATAATGTGACAATCCTAGTGCTCTTTTTACCAAAATTCCAATATCTTTAAAATCCCTTGCTGTTTCTTCTAAGTCTGCTTTCCATCCTTTCGAAGTTAAGTATTCTTTAGTTTTTTGCATTTTCATTCACCTTGTATCTTGTATAACATACACCTTTATAAACCTTTCGGTTTGTTTACTACTTCAGAGATACTACGCCAACCTCTAAACTACGCCCGAACCTCAAACTTTGATTTTTTGCCTTCGGCATCGTTGCACTAAAAATCAACCACTCCAAGTATTCGTGGGCAACTAACAGCGATTATATTCAATTGGCAACTTATTTTTACTTTGGGCTTGGCTCGGAACGTTTAGTTAAAAAACGTATGTTATTTCCATATTCACTTGATATATATTCAGCATTTAAAGGATGTCTGTAAATATATCCTTTTCCAAATTTTGACTCTGCTGTACTTTCTCCTATTAAAATTCCAGCATGAAGTGGTAAATCACCTTCATGTTTCGTATATAGAACAATATCCCCTAGTCCGGGGTGATCAGTGGGCTTATAACCTTGTTCATTTAATCGTTGCATGAAAACTCTTGGGTCGCTTATTTCTTCTTGTGTGTCTAAAACATGCCCAAAACAATTAAAATATTCACTAGGTTGACCTACAATTCTAGGAGGGACTTCTGTAAGAAGAAATACCCTATCCTCTAATACTCCCCCATCTTTCATGTTTTAGTTATGTAGTTGTTAATAATTTAAATATTTTGCGTCCTCGCCAAGCCCACTTTTCAATTTTGGTTGCCAACTTTCTCCTCATTTCATTCGTCGAACTTTTTCTTTCAGAAAAGGAATATAACACCGATTATATTCAATTGAGAAGCCCAAACTAATTTTCGATGGATATATATACTCCTATATTATCACTATCTGAATATGAAACTTAAAATAATACTTCTCTTAGTATTTTTCTTATTAGTATCAATTGCTTGCGAAAAAAAGGAAACATTATCTTCTGAAGAATATAAAACACTTTTTGAAGAACTAAATACTTGCAATTTAGATGAAGAATGTATCATTGGTCAAGTAAATGTTGGTACAGATATTGCATCTCCTTCTCCTGAATGTGTATCAAAAAGGGTGATTGATAGATTTGATAGTTGGTTTGAATCTAAACATAAACTAACTCTTAAGTGCTTCTGTAATAAGACTACTTCCAATTGTGATGGTAATTGGTAAAATTAATAGTTTGGGCTTCTCAACTTTCTCGCCTTCGGCTCGAATTTTTTCCTTCGGAAAAAAGAACATAACATCGATTAAATACAATAAAATTCTTACTTTTTTAAGACGAGAACGGGGGTTTCCTAAATTTGTGAAAGGGGCGTTTTTACTCGATGAACTGGTTGGGGCAAATCGAATGATTTAAATAAAAGCTCCTATCTGTATTGTATAAAAACCTATATATTGGAGGAATGATAATAATGAAAAAGATAATCCTTAGTTTAATTTTGATTATCCTACTATCATTTACAGTAAGTGCCACTACAAACAAACACCTTTTTGTAACAGATGATCATTCTCCAGTTTCTGATGTTCAAATTCTAATAGATTTAAGGGAAGCGTTTGATAGTACAATAGGCACAGGAAATTATGAAACAAAATTAAATAGCGATATAACAAAATCTGATTTAGATTATCGCGTTACGGTGTTTATTTATCAAGGCAAGGCTTTGATAATTCTTGGCGAACATTCTCCTGTAGAACATGTTAATTTAACATTAAGTATGACTAACTATTTGACTGATAAAAATATTGATGTTACAAAGAAAACAAGTAATGAAATATCAAATGATGATTTGACAAAGGAATTAGATGTAATTGTTCCGATTCCACTTGAAATTGAAAAGATTCAATTAGAAACAATTTCACCGGTTTTCATAAAGACTACAATAATTAATCCAACATCGGAAGATTTTTTATCTCCCTTTGAATATTCAACATATATCAATAACAAATTGTATAGCATTTGTAAAGATGATTGTGAACTAAATTACAACCTTCCTGTTAAGAATGGATTAAAAGCAGGTCAAAGTGGTTGGTCTGGATTTAGTATGAATGCTGATGATGGGGAATACCTAAAAGCAGGCACTAACGCAATAAAAATAAAGCTTAGTGCTAATGGTCAATTTATTGAAAAAAGTCTGCAATTTGATATTTCTGGAGATGAAGATTATTCCTGCTTTGATTCTGATAGTGGAAAGAATTATTATGAAAAAGGCTATGTTACACTAAATGAAGAAAGGTGGGATGATACTTGCTATGTTTCAGAAAATTATAAAGCTATATCAGATAAAGGGGAAGGTGTACACGAACAATATTGTGACGAAGGTGGCAATCCTATAGTCGCATCTCATAAATGTGAAAACGGTTGTGAAAATGGTAAATGCCTTAAAGACGTATCAAGTACTGAAATGGATTTGAAAAATTTTCCAGATTTTTTTAATGAAAATTTGAAAGTCATTATAGGAGATAGAGCACCTGCTAAAGATACGCAATCTGCAATTAATGTAATAGAGGCAGTTTTTGATACATTAGAAACAGGTTCAAATGGCATAAAGCAAATACCTATAGGAACAACAGAACTATCTAGTAACATAGCAGATCCTTATAAAATAAACTCGGTCTCAATAGGTTCTCCTTGTAAAAACTCAGTTTCTGCTCAATTTATGGGAAATCCATTTCATTGCGACCTTGGACTTTACAATATTGGAAGAATTAAGTTAAGTTCAAAGAATAACAAAATACAGATGTTAGTTGCAGGGTCTGATGAAGACTGGACATATAAAGCAAGTGAAGTTTTGAAAAATAAAAACAAATACAATCTAGAAGGCGCAGATGTTTGTATCTATGAAGAATTAGGCTCATTGAAAGTTAAGGATTGTGAATATGTTGATTCTTGTAAAGATTCTGACGGAGATGATATTTTCACAACAGGAGAAGTTATTGGATTAAAAAATAATAATTTTAATTATAAGGATAGTTGTTTATCTGATACAAAACTGCAAGAGTATATTTGCATAGGAGATAATTATGAAACTAAAGAAATTGAATGTTCTTATAGATGTGATAATGGAAGGTGCTTAACTTTTTATTCTGATGATGAAGAAATTGATGTCTCAGAAGAAGAGATTGAATCATCAATTGATTGCCCAAAAAAAGAATGTAGTATCAAATCAGAAAAATGCAGTAATAAGGATAAGATAATCATAGAAGAATGTAAAGTATACATTGAAAAGAATGGAGAATGTGAGCCAAGTGTAATTACTAACTCAAAAATTGTTAAAAATGCATGTATTGAGGAAGGAATAACTGATACAGATTGCCAAGGCTGTCAGATAGATAAGAATACTTGCATACCCTTCGGGACAAGATTAGAAAAAGATAATATTGGATATTACTGCGATATATCCAAAAAAACTATTGAACAGAAAGAAAATAAAGCATCTTGTCAAAATAGTCACGAATGCCAAACAAACAATTGTAAATCTGGACAATGTACTCCAATATGTGAAGGGTGTTTAAATGAGAATAATGTTTGTATTCCATTTGGGACAAGAACAGAAACACAATATTGTGATTTAGATTATTCTTTTAAGAGCCAAAAATCAGAAGATATGAGTTGTAGCAATAATTATGAATGTTCTAGCAATGTTTGTGTAAACAACCAATGTATAAGTCCAAGCTTTATTCAAAAAATAATAGACTGGTTCAAGAAATTATTTGGAGGATAAAAAATATTTTTTCTTTTTTCAATTTTTTGTGTTTTCAGGATAAAACAATCTCATAATATGCTTAGTTTTAAACACTCTTACTTTATCCTGTTTTTCAAAATGAGCATCATCCGACCATATCTTAGAATTCACTATGCTAAACGCAGTTGCCAAGAATACAACATCATCAGGATCAATCTTGCCTAATATTTTGTTTGCTTCTTCTATTTTTACTTTTATCTGCTCTTCTGGAACTAAAGTTATGTGTTTTAATAAATGATTGAGCAATTCTGTGTATTCTTCCTTATTCATTCCAGATTTTTCCAGAACCAAATCTTTGTACTTCCTAACCTCATGAAAAGACATCTCTGGATAATAGAATTCCCAACCTGATTCAACAATTATTTTTCTTACAGTCGAATCTCTGATAAGGCTAGCAAGAAGAATATTTGAGTCAATAACAAGAATCATCGTATCCTTAGCTTTCTTGCAACTGCTCCATCAATCTTGCTTGCTATGGCATCAACATCTTTCTGTGTTAATTTGCTCTTCATTGTTAGTTTGTCCATTACATCCAAATCTTCTATTTTTTGTGAAATAGACTTTCTAACCACTTCACTCCACCTAATTTCAGAATGCTCTTTCATCTTTGTGTGCAAATCTTCTGGTATTGCTAAAGTTATATTTGGCATATTTCATCACCTTTTAAAATTTATTATAAATTTTTAAGAGGTGCTGAAAACTTAGTTTTCATCACCTTATGTGTATAGATGTGATTACACATATATAAACCTTTTGTTTAATTTTCGTAAAAACGCCCCTTGACGCATTTATTGGATTGGGCTCACGCCCTTGAAAACTGAAACCCCCTAAACTATTGTCTGCTAACGCAGGATTGATTGAAAAGTAAGAATTTTACTCAAAAAATTTATTGTCTCGTGGCATTTTCTTCGAAAACTACTCAACATAAATTTTTTGGTTTTTGCTCATTTATTATTCTCAATATAAACTTACAAAAACGAATATAACACCGATTAAGTTCAATAAAATTCTTACTTTTACTAAACGTACTGGGGTTTCCTACTTTATGGGAGCGTTTTTAATCTAAGAAAAAATTGAGTCGAATTCGATATATTAATATACATATAAGTCTAAAATAGAAATAACAATGTTTGTGGAGATGAACGAACAATGAAAAAGTTTATTGTATTACTCTTAATGTTAATATTATGTGTTTCGGTCGCTTATGCAGGCATTTTCGACTGGATTACAGGAAGGGTTGCGAATGACCAAGAGGAAAACCAGTCAACAGAAGACCCACTACCAGCTACAGTATATGAACAGGTAACATGTAAATTTTTAGGTTCTACTTCCACACAGACATGTTACGCCTCTAATATTGATCAGTCTTGTACAGGAACTGACTCTTGTACCATGACGATAATGGGTGCACAAGGGTCTCAATTTTATTTAAAAGCATGTGGCGGAGCTGCTTATGCAACTTTTGACAAATCTGACGAAACTGTAGAGTTCAATTGTGAAACACGTAGAACTAAAAGAGAAATAGCAATTAAATGTGTCTTTGATGAAGTTACTCAAACTAACATATGTGACCCTCCTGAGGTTCCTAATATCAATGTAAATGTAAAAGAACAGGTGACCTGTAAATTTTTAAATTCTGCTTCCACACACATATGTTACTACCCTAATTTTCAGGATATGTATTGTTCAGGAACTGACTCTTGTACCATGACTATAGAGGGTAGAGAAGGAAGTAAAGTGGATATAATAGCATGTGGCGGAGCTGCTTATGCAACTTTTGACAATGCTGACGAAACTGTAGAGTTCAATTGTGAAAAAAGCGAAGCTGAAAAATTTCCTGGACGAGTTGACTGCGTCTTCGATAAAGCGACTCAAACTCAAAAATGTAACGTTACCCCTTTAGACTATGTAAATGACTGCGTCTTCGATAAAGCGACTCAAACTCAAAAATGTACCCCGGTCCGTGTCGAATATGTAACAGAACAGGTAACATGCAAATTTTTAGGTTCTACTTCCACACAGACATGTTACGCCTCTGATACTCAGTCTTGTTCAGGAACTGACTCTTGTACTATGACAATAAGGGGTATACAATCTCTTCAACCTTATTTAAAAGCATGTGGTGGAGTTGCTTATGCCACTTTAGATAAGGTTGACGAAACTGTAGAGTTCAATTGCGAAACGTATGAACCTGAAAAAGAAATTGACTGCGTCTTCGATAAAGCGACTCAAACTAGAATGTGTTACCCTTCTGATGATCCTGCTGTCCCTGTCGAAAAAGTAAAAGAACAGGTAACATGCAAATTTTTAGAATCTAAACAGCTACAAACGTGTTATTCTGCGCTTGGAGAAACTTGTGAAGGAGAAACTAGCTGTGTAATGGATATAACTTTTGTAAAAGGGAAAAAGATTAGTTTGAAAAGCAGTTGCGGAGGATACACTTATATTCTAATCGATGGAAATAATGAGAATGTAGAATTCAAATGCAGCCCAACAGAAGAAGTAACCCCTGAACAGATTGCTGGAAGAGGATTTCAACGTGCTGCCTGGGAATGTTACGATGGTGCGAGCGACATATCTCAAGAGGTAGGATGCTTGCCTGCTGAAGTTTGGCATAAAAAAGCAGAACTATACTGTGAAGGACATTGCTACCAAGACAAGTCTAAATGCGGGATTAATTCTTTCAGCGTTTCAGAAGAATGCCATGAAACTGTTACTGAAGAAGCACAGCTAGTAGACTTAGAAAAATTAAAAGAAGAGATGGAAGAATCCAAAGGAGAAACTCTATTCTGCAAGGATTCTTGCCCATTAGACGAAAAGTGTTATCCATTTGGTTATAGGAAAAAAGGAAAATTCTGCTCTGATTTAGGAGCTTTTACTGACCAACTACAAGAAGATTTAGCATGTGATAATAATTTTGAATGCTCAACAAATGTCTGTGTTGACGGAAAATGTATAGGCTCTGGTTTAATTCAAAAGATTATCAATTGGTTGACTAAACTATTTGGATAGAAAATATAGTTTATTTTTTTAATTTACCCTAATCCTGATGTATTTACTAAATCGGGCTTACGCCCTTGATGAACGGAAACCCCCTAAACTATTGTCTGCTAACGCAGGATTGATTGAAAAGTAAGAATTTTACTCAAAAAATTTATTGTCTCGTGGCATTTTCTTCGAAAACTACTCAACATAAATTTTTTGGTTTTTGCTCATTTATTATTCTCAATATAAACTCACAAAAACGAATATAACACCGATTATATTCAATTGCCGAGCCCCCAACTATCATCGCTCGTAAGCAGTGTCATGATGCTGCAAATCTTCAAATCGGATTAGTTTATCTTTTTCATTAATCTTAAAGATAAGAACAAAATGGCTATCGATATGAACTCCTTTGAAATCGCTTAGATCATAACTCAAGTTTTTATAGTGTTGTGGATTTTCAGACCTGATAACTTCATGAATTTTCTTCGTTGTTGCTTCATAACGTACTTTATCCTTTTTGAAGAGTTTCTTTAAAATTTTGATAAGCTTATCGCTTCTCTCAAAATTATACATGCTCAATCTCCCTTCTTAAATCTTCAATGCTAGAAAATCTTTTAAATTTCCCTTTATCTATCTTTAACAACTCTTCCCTATATTCTGGCCTTAACTTTGGCTCAAGAAGTTCTTGCTCAAATTTTTCTATAACCAGATTAACTGCTTCAGATTTGTTCTTAAGCCCAAACTTGCCTTTTACAATAGTAAGAATCCTATCTTCATGTTCTCCTAGATTAACGATAGCTTGCACCATTATCTCACCTTGTTATGTTTTATAATAAAATATAATAAACTATTATATAAATCTTCCGCTTTTGAGGGGCTCGGCAACTCAAAAAATTTATTGTCTCGTGGCGTTTTCTTCGAAAACTACTCAACATAAATTTTTTGGTTTTTGCTCACAAATTAATCCTTCAGATTTTAGTTCGCAAAAACGAACATAACACCAATTATGTTCAATCGCTACAGTGGCAAAATTTACGGAGGTGGCAAGAATTGTTACTACTACGAAAAAGCAATAAAAATGAAAGATTTAAATATATGTGGGATCTATCAATATTACAATGAGTATAGACCAAAAAACTGAAAGTTTAAATAACTTTATGGAAGCACAATTTCCATCTCGACAAAAGGCAATTAGGGCTATCTGGAAGGGAGAATTATCTGAATTGCCTGATGCAATAAAAAATTTGCCGGAAAGCAGAAGAGAAGCTATTGTTGCTTGTTATGCAGATAATCTATTCTTAACAATGGAGAAGTATCCCGAACAATTAGCTAAAGGTTATTTATGGTTAACTAGTTGTGAACCTGATACACCACATTTTTCTACTAAGTATGCACGAGATGTACAATCCTTCTTTGTAGGTACTGATTTACCAAATTTTGGCTTTGGCTATTCTCAGATTGAAATTCAAAGAAAACAAATTAATTATAGAGACGAAGCAGATAGAAATAGTAGAAAACCATTGTTCGTTCCAATTGCACAACTTAAAACAGATCATATGCTAGATGAATTAAGCTACTATAGAACTTTTAGAAGTGTAGTTGATATGGTTAAATAAGTATCAAACTGCATAATTATTTTTGAACAATTCTTGCCATTTATTCTTTTTTCTTTATTGAACTTCGTTCTTGATTAACGGCCGACTCAAAAACTTTGCTTCACAACCCCGTTGCACTTTCGCATTCGCTCAGGGCGTATAACAGGAATTAAAATCAATTTTTCCTTTGCCTTAACAGGCTGTACATATTCCCGCAAATTTTTCGTTCAGATGCTCCAACTTTATTATCCCCTCACCAATTATACCAAAAGTTTTTATATTAACAATCTAATGAATAAATAAAATGTACGATATCATCATAGGCCGCGACTCGGAAGACGCAAAAAAATACGGGACTGACGCAACAATTTTCATAGGCAAGCATTATGTAAAGATGGGCCAGACTACTTCTTTGTCCAATAAAATACTTATGGACGTTGCAAAAAGCCATATTGTTTTTGTTTGCGGAAAGCGCGGATCTGGTAAATCATATACTATGGGCACGATTGCAGAATCGATACTTGATTTGCCTGAGGAAATAAGAAAAAATATTTCAGTAATAATATTGGACACAATGGGAATTTACTGGACTATGAAGCATCCAAATAAGGAAGACAAGGCACTTTTGGAAGAATGGGATTTAGAAGCTAAAGGGTTAAATGTAAATATTTTCACGCCAAGAGGCTATTACAAGAGGTATAAGGAAGAAGGCATTCCAACAGATTTCCCTTTTTCAATAAAAACTTCCGAGCTAAGCGCTTATGAATGGTCAGAAACATTTGGCATAGAGCTAAACAGCCCTATTGGCGCATTAATTGAGCGCATGATAGAAACCCTTAAGGAAGCCAATGAAGATTATGATATAGACGAAATAGTAGAAGCAATACAAAAAGATGACAGGTCAGCCAAAGAGATAAAAGATGCAGCTGAAAACAGGTTTTTATCAGCAAAGCATTGGGGATTGTTCAGCAGACAAGGCTCCTTATTGGAAGATTTGGTAATACCCGGGCAAATAACAGTTTTGGATGTAAGCTGCTATACTTACATACCTGGGGCAGCAAGCTTAAGGGCATTGGTTATAGGATTGGTGTCGCAAAAACTATTCACTCAAAGAATGATTACAAGAAAAAGCGAAGAATACGCAACAATATACAGGGAAACGCACTTAGTTGAAAGAGAAGAGGAAGAAAAAAAAGAGCCCCTGATATGGCTTATTATAGATGAAGCGCATGAATTTCTGCCTAATGACGCAAAAACAGTAGCTACCCAGCCATTATTGACAATTTTAAGAGAAGGAAGGCAGCCTGGAATAAGCTTGGTTCTAGCTTCCCAGCAGCCTGGAAAAATTCATACTGATGTAATAACGCAATCAGACATTGTTATTGCCCACAGGATAACTGCAAATATAGACACCCAGGCATTGGGCTCTTTAATGCAAAGCTACATGAGGGAAGGCCTGGACGCGCAGCTGAACTATCTTCCAAGAGTCAAGGGAGCGGCTTTGATATTTGATGATATAAACGAAAAAATATATTCAATGAGGGTAAGGCCAAGATACACATGGCACGGCGGAGAAACACCTTCTGTAATTTTGAAAAAGAAAAAAATATTTGAGTTTTAAATTTCTTTAAAAAATTCTATTCTATTTAACTCTAATATGAATAATAGGAGTATTGTTGCTGCTGCCATAAGAGCATATTCACCTAATCCGGCTGTTAAGCCAATAGCAGCAACAGCCCAGATAGAAGCTGCCGTTGTCAAGCCTTTTATGTGATCTTTTGCCCTGAAAATAGCACCTGCTCCAAGAAATCCAATTCCAGTTGCAATCCCCGCTATTATCCTAGCCACTTCATTCGGTATTATTCTGATTGTCACCAATACGAATAAAGCTGCTCCCATAGCCACAATCATATGTGTTCTTAAACCAGCTGGCTTATGTACAGTTTTCCTTTCAAATCCAATTAATCCGCCTGCTATTGCAGCAAGAACTAATCTTAGCAGGATTTCTGTGTCTATTGCCATATTTTTATTATTATTCACCTAGTTTAAATATTTTATTATTTATTGAGACTGTTACCTTAACTCACTCTTTAAATAGAACATTATCTATGGACGTTTTGCAACGTCTCTGCCAAAAATCTTTTAAATCAGCTTCACTTTAAAGATTTAATCTTGGAGGCAGTTGCTTCATAA
>Ga0209211_10012184_pt1 | contig 10858 bp, 12 predicted proteins | sample RifGroA2_FD_183992 | JGI IMG/M metagenome (GOLD analysis project Ga0209211, IMG submission 183992) | Groundwater microbial communities from Rifle, Colorado, USA - Groundwater A2 (SPAdes) (version 2) | ecosystem: Environmental > Aquatic > Deep subsurface > Groundwater | place: Rifle, Colorado...
CACGCCCCTCGCTGAATCGGGAATTGCAGGGTTGAGCGTGGGACTGGCTGCAGGCGGGCTGAAGCCCATCCTCGAAACGCAGTTCGACGGCTTCGCGTACATGATGTTCCACCAATTCAAATACCACGCTTCGGAATTGCACTGGCGCTCGCGCGGCAAATTCAGCATGCAAATGGTATTGCGCTGTCCCTACGGCGGCGGCATCCGCGCGCTCGAACACCATTCGGAAGGAATCGAATCGTTCTTCGTGCACATGCCCGGCTGCAAAACCGTATGCCCTTCAAACCCTTACGACGCGAAAGGCTTGCTAATCGCTTCAATCCGCGACCCCAACGCAGTCGTATTCCTCGAGCCCAAGAAAATCTACCGTGCGATTAAAGGCGAAGTTCCCGAGGAAGAGGCGTATGAGGTGCCGTTGGGAAAAGCCGCAGTCACGCGCGAAGGAAAAGACGTGACCGTAATCGCGTGGGGCGCGCAAGTGCACCAAGCGCTGGAAGCTGCGGAAACGCTGAAAGGAAAGTACGACGTTGAAGTGGTTGATTTGCGCACGCTCAATCCGCTTGACGAGGAAACGCTGTTGAATTCACTGAAGAAAACGGGCCGCGCGGTCGTGGTGCATGAAGCTCCGCGCACGGGCGGGTTCGGCGCGGAAATAGCCGCGCTAATCCAGGAAAAAGCCTTGCTCGAGCTAAAGGCGCCAGTGATGCGCTTGACCGGGTTCGACATTCCCACGCCCTTGGCGCGCATGGAAGATTATCACGTTCCCAATCCAAAGCGCATCGCAAAATACGTCGACAAAATCATGTCGTTCTGATTTCTTGCTTAAAGTTAAGTTTATTTTTTGAAGCGCATTTACAATTAAGTGATTAAAATGGACTTTGAAGGTAAAACTTGCGGCATTTGCAACAAAGGAAAAATGCATTCTATTCGCGATGAAATCACTAAAGGCAGTTATGTCGAAGCGCTCAAGTGCGATTACTGCAAAGCAGTAAGCTTCACAGCGGAAAACATGAAAAAAATCGAAAGCATGGATGGGGCTTGAATGTTTCTATTCAAATTCCCTGACGTTGGGGAAGGCATTCAGGAAGGCACGGTAGTGCGCGTCATAGTCAAGGAAGGCCAGGCAGTCAAGGGAGACGAACCCATGTTCGAAGTGGAAACAGACAAGGCGGTTGTGGAACTCCCAGCCCCGCAAACGGGGATAATACTCAAGGTTTACGTCCACCAGGGCGACGTCATCAAAGTCGGGCAGACGATAATCGCCATTGGCACGCAGGGCGAGAAAGCTCCTGAAAAGCCCGACGAAGGCCCGGCGCAAGCCCCGCACGTCGAAAAACCCATTTCACCCGGAGAGAAAGACAAGCCGCTAGTAACAGCAGTGCCTTCAGCAGGCGGAAAAACTGAAGTGCACGTTCTTGCCACTCCTGCCGTACGCGCATTGGCACAAAAACTTGGCGTTGACCTAGAAAAAGTTTCAGGAACAGGGCCAAGCGGGCGGATTATGCCTGACGACGTGGAAAAAGCGTCTAAAGCACCCAAACAGACGACCACAACAACGCCTGCGCCAGCGAGTGCAAAAGAAATGACTTTTGATGGGCCTGTTGACATAAAGCCTTTGACAACAATGCGCAGGGCTATTACGGACAGGATGACCAAGTGGCTTTCCATACCGCAGGCTGGAGTTTCCGAGGACATTGACATGACGCGGCTTTACGAACTGCGCGAGCGCATGAAGAAAGAAAAGCCCGACCTCAAGCTCACCTACCTCGCTTTCATCGTCAAGGCAATAGCAAAAACGCTTGAAAAACACCCGATGCTTAACGCTTCGTTCATTTCCGAAGCGCAGGGAATCGCCTACAAGAAATACTACAGCATCGGAATAGCGACGGACACCGATCACGGCCTTGTTGTGCCAGTAGTCAAGAAAGCGGACGAAAAGAAAATCTCGGAAATCGCAAGAGAAATCGAAACCCTTGCAAGCACGGCACGGGAAAGGAAAATCCACTTGGACGACCTCCGCGGCGGTACTTTCACGATCACTAACGTAGGCAGTCTGGGTGGCGTTGCAACGGCGCCTGTAATCAACTTCCCTGAAAGCGGGATTATGGCGTTGAACAAAATGCGCGACACTCCCGCAGTGTTCGAGGGCAAGATAACCTCGCGCAAAATCATGCGCGTGGACTTGGGCTTCGACCACAGGATTCTCGACGGCGCTGATGCCGTAAGGTTCCTCATCGACTTCAAGGAATTGATGGAAAACCCGGAAAAGCTAATGGATTATTTTTGATTGAAAAACGGTGAAACGAACATATGGTTGTTGGAGACATTCCTGACGCTGCGGACGTTGTGGTAATCGGAGCAGGGCCTGGCGGATACGTGGCGGCAATACGCGCTGCCCAGCTGGGCAAGGACGTGATGCTTGTCGAGAAAGACAAGCTTGGAGGATTGTGCTTGAATTACGGCTGCATCCCATCCAAGAGCTTGATTCACACTGCGGACTTGGTCGAGCTTTTTTCCATGAAGCACGACAACGGCATTTCCGTTTCAGGCGTTTCATTCGACCCGGCGCAAATGAACGACTGGCGCGAGCGCGTAATCAAAAAACTGCGCGACGGAATCGCGTTCCTCATGGAGAAAAACGGGGTTACGGTTAAAACGGGCGAGGCTTTCTTCGAAAGCTCGACGCGCGTGGGCATCCGCACCGAACACGGCGTTGAATTGGTCGACTTCAAGAACGCCGTAATCGCCACTGGCTCCCGCCCGCGGGAAGTGAAAGAGCTCCCTTTCGACGGCCAGATTATCATAAGCTCGAAGGAAGCGCTTGAACTGCGGAAAATACCCGAAAGCCTTTTGGTCGTAGGCGGGGGGTACGTGGGAATCGAAATGGGCGGAATGTACGCGAAGCTCGGAAGCAAGGTCACCATCGCCGAAGCACTGCCTTCAATCCTGGCGCAGGCAGATGCAGACGTGGTTTCACTCATGCGCAAGCAGCTTCAGGCAATGAACGTCAAGGTTTTGGAAAACGCCAAGCAAACTTCATTCTCTAAAACAAGCGACGGGAAGGCAACCGTAAAATACTCAATCAATGGTGCCGAGGAAACCGTCCAGGCGGACAAGATACTCATCTGCATAGGCCACGCTCCGGTCACGCAAGGCCTGGGGCTGGATAAAACGAAAGTCGAGCTTGACAAGTGGGGTTTCATTAAGGTAAACGAGCGCCTCCAGACGACTGATGCCGCAATTTACGCGGTGGGCGACGTTGCCGGACAACCGATGCTTGCTCATAAGGCGTTCATGCAAGGCAAGATTGCGGCCGGGGCAATCGCAGGAGAAAATGTGGCCTATAGCGACAGGGTTGTGCCGAGCGCGGTTTACTCCGACCCGGAAATAGCGAGCGTGGGCTTGAGCGAGCGCAAGGCGAAGGAACTGCTGCAGGACAACATCCTAGTCGGAAAATTCCCCCTGGCTGCGAGTGGCCGGGCGCTGACAATGGACAAGCGGTACGGGTTCGCGAAAGTAATCGCAAAGAAAGACACTCACGAGATAGTGGGCGTTACGGTGGTTGGGCCGAGCGCAAGCGACATCATCAGCGAGGCGGCGCTTGCGATGCAGCTGGGCGCTTTGCTGGAAGACGTTGCAGGCACGATCCACCCGCACCCGACGTTGAGCGAAGCCCTCAGTGAAGCGGCTGAAGACGCTCTTGGAAAAGCGATTCACGTCTGAAGCCCGAGGCAAACATATTTATTCTACTTTTTCTACTTATTCTACTAGGTGGAAAACATGGAGTATGCGAGCGTAAAAGTTTTCAAAACCACTTTAAAGAAAGCCAAGAGACTGAAGGGAAAGCTTATGCAGGAAGAGGGCGAAAGGACGAGCGACGCCGAGGTTTTCGACAGGGCGTTGAACGTGGCTCAGAAGTATGAGAACGACTTTTTGCATTCTACTAAAGGCAATTGGCAAGAGCTGAAGAAATTTGCAGGATCCTGGAAAATGAGCGACAGGGAAGCGCAAGAGCTCATAGATGAAATTTACGAGAGGCGAAAATCTTGGAGAAGGTTTGTTTAGATACGAACGTAATCATCCAATTCATGAAAAACGACGGGCAAGTCGTTTCCAGGCTAGAAGACCTGGCTAAAACGCACGTTTTGGTCACAACCGTATTGAATTCGTTCGAGCTTTACGGCGGCATTTACCGAAAGAATGCACACAGGGAGGAAAAGGATGCCGAGCAAATTTTGGAAAAGATGGAAGTCATTGAGTTTGCGAAGGAAGACTCAAAACCAGCAGCGAAAATATTTTCAGACTTGATAAGGCAAGGGAAGGAAAGCTCGCCTGAAGATTCAATAATAGCTGCGCTGTGCTTGAAAAACAAGTGCAAGCTTTTTACGTTAAACCGGAAGCACTTCGAAAAAATCCCCGGATTGCAGATAGTCTAAGCATCAAGCAGGCATGGCGAAGAGGGTTTAGGAAAAGCGATTCACGTTTGAAATTCTTGAAGAGGGCGTGGTTTCATGGAAAAATACCCGGGCTTGCCTTGGAGTACGTCAATTGCCATTGCATTAATCCTATCACTAGGTTTTGTGCCGCTCTCACTCCTTTTCCTTCCACTATCAGTTTCATCCATAATGCTTGCATCAGTGTTTTTTGTCCTAGCCGCCCTTTTCCTGAGATTCACGCCGAACAAAGTAATGAGAAAAGGCGACAACATAGAGACGTTCATCAAAAAACACCGCTTTAGCAAAGCCGATTCAAAGGACGTGAAAAAAATTGAGACGGAAGAATTTACTTACAAGCTGGCCTTTGAAGAAAGTGGAAATTACAATAACGCCAAAATCCATTTCGGTTCGCTTTTGGAAACCCCAACGAAAAAAGAAATACGCATTGGAGGCAAAGGGAAAAATAATTTAACTGCTTTCGAAGTGATTGCGGTTGAGGCAAAAAGGCCTTTTCCGCCAATGCAATTTTTTAGGGACGTCCCAATCATAAGCCAAGCAATCTACTTGAAAGAATTGGGGAGCGGAATGGAAGTAACCGCCCTTACGGACTCTAGTGGCACAAAATGGAAAATCATAGCTGAACCTCAGGAAAACGCAATAATAATACGGGAATCTTTGAAAGATTTTCTTGCCGCTTGCTCGCAGGCAAATGTATTTAGAGTCATAATGGCAGGCAAATACATCTTCGCAGTAATAAACGACCTGGATTTGTTCGAAAAAGACATCGAGCGCATCTTGGACAGGGCAAAGGCGGACATCGCGTGAAGATTCTATTCGCTCTAGGCATGGCGCCGGCAAGGTGGAAAACCCGTTTGTGAAAGAAATAAAAGCACCATTTGAGTCTTCAGTTTGTGAGGTTTGCTTATGCCGCGGACAAAACCTGTTGACGAAAAACACTCGCTCCGGGAGGAAGGCTGGAAAAGCGCCTTGGTTTGGGGCGCCGTATTTTTCCTCCTCCTGTCCGCGCTGCTGTACGCCAGAAGGATAGACTACAACTTGTTCATATTAAACAAGGCAATTGCTGGAACAGCGGTTTTTCTCATTGGAATGTCGTTTGCCATCGGCCCGCTCTGCAGGTTTCGGGCCTCGTTCTGGGTTCCAAGGCTGCACTGGCGCAAGTACTTCGGCGTTTCCGGTTTCATGGCCGCATCGCTGCACGCCTTCCTCTCGCTGGTAATGCTGACGCCCGCCTACTACCCTTCCGTGTTTGCGGAGTCGGGAAAACTCAATTCGACTGGCGAAATGGCTTTGCTTTTCGGAATCCTGTCGTTCCTGACGTTTGCAGTGGTTTCCGTAACCTCCTTGCCTGAAGTGGAAAGAAACTTGCACCCGAAGCAATGGAAATTCATTCAAAGGGTCGGTTACGGCGCTTACTTCCTGGTTGCACTACACCTTCTCCTTCTCAAATGGCGCGGGTGGTTCGACCCGGCAAACTGGCTGCACGGCCTTCCTCCAGGCAGCCTGGTTAGCTTCCTGTTCCTGCTTTTCGTTTTCGCCATCCGCATTGCCGTAATGCTCCTGCCTCCAGTAGAAGTCCGGAAAAAGGCCACAGCTAGGAACAAAGCGATTCACGTTTAAATTGCGCATACGCACAAAGATGTCCATGAAACAATTCAATCCTGCAGATTGGCACCGTTTCGGCGAATGGCCGGGAATCCTTATTCTTGATTTGTGCTCCTGGTACTCGCCGGTTTCAAGCTTGCGCTTCAAGGAATTGGTTGGCTTCGGGCAGGAAACACTTGTAACCGTGGACAAGGACAAGACGGAATACCTCTATTTTTCCAAGCGGTTCATGCAAAAACTAGAAAACTGGCTTGACGAAAAACTTTCGACACGCCACGGGCAAGAGCAACTCCTCACACTATTGAAAACGTTTCTCACCGAGCAAAAAAAGGCGCTTTCAGGGCTTTCCAAGCTCGACGAGATAGAATGGCACAACTTGGATAACGAATCGCTGGCATTGCACTATCAGGAAGGTTTGAAGCTAATCCAAAGAATCACGCCCTACGACCAGCTGCCGTTCATCGGCGACTCTCTCGCCACAAGAAAGCTTGAAGAATACTTGAAAAAGGAATTGAAAAAACAAGGGCGGGAAAACGAGGTGGCCAAATGCATGGAGATTGCGGCCACGCCACGGCTTTTCACATTCACACAAAGGGAAGAGGAGGCATTGCTGAAAACCGCTTTGGAAATACTAGACTCACACAAAACAGGTTCCCTGAACATTATGCCGGGCGAAGTTTTGAAAAAATTCCATCCGCAGGCCAGCAGGCTGGTGGAAGGATTCGGCTGGATGCCCGTCTTTCACTTTAACAAACCGTGGAACGAGCAAGATTACGCGGAAGAATTATCCGAAACCCTCCGTGACGGGCGGACAGCCTTAGAAAAGAAATTCAATATGCTTACAAGCCTTCCGAAACGGGTTGAGGGAGAATGGAATAAGGAAAGCGATGGCTTCGAGCCGAGCTTGCTTCCGGAAATAATGCAGTACTTTGTTTTCGACAGGAACGAGGAAGAGCTTACGCTCAGCTACGGGCACGCGAAACTGGCCAAATGCTATGCTGAAATGGCAAAACGCCTTGGGATTGCGATTGAGCAAATGCGGCGTCTTAGGGAAGACGAGGTAAGGAGCTTTTTGACAAGCGGAGAAAACCCGGCCAAACTGGTGAATGAAAGGATGGCTCACGGCGCCGGGTTTTACGTGAACGAAAGCGGATATGCAATGCTTGATGAGAACGAATTTCAATCGATGTTTGAAGTCCATGAGAAAACCACGGCCTCCAAGGAAGGCGTTGAGAAAACGAAGGTTTTGAGGGGCATTACCGCTTCAGGAGGCAAGGCAAGCGGCATTGTTCACGTTATCGACAGGCTCGAGGAAATCCACAATTTCAAGTCCGGGGAAATACTCGTAGCCCATTCCACCACCGTCGATTACCTTCCTGCAATGAAAAAGGCGGCGGCGTTCATTGCAGAAATGGGCGGAATCACAAGCCACACTGCAGTAGTTGCAAGGGAATTTTCCACGCCGTGCATTGTCGGAGTAAAAGGCGCCATGAAGCTGTTGAAAAACGGCCAGCGCATAGAAGTGAATGCGGACAAGGGGATAATCAAAATTCAAGAGTGAAAATTATTTTTTGAGGAAAATCAGGAAAGAACAGATTAACGGCCTATAAGTTTACGTAGGTTTTCAACGGTTCCAACTTTAATTGCACGCCGTCTCTGTATTTTCAAAGCTTTTTTTACGTATTTTGCACTCAATTTTTTCATAGTAACAACTTCAAATTACTTTTTGACAAATAACACGCCGGGCTTTCCTTTCAAATCGCTGTCGCTTGTGACTAAGTCGCAGTCGTTCAGCCTCGCCGTAGTATAGATTATAGAATCGGCCATTGACAACCCAATTGAATGGGAAATCTTGGCGGCAGCAAAACAAATTTCACCAGTCAAATGGAAGTAGTGCATCGAATCAAGCTTTTGCTTGACGAAAACTAATTCCGCAGTTTTACCGACATTATAGAAAAATTTGCAAACTTCAAAGTAGGAAATTGCCGAAAATGACGAGTTTCTGTTTTCCAAAAGCCTTTTGGTCTCGGCGTCCAAGCTCCCCTGAAAAAAGTCTATCAATATGGAAGAATCAACCAAAAGTTCTTTCACTTTTATCCCTCTTGAAAGCAGGCGTGCCCTTGATTATGCCCTCCAAAGGCTTCAAAATCAGGAAGCTTTTTGAACGAGCAAGTTTCTTGACCGTTTCGTCATAGCTCTTGGTGCCCATGGCATCCCTAAGCTCGTCCAAGAGCTTTTTCGTGTCTTCCTTTACAGGTATGTTAAAGTACAATCAAACCACCTAATAGCAATAGAAAATTGCAATATTTAATTGTAACGTTTAATTATAATAAACTTTCAGTTGATTACCGCATCGAATTCCATTCTTTTGTCGAATAGCTGGTTTTTGCGAGTTCATCCGCCCGGGCGAGTTCTTCTTCTGAATATTTTCCGAAAGCCCACTTCTTGTCGGCGGTAAAGCCCTTCAGCAGGGCGTCGTAAAGCTGGTCTTTCGTTGCACTGGAGTTTTTCTTCACGCTCGTCACGCGCTCTTCCACGCTTGCAATCATCTTGTCCGAAATCTTTTCAGCGCTGACGTTGAGCACTGAAAACATTTTCTTGACGTCCAAACCGAACAGGATTGTGCCGTGCTGAAGCAGAATGCCGTTCCGCCGGGTTTGCGCGTTTCCCGAAACTTTTTTTCCGTTCAGGATAATGTCGTTAATGGGCTTGAATTCTGCGGTTAAATCTAGAAGGCCGAAAGCATCGATAATAGAACCGCAAATGAGTTTGTAAGAAGCGATAATGTCCTTGGGAAACATGAATTCGGGCGCGATAATGCTGTAGGTTATTTCGCCATCTCGGTCGTGGTACACCGCCCCGCCGCCCGTGCGCCTTCGCACGACGTCAACGCCTTGCGCTTCACATTCGGAAAGCCGCACTTCTTTTTCCAGGCTTTGGAAATAGCCTATTGAAACTGCACTGGGATTCCAACCGTAAAATCGCAGGGTGGGCGGGCTTTTGTTTTGCGCAACTGCATTGCTGACCGCCTCGTCAAGAGCCATATTCTTGAAAGCAGTGTTTTCTTCCAATGCGATAACACGCCACTGCACACCTTGAGGCTCAATCATTCTTTGGCTCACCGGACGAGGCTTTCCTTAAAACGCTGAGGATTGAGCCTGTACCTACCCCGACCAATTGAATGTCGTTGTCTTGAATGGCCATCATTAGCTTTCGCTCAAGCTCAATCCAGTCGAATTTGACTTTCGCTCCTTCAAAAACCCTTTCGAGGACGTTGATTTGCTCTTCCGGGTGCATGAAAAAATCTCCCGTAAGCTTTACTTTCGCAATCAGGTCGTTTTCAACCCACACATCTATGCTTACTGTTTTCCCGCCCTTTATTTTCTCTACAGCTGAATAGTGCAATGCCATGTTCGAAACCACCGTTTGCGAAAAGAATATCCTATTTCTTGCACCTAAGGTTGTTATAAAAAGTTTGCAGGAACGACGTTAAGCGAAGGGGAATGGAATGGACGCACAAAAAGGATTTTTCAACGGCCATTTTTACAAGCTCGTCACCGTAGGCAAGGGAGAAACTACCATTGAAATCGATGGAGTGAGGATGCACCAGACGAAGAACAAGACGCCCTTGCAAGACGCGAAGGACAAGGCACGGCTTTTGGGCTTGAGGAAAGGCGCAGTTGTTTTGGACGTTTGCACCGGCTTGGGGTATAGCACAATCGCCTGCCTTCATGCAGGCGCAGGGAAGGTCATTACGATTGAGAAGGACGAGAACGTGCTCGAAATAGCCAGGCAAAACCCGTTTTCGAAGGAATTGTTCTCCAGCCAGCGGGTGGAAATCATAAACAAGGACGCGCTTGAGACAATCGAGGAATTTCCAAACGAGTCTTTCGATTTTATCATCCACGACCCGCCACGGCTTTCTTTTGCAGGGGAGTTGTATTCCGGCGATTTTTACAAGTCGCTCTACCGGGTTTTGCGCGAGGACGGGAGGCTGTTCCACTATACGGGCAATCCGGGCGCAGCTGGCGGAAAGAACATTCCCAAGGGCGTCAAGCGGAGGCTTGAGGAAGCGGGATTTAACAGGATAAGGTGGATTGAAGACTGCCTCGGCTTTATCGCGGACAAAATTTGAGGCAAGAACCGACAACTTCATCAATATTTAGGCCATTTCAAGCCTTGCGCGAGTAGAGCCAAGAGCCTACGCCGAGCATGGCGAGCATGAAAATCGACAGGACGGCGAAATCTGAAAAATAGCCGAAAGCGCTTTGCCCAAGCAGGGCGTGGCGCATGGCATCAACCGCATAGGTGACTGGGTTGACGCTTGAAACTATTTGAAGCCACTGGGGCGCTTGGTTTATGGGAAAGAGCGCGCCGCTCGTCAGCCACAGCGGGATGACGAGAAAACTCATTATCAGGTTGAAGCCTTCGTTGCTGTCCATCATCAGGCCGATAATCAGGCCTATGCTGACCAGCGATATGGACAAGAGCAGTATGACGGCCACGACCAGGAGTATTGAAGCGGGAGTATAATGAATGTTGAACAAAAGCCCGAGACAAATTATTATGAGCCCTTGAATTACGGAACTGACGGCACCGCCCACGCTCTTGCCTAGGAAAATCGTGACACGGGATATTGGTGCGACAAGCATTTCCTTCAAAAACCCGAATTGCTTTTCGTAAATCACGGAAATGCCGAAGAAAATGCTGTTGAACAAAACGGCCATTCCAATGATGCCCGGGAAAATAAATTGCTGGTAACTGACCCCTCCGGAAAGCTGGGCAACAGTGCCGATTCC
>Ga0209211_10012186_pt1 | contig 10857 bp, 13 predicted proteins | sample RifGroA2_FD_183992 | JGI IMG/M metagenome (GOLD analysis project Ga0209211, IMG submission 183992) | Groundwater microbial communities from Rifle, Colorado, USA - Groundwater A2 (SPAdes) (version 2) | ecosystem: Environmental > Aquatic > Deep subsurface > Groundwater | place: Rifle, Colorado...
TGGACTTTATGGTCTTGCAATCATTGCTACCATTTTTATCCTTCTTGTTTTTGTTGCTATGATTATTATTGAAAGGCCTATTAGAAAAATTTCTGAAGAAAATGGAAGCAAATGAAATTAGATCAAAATTTTTAAAATTTTTTGAAAATCGAGGGCATAAAATAATTCCTTCTTCTTCACTAGTTCCCGAAAGTGATCCATCGGTTCTCTTTACGACTGCTGGGATGCAGCAATTTAAACCATATTATACTAATCCGCAAAGTGCAGATAAAGATTTTGGCAGTAGAAATATTGTTACTGTTCAGAAATGTATACGAACTGGTGACATTGAGGAAGTTGGAGACGCTACTCATCTAACATTTTTTGAAATGCTGGGTAATTTTTCTTTTGGTGGATATGGTAGGCGTGAAGCTATTACTTACGCTCATGATTTTATTACTAAGGAGCTAAATTTGAAAATTTCCTACGTTACAATTTATGAGGGAAGCAAAAATGTTCCCAGAGACGATGAGTCAGAAAAAATTTGGAAAGAATTAGGTTTAAAAAAAATTAAAGAAGAAGGCAGTGATGTTTTCTGGGGACCGACAGGGAGTTCGGGTCCTTGCGGACCAACCACAGAAATTTATTGCAAGAATGCTAATGGTGACGATGTGGAAATTTGGAATATAGTTTTTAATGAATATTTTTGTGATAACTCACGTGATAAATTAGATAAAGGCGAGGCCAATTTAAAAAAAATAGATATTTTGGGTATTGATACTGGTATGGGTTTTGAGCGTTTGCTTGCCACAGCGCAAAAAAAGAGAAATGTTTATGAGACAGATCTTTTTAACAATGAAAAAACTAAAGAAGAACGAATTGTTGCGGATCATCTAAAAGCTTCTCTTTTTATGATTTCAGATGGGGTGATACCTTCAAATACTGGAGCCGGATATGTTCTTCGAAGATTAATCAGACGAGCGGTTAGATTTTCTAAACAACCGCTAATAAGAGAAATTGAAAATATAAAAAAGATTTACGAAGGTATATACACTCTTGATGATAAAGGAGAAATAGGAAAAGAGGAAAATAAATTTAGTCAAACACTGCATCATGGTTTGAAAGAATTTGAAAGAGGAATTGATCCGTTTATTTTAGCCACTACATATGGTTTTCCTGTTGAACTTACTTTAGAACTTGCAAAAGAAAAAGGGATAGAAGTAGATATGGAGGATTTCAATAGAAAAATGGCGGAGCACCAAAAACTTTCACAAACATCTTCTGCTGGCATGTTTAAGGGCGGGCTTGCTAATCACAATGAAAAAACAATTAAACTGCACACTGCGCATCACTTACTTTTAGCAGGACTCAAAAATATAGTTGATAAAAATATAAAACAACGGGGAAGCAATATCGCCGAAGAACGTTTGAGAATGGATTTTTTATGTGATCATAAATTAACCGACGAGGAAAAGAAGAAAGTGGAAGATTGGGTAAATAGTAAAATTAAGGAAAACCTAAATGTCGTGCATCGTGAAATGCCTTTAACAGAGGCGGAAAAAATTGGGGCAGAAATGGAGTTTGGAGCAAAATATCCCGACACGGTGTCCTTATATTTTATAGAAGATAAAAACGGAAATCCTATTTCAAAAGAATTTTGTGGTGGCCCGCATGTTTCAAACACTAAAGAATTAGGTCAATTTAAAATTCAAAAAGAAGAAGCGGTAGCGCAAGGAATAAGGCGTATAAAAGCTTTACTTGGATAGTTTTTCTTTTCCTGTTTGTGTTATAATAATTACATGGGGATTTTTTCTAGACCTAAAAAGAAAGATGAACTGGTGTTGGTTTTTAATATTGGATCTTCTTCTATAGGAGGAGCGCTTTTTTTAGCTCAAAGTTCTGGAATTCCTAAAATAATTTTTTCTACCAGAGAACCAATACCGATCGGAAAAAAAATTGAGGTAAATCGATTTTTGCCTTTAACAATTCAAGCTCTGGAGATTGTTGTTAATAAAATCTATGGAGCTCGACTGGGCGTGCCATCCAAAATTTTTTGTGTTCTTTCTTCTCACTGGTGTGTTTCTCAGACACGAATGATCAGTTTTAAAAAAAATTCATCTTTTGTTTTTACTGAAAAGCTAGCAGATGAATTAATCAAGAAAGAAATTAAACTTTTTGAGGAAGAATATTTAGAAAAATACAAAAACACCGATAATCCCGTTCGTATTGTTGAACTTAAAAATATCAAAACGACGTTAAATGGTTATGAAACATCAAGTCCCTTGGATCAAAAAGCCAAGGAATTGGGGATGACCATTTTTATTTCTATGAGCGAGGAGCAAATCTTAAAAAAGATAGAAAATACAATAGAAAAATATTTTCATCTTGAACAAATAAAATTTTCCTCCTTCGCCCTATCTTCCTTCACTGTAGTGCGCGATATGTATGAGCAAGAAGAAGATTTCCTTTTAGTTGATATTGGTGGAGAGATAACAGATATTTTTATGGTAAAGAAAAATATTCTACGTGAATCAATTTCTTTTCCTTTAGGTCGTAATTTTTTGATCCGAGGAGTTGCGTCTGGTTTAGGTTGTACTTTGAGCGAGGCAGATTCTTTTATTTCTCTTTTAAAAGACGGACACGCAGAAGCCTCTGTGGCTAAAAAACTAACCTTAATTATAAATCAACTAAGAACGGAATGGCTTGGAAAATTTCAAGACTCTTTGGTTAATCTTTCCAATGATATTTCTATCCCAGAGACTATTTATATAATTATAGACAAAGACCTAGCAGATTTTTTTGCAGAAACAATAAAAACCGAACAGTTTAGTCAATATACTTTAACGGAATCGAAATTCGAAGTTATTTTTTTAAGCACGGAGTTGCTTCACGGCATTGCGATATTTGAAGAAAACATAATTCGTGAGCCATTTATTATTATTGATTCCATATATATTAATCGTTTTTTAACCTCACTTCACCTAATTTAGGCGAGTAAATATAATTATGTCTAAACCTTTACTAAAAGATATGATAAAAATTGAAGATGTCAGAAAGCAGTCCAGATTTCCAAGAAGAGAAGAGAAGGTGAAGGTTGAAGTTATCTATGACAAGAAAAAATCTCGTTACCTACTTTGGTCTGTGGCACTAGTTTCTGCGGCGTTTTTCTTTTTTGCGCTTTCTTTTTTGTTTTCAAAAACAGAAATTAAGGTTAATCCAAAAATAAAGGAATTAGTTTTAAATGAAAACCTGTCTGCCAATCGAGATTCAAATAACAATGGTTTGTTTTTTAATTTAGTGGTTATTCAGGGTGAAGAGAAAAAAATTATACAAGCAACAGGCGAAAAAGATGTTTTTGAAAAAGCCACTGGTATAGTTATGATTTATAATGCTTTCAGTTCTTCTCCTCAGGTACTCAGCATAGATACAAGGCTAGAAGGCTCAAATGGAAAAATTTATAAAACACTAACAAAGACAACTGTGCCAGGAGTGGACAAAAAAGGTATTCCAGGATCAGTTGAAGTAAAAATTTATGCTAGCGCTGCTGGGGCAGATTATAATAGTCCGCCACTCGATTTTAAACTTGTTGGTTTTAAGGGAACTCCTAAATATTCAAAAATTTATGCTCGATCAAAAGGCGAGATAATTGGTGGCTTTAAAGGGAAAGTTCCCGCTGTTTCTGACGCAAACGAGGCTTTTATTTTGGCTGATTTAAAAACTACCCTAGAAGCAAAACTCTTACAAAAAGCCACTGACCAAATTCCTGCTGGTCTTGTTTTGTTCAAAAATGCAGTTTTTCTAAATATGGATAATACAAATATTCCACCCACCTTTGAAAACAATAATTTAACAATAATTCTTAAGGGAACATTATACGGTCTTATCTTTAATGAGCAAAAATTAACCAAGAAAATCGCAGAAGATAATATTGAAAAATATGATGGGAGTGAAGTTTTTATATCGAATATTAGAGATTTAGTTTTTTCACTCACCAGTCAAGATAATGTTTCATTCGGAGATATGAAAAGTATTAATTTTAATTTATCAGGTCCGGCGAAAATTGTCTGGAAACTTGATGAAAATAAATTTATTACTGATTTATTAGGTAAATTAAAAAAAGATTTTAATCAGATATTGTCGCAGTATCCCAATATTGATTCCGCCACTTTAACCCTCAGTCCTTTTTGGAAAAGGTCCATTTCCGATCAAGCTAAAAAAATAAAGGTAATTGTGAATTACCCAAAATAATTTTTTCTTCTAATATTTTATTGACATATTTTTATAATTTTATTATAGTTATATTCCACACATGAGTGATATAAAAAATGAAAAAATTGTAACAGCAAGAGGTGTTGTTACAGAGGCTTTGCCTTCTACTTTATTTAGGGTTAAGATGGAGGATGGTTTAGAAGATGAAAAAGAGATTCTTGCATATCTTGGTGGAAAAATGAGAATGCATAGAATTAAGGTTTTAATAGGGGATAAAGTGGAGGTTGTGCTTGATTCTTATGGTGGAAAGGGAAGAATAATAAAAAGATTATAAAAGGGGTTGTATTATTTTTAATTATAGTGTATTATAGTGTTTACAGTTTATTTGTGGTTTTAAAAAATTATAGTGTTGAAAAATAAGGGTTATTTCCTTGTTTTTCTTTTGTGTAATGTTAAATAAATGTTTTTATGAAAATCAAATCAGCGGTTAAAAAAATTTGTGATAACTGTAAAATGGTTAGACGCCAAAGGCATTTAAGAATAATTTGTTCCAACCCAAAACATAAGCAAAAACAATAATTTATGAGAATTCTTGGAATCACAGTACCAAATGAAAAAAGACTTGAGATTGGGCTCACCTGTATTTATGGTATTGGCATTTCATCTGCTCGCAAGATTTTAGATCAAGTTGGCCTCTCTCGCGGAAAGAAAGCGAAAGATTTGACCCTGGACGAGGAAAATAAAATTCGTCTCATCGTAGAAAAAATTCCAATTGAAGGAAATTTGAAAAGAGAAATAGCTGCAAATATTAAAAGATTGAAGGATATAAAAAGTTACCGAGGTGTAAGACACATGAAGAGATTGCCAGTTCGTGGACAACGCACGAAAACAAATTCTAGAACCATTCGGGGCAATGTCCGAAAAACAATGGCCTCAGGTAAAAGAAAGGAAAGTAAAACTTAAATAACAATGGGAAAAACAAAAATTACAATAGAAGAAGAAAAAGTGGAAACAAGCGCAGTAAAACAAGAGACAGAAGAAAAAAAAGCTCCATCAAAAACACCAAAGAAAAAAATAACTTCCGGTATTTTGCATATTGAAGCCACTTTTAATAACACGAAAGTTCTTTTTGCGGATAAATTGGGGAATACATTATTTTGGTCAAGCGCGGGGAGTTTGGGTTTTAGGGGGGCAAAAAAAGGAACTCCTTTCGCCGCTTCAAAGGTGGGCGACATAATCGGCAGTAAAGCATCTGTTCTTGGAGTAAAAGATGCCGATGTGGTTGTTTTAGGAGTTGGTTCTGGACGCGAACCAGCCATTAGAGCTTTTATGGCTCATGGCATTGAAATTACTTCTATTCTAGATGCGACGCCTGTTCCTCATAATGGACCAAAAGCTAAGAAACCACGAAGAGTGTAAAAGTTTAATATTTAAAATTTATGATATCCAAACCAAAATTTAAAATTTGCAGAAGATTGGGTCCAGGGGTTTATGATAAATGTCAGACCTCTAAGTTTGCTTCGTCTTCTACGAAGACCTTGCCAGGAGGCAAGCGTCCTAAGGCTCCCACTGAATATGGCACGCAACTAATGGAAAAACAAAAAACACGTTTTTCATATGGAATATCCGAACGCCAACTTTCCAATTACGTTAAAAAAGTTTCTCATATTAAGGGGGCAGGTACGGCCGAAAAGCTTTATGAAAATCTCGAATCTCGTCTCGATAATGTGGTTTACAGAATGGGGTTAGGGGCAAGTCGACGGGCTACCAGGCAAATGGTTTCTCATGGACATTTTATTGTTAATAATCACAGAGTTACCATTCCATCATACGAATTAAAAATGGGAGATGTTATAAAAATTCGAGAAGGAAGCAAGAGCAAGAAAATTTTTGAAAACATGGCAGATAGATTAAAAGATTACAATGGTCCAGCTTGGGTAACCTTTGATTCAGGGAAGATGGAAGGAAAAATTTTGGCCAAACCAAAAAATATTGAAACCTTTCTTGACCTCAATGCTGTGCTTGAATTCTATAGTCGTTAATATTATTAATTTTTTCATATAAAATATTATGCCTGAATATAAAATAATTATGCCTTCTAAGCCTCGCGTTGTTTTAGAAGAGGGCAATAAAGGAGTATTTGAAATAGATGGTCTATCTCCTGGATATGGTCATACCCTAGGCAATAGTTTACGCAGGATTATTCTTTCTTCTCTCCCGGGGGCTAGTGTCACTGCTATAAAAATTGATGGAGTATCCCATGAATTTCAAACAATGGATGGGATTAAAGAAGACGTAATAGTGATGATTTTAAATCTGAAAAAAACTCGTTTCAAAATGATTTCGGATGAACCTCAAATAGTCGCTCTTTCTGTAAAAGGCCCAAAGGAGATTCTGGCAAAAGATATAAAAACAGGCGGACAAGTAGAAATTTTAAACCCCGAACTTCACATAGCTGAAGTTACTGGTAAAATAAATTTCAACATAGAAATGAAAATTGAAAAAGGTTTGGGATTCATTCCAAAAGAAGTTTTTCAAAAAGAAAAAGTTGATATTGGCACAATTGCAGTTGATGCGATTTTCACCCCGATTCGCAGAGTTGCTTATGAAGTTGAAAATATGCGCGTCGGCGACAAGACAAACCATAACCGTCTCCGAATTTCAATTGAAACAGACGGCACGCTAACTCCTCGCGAGGCACTTTCACGTTCCATTGAAATTATGATAAATCAGTTGAAAGCTATTATTGATTTCAAAGAGCCTGAAGAAGAAGTAAAAGCAAGCAAAAAAACTTCAAAGGAGGAATCGGAAGAGGTTGAAGAGAAAAATGACAAAAAGGGAGGTGATTTTGCTGATGTTTTGAAAACTCGCACGGATAGTTTAGATCTTTCTACTAGAACATTAAATGCGTTGACATCTGCAAACATTCGAACGTTGGGAGGTTTGGCTCGAAAAAGACGAGAAGATCTACTTGAGGTTGAAGGTATCGGCGAAAAGGGAATTACGGAAATTAAAAAGGTTTTAAATAAATTTGGCTTGAATTTAAAAGAGTAATATGAATTTGAAAGAATAATTTTTATGCGACACCACAATAATACAAGAAAATTTGGCAGAGATAAAACGCAAAAAAGGGCCTTGCTAAATTCTTTGGCGCTCAATTTAATTGTGCGTGAAAAAATAAAGACAACAGAACCTAAAGCAAAAGAATTGAGACCTTTTATGGAAAAACTTATAACTCGTGCAAAAAAAGGGGATATGGCTACGCGCAGAATTACTGCAGCCAAGCTATCTAACCGCGGGAAAGAAGTAAAAAAGCTTTTTGAGGTTATTGCTCCAAAATATGCAGACAAAAAAGGAGGATACACCAGAGTTTTAAAATTAGGAGCCAGAAAGTCGGACGGCGCCAAAATGGCAATTATAGAATTTGTCTAAAAAAATGAAAAATAATACGATTAAAACAATAGATGCAGCAGGCAGAACTTTGGGTAGAGTAGCCAGCGAAGTAGCAATGTCCTTAATGGGTAAAACCAAAGCTACCTTTGAACGAAATATTTATTCTGGATTTCCTGTAAAGGTGGTTAATGCTTCTAAGCTTCGCATTACTCCAAAAAAATTAGCTGAAATTTACCACACTAGATATTCTGGTATGAGAGGTGGACTTCGTGTTTTGAAAGGAACCGAAACGGCGGAGAAACAAGGATTGAAAGAATTAATTAAATTAGCAACCTATCAAATGCTTCCCGGAAATAAATTACGCAGGACTATGATGAAAAATTTAAAAATTGAAGACTAATAATATGGAAAAACATACGACAAAAGAAAAATATATTGAAGCAATAGGAAGACGTAAAACTTCAACTGCTCGCGTGCGTATCTCTCCATCAAGCAAGGCGCATTTTATTATAAATGGAAAAGATGCCAAAGAATATTTTAAAACAGAAGACCAACGCCGTTTAATTTTAGACCCGATGGTAAAAGGATTACCCGCCGGCTCTGCTAAGTGGAGTGTAGAGGTGCATGCCTCCGGTGGTGGAGTTCATTCTCAAGCAGAAGCTATTCGTCACGGGCTCGCTCGAGCTCTTGTCGCCTCAGATATTGCTTTACGTGGAGGATTAAAAACATTAGGTTTCTTAAAACGTGATCCAAGAGCGAAAGAACGCAGAAAATTCGGATTAAAGAAAGCTCGTAAAGCCCCACAGTGGTCTAAACGCTAAAAATAAAAAAGATACTTAAATTTTCTACTTTTTTATGTTAGTATATTTTTATGTCTGAAAAAGAAAAAAAAGATGAAACTATTCCCGAATCAGAAGATTCTGAGGTTCTTGAATTTGAATTTAACGAAGATGGGGAAGAGGATTTGAAAAAAACTCTTAAAAAACTTAGGGCTGATTTGAAGATATGTAAAAAAGAAAAAGAGGAATATTTGACTGGTTGGCAAAAAGAGCGAGCAGAATTTGCTAATTACCGAAAACAAGAAGATGACAGAAAAGCTATTTTTTCAGAAGCGATGCGAGAGCGAATATTAATGCGTTTTCTTACCGTGTTGGATAGTTTCAATATGGCTTTTGCCAACAAAGAATCTTGGGAGAAAGTAGATGAAAACTGGCGTAAGGGTGTGGAATATATTTACTCCCAAATGAATGCAATTTTTGAAGAATATGGAATAAAACCCGTAGGCGAAGAAGGAGAAGCTTTTGATCCAAGTATTCATCAGTCTATAGATGTTGTAGAAACAGATAAAAAAGAATTAGAACACAAAGTGGCAAACGTAATTCAAAAAGGATACAAACTTGGCGAGCGCGTAATTCGCGCGGCGAGAGTTAATGTGTATGAATATAAAGAAAAAGGAAATTAAATTTTCTTTTTCTTTTTTAAAAAAGTAGTATAATAGAGTAAAGGTCGTTTATTTAATTAATAAGACGATACACTCTATTTTATGGTATTTATACACACAACTTGCGCAACTGGGGAAGAAGCAGAAGCTCTAAGTAAGCTTATTATTGATAATAGGATGGGGGCCTGTGTGCATTATTGGCCGATTAATTCCATGTACAACTGGAAAGGTGGATTTAAAAAAATGGAAGAATTTATGATGGTCATCACTACTTTTGAGTCTAAGCTCGAAGTGGTTAATGATTTAATTTCTAAACACCATAGCTATTCCACTCCAATGATTGCCGGCGTTGATGTGCGTAGGATTAATAGAGCTTATAAAGAGTGGATGATGGAAGAAGTTGCCTAAATAATTTTATTTTCCGAAAGTTTCAAATAAAACTTTCTTGCTTTCTTCGTCTATAAATTCCGTGACGATAATCATCATTTCTGTCGTTAGTCCTAAATCTTTTTTTATATTCATAAACAAGTGTTCAAAAGGAAAAGGGGAGATCCAGGCAGAATTTGGTAGGTCTAGTAAAATAATTCGCCAAAATCCATCCCAAGAAGTATTTACAAGAGTTGTGTCACTTTCTAATTCCAAACTATGCATTTTTTTTCTACCCTCCTTTGTCAGGCGTGCATATTCGTTTTGAGGAGATGGTATTTGTTCTATCAGTCCAGCCTCTCTAAGTCCTTTTAAAGAGCGCGTAACAGCGTATTTAGAGTTTTGTGAACATTCTTCTATATTCACTCGTTTTGCAAGTTCAGGTAAGGAAATGGCTGATTTTTCGCCTAGAATCTTTAATATTTTTTTTGAATACTGATTATTTTCCTTGCTTTTACTTGACATGCTTATAGTCTATCATATATACTCAAATTATACAAATAATTCGTGGTCGCAAAATAAGTGTTAATTATTAATTTTTTATCCCGCTAAGGGCGTGGAAATCTTATAAAATATGAGTAAAATAATAGGTATAGACTTGGGTACAACAAATTCGGCAGTGGCTATCATTGAAGGAGGCGCGCCGAAAATTATTGAGAACGTAGAAGGGAATCGCACGACGCCTTCTGTTGTAGCGACAGCTAAAAATGGTGATCGCATTGTCGGTCTTCTTGGGAAGAGGCAAGCGGTAACCAATCCGGAAAATACAATTTCTGAAATCAAGCGTTACATGGGGCATCGTTTTGATGATCCAGAAGTACAAAAAGACGAAGCGACCGCTTCTTTCAAAATTGAAGCCGGAGATGGTGGAGGAGTAAAAGTAAAAATGTCTGATAAGTTTTACCGACCAGAAGAAATTTCCGCGATGATTTTGCAAAAAATAAAAACTGACGTAGAAGCAAAACTAGGAGAAAAAATTACTGAAGCAGTTATCACGGTACCGGCTTATTTTAATGACGCGCAAAGAAAAGCGACAAAAGACGCAGGACAAATCGCTGGACTGGATGTGAAGCGTATTATCAATGAGCCGACAGCGGCTGCTCTTGCTTACGGATTTAATAAAAAGAAAAATGAAAAAATAGTTGTCTACGATTTTGGTGGCGGAACTTTTGATGTGTCTGTGCTTGAAATCGGTGACGATGTTATAGAAGTGAAGTCTACTGATGGCGATTCTCATATGGGTGGAGGTGATATTGATAGAAAAATAATTAGTTACATTGCTGAAGAATATAAAAAGGAATCAGGAATAGATGTTATTAAAGATCCTCTTGCTCACCAAAGATTAAAAGAGGCGGCCGAAAAAGCAAAACACGAACTTTCTACCACGATAGAAACTGAAATCAATATTC
>Ga0209211_10012187_pt1 | contig 10857 bp, 12 predicted proteins | sample RifGroA2_FD_183992 | JGI IMG/M metagenome (GOLD analysis project Ga0209211, IMG submission 183992) | Groundwater microbial communities from Rifle, Colorado, USA - Groundwater A2 (SPAdes) (version 2) | ecosystem: Environmental > Aquatic > Deep subsurface > Groundwater | place: Rifle, Colorado...
AGCCACTTCAAGCACAAAACCCATTTCTTTGAACTTGGTTGTATAGATATCGATTAAAAACGGATCATCCTCTACTAATAAGATTTGTTTCATGGCGGTTATCACTGCTATATTTATTAATGTTATTTTTCTTTAGAAAATCGATGTCAATCATTTTTCTTTAGAAAATCGATGTCAATCATTTTTCTTTAGAAAATCGATGTCAATCATTTTTCTTCAGCCACTCTTAAAACCTCTTGAATCGTGGTTATGCCCTCTAAAACCTTTAAAATGCCATCCTGCTTCATTGAAACCATGCCTTGATCAAGGGCTTCCTGGGCTATCTTTGTTTCTGAAGGTTCGTGTAAAACTGTATCCGATAAAGATTTGGTCATTTCCAAAACTTCAAATAAACCAATTCTGCCAGAGAATCCGGAAAAACCGCATTTTTTACAGCCCTGAGGCTCAAAAATTTGAAGGTCTGAAGATATTTTTATTTCCTTCTTTTTTATTCCGCCCTCTGCGGAAGGCAAAGACTCTAATTCTTGCAAAATCAATTCTTTTATATCGCTTGTCACCTCAACTTTTTTCTTGCAATCCTGGCAAAGTTTTCTTACTAATCTTTGAGCAATGGCTAATTCCAAGGTTGGCGGTATCAGAAACGGCCTGACATTAAGGTCGATCAAACGGGGGATGACTCCAAAAGAATTATTAGTATGCAAGGTGGCTAACACCAAATGGCCGGTTAAGGCGGCATGAGTGGTCAAGTTAGCGGTTTCCTCGTCCCTGATTTCGCCAACCATAATAATGTCCGGGGCTTGCCGCAAAATATGCCTTAAACCGCTGGCAAAAGTATAGCCGATTTCTGGTTTGATCTGCGACTGGTTAATGCCGTCAATAAAATATTCAACCGGGTCTTCAAGGGTAACGATGTTTTTCCCTTCTTTATTCAACATCCTCAGCATCGTATAAAGAGTGGTAGTTTTGCCGGAGCCGGTCGGACCAGTAATCAGAATTAAGCCATAAGGCTTTGCCATTGTCTTTTTAATCAATTCAAGATTTCTCCCGGTTAATCCCAAATCATCAAGGCTTTTTAAGCCCTGGTTTGAATCAAGAACCCTGATGGCAACTTTTTCTCCCAGCACGGTTGGAAAAGTGGCAACTCTAAAATCAACATTCTTGTTATTAAATCTGGCTGAAAAACGGCCGTCTTGCGGGATTCTGGTTTCATCAATTTTTAAGCTGGACAAAATCTTAATCCTGGAAATTACCGCCGGCAACAACCTTAAAGGCAGAAAGATCGAAGAATGCAAAACCCCGTCAAGACGATATCTCACTCTTAAATTTATTCCGGTCGGCTCAATGTGAATATCTGAAGCCCGGCCGTCAACTCCGTGGCCTAAGATAACCGCCACTACTTTCGTAATTGGAGCTTCCTCGGCTAATCTTTCAAATTCAGCGCCTGAAGGCATGCCGCCCGGCTTGGTTTTTTCTTCCTCTAAATCTTTTTCAAGCTGGCTAAGGGCTTTTTCAACCTCTTTCCTTAAAGTTTTGTATCTCTTCAACAGATTATTAAAGGTTGACGGAGTAATCAGAAAGATCCGGCTGCTCCACTTGCCTTGGCGGGAAATGAAATTCAGCGCTTCCTGATTGGCAATGTCTTCAGGATAAACCATGCCGATATCAAGGGTGCCGTTTTCCTTTCCCAGCGGGATTATCTTATAGTATCTGGCTGATTCCTCGGGAATAAGCTCTAAGACTTTTAAAGAAATATCTTCGGGCAGAACCTCTTTTAAAGGAATCTTTAATTCTTCGCTTTTCATTTCGAAAAGATCTTTTTCGCCGATGATCCCGTCTTCTAAAATAACCTCTTCTTCTTTCCTGTCTTTGGTTTTCACTTCTGCTTCAAAAAGACTGGCTTTTTCCCGGTCAATGATTCCTTTTTTTAGCAATCGCTGGATTAAGGTCATTATCTTCTGTTATTTTGTTTCTAATATAATATCTTGAATTAAGATCATTATTCTTCCTTATCTGCGCTTAATATAATATCTTGAATTAAGATCATTATTCTTCCCTATCTGTACTTAATATAAACGGATTTTCTCTTCCAGTTTCGCCGACAAATTCCAGCACATCTTCAAATGGCTGCAATTTTGATAAAACCGGACTCTTAAAAACGTTAAAATCTATTTCCACCTTCTTGGCCGGAACAAGGATTATGACTGATTCCGGCTTTGGTTTTTTGAAAGCGCCGAAATAAAAAACCAGGGCGGTCACGATGGCGAGCGCAACAAAAACTAGAATTAAATATTGCTGCTGTTTCTGTTTTTCTGAAAATACAATTGCCATACGTATATTTTAAAATTCTTCAAAAGCCGCTCCTTCTTTTAAAGCGTTGACTTCGTTAACTTCGGGCAAAAAGCTGATTGAAGCAATCAGGTTAAAAGTAAAAACATCTCCTTTTTCAGGCAAAGCAAATGACAATGACTCTATCTGAATTAATCTCGAACTTTTTTCTATATCCAAAATGAATTTTCTAAAAGCGGAATAGGGACTATCAACAATAATAGCGATTCCCTTTTTCAAAAGATAAGGCCTTTCTGAAACTAAAGAGGTTTGATTAAATTCAATTCTTTTAAAGACCAGGCCGTTTTGAGAAGCCGTTTTCTGGAAAAAATCAAGCAGAGCCGGAGCCAGAGGATCGGCGGGAAGGCTGGAATTGATTTTAACCAATTCCGGCTCATATTTTTTAAGCTCGGCCTGAAGATAATCAAGGTTTTTAAAATATTCCTGGCGGCTGGTCAGCTCAGCTTGTCTCTGTAATAATTCTGACCGGTAAATCTGATAATCCTGGTATTTTGACAAGGCAAAAGTAAGCAAAAGGACAAGACCGATTAAGAAATTGCCGATGGTGAAGAAATATTTTTTGATTTTTTGGGGCATGCTTTAAAATTATTTTACTCTAGAGGTGTTGCTTCCGGGGTTATTTCTGGACTAGGCGACTCTTCCGGTTCTGGAACTGGCGTCTCTGCTGACACCTCTTCTTTTTCTTCAAAGATTTGCTTGTCAAAGACGACTTCGAAACTAAATTCGACTCCGCCATATTTGCCAATACCGACTTGCTTCAAATCGATTTGTCCAACCAAGGGGTCTTTTTTTAAAATTAAGGTTTGCTGGCCAAGCGCCTGAAAATTATCAGCCACACCGCTGATTTGAAGCTTGTCGCTGTTAACGGTAAATCCCATTTTGGTAAAGAAAATTCCAGGATGAACTTCTTTTTCTAAAAGATCAAATATTTTGGAAAGCGGCTTTCTTTGTTTTAAGAGAATAGAAAAAGCAGAAACCTTTTTTTGATAACTTAAAACCTCTGCCTCGGTATTGATTTGACTTTGGGTCTTTTCCTTAGCCAATTCGTTATTAACTCTTTTCAATTCAAGGCTTGATCTATTTGCCAAAACGCCAAAACCGATGCAAAATAAAAGCGATACCGCTAAAAACAGAAAGGAAATGTAAAATAAGAGCTCTTGCCAAAAAGGCTCTTCTTTTGGTTTTTTTGGAATTAAATCAATATTATCCATTATTTTATATGCTTATATGTTTATTCTAATCCCCTGATCGCTGAACCGACAGCAATAGCATGAGAGGGCGCCAGCTTTATTAAAGTATCTTCAAGAATGGGCGGATAAAAAATATTTTGGAAGGGATTAGCTATTTCTGTTTTTTTCCCGAGTTTTTCTGAAAAATATTCTTTAAGCCCGGGGGTTAAGGCTGCCCCGCCGGCTAAAATTACTAATTCCGGAGGCTTTCCTTCGGCCAAAGAAAATCCCTGAATCGTTTTATTTATTTCTCTTAAGATAGAATCAACTATGGTTAAGGTTATTTCCCTGGCATTTTCCATTCCTGGCTTATCATTTGGCAATAATCCGTATTTTTCATTCAGGGACTGAGCTTCTTTAAAATCTATTTGCAAGGCCTTGCTTAAAACCTCAATGATTTCATTGGCCGCCGGCCCGAAGCTGCGGCTTAACTTTAAGACTCCTTTATCAATTATGCTGCAAGTGGTGCTTTGAGCGCCAATGTCAATAATGGCGACCTGGCCCCTGATCGGGCTGATTGACCTTAAAAAGCCGAATACTTCTGCTTCAAGCGCATTGAGATCAAGGTTTACCAGCCTGGCAATCTCTTGGTATTGATTAATAATTTCATTCGGAACCGCAACGAGCAAGACTTTAATTCCAGAGCCTTGATAATCATCGGGCTTGCCCTGAATGACAGACCAGTCCAGGCTGACTTCGCTTAACGGCAGAGGGATTTGCTGCCTGGCCTGAAATCTGACTGCCTGAGGCAATTCTTGGGCAGACATCGGCGGCAGCTGAAAGGTGGTATAGAAAGTTGAAAAATCAGGAATGGAAAAGACCGCTTTTTTTGAAGTCATTTTAGCTTCGTCGATAATGCCGTTGATTGCCCTGGCAATATCTATGGTCTGAAATAAAACCGTGTTTTTCTCAAGGGTTCGAAATGGTTTTTCATAGATTGCTTCGGCTTTTATCTCGCCATAAGCTTCAAGCCTGATTCTTTCTCCAATTCTTGATAATTGGACGATCTTAATAGTTGAAGAGCCGATGTCAACTCCGAGACAATCTTTTTTTACTAAACCAATGGAAGCAAAAGCCATAAAATGAATCGGTATTTTTTATTAACTACCTATGGTAAATTATATCATTTATGGCATGCATAATGAAGCTTTTCGCCGCACTTTTTGGTTTGGCAGAAGTTTAAATGTTAAAGAACCTAGCTAAAATATAGCTAAGTTAATCATATCTCATTTTACCCTGGATGAGAAGTAAAATCCCTTATTAAATTTAACAGTTCGCTTTTGTCATTAAACTCTGAATATCTATAATATTTTCAGCAAGATCGTCCTTCAATCTTTTAATATCTTCTTCAAATCTGCCATTTAAAATCAGATTGGCGGTTTTTTCTGCCTCGGGAAAAACCGAACCAGAAAATTCCGGATAATCTATCTGAATTTCGTATTTATCGCCCGTTTCTTTTATCTCAATCAATTTTATTTTTAACAACTGTTTCCCGCTTGGCTGGGGACTGAATAATGGTTGATCGCTTTCTTCAAACAAATCTTTGCTAAACCAAAACCCGATTATTATAACAAAAGCTAAAATGAAAATGATGAGTTTTTTGTTTGTCATTAATCAGGCGGGAAGTTAGGACATGGAGATTTAGGCTCATGCCAACAAGAACTTCTACCGGCTTCTGTGTAAATCCAACTGGCGGGAGTATTTGGTTTCTTTCATTCGCACAAACTGCTCTCTTTCGACGTAAACCCACACCATAATTTAAAAAGTTATTTGAAAAAATCTATATCAGTGGCGTAAGCGTAGTCGACAATTTCGTAAGGTTTTGAATAAAACCAGGGTGCTTCAAGATGAGTTTGGGCAACTATTTTTTCAGTAGGCCAATTTACAAACTCATCACAGATATTCTTAAGCAATTTCTTTTGATCTAGTGAAAAAACTTTTTCATCTAGCTTCGATTCATTCTTTAAGGAAAATTTAATCATTTCTTCTCCGTTGAAAGAAACGACTTCAGTATCAATACAACCACTTTTTTTTAAGTTGGTTAATATCTCATCAATTTGAGATGGTACAGGACCATATCCTTGATGAATATAAATATCGCCAGTAATGGATTCTTTATGATCTCGAAAAAAGATAAAGTCTAGATAATATAAAAGTTTATTTAATTTAGTGGCGTGTAAGTATTGATTATTACAATATTTAATAAAATACAAAACGGCATTTAAATAGATGCTTTCGTTTATTTTTGGACACAAGGTCTCAGTCATATTTTGCTAATTTTATTATAACACTAATTGTCAAGTCCCTGCAACTAATTATGGCTCGCCTCTTAATATTATCTTAATGAGGCGCAATCGCTATGCGCTAAATTTTTGTTTCTTTTTATTCAAATTTTTCTTTGTTTTGGCAACTTTGAAAATTTTTCGGTTTCTCGATAAAAAATGCTGACTGGCGGTGTGTATTTGAAAATATCCGAACCGATTTCATTAACGGGCTCGGCGGGCGGCCCCGCAACTATCTCGCTTCGCTCGAAGTGCGGGGTAAAAATTCCCCCTAGCCCCCTGGAGTTTACCCCGCATAATCCCGAAGGGATTTGTGCGGGGCCCGCCGCACCTTGCCTGCCCGACCGATAGGCGGGAACCGGAGAGGAAAGGACGATTTTCCGCCAGAGGCGGATCTGCCTCTGGCATGACAAGTTTTTTTTGGCGGCTTTCATTAAAATTCTACTGAATTTTAACCTTGGCGGCAAATTCTTTTATTTAATACCACCTTCAGCCAATAACGCCTCGGGTTTATACATTCCCTTATTGCTTGCGTTAAATTCGTGTTTAACTTGTACCAACATTTTTTCAAGCGTATAAAGTTTCCAATGAATCGGAACAAAAACTGATTTTCCATTTCGTTTTTCTCTGATTATTTCAAAACCAACCATTAAATGCCGTGCATCGTGAGTAATTTTAGAGCTTTCAGAAGGTTGAAAATAAAAAGCCCTGAAAGATGAACCAATGCTTTTTTGATTGTATGTCTTACACTCCAAATAGGTTATTCTGTTATCAATGTCTTTGATAAAAACATCAGGATAACCAGCGCTTTGATGTTTGCCATTTGAAGTTAAGGGGATTTCCGCTTTCATTCCTATGCTATTGAGCGCGTCTTTCACAAAAGGTTCTATGTGATTGCCAACTTCGTTTGGCCTTGCCGTTGCAATTCCGGTTTTATAAGCATTTTTAACAGCGATGTCCATTGCTTTTGTAAGCCGGCTTAATAATTCTTTATCTTCATGGCTGTTTTTATCAAAAGCCAAAACATCGTGTCCGGAAATGGCTTTTATAGCAATAGGAAAAGGAATATTCTTTAACGGCTTTAAAAATTTTGAAATTGTTTCTTCTAATTGTTTTATGTAGTTATTTTTGTCCATATTATTTTTGAAAAATTAAAATATATTCTTTTTGCATAACATTATATAGGCCATAGATGATTTTTTCCATTTTCTTAATAGTTTTAAAACCTATTTTTTCGCAATAATCAATTACGTTTTGGGTAGTGTTTATTTCTTGCCCTTGAAAAGTAACGTTTCCTATGACTACGACGCAATACTTATCTTTCTTTAAAACCCTATACATTTCACTATATGCTTTTTCCATATCCCTGTCATACAGCTCAAATTTATTTAATCCAGTTCCGCGAACACCGATAAAGTCTTCTTTTATTTTGTCTAAATCATATCCTAGGGCTTTCAATGAATGAGCATCGTTAGCAACATAATTTAAAGCAATAGAATATGGCGGAGATGTAATAATTCCGTCCACCGATTCGTCTTTCAAATTTATTTTTCTGGTATCGCCCTCTAAAATTTTGGTCTTACCAATTTTTAAATTATGTTTTTTAATTGCGTTTCTGTAATCCTCAACGGACGCAATCATTTTTAGGGCATCGCTAACAAATGAGGACTCAAAATTTTTACCTCTTCTTGATTGATCACTATGCGCCATCATTTCGGCAACCTTGTAAAAATTTCTTACTCTCTCATCGCTTGGTTCTTTCCCACCTTTTTTGAATAGATAAAAATCTTTGTATTCTTTAATTTCATCAAGGACATCAACGGATTCTGTTTTTACTTTTGAAATAAGGACGCAGAGCGGGCTTATATCTAACCCTATTGCGTTTATTCCTAAAATCTGGGCTTCTAAAACAGCGGTGCCACTTCCAACGAATGGGTCAAATAGTGTTTCGCCATTTTGGATTTTTATAATATTCATTAACGCCCTAATCATTTGAGGGTGAAACTTACCCTTATATGGATAAATCCAGTGGGTTAAATATTGATTAACTGATTTTGTTTGATTATATTTCTGTAAATAATAATAATCGGAGTAATCACCATTTATCGTTTTAAAATACGCAAGCCTTCTTTTAAGCGTCTCAAAATTTCCGTCGTCTTTTAACTCAAATTCTCTAAAATCATTCGTAACTTTTAAATCGGGGTTGAAAGAATGTAATTCTAACCTTGCCAAAGCAAGCTCATAAATAAATTGAATATTGTCTAATAGTTTTAATTTCTTTGTGTTCGCCATAGCTATTTAATTAAATCCTCAATATTAACGCCGAGGGCTTTGGCAATTTTTGCCATCATTTGCACGCTTGGAAATCGGCTGGCGAGCCCGCGCCCGCCTGTCGGACGGGCAGGTAGTGGACGAGCCAATGACTTCATTTCCTAACTGGCGGGACATTCGGGTCAAGTGCCCCGAAATACTAACATTATAAGAGCATTTTAGCGCTTTTTTGACTCTCTGAACAGAATAGAATTTGAAGCATGTGGGTCGTTACAATTGAAACAAATGAAACACTATAAAAAAGGTGTTTTAGTGTCTTATTTTCCGCGGTGCCATCACTCGGACGAACGGAATTTTCGGCGATGACTATTCTAACTGCAATGTTTCAATAAATCCTATTAATGCCTTCTTGAGACAAATCAGATATCCTTCCGCATCTTTTACGGACTTTTTATAATTCTCCAAGTCCTCTGGTTTTTCAAAAGAAAAATATTTATTCCATCCTTGATAAAATCTATCCAACTTATCAAGTGCGGAAACACTTGGAATTGCGCCTGGTATTTTCTTGTATATTTCTTGCAGTTCTATAAAAAAATTTGCCATTTGGTCAAAACTTATTCGGATATCTTTATAATCATAACTTTCTGATGTTTTATAAAATCTTATTTTTACAATGAGTTTATTGATCTCCTCAAAACATTCTAAAGCTCTTTTTCTTAATTCTAACCGTTGTTGCAACCTGCGATCGCCGGTGCGCCTGCTAGATTCTAATTTATGGAGATATATGCCCACGATAACGGCGGTCAAAAGTCCCGCAACGATATTGGTATTTAATGTTTCTAGAAACATCCGAAAGTCGTTACCTTTAGGAACATAAAAAAGAAAATACACAATTACGATAACTGCAATTGCCAAAAGCGCAAAAATCCATTCCTTATTTTTTCTAAAAAATTCTTTCATGTTAGATAATCACTGTTTTCTTTTCGTAAAGCATGGGCAAACAGTCCTGCCTCATGCGGAATTTCGTTCCGTGATTATGTCCGGTGCGAGCGTCAAAATCCACAAGGATTTTTCCTTCCTCCAACGCTTTCAAAAATCCTTCAAAACTGAATTTCTGCAACATCATTACTTTGATGTAGTGGTAAAACTCTTTCTTTAGCACAATTTTTACTTCGGCCTGAACATAAAAGGCGTTGAGCAGTTTTGTTCCGGCTTTGTGTCCCAAATCATCAAAGCCCCAATACGGTTGTGGGTCAAGTTCGCCAAGACCAACACGCTTTTTTATCGACTCAACCCATGCTTTATGGCGCAAGTCAGCACTCTTTGCGTCAAACGAAATCAAAATCTTTTGTTCCTTTCGGTCAATCACGACCTTGAAGCCACGATCGCTTCGCGATTGTCCGTGTATTGTTTGCCGGAAACTCATTTCTCCTTTTGAATACTTCTTGCCATCCTCTTGGTGCGCCCAACCATATTTTGGTAGTAGCACTTGCGGCACGAAACGAATTGCGCGCGGCGAAGGCTCAATATGAAAAAGTGTTGTAAGTGAAGTAGAATTGAGGCGTTGCGCTTTCAATTCCCACTCCGCGGCGTTAGGAATCGGTAAATTGTTTTCCTTAATACCGAGTAAATCTTCAAGGGTGTTGCCGATACCGCCGGCATTGCCTCGCCGCGCGTTTGGAATAAAACCCCTCTCTGAGATTTCTTTCAGTTTTGCGATAAGGGCTGGTTTTGTGTAGATAACAGATTTTTTAGTCATATATGTATTACCAGAGTCTAACTTGAGATTGATGTTGTTTTATTCTCTTTCGTGCCATTTCGCAATACTCCGGTGAAATATCAATCCCGATATAATCTCGCTTAAAGTTTATTGCAGAAATTGCTGTTGTACCCGAGCCCATGAATGGGTCCAAAATAATTTTGGATTCCGTAGCCGAGACAATTCGATTAATCAAATCCACTGGAAAGGCGGCCGGATGTTCGTTGTTCATTTCTTGCGTAAATTCCCAAACATCGCCATTAGCGTTTGCTTTTGTCACAAGTTTGAATCCTGGCTTGGCAATAAGGTAAATTACTTCATAGGTTGGTAAGAAATATCCGGCATTGAAGTTGAGGCCACCTTTCCGTTTCCAAATTATGATTTGGCGAACTGGAAAACCACTCACTATATCCTGACGGTCTTGCAATAAGCCGTTCTGCACCCTCCATTTGTGATTATAAAAAATCGCGCCGTCCTCCGGGATAATTCGCATCATCTCTGTTAGGCAATCTCGTTGCCATTTCACATACTCATCGTGTAGCATACAGTCATCATGGTGAGAATAGCCGTTTTGCAGAGCGGCGTTTGCCCATTTTCCGCCTCTTCCATCTTTCATTCCGTTTCCGGTAGAATTTTTGAGATTATATGGAGGCGAGGTAATCACCAAATGAACCGAGCCATCGGGTATTTGTTTCATTATATCAACGGCACTACCGCAGATGATTTTATTCAAAAAGTTTTCTGGAAATTTTGATTTCATATTATTTCAAAAATTGATCTAAAAAATATCCAACCCCCTCGTGATTTTTTGAAGCATTCTGGTCACAACTAGCCCTCAGCTAATCGGGTCATGCCGATAAAAAATGCTGACTGCGGCGGGAGCAGGATTCGAACCTGCGGTACCCTTGCGGATACAATGGTTTTCAAGACCATCCGAATAAACCGCTCTCGCATCCCGCCTCAAGTCTAT
>Ga0209211_10012189_pt1 | contig 10855 bp, 14 predicted proteins | sample RifGroA2_FD_183992 | JGI IMG/M metagenome (GOLD analysis project Ga0209211, IMG submission 183992) | Groundwater microbial communities from Rifle, Colorado, USA - Groundwater A2 (SPAdes) (version 2) | ecosystem: Environmental > Aquatic > Deep subsurface > Groundwater | place: Rifle, Colorado...
CCCTTTCGCCCAAAACTCCAGAGCCGAATTCGTCGCGCAAGGAATTGCCCAATTGAATGAGCTTCTCGCGCGTTATCTCAGACTTTTTGCCGCCTGGCGAGATTATTTCAACGAGCTTGGTGAAGAAAGACGGGTTTTTCTCCTTCTCTATTGCCAAAAGCTCCTTGTTGTTGGCAAGCAACTGCCGCAAGTAATCCGACAGCGAGTATTTCTCGAAGCCCACGGACTCCAAATACTGGGCTGCAGTATCCTTGCCCGAACAATTCTGCCCAACCAAACCAATAATCATAAAATCAACCGCTCAGCGCTTGTAGCCAAATTTTTTTACTAAATCCTTCCGCTCTTCAACGTCCGCCGGAGTTTCAACGCCCTTCTGCTTGTCCCCATCAATGACGCCCATTATCCCTCGGCCTTGGGACGTTTCTCCAACAACCACTTGCACAGGGTTGGCGCTGGCGCAGTAAACCGTGCACACTTCGCTCACGGCCTTGATGCGGTTCAGGACGTTAATTGGGAATGCATTGCGCAGGAAGACAATAAAACAATGGCCGCACGAAAGCGCAAGGGCATTCTCTTCAGCCGCTTTCTTCAATTCCTCGTCGTTCCCATCGCTTCTCACCAGTGCCTTGCCGGACGACTCGCAGAAAGCCAGGCCGAACTTGATGCCTGGCGAGGATTCCACCAGGGTTTCGTACAAGTCTTCAACGGTCTTGATAAAGTGCGACTGCCCGAGAATGACGTTCGCGTCTTTCGGAGTGCTTATGCTAACAAGCTTGAATTCAACATCTGACACTAAACCCACCTGAACAAATAGGTGCCTGGGGGGTTTAAAGCTTTTCAGGCCTTGCCCCTTTCTTTGCGAAAAAGATGCACGCAGAGCTTTGCTCTGCGGCACGTCGCAGACGCGAAAACGCGTCTGCAACGAAGGTGCGGAGGCGCCGCGCCAAAGAAACGCGGTTGCTTCAAAATAGGAAGAGTAGAGGGATTTTCAGAACGACAGCAAAGCGAGGCTTGCGATAAGCAGCACTATGCCGGCATATTGGGTTTTAGTGAGTTTTTCCTTCAGAAAAATCCTGGCCATCAAGGCATTCAGCGCAGGCGCGGTAGCGGTTATGAGCGAGGTGAGGGAAACGCCTATTGCGAGGAAAGAAAGATTGCCGAAAATAACTCCCGCGGCAAACAAAACAACGTAGAAAAACGTGAACCAGCGCAGTTCAGCTGACGGGGGGAAAACGAGTTTTTTGCCAAACGCAAGGAAACAAGCGGCTAAAACGATTAAAACGCCTCCTTCCATGAAAAACGAAGCGTTGAACGCATTTATTTGCAAAGCAACAGGTTTGGCCATCGTAAAGAAAGCACCCCAGCTGATGCTCGCTAATAATGCAAGCCAAACGCCGCGGCCTATTGAAAAGCCTTGATTCCGGTAGGCAAGCAAAAACAAGGCAGCGAGTATTAGGGGCAGCGAAACGAGGTAAACGTTTTGGAAAGGCTCTCCCAGGAAAAGCGCGGAAAACAATACTGAAAAAAGAGGGAAAGAGCTCGACACTGCGAAAACCAGGCCGATTTTAGAGGTTTGCACTGCCTTGAAGTAGGCGAGTATTGACGCCGCTCCCAGGATTGAAGCGAACAATACTAAAAGCAGGGCGTCTCCCTGCGGAAAAACTGGTTTGGAAAACAAAAGCAAGCTTGCCGCCATCAGCAGGATAGCAAAGAAATATTCGGTCAGCGAAAGGGAATAGACGTCTATTTTTGCAAGCAAGCGCTTGTTCAAAACGTCCTTCAGCCCCCAGCAGAACAGCGTGAGGAAAGCAAAGAAAAGTTCAGGCACTTAAAACACTTTTCAAATAGACAACGCGCTTAGTGAACGATTTCCTTCCCATTTTTCCCGCGGGGCGGCGTGTCTAAGCTCACAAAACGCACATCATAACCTTTTCCTGAAACGTTTTTCATTGCCTCAATAAAACTTACGCTGGGGCTGAAGTCACTAACTTTTTTATCTCTCAGAGCCCGTGCAAGTTTTTCTATAAATTCTTGTCCCTTTCGGTCTTGTGGAAGAACTACGACATAGGCCGGGTCAAAAACAGCATTTGCTGGATTTCCGCTGACGGGATAGGGAAAAACTGCAACATGGTTTCCAGTATTAAAACGTTCAGATAATTCGCTATGAAGCAGTTGTCCTGCGTTACAAGCACGTTCAACTTGCGCCACAATTCGGTGCATTCCCTCGGGTTCCACTTCTTCAGGTACTCTGGTCACTGGCCTTGACGTCCAGAAACTTCTGTTAAAAGGATTCCAAGTTTTCTTTTTTGCCCAAAAGGCTTTCGAATAAAACGGTTTAGTCAAAGGCGTTGCCTTGCGCCAGAATACAACATTTTCCCTTTCCACCCTAAACGTTTTGGGCATTGCAAAGTACAAACGAATTTGGGAAAGAGGTTCAGTAGGATGACCGGCTATAGTAAAGTGATGCAAACCGTTCCTAACAAGCTTTTCTACAAGTTTCTGCATTAAATCGAAAAAATATGTTCGGGAAACTTAAAAAGCGTATCAGCAGAAGAAGTAATTCAGCCCAAGTTCATTTCGATGTTGACGCTCGGGGGAATGCGCAAACGCATGACTTCACGCAGAACGCGGTCGTCCGCGGGAATTTCAATCAAACGCTTGTGCACGCGCAACTCCCATCGTTCGTAGGTGTCGCTGCCGTCACCGCACGGAGTCTTGCGCGTGGAAATAGTGAGTTTCTTGGTTGGCAGGGGAATCGGGCCGCGCATGTTAACGCCCGCCTTTTCTGCAATACCCTTTATTTGAACGCAGATGCTATCCAACTCGCCGCACGATTGGCTTTCGAGCTTGATGCGCGCCTTGTTCATCCCAAAAAAACCTTTTTTTAAATACCAATTTTTGAAAAATCAGGAGAAAGGAATTTGAAATGCGAACTCCAAAACCCTTTTTCCCTCATTTCACACGTTCAAACAAATTATGGAAAAAAACTAAAACAGAAAAAACCTCAAGCTTTCTTGGGAACTATTTCCAAGATGACTCCAGCTGCAACGGTCTGCCCCATGTCGCGGATTGCAAAGCGTCCCAACGCAGGGAAGTCCGAGTATGTCTCGGCGCAAACCGGGCGGGTTGGCTTGATTTTGACGATTGCAACGTCACCGGTCTTGATGAAGTCCGGGTTCTTCTGGGCCGTTTGCCCTGTCTTGGGGTCTTTCTTCTCCAAGATTTCAGTTATAGTGCAAGCCAATTGCGCCGTGTGCAAGTGGAACACTGGAGTGTAGTTCTTTCCTATTGCCGTAGGATGGTTCAAAACCACGATTTGCGCGGTGAACTCCTCAACCACGGTCGGAGGGTTGCTGGGAGAGCCGACGACGCTACCCCTCTTGATGGCCTTCTTGTCAATGCCCTTCAAGGTGAAACCGACGTTGTCCCCCGGAATTGCCTGGGCGATTGCCTGGTGGTGCATTTCAATGGTCTTCACTTCACCAGTAACGTTCTCAGGCATGACAATAACGATTCCAGGCTTGAGTATGCCCGATTCAACTCGGCCTACTGGGACAGTGCCCTGGCCGGTGATGGTGAAAACTTCCTGGATTGGCAAGCGCAAGGGCTTGTCGGTCGGCTTTTTGGGCTCAAACAATTGGTCCAAAGCCTCAATCAGCGTCGGGCCAACGTACCAAGGAGTGTTTTCGCTTTTCTTCGCCACATTGTCGCCGTTGTAGGCGGAAGTGGGAATGAACGGGATTTTATCAACAGGATATCCCATGGGCTTGATTTTCGCAATCAAAGCCTGCTTGGTTTCTTCGTACTTAATGCGGTCGTAGCCAACTGCGTCCATCTTATTGACTGCGACAATGAACTGCTGTACCCCAAGCACCTTTAGCAAGAAAGCGTGCTCGATTGTCTGCGCTTGAACGCCTTCCTTTGCAGAGCAAACCAAAACAGCAGCGTCTGCCTGCGAGGCGCCGGTAATCATGTTCTTGACGAAGTCCTTGTGCCCAGGGGCGTCGATGATTGTAAAGTAGTATTTCTGGGTGGTAAAGTCGCGGTGGGCGATGTCGATAGTGACTCCCCGCTCACGCTCTTCCTTCAGCTGGTCCATTACGAAAGCGAATTCAAAAGTAGGCTTGCCTGCCTTTGCAGCCTCTTCCTTCAGCTTGCGCAAGTCGTTTTCCGAAACTGCACCGGTGTCGTAAAGCACACGCCCAACTAGGGTGCTCTTCCCGTGGTCGACGTGACCGGTGAAAATCAAGTTCAAGTGCGGTTTGTCTGACATCCTACATCCCCCCTAAACACGGCATATCCTAAATCCAATGATGCGCGCAAAGCACGCTCAAGAGCATTTTCTTCCCCTAAAAGCAATCTCAGCTATCCTCAAATCAAGACGTGAAAGAGCATTGCTTCAAGCACTAAAAAATCAGCCATTATGAGCCTATCGGCCAACTTAAAAAATATGCGTCAAGCCGTTAAAAAACCTTTCTAAGCAGGAGAAAACCAAGGTTTTCTCCTTGCCAACCTCTTTCCTTAGTAAAAAACGCGTTTTTACTCGTAAATCTTACCGTCAGATAAAAAGGGGTGAAAAAAGCTTATTATTCTTTGGACTGCTAAAAGTAATTTTAGCGATTAACGGTGGTTTACTTTGAAGAAGATTCTTTATTCCCTAGACCCGGACAACTTCTGCGGGCTGCAGGACGAATTCAGCGACTACGCGAAAAGCAAAATCGTTGTTCTACCCGTACCGTTCGATTCCACTGCATGTTCTTCACCAGGCCAGCGCTTCGGGCCTGACGCGCTCATAGGAAGCAGCGCAGGGCTCGAGCTTTACGATGAGGAAATCGATTTCGACGTTGCCCACGAGGTTGGCATTTGCACTGCCGAAAGCATGGAACCGGCCAGGGCGAACGTCGAGGAAAACAACCTTCGCATAAAGAAAACGCTCGAGGAATTCCTGACGGACGGAAAGTTCGTCGTTACTCTTGGAGGGGATCACAGCATCACTTACGGCGTTCTTTCAGCATTCCACGAGTTTTCGAAAGACAAGCCTTTTTCAGTCCTCCAGTTGGATGCGCATGCGGATGTTGCCGAAGATGCGGAAGGCTCGCTCTACACCCACGCTTGCGTGATACGCCGCGTCAAGGAAAAATTCACGGACAACGTAGTCCAAGTTGGCTTGCGCAGCGTTTCAAAGGAAGAAATCGATTACAACGAGGGAAACGTTTTCCTTGCAATTAATTTGCGCAAGAACTTCGAGGATAAAATCCCGGAAATCATTTCGCGCCTCACGCACGACAACGTGTACATCACTTTCGACGTTGATGCGCTCGACCCGAGCGAAATGCCTTCAACTGGAACCCCGGAGCCTGGAGGGCTTTACTATTACCAAGTTCTCGATTTGCTTCGTGAAGTTTGCAAGGCAAAGAATGTCATCGGCTTCGACTGCGTTGAGTTGATGCCCTTGCCCGGCAACGACGCGCCCAACGCAACAGCGGCGAAAATAATCTACAAGCTCCTCGGCTACAAATTCAAGCTTGGAAAAAAAGCTTAGAGTGAAAACATGCTGAAGCCCGGTGACAAGGCGCCTGATTTTTGCCTGCCCGACCAGAATGGCGTGAAGCATTGCCTGAAAGACTATTTGGCGAAAGGCAAGGCGGTCGTGCTTTACTTTTACCCGAAGGACGACACTCCCGGCTGCATTTGCGAAGGCAACGAATTTACCGCGCTGCTGAAAAGCTTTGAGGGGAAAAACGCAATTATCCTCGGCGTGAGCGCCGACACTGTAGAGTCGCACAAGAAGTTCGAGCAGAAGTACGATTTCAAGATAATCCTGCTGAGCGATGAAAGCAAAGAAACGATTAAGTCGTACGGTGCTTGGGGCTTGAAGCAGGCTTACGGGAAGGAATACGCGGGCATTCTTCGCACTACTTTCGTGATTGACAAGAAGGGAAAAATCCGCCTGGCTTTCGAACAGGTTAAAGCAGAAGGCCACGCCCAGGAAGTCCTCGGAAAAATAAGCTGAACCCCATCATCTTGTACATTCGGCAGAAATAAGTCTAATATTCATTTCCTTCGGCCACGAATACGAGCCCGCTATTGGGTTTGACTCGCTGGGGCGGTTAACATTGTACCTTTCAAATTCTATGAAAACGTTCAATTTCGTTTTTTCTTTGATTATTCCATCAGTGTCCAAAACAATTTTTTCTATTGAAACCGGCGAACAATAGTTATGCGTTATGATTTCGGCTTTTTCAGAGCCACTTCTGCAGCGTAATGTTTGATTAATTCTCGTCCCACTAGAACTTGCAAGCTTAAATCCTTCTCCAAAGGAAAACCCATTAAGGTCATTATTCGGCTTATCCGTCTGGAAATTGACAAAATTAAACGAAATTAATTGGCTACCTTCATATTCAGTTCCACCTGTTACCAGCAATTCATTAGGTAGGTCTACGTTTGGACACTGCGAACAAAGGCCAAATTTAACAACATCTCCGTTATCACTAACGTACAACTCTCCAGTTGCATTCGAGCCATTTATAGTCCAGTATGCGTAGGACACATTCCAGTATGCTGAATTTTTATAAACGCCATAATAAGTTATGTCTTTGAATAGTTGTTTCACTGCCCCATTTTCGCCGTAGTATCCCTTAGATTCTAAATAGTTAGCATAACTAAGAAACGTAGTTCTAGCGGCCATTTCATTTGAATTCGAACTATTAGCTGAAAACAATATTTTTACGTTACAAATTCCAGTTAGTTCGCCAGGACATGGCTCACCACATTTAGCGCTAGTTCCTAATGGACATGATTTCGTACAAGTTGGTGAAGGAGTAGTGGGTAATGGAGTTGGAGTTGCTGTAGTTTGAATTACGCTAGGGGTAGGAGTAGCAGTTACAAACTTCGAGCAATCCTCTTTATTTACTACTTCGGCTCCATTCGCGCAAACGTAAGTTTTTTGCTGTTGCGTGCAACCTAAAAGCACTAACGAAAGTAGTAAAACTAATGCAAAAATAAAATTTTTCTTCAATACATCAGCCCATTTTACTTAGCAATCCTTATTCCAGAATGGACAGTTTTTAGTTTCGGTTTGAATTCCATTCGGTCCTACTTGGGTTCGAGTATTTTCGGACCAAAGCACGTTATCTTTCTTGGTTTCTGAAACCGTACAGCCAGCGAGAACAACGCCACCAAACAAGATGCCTAGGATGAGGAGAAAGAAAAGAAAGCTATTCATTGAATCACTTTAGTTGCATTCTTCACGATATTTTGTTACAGGACGATACTTAGTTACGACTTGACAATCTTGACGTGTTTTTATTACATCACGGCAAACTTGCTTCGTCGGAACTTCGAATTCGTTACAGTAACAGGCGGTGCTATCTGCCTGTACCGAATACTTAAAAGTATAGGCACTTTGGGGGTAAATGAACTGTGACTGCGATTCACCAACGTTGGTTCCCTTAACAACAACACCAATATTTACTTTGAAAGTTCCGCCTTCGGCATCCAAATTGTTTATTGTGCATTCAACAGTTGACCAATCATTAACCCAACCAGCCCGTCCACATTGATAGTTCGTTTTTGAATAAGTTAGTGGCTTAGACTCGCACTCTCGATCAGTATAAGGGACAGTTTGACATTCCTGTTCTTGATATGCTTCAGTGTCTTGATATGAGACCTGCCGACATTGACTAGAAGCAGAACCAGGTACGTCATATGAAGTTTGTGAACCGGCAGAGTTCGCTGAATTACCCCCACTTTTACCGGCTACTAAGAAAGCAATGGCTACAATGAATACGATAACAACAACCATAGCAATATTTTTGGGAATAATAATGCCACCAGAGTGAGGTTTATTAGTCTCAGGTTTAGCATGCTCTTCACTAGTTTGTTGCGGATTATCAGATTTTTTAGCCATTCTCCCACCATGCCGGCCTAATTTTTCTAAAAAAATTAGAGAATTCACCTTTTTAAATGGTTGCTAAAAATAGCAAACAAAGTCTATATTTGCGCTACTCGCCTTGTTCTTAATGAAAACCCTAGTTTTCACTAAAGAACTTCCGACAGAAGCGCTCCTCAAAAAGATTTCCAAAAAATACGTTTGGAGCTTGCTAGTGTACCTTTCAGAAAGAGAGCGCAGATTCTACGACTTGGAAACTGAATTTTTGAGAAATAAACGAGAGTTAAGTCATTGTCTGAAGATACTCAAAGAATTCGATTTGATTAGCAGGACTCACATCTCAAAAAAAGATCGGGATTACCTAGCTTACGAAACTACACCAAAAGGAAGAGAACTCATCAAACGTTTGAGAGAGTTGAAAAAGCTCCTAACGGCAGAGTTTACAGCATAATACCCATTAGTAAACTTTATATTACAAGTAAAACCAGTTTTACTTAGTGGTTTTTATGGAAGTTGCGTTTACGAAGATGTCTGAGAAAGGGCAGGTGGTTATCCCGAAGGACGTGAGGAGCGAGGTTGATTTCAAGCCCAGCGACAAGTTCATTGTTTACGGGCTTGGGAACGCCGTGGTCATAAAGAAAGTCAACACTGAAAGCGCGGTTAGGAACTTGGAAAAAGTTTTTAAGTTCATAGATTCCAGGGATATTCGCATTGATTCAAGAGACGTCGAAAGAGAAATACGGGCAGTCAGACGAAACCGAATTCGAAAGTGAAAAAGCACAGTTCAGGCTGGTTCTAGACACTAATAGCGAATAACTTATATTCTCATACTTCTTATTAGTTGTATGTCTTGGAATCTTGCTCGTGGCGAATCGTTCCTGCCAAACGTTTCGATCCAAGAGCTTAAACGGAGTATGGCGGCAGAAACTAACGCGAAATCTAAACTTCGGTGGCTGATTGCCATCCACAGAAAGCAAGGTAAATCGATGGACGCGGTTGCCGAAGCGTGCGCTGCACCCAAGCCGACGGTGCAGTGCGTACTGCACCGGTTTCAAGAAAAAGGCAAGCAGGCAGCTCACGCAGTAAAACAAGAGGGCCGCCCGCCACAGCTCACGAAAAGGCAACGGGTTCGTTTGATTAAACTTCTTGAGAGCGGAAATCCGCGCACTCCCTCGCGTTTGTGGACTTCGAAAGAAGTCCTCGCGTTAATCAAAAAAAAGTTCGGCGTGACGTTCACGCCACAACACGTCTGGCGGTTGCTCGTTGCCTGCGGCTTTTCGCTGATTCAGCCGAGGCCAAGGCACTACAAATCGCCGAGCAAGGAAGAGCAAGACGAGTTTAAAAAAAAGCGAGGCAAATCGCACGGTACTACCGGAAAAAAGGTTTTGTTGTGGGCTGCGAGGATGAAGCCTCGTTCGGGCTCCTCCCGAACGTAAGAAGAGGCTGGGCTCGCAAAGGGAGCCATCCCACGGCTCCCGTAAACTTTCAGCGTAAGTACACCAACGTGTTCGCTACGCGAACAAAACGCTCGCTAGTTTACTGTTTTTTCAAGAGGAAACGGCAAAAACAATTCGTGCAACACTGCAAGCAAGTCGTCAAGCGCTTCAACAAAGTTGCTTTGTTTGTTGACGGCGGGCCTTGCCACAAAGGAAAACTTGTAGAAGCGTTCCTCCACGACCACCGCAAAACTTTTCGCTTGATTCGGTTTCCAAAGTACGCGCCAGAACTCAATCCAGCAGAACCATGTTGGCAGCCTGGACGAAAAGACTTGGCAAACCGAGCGTTGAGAACCGTGGAAGGCGTAAAGTATCGGCTGAGGAAGATTTACGACAACCCTAACAATATGCCTAAAATGTATGAATATTTAAGCGATTAGCTATAACATACTGGTTTCAGGCTTTGTATTCAACAGGATCAACGGAAACGAGCGGCAGCTCCTCATGGAAATTGCCCAGGGGAACCACAATCTCTTCATTTCAGGAGAGTTGTTCAGTGAATTTTTAGAGGTCATGGCCAGGCCGAAGTTTGCGCTTCCACTTGAAAAGCAGAAAGAATTTGCAAACGACCTTCTGGAAATTGCACAGCCGGTTGAAACACACGTTAAAGTCAATGTGGTTAAAGAAGATCCCGATGACGACGCGGTTTTGGAGTGCGAGCTTTCAGCAAAGGCGGATTTTATCATCAGCGGAGACAAACACTTGCTCAGGCTAGGGCAATTTGAGGGCATTAGGATTCTTTCCGCAGGCGATTTCCTGAAGCTCACTCGATGAAGTCTTTTGCGGTGAGGGGAGTTTCGGGCTCGCCCTTGCGCTTGCGTATTGAAGCAATGGTTGAAGCCTGCAAAGATTGCGGCACGGGTTCGTAGCCTGCGTACTCGGAATACCACGTGGCCCTTCCTTGGGACGCGCCGCGGATTTCGCTTGCAAAGCCGAACATCGAGGCAACGGGAACCTTGGCATTTATGCTCACCAGTTCGCCCTCCTGCTGGATTTCCAGCACTTGGCCCCGGCGCGACTGGATTTGCGAAATGATTCCGCTCATGTAATCAGTAGGCGAGGAGACGAACAGCTTTTGCTTTGGCTCCAACAACACGGTCTTGGCGTAAATCATTCCTGCGTAAATCGGGCGCTTGATTGCTGGAATTACCTGCGCAGGGCCCCGGTGTGCCGGGTCAACGTGAATCGTGGCATCCGTAAGCAAGACCTTGACGCCAACGCATTTTTCCTTTGCAAGCGGGCCTTGCTTCATGGCCTCGCCGAAACCGTCGATGAGCGTTTCCTTGATTTCCTGCAAGTACTGCACTCCCTTCGAAGCGTCGATGAACAGGTTGTTCTCGCGAATTGCCATTATGCTTTTTGCCTCGTCGCGCGGCAGGCCGGCTTTAATGAGGCGGTCGATCAAGTCTTTTCCTTTCATCTTGTCCGTAATCTCGCCGTCCTGGAAAGCCTTCAAAACGCCCGGCTC
>Ga0209211_10012190_pt1 | contig 10855 bp, 9 predicted proteins | sample RifGroA2_FD_183992 | JGI IMG/M metagenome (GOLD analysis project Ga0209211, IMG submission 183992) | Groundwater microbial communities from Rifle, Colorado, USA - Groundwater A2 (SPAdes) (version 2) | ecosystem: Environmental > Aquatic > Deep subsurface > Groundwater | place: Rifle, Colorado...
TGCAAACCTGCCAGATCCTGGTGGAGCGCTACCACGGCGAGGTGCCTCGCACGCGTGAGGCGCTGGAAACACTGCCCGGTGTGGGGCGAAAAACGGCCAATGTGGTGCTCAATGTGGCCTTTGGCGAGCCGACCATGGCGGTGGACACCCACATCTTTCGGGTCGGCAACCGCACCGGACTGGCTCTCGGCAAAAATCCGCTCGAGGTCGAAAAGAAACTGCTCAAGCGTATTCCCGAGCCCTACCGTGTGCATGCCCACCACTGGCTGATCTTGCTGGGCCGCTACATCTGCCAAGCGCGCACGCCGCAATGCTGGCACTGTGCGGTGGCACCGTATTGTGATTTCAAGGATAAAACGGCGCAGCCGAAAAGCCGGAGTTGATGGCGCACACCGCGATGTTTTAGCATGTAATGGCGCATGTGATGGGCCATGCGATCCAAAGCACCTGGCGCCGACAACGCGAGCAGCATGTGTTGGGTGTCTGACGGAGCGAAGTAAAGGAGGAGGTTCGGGCGTCAGCCCGGACCGGGGGACATGAGCGCAGTCAGACGCCCAATGCGCGCTACGGCCCCGGCTGCACAATACCCAATTTGACCCCAAAACAATCTATGAACCAACTCATCAACGCCCGACTGCGCGGCCGCTCCGGCCTGTTTTCCCTGCGCTGGGCCGATGGCCTGATCAGCGCCATCACGGCTCAGACCGACACGCTGCCAGCCCCGGAGATCACCAACGCCACGCTTGACGCAGGCGGCAAACTCGTGATCCCGCCGCTGGTCGAACCGCACATCCACCTCGACGCAGCCTTAACGGCAGGCGAGCCCCACTGGAACCTCAGCGGCACCCTGTTTGAAGGCATCGAACGCTGGGCCGAACGCAAGACACTGGTAACCCATGAAGACACCAAGTCCCGCGCCCACCACACCATCCGCCTGCTGGCCGCGCACGGCATTCAACATGTGCGGACCCATGTCGACGTGACCGACCCCGGCCTGGGCGCCCTCAAAGCCATGCTGGAAGTGCGCGACGAAGCGCGCGCCTTGATCGACCTGCAAATCGTCGCTTTCCCGCAGGAGGGCATCGAGTCATTTGCGAATGGCCGCGCGCTGATGACCGAGGCGGTGGCGCTGGGCGCCGACGTGGTTGGTGGCATCCCGCATTTTGAGAACACGCGTGACCAGGGCGTGTCGTCGGTTCACTTTCTGATGGACCTGGCCGAACGCCACAACCGGCTGGTCGACGTGCACTGTGACGAAACCGACGACCCGAACTCACGTTTTTTAGAGGTGTTGGCCGAAGTGACGCGGGTGCACGGCATGGGCGCACGGGTGACGGCCAGCCACACCACGGCCATGGGCTCTTACGACAACGCCTACTGCTCCAAGCTGTTCCGGCTGCTGAAACAGGCGGGCTTAAGTTTCATCAGCTGCCCCACCGAAAGCATCCACCTGCAAGGGCGTTTTGACAGCTACCCCAAGCGCCGCGGTCTGACCCGCGTGCCAGAACTGGACCGCGCCGACCTGAACGTGTGTTTTGCGCAAGACTCGATCGTCGACCCCTGGTACCCGCTGGGCAACGGCAACATCCTGCGCATCCTGGACGCCGGGCTGCACATCTGCCACATGCTGGGTTTTGATGACCTGCAGCGCTGCCTGGACTTTGTCACCGACCACAGCGCCCAGGCGATGGCACTGGACGAGGGTTACGGCATCGAACTCGGCCGTCCGGCCAATCTGGTGCTGCTGTCAGCCGACAGTGACTACGAGTTGCTGCGCACACAGGGGCATGCACTGGTGTCGATCCGGCACGGCAAAGTGATCATGCGCAGAACCGTGGGCGAGGTGGTGCTGGCGTAAGGCCGTTCAAGATGGGCTGACGGCGCTTTCCGGAGGACGACTCCCGGATTTCGCTGCGCTGCATCCGGGCAACGACTGTGCCCGGCCACGGTCAACTCGCATCTTCCAGCCAAACCGACGGCATCTGGTAACGCCAACACTGCCCATAGCCAGGTGCGGCCGCTGGCCAATCCGCCGCCGTACGCACCTCGCGCTGACCCGACGCGATCAAGCGCGCGGCCCGAATCACCCCGGCGTGGGTTAGCCAAACTTGCGGCACATTGGCCAGGCTGGCTACCATGGCAACTTCCCACACCTCTGCCACACGGCCCATGACGTCGGCCACACATTCGCCACCACCGACGCGATGGCGCCAAAAGTCGTTTGTCCAGGCATCCAAGGCTTCAGGCGACAACGCATCCCAGCGCCGGCCCTCCCAAGTGCCAAAATTCATCTCGGCCAGCCGCACCTCGGTGTGAAAACTCACATCTGGCCGCAGAACTTGCAGGGCTTGGGCCAGTTGCTGGCAGCGCTGCAACGGTGACGTTTGCACCCGAACCCCGGGCGGCAGGCGCTGCGCCAAAGCTTGGGCCGCTTGCTGCGTAGCCGGCACGTCAGCCGGGACATCCAGTGCGCCGTAGCAGACGCCGGGCGCAATCAGGGGCTGCGCATGGCGCACCAGCCAGATCACAGGCTCAACCCCAGCCCCAGGTAAAAAGCGACTTCGCAGACCTGCTGCGTGGCCCCCAGGCAGTCGCCGGTGAAGCCGCCCAGACGCCGCCAGAACCAGTGCGTCATCACGGCCCAGGCCAGCCCGGAGGCCAAGAGCGCATTGAACAAGGCCTGCAGCAAACCCTCGTCGGTGACATGGATGGCAATGTAAGCCGTCTCTGCCTGAACATAGACCACCAAGGCCAGCGCCAAACCACACCAGAGCAAGCCAGCAAACAAAGCCAACACGCTGATCTGATCCGCCAGCGGTTTTGACTTGGAACCCGCCGCATCACCCACGTGCGGCAGCAATCGAATGGAGAGTAATGGCCAGGTGCGCGAGGCGACATGGGCCACAAACAGCGCGGCCACCAGCAGCGGCCCGCTGACGTCGCCCAGCAATGCCAACAGCGCCACCTTGCACAGCAGCACCAGCACCACGGCAATGGCACCAAAAGCGCCGACCCGCGAGTCTTTCATGATGTGCAAAGCCCGGTCGCGGTCGGCACTGCCGCCCAGACCATCGGCCACGTCGGCCAGCCCGTCTTCGTGAAAAGCGCCGGTCAGCAACACCCCCAGGGCGGTTCCCAGCGCCGCAGCCACCAGCGGAGCCGAGCCGGTGGGCGGCAAGCCGGCCAACAGGCCAGCAGTAAAAAGTGCCAGCATGCCTCCAATCAAAACACCAACCCCCGGAAAATGGCCGGCACTGGCCCGCAACATGGCCGGGCTAAAACCCACCCAATCCGCCAGCCGCCCGGTGACCGGAATGCGGGTAAAGAACTGCAGGCTCAGCAAATAATGGCGAATGAATTGAAGCAAAAATAAGGGCATGTTGTTCAAGGGTCAATCGGGGTGGATACGATGACGTGCGCGCTGGACATTACACCGCCAGGGCTGTTTCCGTGGTCTTTTCCGACACCCCGGCTGACTCGAAACTGGCCATCTCGCGCAGCATGGCGCAGGCCGCCTGCAACAGCGGCCATGCCAGTGCCGCGCCCGAGCCTTCGCCCAAACGCAATCCCAGGTCCAGCAGCGCCTGCACGCCTAAATATTGCAGCATGAACTCATGGCCACGCTCACCCGAGCGGTGGGCAAACACACAGCGTTGCAGCACCAGAGGCTGCAACGCGTGTGCCACCAACACCGCGCTGCTGGCAATAAAACCGTCCACCACAATCACGCGGCGCTCATGCGCTGCCTGCAGCACGGCACCGACCATGGTGGCGATCTCGAAACCACCGAAGGCTGCCAGCGCGTCCAGCGGCGCCTGGGCATCCGGGTGGCGCGCCAGCACCTCGCGCAGGATGGTGGTTTTGCGCTGCACGGCTTCAAAGTCCAGGCCAGTACCGGCACCGGTGCACAGTTCAATGTCAAGACTGGCCAAGCGTGCCAGCAGCAGCGATGCCGCCGAGGTGTTGCCAATACCCATCTCGCCCAGCAACAGCGCATTGCCGGGCAAGGTCTTGACCAGTTCGATGCCGTTTTGCAGGGCCTGCTGGCATTGCAGCGCGGTCATCGCTGCCTGCTCTGACGAATCGGCAGTGCCATGTTCTGCGCCGGGCACCTTGCACACCCGCAGGCCGGGGCGCTGCATGCCTGCGGGCAAACCGGTCAGAAAATCGTGGTTGACACCACAGTCCACCACCGTGAGCGCGATCTGGTTGGCGCGTGAAAAAACACTCACGGCCGCACCACCGGCCAGAAAGTTTTCCACCATCTGCCAGCTCACTTCGCTAGGGAATGCCGACACGCCGCGTCGGACCAACCCGTGGTCACCGGCAAACACCACCAATTGCGGGTCTGTGAGCACGGGGCTGTCGGTGCCCAAAATTTCGCCCAATTGCAAGGCCAGCGCTTCAAGCCGACCCAGCGAGCCCCGCGGCTTGGTCTTGTGGTCAATTTTGTGCTGCAGCGCCTGCGTGAAGGCGGGGTTGCGGATGTCGGTGAGTTGGGGAAAGTTGGTGTTCATAAGGCTCCTGGGTGAATGAATGGATCTGTCAAAAATGAAAGTGTGTATGTTTGTTCATGACGCGCCAGCGCCGGGCGGCGCATGGGCCAGCAAGCCATCGAGCACACCCGGTTCGAAATGGGTTTCAACAAAGTCGGCCATGCGCTCAAACACGGTTTCCAGGGTCGGCACCGGGCCGCTCAGGCGCGCGCCAAACAGCGCCTGCAGGGCCACAGGGTCTTCAAACAAGCCGTGCAGGTAAATGCCCAGCACATTGCCAGACGCATTGAGCCAGCCCAAGCCACCCGGCAACACGGCACGCGCCACGTCACCGGCCTGGGCCATGGCTGCGTGCTGCGCGGTCTGGCCCTGGTGGATTTCGTAGCCACTGACCGGCACACCTGCCAGAGCGGCCCAGGGTGAGGCCAAGGCCGTATCAGCACCGGCTTGGGGCACGCTGGTGCCCTCCACCATCGTGGTGTCAAAACAAGTCTGTGTGCGACAAACAGTTTTAGCCGCCGCAAACACGGTCACCAGCGGCAGCAGACCCAGGCCCGGGGCATTGCCTTCGATGCCCTGCGGGTCAATCAGCGCCTCGCCCAGCATTTGCAGACCACCACACACGCCCAGCACCGCCCCGCCCTGCGCCGCATGGCGCGCCACCGCGGCATCCAGCCCCTGCGCGCGCAGCCAGGCCAGATCGGCGCTGGTGGCTTTGGAGCCGGGCAAGACCACCCAATCCGTTGCCGTCAGCCCCGCCAGATCGGCGGGTGAGCGCACCCACATCAAGCGCACACCGGGGATGTTTTTCAGCGGCTGGAACTCGTCCAGATTGCTGATGCGCGGGTAGGCCACCACCGCCACGGTCAGGCTGACTGCGCCTTGGCTGGTGCTGCGCTCATCAAACACACCATCTTCTTCCGGCAGCCCATGTTGCCACCACATCGGCAAGGTCGCCACGGTGGGGATGCCCGTCAAATCCTGCAGCATCTGCGGCGCGGGGGCCAGCAGGCTGGCATCGCCACGAAACTTGTTCAGCACAAAACCCTTGATCAGCGCGCGCTCATCCTCGGGCAGCAGCGCCCAGGTACCGTACAGATGGGCAAACGCACCGCCCCGGTCAATGTCGGTCACCAGCAGACAGGCGGCGTGGCAGTGGCGCGCCACGCGCATGTTGACAATGTCGCTGCCCGACAAATTGATCTCGGCGGGCGAGCCCGCGCCTTCGATCACCACCACGTCGTTCCCGGCGCGCAGTGCATCCAGCGCTGCGGCGATCTGGGGCCAGACGTGCTTGCTGCGGCTGCGCCAGGGCATGGCCGTCAGCGCATCACTCACCTGCCCCATCAGGACCACCTGGCTGTGGGTGTCGGCCTCGGGCTTCAACAGCAGCGGGTTCATGCGTACTTCGGGCTCAGCCTTGGCGGCCAACGCCTGAAAGTATTGGGCGCTGCCGATCTCGCCCTGACCGTTTTGAGAAGCCACCACTCTTGCGTTGTTGCTCATGTTTTGCGCCTTGAACGGGGCTACTTTCAGCCCCTGGCGCGCGTAATAACGGCACAGCGCAGTGGTCAGCCAGCTCTTGCCCGCGCCGCTGGTGGTGCCCAGCACCATGATGCATTTGGCGGTCATTGCAGTCGGCCATTCATGAGGTGCGCTAACCGTCGATCTCAGCCCAGCAATTGGGCGTTTCATACAGGGTCGTCCATGGCGTGCACAAAGTAATGGTCAAAGGCCAGGCAGGCGTAGTCGTCCAGCACTTGCCCGGCCTGCGGGATGACCACTTTGATCCTTGGAATCAACCGGTCGATGATGTGCTTGACCTGCAAGAACTTGACCTCTGAAATTGGTGTAAACAAACAGAACTTTCAACGCTGAAGCGGAGCCATCAGCATTTCCCAGTAATACTCGGCAGCCCCATCGAACGTCAACTGGCTTTTTCTCTCGCCACCCCAGCCGCCGCCCATACCCAGTGGGCGCAGGAACAAGGCTTGCTCCGTAACCTCGATGCTCAAGCTCTCGTTAAAGCTGTTCGTCGAAGCATTGTCATCATGCGAAAAAGTGATGCCACCACCGAAACCACGCGAGCCGCCAAATCTGATCCCGCAACGCGCTACCGCCTTCCCATTTTGATAGATGGCCGCAGTAAACGTTTGCGCGTCGATGCGCTTGAACCTGGTTTGGAGATCACCGTGACGCTTTTCCAGCTCTTCCAGCGAGCTTTCAAAGAATCGGGCCATGTATTCAAAGGCATCATCAAGAAAGCCATCCCTGTCCGCATCGGAAAATTCTTTGCGAATTCTCAAGTTACTAGACCGTGGACCTTCACTGCGCGTCGGTTGCAGCATCGCCATTGGAATCTGAATGGCCCTGGCTTCAATAGGTTGAGGCAACGCAGCTCGCAACTGTTTCACGACGTCTAGCCATGCCTCATCACGATCTGGCCACCTGGTGATCGCCTTGCCATCCGTGGGTACAGCCATCAACTTAGCAAACGGCGCGGATGCTTGCCAATCGGAAGGGCGAAGAATAACGGGAATGACCCGTGCCCTGCCCTCCATATGCAACTCCATGGCTCGTGTCATTTCTACGTCATAGCAATAGGCAGAAGCCAAAAAATCTGGACTAACAAGCAAAAGAATCACCTGCGCATCGCTTAACCGCGCATGAATCTGACCATTCAACTCATCGCCAGCCAGAATTTTGCGGTCGTGCCACGCTGAAATGGCACCTTCCCGCTTGAGCATAGCCAGGTGAACTTCCAGCTCGTCGCGCAAGGCTTCGTCTTTGTGGGAGTACGAAAAAAATACGTTTGCCATTTCAGGACGCTTTCATCAGGTCATCAAGAAACTCGGATGCCGGCTCGGTCGCCGTGATAAACAACCGGTCTCTGGCGCGGGTACAGGCAACATAAAGCAGATGCCGCTCGGTGTTATAGACCTCCTGCAGATCGGCACCGTCAACGATGTCTTGAATCCGGCTCTGCAAGGGCACCACTTCGTCATCGCAAGCCATAACGACCACCGCGCGAAACTCAAGGCCTTTTGCCAAATGCATAGTGCAGATCGACACCTTCGTCTCCTCGGGTCTGACCTTGTCGTCCAGAACGCAATAGTCCAGACCCGCAGCTTTCACCGCCTGGCGGGCGCGATCAAGCTGCGCCTCGGATCGGACGAAAACGGCCATCTCGGCGGGGCGCATATCCTCGCTGCAACACCCCTTCAGCCACGCGCAAACGCCGGCAATTTCTTTGGCCTCGCTGGCAAACGTCCGAACCGAAGGCTGTTGTCCATTAAAGACGGACACCGTGCCCTTGCGTGTTTCCACGTTGCCGTCTACATCAGCCACCTCTGGCCCCAACAAGCGGTCGGCCTGGGCGCGAATCTGGTGTGATGTGCGGTAGTTAATGATCAGCGTGCGGGCGCGGCCACGCACATCCACACCCAATGACTTCCACGAGAACGGTAGTTGGAAGATGCGTTGCCCAAGATCACCTGCGAAGAACAGGCCATTCGGCTTCGGTACGCCGGCCTGGGCTCCCAGCGCAGCAAGAAACTTCAACTGCGCCACCGACACGTCCTGCGCCTCGTCAACGACGATGAAGTCGAACGGCGGTTTCTCGACGCTTTCAAAATTCTTTGCCAGTTGGCTGAACATTTGCGCATGAGTGATCAAGCCTTGCTCGCGCAACTGCGCCCGCGCCTTCTCGACCACGGCCCATACGGCGGCGCGGCGGGCTTCGGGCAACTTGGTCTTGCGGCCAAGGCGGACCAGGTCGCGGTAAGCCTCCCAGCTTTCCACCTGCCATTCATTGATCAGCCCATCCCACTCCGATTGCACAAAAGACACAGTCAGCGCGGGCGTGACGGATGATCCGGGGTCTGCAACAGCTTGAGCCAAGGCTTGCGCCACAGCTTGTTGCGAGGCAATCTTCAGACGCCCAATCTTTGCGGCATAGAGCCGCTCGCCAATACCGATGACCGACTGCACCTCCAGCCGCTCGGCAAGCCGTGGCGTGCCACTGATCAACAGGCGCAGCTTCTGGTGCAAGGCACTGGCCAATGGCTCGGAAAACGTAGCCAGTAGCACACGACTGTCCGGGTTCTGGCGCGCCAGGAACACGGCACGATGCAGCGCCACGATGGTCTTGCCCGTGCCTGCCGATCCCGACACACGCGCCGGACCGCTGTAGTCGCGCTCCACCCATTCGCGCTGGGCCGGATGCAAGAAAGTGATCCACTTCTCCCACGGGGATGAAAGAGCCCGCTCCAGTTCATCCACATCGTTCATCACCCTGAAACGGCGCTGCGCATCGGGGTGATCAAACGGATCGGCGCCCACAGTAGCAACCCGTGCCAATGTCGGTGTGCCGCCGGTGGCCAGCTCTAGCAATGCCTCAGCAGCTTCTTTGGGCAGGTGATCAGTCAAAGCCATCAAACCATCTTCGTCTGCTGCCCGAACATCTGCCAGCCACTCTGCGGGCACGCCATAACCCAGCAATTCATCGTCCGAGCGCTGCGCAAACAGCAGCGACTTGGGCGAGTTGACAATCCACGGGCGAACGGCAGATTCGGCCACCATCATTGGACGGCCAAAAGCAGCTTCTTCCACCCGCTCACGAATTTCAACCCATTGCGCGGCGCCTGTCGTGGGGTGCGTCTCCAGCTTGCGCCGCTCCGCCCAGCGGTAGGCCTTGTCATGGTGATCCACATAACAAAGCAGCAAGCTGGCCGCCGTCTTATGCACGATCAGCCGTATATCGCTGCCGACACGCACCGACCAGAAGTTTTTATCTTTGGCCTTGTCAAGCTTGTGCAGGCTCATGCCCGAATTGACCGGATTCATCTGCAAATCGAAGGCGGTGGTCTTGACGAGCTTCTGCTCGTCGCCGGTGAGTTTGGCGAGGCTGTCGGTGAAGGTGTCGGCGATACGGAAGTCCATCACTGCGCCTTACCCTTTGGCTTGGTTGGCAGTTGCTTCAGCAAGTGGTCGAAGTCTGATTCAAACCGCTGATCGTCGGCCACCCGGAACTTGTCAAACTCCTGCTCGGCCTGGCTTTTAGCCAGTTGCGCAGACACTTTGCCAGCGCCCTGCAAAATCTCGCGGTCGTTCAGATTCAAAAAGCCTTCCAGCTTAGCGATCCAGTCCTGCATCGTCATGGCGACGCGCCGCATGGCCTGCCCTTCGGCAAAAATCAGATACTGCTCGGCTAGGTTATTGAGGGCGCGCAGTTCATCCTCCGACAGATAATTTTTGGCGACGCTCACGTCAGCCTTGCGAATGCGCGCTCCCTGCCATGTCGTCAGCCCCATGTTGGGCTGGCTACTGTCAGCCCGGGCAGCAATCAGCTCGGCAGCGGTCTGGCCGTGGACGGCGTAGTGCACCTTGTTCTGCACCGTTGCAAAAAACGCCTGCGTCAGTTCATGGCTGCTGTCGTAGTCCACACTGGTTGCGTAGATGTCGGTGATCTTTTGGTAGAAGCGCCGTTCGCTGGTGCGGATGTCTTGCAGGCGGCGCGTCAGCTCGTCAAAGTAATCTGGCCACTTCCCGAGCCCGCCAGGATTCTTGAGCCGCGCGTCATCCAGCACAAAGCCTTTGACAAGGTATTCCTTCAGCTTGTCATTGGCCCAGCGCCGAAAACGCACGCCCACCGGGCTGCGTACGCGAAAGCCCAGGGCCAGCACCATGTCCAGGTTGTAGTGCGCCACCTCGTACTGTTTGCCATCGGCGGCAGTTGTTCGGAAAAACCGAACAACTGAATTTTCATCCTGCTCGCCATCCTCAAAGATATGCTTGATGTGCTCGCTGATCGTCCCCTTGGCCTTGCCAAACAGCTCGGTCAACTGCTTCTGGCTCAGCCAAAGCGTTTCTGCCTCCAGCATCACGTCGATGCGAGTTGCGCCGTCTTCACTTTGGTAAATCAAAAACTGGTGCACTTCATTCATTACATTCCCCAAACGCATTCATCACCGCACGCCCGGATTGTCTGGGTTCGGTTCCGGATCGAAGGTCGTGGTCTTGACGGGCCGCTGCTCCTTATCCCAATCCGCTAGTCCCACCATACTGACCAGACCCTTAATCCCCCGACCTTGATCAAGGCTTTTCAGCCATCCTCGCACTCCGGCATGCCATTCACGAAACCACTTGGCGTTATGCGCCAGGCTGAGCCCTGGTTTCTCAAAACGCAATATCCATCGCTCTGCACCCTCTCTGTTGCCTGCCAATTGCCAATAAAAATAGGCAACCCCCAAGGCATGGCGCTGTACTGAAGGGTGCGGCCAATGTCGTTCGAGGACTTCGGCAGTTTCCGACAACGCCTGTTGGGCCATAGCTCCAAAATCAGTCGCGAACCGGGGGCC
>Ga0209211_10012192_pt1 | contig 10853 bp, 13 predicted proteins | sample RifGroA2_FD_183992 | JGI IMG/M metagenome (GOLD analysis project Ga0209211, IMG submission 183992) | Groundwater microbial communities from Rifle, Colorado, USA - Groundwater A2 (SPAdes) (version 2) | ecosystem: Environmental > Aquatic > Deep subsurface > Groundwater | place: Rifle, Colorado...
GGTGACGAGGTTGTAAACATTTTTATACCAATTTTGAACGGTAGTATATTGGACTTGAGCGCCTTTTTTGACAAAAATTTCCACTACTGCCGAATGAAGCGAACCGTCGGTAAATGCCGGAGCCGTGCAACCCTCGATATAATGAACTTTTGACCCCTCGTCAGCGATAATTATGGTCCGCTCAAACTGGCCGGCGCGGGGGGAATTGATACGGAAATAGGCCTGAAGAGGCAGGCCGACGTCAACGTTTTTGGGGACGTAAACGAAAGAGCCGCCGCTCCAGACGGCGGTGTTGAGGGCGGCAAATTTGTTATCTCCGGCGGGAATAAGCGAGCCAAAATATTGCTTGACCAAATCTGGATATTTTTTCAACCCTTCGTCCATGCCTAAAAAAATTACTCCTTTGTCAGACAACATTTTTTTAATTGAGCCGTAAATGACTTCACTGTCGAACTGGGCTTTAACTCCGGCCAACGCTTTTTGTTCGGCTTGGGGAATTCCGAGCTTATCAAAAGTATTTTTAATCTCTGCCGGAACGTCGTCCCAGCTTTTTCCTTCTTTGTCGGTGGGTTTAAGGTAATAGTGAAGATTGGCAAAATCAATAGCGGATATGTCCGCTCCCCAAGCGGGCATTGGCCTGGAATCAAAAATCTTTAGGCCTTCCAGGCGTTTTTGGCGCATCCAGCCGGATTCAGATTTTTGTGAGCTGATTTCTTCGACAACCCGAGAAGAAAGTCCTTTGCCGGATTTATAGGCATATTTATCCGTTGAGGTATGAAAGCCGTAACGATAGTTGTCGTCGGTTAAGCCCTTGGTTGGCGATTGCGATGGTTGAATTGGGGCGAAGCGGGACACGCTATTTGTATCCTTCCTTTTCTATTCTTTCCGCCAATTGTTTGTCTCCGATTTCGATAATTTTTCCGTCTTTCATAATGTGGACATAGTCCGGCTCCAGATGTTTTAGTAACCGAGCGTAGTGGGTAATAACTAAAATTCCCGGCTTCTGAAGGCCGAAGGACGAAGGCCGAAGGACGAAGGTTTTGATATTTTTCGCGATCATTCGCAAGGAGTCGATGTCGAGACCGGAGTCGGTTTCATCGAGAATGGCGTATTTTGGCTGAAGGACCAACATTTGCAAAACTTCCAACCGTTTCTTCTCTCCTCCGGAAAATCCGACGTTGATGCCGCGGCGTAATAATTCCGGTTTGACTCCGACTTTTTTGGCAAGTTTTTCCAAATCTTTTCTGAACTGAAGTATATCTATTAAGGTCCGACCTTGCCGCGGCAAGGTCGGACCTTTGGATACTTCTTGAACCGACCGCCGCAATAATTGTTCTACGGTTACCCCCTCAACTCCTACCGGATACTGCATCGCTAGAAATAACCCCATTCTCGCCCTATCATCCGGCGTCTTTTCCGTCATATCTTCCCCATCTAATTCAATTGTTGTTTTTGTTTTTCCCTCATCCTTAGGCCTTCGTCCTTCGGCCTTCGCTATCGTGTAACGCGGATGGCCGGCGACCGCCATCGCCAGCGATGATTTACCGCTGCCGTTTGGCCCCATCAGGGCGTGAATTTCCCCGGGCTTAATCTTTAGGGTTACGCCCCTGATAACTTCCTTACTATCAACCGTGACGCGGATATTATCGATTTTGAGCATTTGCCCAACTCCTCTCTACGGCTTCCCAATTGACGATATTCCACCAGGCCTTAAGATATTCATCTCTCTTATTCTGGTATTTTAAATAATAAGCGTGCTCCCAAACGTCAATTCCCAAAATCGGGATATCACCGTTCATCAGCGGACTATCTTGGTTAGCAGTAGCATAAACTTTGAGCTTTCCGCCTGATATCACCAGCCAGCTCCAACCGCTGCCGAATTGTCCCATTCCGTTGGCAACAATTAGCTCGGTCAATTTATCGACGGAGCCAAAAGCTTTATTTATTTCTGAAACAAAAGCCCCTGACGGTTTTTCTCTTTTAGGTGACATTATTTCCCAAAACAATGAATGGTTGGCGTGGCCGCCGCCGTGGTTTTTAACGGCAGTCCGGATATCTTCAGGGATATTATTAATATCCCGTAATAATTCCTCGACTGACTTATTCTCTAATTCCGGATGCTTGGCAATCGCGTCATTTAATTTAGCGATATAAGCGGCGTGATGCTTATCATGGTGAATCTCCATGGTTTTGGCGTCAATCACCGACTCGAGAGCGTCAAATTTGTATGGTAAATCGGGTAAAGTAAATGGCATTTTTATCACCGCCTTTATTTAAGTGATTATGGTTTTAGCGAACAAGTCGTTCATCTTCCCGGTTAATTCGGCTTCGAGTTCTTTCTCTATACATTCGGCGCCGCCATGACAATCATTAGGAAATGGGCAAAATAGATTTTGCTGTTTATGCCCTAAAGCTTCGTATACTTCAGCTACGGATAAATGTTTATTTTTTAATCCGTAGCCGCCGTTTCTGCCCCGATACACCCATAAAATCCCCGCTTGGCGTAATTTTCCGACTACTTGCTCCAAAAATTTGAAAGACAAGTGGTGAGCGCCTGCGATTTTCTTAACTGACATTGGCCCTGGCTGTGACTTCCCGGCAACTTCGGCTAAAAACATTAAGGCGTAGCGGATATCCTGTGTCATAAGCCCCACCTTCTACCTAGTAACTTACTAGGAATATATCATGCTTGACAAATTTTGCAAGATGGGATATTTTAAAAATGTATGCCGAGGTTAGTTCAGCATAACGCCAAGGGACCGGTGGAGATTAAGTCCAAAGACGGGCAGTCGTTTTGGATCTGTCAGTGCGGCTTATCCCGGAATCAGCCCTACTGTGATGGAAGTCACAATACGGCGGCGGATGAAGACGAGAATAAACTTTATGAGTACGACGAGCAGTTAAACCGGAAAGAATCCACTGTTTCTCCAAAACCAACTTCTGTCTTCAGGGTATAATCTCCCCTATGACCGGCGACATTGGGAAAAAATATCTGGCGGAATATCTGGCGAAATCCGATCCTCTGTTTGAGGAATATCTGCAAAAGAAAATTGACGAGGCGGGAGAAATCAACAAAGTTCCGGCAGAATTATTGAAGCAGTTTTCGGAGACGGCGCGCCTGGGGAAGAAAATTAGGGGAGCATTGACGGTCCTGGGTTACGAATCCTGCGGCGGAAAAGACAAAAAGGCGATTTTGGATGCCAGTTTATCTATCGAGCTTCTTCATGCCGGACTTCTGGTACACGATGATTTTATGGATGAAGATAAACTGCGGCGGGGACTGCCGTCGCTGCATGAACAATTTTCAAAATTCGGCGGCGAAGAAAAAGTCAAAGCCGACTACCATCACTATGGCGAAACGATGGCGGTAACAGCCGGAGATGCTGCTTTTTATTTATCGTGGGAAACATTGTTACGGTCGAATTTTCCGCCGGATCGGCTGGTGAGAGCCGGGGAAGTTTATGCCAAACACGTCGTCAGGACTGCCTACGGACAAGCAATGGATTTGTCAAATACGCCGCTAACCGGGCTAAATAATGACTATCTTTTATCGGTATTGCGGTTAAAAAGCGCCGAATACACCGGGGTTTTGCCGCTAATGTTGGGGGCGGCACTGGCAGGAGAGACCGATAAAAAACGGTTAACAGCGATTGAAAGTTTTGGATTGGTTTTTGGCTGGGCGTTTCAGATTCAGGATGATATTTTGGGGATGTTTGGAGACGAAGAAAAAGTCGGCAAGCCGGTGGGGTCGGATTTACGGGAGGGGAAAAATACCCTGTTGATGCTTCATTTATCACAGCATGGAACGGCGCAGCAGAGGGCGTTTCAAAGAAAAGTTTTGGGGAATAAAAAAATCACCAAGGATGACGTGTTGAAAATGCGACAGATTCTCAAAGACGCCGGCAGTTATGATTATGTGGTTAATCTGGGCTGGAAATACGTGGAAGAAGGCAAAAAGCAAATTCCGCTGATAACATCTGACAAAAAACTTCAAGAGATTCTAGAGTCGCTGATTGTGTATATGATGGAGAGGGTAAAATAGTTAAGGGTTGAAGAATTTTAGGCCGGGAATGCCGGCGAAATGTTTTTTATTTCCGGTGGCGAGTTCGGCTTTTAACCAAAGAGCGGTGGAACCAACAAGATAATCTGTTACCGGAACAGTCGGAAATTTTTTGTCCCGCTTTAATTTTCCGGCGAACCGGGCGACCGTGGCATCAAATGGAACAACAGTGCAAAGATTAACTAACAGTTCAATCTTTTCGGCAAATTTTATAGAAGATAACCCGGCATAAAGCTCCATGACGGAAATGCTGGCAAGATGCATTTCAATTTCTCCATTACTTTGTATGAGGACCAGTTGCGCCATCGGCCCCCGGTTAATCCGCAGATAGTCGATAATAACGTCCGTGTCAACCAAAACTTTAGTCATCTCACCATTTCCCAAGATGTTTCATATATTCAATTTCTTTTTTTCCTCTGAAAAATTGATTATCTCTGTTAAAGTTCGGCATGGATCCGCCAAGTTTTTTTACAATCGGCAAGGCGCGTTTGGCGCGGGCTTGAAGAGTGTCTTCAATCTTGGATATTTTAAAAATCTTCCTGCCCTTTTTCTCGACTTCGACTTCGTAGCCCTGAAGTGCCACCAGGTCAGCGTATCTGAATAAATCTTTTCTGAATTCGGTAATCGGGACGCTGGTAATCATATGTACATTAGTGTACATCAATATTATGGTTTGTCAAGATGAGATATGATTATCACATGTTTGAATTTGACTGGCAAAAAATTTTGTTGTGGGCGGGGTTTATTTTTTTACTGGGGGCGGCGCTTTTGCGGCAGGAGACGGGAATAAATCAGGATTTGGGCCGGCATCTGCGGCTGGGAGAGATGATTGTGGCGGGCGGAGAGCAAAGAAAGTGCGCGCTGTATTCCAATTGTTTGACTTATACCTATCCGGACTATCCGTTCGTAAATCATCATTGGGGAAGCGAAGTAATTTTCCACCTCTTACACAAGATGGGCGGGTTTCCTGCCTTGATTATCTTAAAGGCAATCGTCCTGGGATTGGCGTTTACCATCATCGTACGACACGCAATGGCTTCAAAAGGTCCAACCCTGGAAAACCCAGGGTTGGACCTTAGAAGATTAACCGTCGCTATCGCGTTGATATTTTTTTCCATCCAGATGATGGCGGACCGGCTGACCACCCGGCCGGAGATTTTTGGATACTTACTGTTTTCTATCTTATTCTGGATTTTAGACAAGAAAGATTTGTCTAATTGGCGGAATTTGCCTAATTGGATGTTAATACCAATATTAATGATCATTTGGGTGAATTTACATATTTCGTTTGTGTTTGGGCTGATACTGATCTGGATTTGGGCGGGGAGCCAATTATTAGCGTCATTGCGAGGGAGCGTTAGCGACCGCGGCAATCTCACAGATCGCCACGCCCCCCGCCGCGGCGGGGGGCTCGCGATGACGGCAACGGCGATTGCGGCTGCGTCTACTATGGTAACCATTTTCAATCCCGCCGGGTGGCAGGGGGCGGTGATGCCTTTGGCGATTATGAAGGATTACGGCTATACCATCGTGGAAAACATGACGCCGTTTTTTCTGCGGGCGTTTAAACCGCAGCCGGAATATTGGATTTACGCCGCGATTTTAGTAATAACCACTATAATATTTATAACTTCAAATAAAAAACCTTCCGGTTTTTCCATCTTGAGCTTCTATCTGTTTTCTATTTTCCCGTTGATAGCGGTGCGGCATCTGGCGTTTTTCGGATTGATTGCGCCGGTGATTTTAACACCGCTGTTGGTCGGGGTATCAAAAGGTCCGACCTTGGCGTACGCCAAGGTCGGACCTTATCAGATTTCGGTATTGGTAGCTGGCGGAATATTGTTTGCGGCGTTGACCAATCCGGTGCCGCTTTCTTACGCCAAACTGCCGCCTTTGGGATTAACGATAGACAAAAGACATGAAGAAGCGGTGAAATTTGTTAAAAATCACGATTTACAGGGGAGAATGTGGAATAATTACGATATTGGAAGTTTTTTGGAATGGTCTTTGCCGGAACATCCAACTTTTGTCGATGGCCGGCCGGAGGCGTTTCCGGCCGGCTTTTTTCAGGAAACCTATATTCCGATGCAGGAAAGCCGCGAAAAATGGGATGAGATGGCGCAAACTTACGACATCCAATGGGCGTTCGTGGCGGTAACCGACGCGACGCCGTGGTTCCAAAAATGGCGGCGAATGATTCAAACGCACGAGGGATGGAAACTTGTTTACATTGATAAATCAACGGCGATATTGGTGAGACAGGACGAAGTTAACCAAAGTATTAAGCCGACCCGGAGGGCGATAGACTTTCTATCAACTTTCTAGTATAACTGGAAATATATGTTTACTAAACGTCAAAAACAGATTCTCGACGTCATTCGTGAAGAAGGAACGCCGGCAATTCGACTGTCCGAATATAAGGAGGAAAAAAAATATGGGGAATTACCGCTTAATAAGATTCTTTGCGGAGACGCGATTGAGGTATTAAAAACGATCCCCTCGGATTCGATAGATCTAGTCGTGACTTCGCCACCATATGATGATATTAGAACTTATAACGGTTTTTCATTAAACTTGCCGGCTGTTGGCAGAGAACTTTATCGCGTCCTAAAAGACGGAGCCATTGCCGCGATGGTTATTCAAGACGCAACTCGCAATTTTGGGAAAACGCTGACATCGTTTAAGACGATTATTGATTGGTGCGACAATGCCGGCTTTAAACTTTTTGAAACCGTAATTTATAGAAAATATGGAACCGAAGGGGCGTGGTGGAAATATCGTTTCCGGGTTGATCATGAATATATGCCTATTTTCCTAAAAGGAAATCGTCCGGCTTATTTTGATAAAGAGCCGCTTAAGGTACCTTCAATACATGGGGGAAAAATTATGACCGGAAGCGGTAATCGCCGTACAGACGGGACAACGACAAAAACTGTTACCAGAATGATAAACGGAATGAAATGCAGGGGAACAGTATGGGATTATTTGAACGCCGGAGATAAAGATCCGTTGAAGCGAAAACATCCGGCAACATTTCCCGATAGAATCCCGATGGATTTTGTTCAATGTTTCTGCCCGCAAAAAGGAGTCGTTCTTGATCCGTTTATAGGATGCGGCTCAACTGCCGTGGCCGCAAAAAAATTAGGCCGAAATTATGTAGGAATAGATATCTCAAAAGAATATTGTAAATTAGCCGAGGAACGGTTAGAAACGCTTGGCGTTTCTTTCTTCGGATAATTCGAGACCCTACTCAAGCGTATACTCTATCCTATTGGTGGCTGTCATAGCAAGTGAAAGTGGATTTTTACGAAATAACGTTTTGTAGGTTTGATTGTTAAGACGGCGACTGGCAATTCTTTGGTCGCCGGCCAGCATACCCTTTTGAAGCATTTTAAGATTAAAGTTACCCCAATTCCATTTTCTATCAAGATATTGCCAGCTCATCATCTTGGCAACTTCACTGATAAAACCCCGAATCCTTTGAACTTCCGAGGAATGAATATCAAAACTAGAACCATGGTTAATTAGATTAATTTGTTCGCCCCGACCATTTGTTATTTTTAGTTTATGTCCGGTTCTTTTGTTGTTTCCTCCCTGAACAAAATTTTTGCCGTCGAAGTATCCCGAAGCATTGAATCCGTCACGAATAACAAAAAATCTCTTAAGGTTTTGCATTATTTGGTAAAAACTAAGATTGTTCTCGCATAGAAATTTATTTAGAATGTGTTTGGGTTGGTTTATTTTCAGATAATTAATCCAGTCGAGGCAGTTCTCCGGATACCCTAAAAGATTGTTTCCTACACCGTCAACGAAAAGTAGTGGGCTAATAGCGTCATTTGGGAGATTATTAATTACTCCGCCTTCCTGCAAGATGCTTAACAATAAATGAATTGTTCCAAAAGGGTACTTTCGTTGAAAAGCGCTTTTCCCGTCAAAACCCCTTAATATATTCGGCTGGATACATTCGTTAAAGTTATGATTGTTGACGACGATACTGTGGCTAAATTCGACCATGTGATTTCCAATACTTCCCACGCCTCGCCTATTGATTTCGATATCAAGAAAAACACACCGGTTAAAATCTACTCCTTGTTTTGAGATTGAAATTTTTCCGTCGTAAAAACCCGCTATTTCCCAGTTGAGAAAATTAGTAACTAAGAGTCCGCAAAGGAAACCATCACTATCCGGACTGATAATACAATGTTGATTTTTTGCCGTAACCCACGGGTTCCGTTTGATTAAATCAATGTAATCTATCAAATTGCTATCGTGTTTTAGCAGGTGTTTTGATAACGGCATAATTATTTTAAAAAATAATCAATCGGCTTTTTGTAAATACGGGCGAATTCTTTTAAGGAAACAATGTCAATCCGTCTCTGTCCGGATTCAACCTTGGAAACATGAGATTGGGTTCTATCGAGCATTTTAGCCACCTCCGACTGATCTAAACCAATCTCTTGGCGAGCTTTTCTTAACTGTTCAACTATGTATTTATGATCTTTTGAGTAAATCGTCTTGTTCATGGTGAATATTAATATAGTAATAGTAATATTCCATTGTGTTATATTCCAAATTGTCATATAGTAATTTCTTGTGTTACACTCAATTTCTCTAAAAATTATGCAATCATCTGATAAGCCGTTAACCAAGGCCGAGAGGAAATTGGAGAAGAAGCGGCTAAGGGAAGAAATGGTGGAGAGGGAAAGGCGGCAGGCGAAGACAAAGAGTTTCATCATCAAATTGGTGTTATTGGGTGTGGTATTGGCGGCGGGATGGTGGATTTATAAGGCGAGTAATGTTAAACAGCCCGGGGAAGCGGTGGCGGATTTAGGCAGGAATCATGTACCGGAGGGGACGGTTGTGGAATATAACAGCAACCCGCCGACGTCAGGGCCGCATTACGAACAGTGGGAAAAGCCGGGAGTGTATGATCGGATGCTTCCCGACGGCCGATTAATTCACTCTTTAGAACATGGTTATATAGTTATCTCATATAATTGCGATAAAAATCAGGCCTTCGGCCTTTGGCCTTCGGCCTTCGGCCTTAATGTTTATGCGCATGAGACGGAGGAGTCGCATGAAGAGCCGGCGACGGAGTCGGGCGAGGTTGATGTTTCGGGATGGAAAGATGATCAGAGCTGCCAGAATTTAGTTTCCCAATTAAAATCGGTGATTGAGAAGTCAAGGGCCCAAAGGTTGATTCTGGTGCCAAGGCCGAGTTTGGACACAAAGATGGCGTTGACAGCTTGGGGGAGGATTGATAAGATGGACGACGTTGACGAGAGTCGAATTTTGAGATTTATCCGGGCATACCATAACAAGGGGCCGGAGAGGACGATGGAATAGGTGATGAGATAAATGAAAAAAATATTTTTAGTTGCCATATCGGGTTTACTTTTGGCGGGGTGTTATCACGCCGAAACAACAGCACCGGTTAAGAGGACCGAACCGGTAGTTCAGGAAGAAACGCAAGCAGTGGACGGCAACACGGTTGTTTACGGCGATAACGGGTTTGCGCCAAAATCAATCACTGTTAAAGTTGGCACAACCGTCACCTGGAAAAATACCGGAAATAAAATGATGTGGGTGGCGTCGGCGGTTCATCCGACCCATCAGGAATTGCCGGGGTTTGACCAATTGGAGGCGACCGGAAACGGAACAACTTACAGTTATACCTTTACCAAGGTCGGAACATGGAGATTCCATAACCATGTGGCGGCAGGAGATACCGGGACGGTGGTTGTAGAAGAATAAATACCGGGTTGCATAACTGACAACAGCGTGTTAGTCTACATAAACTCATGAACGATACTTCATCAACCTTTCTCGCAAGGCCGTTGAGTTTGGTGGCGGTTTTTCCGTGGATTCTTTTGGTTGTAGCGGCTTATTTTATTGGCTCTTTATCGACAGAAGTTCGTTATCTTAAGTCCGGATATGATGCCAAAACTATAGCGGGAAGAGTTGGAAACGAAAATACAGCCGGCGGATCCAGAAATCTTTTAGGTAATTTATTTGGAGACAACAAACCGTCTCCTGCTATGTCTCCAACTCCTGCCCCAACAAACGTAGACCCCGTTAGCGATCAAGACCACGTTCGTGGCGACCGCAACGCCAGAATCGCGTTGATTGAATATTCGGATCTGGAGTGTCCGTTTTGCAAACAATTCCACAAAACCGCTCAAAGGGTCGTTGACGAGTATGACGGTCAAGTAATGTGGGTGTACCGGCACTTTCCCCTAGACAATCTTCACCCCAAAGCGGATAAAGAGGCAGATGCGGCGGAATGCGCCGAGGATAAATTTTGGGCAATGACAGATAAAATTTATGAAGTGACACCGTCAAACAACGGATTAAATCCGGATGACTTGCCGAAACTGGCGAAAGAGGTCGGGGTGGATCAAGGAAAATTTCAGGAATGTTTGGACAGCGGCAAATTTGCCTCTCACGTTGAAGACGATTATCAAAGCGGCATCAGGGCGGGGGTCACCGGAACGCCGGGAAATATTTTACTAGATACCAAAACCGGAAAAACCCGGGTGATTCCGGGAGCGGTGCCGTTTGAACAAGTGAAAGTGGCGATTGACGCGATGCTGGCTTCCTCATGAGGTTTTTCCAACAAGTTTACGAGGTGGTACGGCAAATCCCCAAAGGTAGCGTTGTGACTTATGGCGATGTGGCTAAAGTTGTGGGAACAAGAGACGCGCGGCGGGTGGGACAGGCGCTACACGCTAACCGAGATCCGGGAGTTCCCTGCCATCGGGTGGTGTTTGGCGACGGACGGCCGGCGCCGGGA
>Ga0209211_10012193_pt1 | contig 10853 bp, 8 predicted proteins | sample RifGroA2_FD_183992 | JGI IMG/M metagenome (GOLD analysis project Ga0209211, IMG submission 183992) | Groundwater microbial communities from Rifle, Colorado, USA - Groundwater A2 (SPAdes) (version 2) | ecosystem: Environmental > Aquatic > Deep subsurface > Groundwater | place: Rifle, Colorado...
TGGTTTTCCACCACCTCATGGGCAAGCCGGTTGACCGTCCGCTTAAAGCCGGCAGAATCAATGATTTTCGATGTTGTCATAGGCACTCCGGGACATGAAAAAAGCCTCCAGTCCGTTGGGAAAGGAGGCCATGAACAATTAAAAAGTAAAAATGAAAAATTAAAAAAAGTAAACTGAGGAGAGATCACTTTTTACTTTTTAATTTTTCCTTTTTCATTGACGTCCTTTCCTACCTCGCTGGATAGGATTAAAGGAACTGCTCAAAGAACGAACCACACACCCTTTGCTGTGGGCGCTGCTGGGATCGAACCAGCGACCTTACGCGTGTGAGGCGTACGCTCTGAACCAGCTGAGCTAAGCGCCCGAAAACGTGATCAATGTACCCAAAGAGAACCCGAAAGTCAAGAACGGGATTTGAAAACACTGGTGGGTTCATCAGTTCAGTATTCCTTGATCTTCGCTGCCTTCCACCCGACGATCTTGACGATTCGTGCTTCCGTGGCGAAATTTATTCCCCGCACAACATTAAACATCTCCAAGAATTCCATCGCATGTTTCTTGCAGAGACACTCGATATGATCCGACTCTTTTCCTGACATCATCAGAGCCCGCCCTCTCAAGCCATCATCTTAGGCAATGGGCTTCCGATAAATTCATTGAAGTTGTCAAACCTGACAACAGCAGAACTCTCCATGATCCTCTTCAAGGAAACAAGCAAGTTTTGTTCAAAACCTGCAAACACATCGTTTGAAGATTGACCCCACTTGGTGTCGTCTCATTTCCATCTTCCCCTCGTGCAGTTATCATTTGACATTTGACAATGGAACTGATTACCGGTACCTTATTTTCACAAAAAGTTCTGCCTTCAGAAAGATGATTTGTTGGCGGTGATGGAGGAACCTCTGGATTCGCAGATGCGATGAAAGAGGTTTTGTTGTTCATGCGCAGAACGATGCACTGCAGGGTGAAGATGAACCAAGACTCTTTTGAACGTACTCGAAAACATCGAGTTGCATTCGCACACCAGCCCCGGCACGGATCCGCTTCGGGGCAATTTGTTCATTCAGGAGAAACCATGAAACGCCTCATCGGCATCATCATATTCCTTTTCAGTATCGTCGCATATTCTTCAAGCCAAGACCTTGGATTGTCTGGCAATCTCTACTTCGCTCTGCAGAATTGGACAAAAGTGGGGGATGGCACAGATCCGAAGATCGGCATCGGGTTGGGCGGAACGATCGGCATCGGGCTCAACCTCGACAGCAGCATGACCGTCGCTGTGGGCCCACATTTTGCCTATAATGCATGGGGGGCGAATTATTCAGAGAAGGCAAACAGCTATACGGAAAGTGTTACGCTGAACATGCAGGACGTCGGATTGGAACTCTCCCTGGTCTGGGATGACATCAGCATATTTATGGGCGCCGGCGAGTCAAAAATGGAACATTTTATGACATTGACGGACGGCCAGAAGATACCGTACTATGGTCTCGACGGCAGGAGCGCGAACTACACGACCGTCGGCTTCACATTCGCCATGGCACCCTTCCTTATCGGAGCCAACGTTCACTCTTATGCCGATTTTGCGAAGGATGCAAGCCGCATCGAGTTCCGGGTGGGACTTGGCATGTGAAACCTGTTTCCCACACAAACCTTGAGGTTCAACAATAAGGAAAGGAACCCGAACGTCACGAGGGCGATTCGGGAGGGTGGACCGGTTCTTCGGCAAAGTATTCCTTGATCTTCGCGGCCACCTTCTCCCCGACGATCTCGGCGATTTGTTCCTCCGTCGCAAACTTCACCCCTTGTACGGAACCGAACGCTTCCAGCAATTCCGTCGCGCGCTTCTTCCCGACACCTTTGATGAGGTCCAACTCCGTCTGCAGGATCCTCTTGGACCGCAACTGGCGATGATACGTGATGGCGAACCGATGCGCTTCATCACGTACGGCCTGCAACAAGCGAAGGCCCGATGAGGTGCGGGGGACGTTGAGGGGCTCGGTGGCCTGTGGGAGAAAAACTTCCTCAAGCCTTTTCGCAAGGCCGATAATCGGCACATGGGCCAGGTCCAGCTTCTGCAGCACCTCCACGGCACTCGAAAGCTGTCCTTTTCCTCCGTCGACCATGATCAAATCCGGAAGTGAGGCCTGTTCTTCCAGTACCCTTCGATAGCGCCGCTCGATAACCTCCTGCATGCTCGCAAAATCATCCGGCCCTGAAACGGACCGAATTTTAAATTTCCGGTACTCGCTTTTCTTCGGTTTTGCATCGACAAAAACCACCATCGAGGCGACGGAATCGCTCCCCTGGGTATTCGAGATGTCGAAACACTCTATCCTCCGCGGAAGAGCCTTTAGACGAAGGTCGCGCTGAAGCGCCTGCACCGAATGAGGAATGAAATCGCCCCTCTTCATCCTCTGGAGCTCCAACTCCTCCAGCAAAAACTCCGCATTGCGCTTCACCATCCCTGCGAGCTTCGCCCGCTCTCCTCCCTTGGGAATTTCCAGGCTCATCGGCCCCCCACGCTTCTCCTCCAACCATCGGCGTACAACCTCCTCCGAGAGCACCGGGACTGGAAGCACCAGCTCTGAAGGAATGTCCTCGGTCTCAAGATAATAGCGCTCGATAAGACTTTCCAGGACTTCCCCCTCAGGTTTCCCCTCAACATTGCTGAGATAGAAATTCTGGCTTCCCACAACCTTCCCCTCACGCACCTTAAAGATTACTCCGGCCGCATCATCCCCGCGGATCGCGATGGCAATGATGTCGCGGTCCGAATGATGCGCATCCACTACCTTTTGTTTCTGGCCGTAGACCGTCAGAGCCTGAAGCCGGTCCCGCGTGCGGGCCGCTTCCTCGAACTTCAGATCGCCCGCAAGGCGCTGCATCTCCTGCTCGAGGGATTCGACGACGGCGTCGGTCTTGCCCTTCAGGACCTGGGCCACTTTGTCGATCATCGCGCGGTAATGTTCCTGGGAAACGACCCCCTCACACGGACCCTCGCATTTCTTGATGTGGTAGTCCAGGCACAGCCGGTATTTCTTTTTGCTGACCGTCTCGGGCGTCAGGTCATAGTTGCAGCTCCTGATCAAGAAAATATCCCGCACCGTCTTCAGAGCGAACCGCATGGTTTTCACATCGGTGTAAGGCCCAAAATACCGTGAACCGTCCTTGATCACCCTGCGGGTAACAAACACACGGGGGAAGGGTTCATTCGTGATCACAATGAAGGGATAACTCTTATCATCCTTCAGGACGACATTGTAGCGGGGCTTGAACTTTTTAATCAGGTTGGCTTCGAGGATGAGGGCCTCGACCTCGGAATCGGTCACCATCAGCTCGACATCGGCGATCTTGGAAACGAGGGCTTCAAGTTTGGGTTCGAGGGCTCGGGGACTGTTGCGGGGGGAAAAATACTGCCGGACGCGTGAGCGGAGGCTCTGGGCCTTGCCGACATAGATGATCTTCCCGTCGGCATTCTTGAACTGGTAGACTCCCGGCTTCGCAGGGAGGGAGTCGAGCTTTTCCGTCAGGGAGAGATCATGCCCGGTAATGTGGATATCCATGCGATCACCGTACGTGGTACGAGTTCCTTCACTCCTTTGACCGGTTACCCTTGCTTCGGGGAGGAGGTGCTTTTTTTCTGGCTGATCTCGACCAGAACACCGTTCGTGGATTTGGGATGAAGGAAGGCCACCAGACAACCATCGGCACCAGGCCGCGGCGTTTCGTCGATTAACTGAAACCCTAGCTGTTTGAGCCGCGCCAACTCCCGCTCAATATCAGCCACTTCGAAGGAGACATGATGGACTCCCTCCCCCCGTTTCTCCAGGAATCGCGCGATGGGGGAATCAGGATCGAGCGATTCTGTCAACTCTACATGAGACTCTCCCAGATCGAACATCGCGGTCTTGACCTTGTGCTCGGGAAGGTTTTCATCCCGATCCGGAGCTTTGCCGAACAATTTTTGAAAAAGCGCCTTGGAGGCTTCAAGGTCCCTGACCGCTATGCCGATATGGGCAATCCCTTTGACCATGAGGCTCTACTCACTCAGAAGATTGAGAACTAACCCGGAGACCAGTTTGGGGAAAAAGTACGTCGATTTTTGGGGCATGGTGAAGCCGGCCTTTGCAACAGATCGCACTTCTTCGATCCTTGTGGCATTCATCAGGCAGGCTATCTGTGCTTTTCCCGACTCGACTGCCGCCATGGCATCAGCGGCGTTGCGGACATAGTCAATGTTACGCTTCTGCTCCTGGGCTTCCACGGAGATGCCAAGCAAGTCACGAAGAATGACCGAATGGAGTAATGTCACATCCAACTCTTTCACCTCAAGGGGGATGTCGTCCACGACAAGCTGCGATGCGGGACTCGTCGGTTTGAGGGTCCCGAGGTAGCACACCGGTTCCCCCTGGATCTTGAAACCGAGAGAACGCACCGAGGAGGAATTCAGAGCCTTGAGGAGGTCATCAGGGTCTTTGAATTCACGGAGAATAAAGTGTCGCTCCATTCCCCCCAGGAACGCTTTAGCATCGAAACCGGCCAAGGAGTGAACGATCCGATGGGTCGGATAAATGACCAGCCCCTCATCGTCGATATTGGTGAGAAACATCATGACATAATTATACAACTCGTTGCCGGTGTGGTGCGGGTTTTTCGCCCTCATCAGATCCCTGTAGGCCAGAGCCGTTTCATAGCGGTGGTGACCATCGGCGATCAGAACCTGATTCCGTTCCATGAGTTCCCGGACCTGCCCGATTTTTTCTTCATCCTCGAGGCACCAAAGACGGTTTTGGACTTCTTCGAACATCACATCGATCACGGGCTCGGTGTGTTGATAGCCGTTCAGGACGCGATCGATGGCCTTCTCGGAATCGGGATAGAGTGAAAAAATCTGGCTCAGATTCGCGTTGGTCGCGTTGAATAACTTGAGCCGATCCTCCCGCGGTTTTGCCAAAGTCTTTTCGTGGGGAAGGACGATCTTTTTATCAAATTCCTCCAGGCGGCAAAGGGCGATAAAGCCTTTTCGCACGACCTCTTTTCCGTTGGCTCCGATGAACGTCTGGGTCAATATATAGAGAGCGGGTTTTTCCTGGCGTACCAACACCCGCTTCTTCAGCCATTCCTGCAAGTGTGCAGCGGCGGAAGAGTACCGATCCTCCTCCCTCCCCAGGATGAGACGAACGACGTTGTACGGGTTGCGTTCGTACAGCTTTTCCTGTTGCTCCGGGGCAATGACGTCATACGGTGGGGCAACGACATCATCAAGGTGCGCCTTGGACCGATCATACAGGACACCGCGAAACGGTTGAATCTCTGCCATGCTTTTTTAGTCTCCACTCTGAGGTACGCGTTCGGCGATATGAAATCACCGGCCACGCGTATCTTCCGTTACTTTTGGCTGTGGACTATGGTCCGGCCGAATAGCCGAGCTTTCGTAACCACCCTTCACTTTCGCGCCATCGCTCCCGGACCTTGACATGCAACTCCAGAAACACCGGGCGCTCCAGGAATTGCTCAATGGACCGGCGGGAACTCTGGCCAACCTTTTTCAATGCGGCCCCCTTTGCCCCGATGAGAATTCCCTTCTGCGAAGAGCGTTCAACAACGATATCCGCATTGATAAATGTTTTTCCGGCTTCGCGCTCCTTGAACTCCGTTATCGCGACCGCCGTGGAATACGGGATCTCCTCATGGAACTGCTCGAAGATAGCCTCCCGTATCAACTCCGCGACAAAGAACCGCTCCGGGCTTTCGCTGACGATATCGGGCGGGTACAACGGGGGATGAAGCGGCATTTCCCTGATGACAGTCTTGAGAAGATCCTCCAGGTTCTCCCCCTTCAGCGCGGAGATCGGGATAATCTCCTTGAACTTCCCTTCCCCGGCAAAATGGGCGATGACCGGGAGGACCCGATCGCGCGGAACAGTATCCACTTTATTAATGACAAGAAAGAGCGTTTTCCCGACAGCCCCCCGCTGCAGCGCCTGCGCGACCACATCAGGGAGAACCGTTCCCCTTCCGACCTCCGTCAGGAGAAGAATCACATCCGCATCGGCGAGGGCAGACTGCGCAGACCGGACCATCGTCTCATGCAAAAGGTATTTGGGCTGCAATAATCCCGGCGTATCCAGGAAAACAATTTGCGCATCCTCCCTGCTCAAGATCCCCAGGACCCGTTGGCGGGTCGTTTGCGGCTTGCTGGTCACGATGGAGATCTTCTGGCCGAGCAAGGCGTTGAGCAACGTCGATTTCCCAACGTTCGGCTCACCCACGATCGCGACATAGCCCGCCCGAAATGTTGCACTGACTGCTTCCATAAGCCCCAAAAATAAAAAACGTTCCGCAAGGTCGGAACGGGACGTGTGAACCTACTGAATTATTCCGGAATATTCAACATTCGCCTCTTTCATGCCCGAGAACTCGGACAACCCCTTCCAACGTTCTTTTGAACGGTGAACGTCGCTCCAAAGGAAACCATGGAGGAGTTTCTCAGATTGCATCTTCGCCGGATTCCTCTGTACGGACGCGGATCACATCGTCCACCGGCAGAACGAAGATTTTCCCATCCCCCACCTGCCCCGTCTTGGCGGCCTTGATGATGGTGGAGACGATGTTCTCGACCATCGAATCCTTTGCCAGGATCTCGATCTTGATCTTCGGCAGAAAGTCGATCTTGTACTCCGAGCCGCGGTACAATTCGGTATGGCCTTTTTGCCTGCCGTACCCCTTGACTTCCGTGAGGGTCATGCCGCGGACGCCAATTTCGGAGAGCGCTTCGCGTACATCGTCCAGTTTGAACGGCCGGACAATCGCTTCGATTTTCTTCATAGGATCCCGTGTATGATTGGTGCGAAGCTCTCTTCTGCGACAAACATCTCATCGCTCCATCCCTTTTACGATGCAGCGCCGTGGCAATTTTTGTACTTCTTCCCGCTGCCGCATGGACAAGGGTCGTTCCTCCCCACCTTCTCCTCAACCCGGATCGGTTGCTGTTTCTGCTGTGGAGCGCGGGCCGAAGGAGCATGGTGTTCCGACGGGCCCGATGCAATCGGCTCACGGTTCGCCTGGAACCCTGCGCCGGTCGAGGACTCATGCGTAAGGACCATATCCTGGGCCCGGACGGGCCGACGCGGCCGCTGCACCTGGATCTGCTCGGGGCGCTCGGGGAAAAACTTGAAGACAATGGTAATGACCTCGTCCGCGATCTGTTCCATCAACACCATGAACATCTTGAACGCTTCGGTCTTATACTCGATCAGGGGGTCTTTCTGTCCGTACCCGCGGAGATGGATCCCTTCCTTCAAGTCATCCATTTCCCGCAGGTGGTCACGCCATTTCGTGTCGATCACCTGCAGCATGGCCATGCGTTCCAGGCGAGCCATCAGCTCCCGTCCAATCCTCTCCTCCTTGCGGCGATAGAACTCCTCGGCCGCTTTCGTCACGGCCTCCGCCACGCCGTCTTCGCCCAGCGATTGAAACTGTTCCGGCGTCAGCGGAAGATCGGCAAGAAACCGGGCGCGCACTTCGGTCTTCAACCCTTCCAGGTCACCGGAAGCAAAGAACTCCTTCCCGAGGCTCTGGGAGACGTCGCGCACCATATCGAAAATATCGTCCCGCAGATGTTCCCCGAGCAACGCATGGCGGCGGCGCGAGTAAATCACCTCGCGCTGCTGGTTCATGACGTTGTCATACTCCAACAGCCGTTTGCGGATACCAAAGTTGTTCTCCTCCACCTTCTTCTGCGCCCGTTCGACGGAGCGGGTGATCATCGGGTGCTGGATCACTTCCCCTTCCTTCAATCCCATCCGCTCCATGATCCGCGCAACGCGCTCGCTGCCGAAGAGACGCATGAGATCGTCCTCGAGCGAGAGATAGAAGAGTGATGATCCGGGGTCACCCTGACGGCCCGCACGACCACGCAACTGCCGGTCGATCCGCCTCGACTCATGGCGTTCCGTACCGACGATGTGCAATCCACCGGCATCTTTGACGCCGGGGCCGAGTTTGATGTCCGTTCCACGACCTGCCATGTTGGTGGCAATCGTGATGGCTCCCGGCAAGCCGGCATGGGCAATGATCTCCGCCTCACGCTGGTGGTGTTTCGCGTTCAGGACATTGTGGGGAACCCCCTGGCGCTTCAACATCCTGCTGATCGTTTCCGAGACATCGACGCTCGTGGTACCGACGAGAACGGGACGGTGAAGCTCCCGCATCTTCTCGATCTCCTTGATCACCGCGTTGTATTTCTCCCGCCTCGTTTTGAAGACCTGGTCGTCCTCGTCCTTCCGCACCATGGGCATGTTGGTCGGGATCACCACAACGTCAAGTTTGTAGATCTCGAAGAATTCCGGAGCCTCGGTCTCCGCGGTTCCGGTCATCCCGGAAAGTTTCTTGTAGAGCCGGAAGTAATTCTGGAGCGTGACGGTGGCGAGCGTCTGGGTGTCGCGTTCGACCTTGACCCCCTCCTTCGCTTCGATCGCCTGATGCAATCCCTCGGAGTACCTCCGGCCCGAAAGGAGGCGTCCGGTGAACTCGTCGACGATCATCACCTTGCCTTCCTGCACGACGTACTCATCATCCTTTTCGTACAAACAGTAGGCTTTCAGAAGCTGAAGGATCGTATGGATCCGGTCGCTCCGCTCGGCGAACAGCTTGTTGATCTCATCCTTCTTCGTCTGCTTCGCTTCCTCGGAGAGTGCCGTGTCACCTTCCAAGAGGCTAAACTCGGTCGTAATGTCGGGAATGACGAACATGTCCTTATCCCCGCCGGGATAGGTCTGTGCAAGGGTTTCGCGCCCCTTTTCGGTAAGATCGATCGTGTGGGATTTTTCGTCGATGCTGAAGTACAGCTCGTCGTCAATCTCGTGCATGCGGGCGGATTGGTCCTGCATGTACTCCCGTTCCGTCTTCTGCGAGAGCATTTTGTTGGAGGGCTCGGAAAACAATTTCTGGAGCTTCTTGTTCTTCGGCAAGCCATGCTGGGCTCTGAGCAGCTGGACTCCCGCCTCCTCGTTCCTGCCCTGTTCCAGGAATGCCTCGGCGTCGGCGGTGACCTTTGCAACAAGGCTCTTCTGCGCGTTCACAAGCCGCTCGACGAACGGTTTCATCTCGTTAAACTTATGATCGTCCACCTCGACCGGGCCGCTGATAATAAGGGGCGTCCGGGCTTCGTCGATCAGGACCGAATCCACCTCGTCCACGATGGCGTAATTATGGCCGCGCTGCACCATGTCTTCGACCACGGTCACCATGTTATCGCGCAGGTAATCGAAGCCAAATTCATTGTTCGTGCCATAGGTGATATCGGCGGCATACTGCACCCGGCGCTGGGCCGGATCCATGTTTTGAAGAATGCAGCCCACCGTCAAACCGAGGAATTCATGGACCCGCCCCATCCACTGGCTATCCCGCAACGCGAGGTAGTCGTTGACCGTCACAATGTGCACACCGCGCCCGGGCAGGGCGTTCAAATAGGTAGGAAGCGTGGCAACGAGCGTTTTCCCCTCCCCGGTTGCCATTTCGGAGATCTTTCCCTGATGGAGAACAACACCGCCGATCAACTGCACATCAAACGGGACCATGTCCCAGACGGTCTTGTTTCCAGCCACATCCCACGTTTGTCCAACCAACCGCCGGCAGGCTTCCTTGACGACAGCGAACGCCTCGGGGAGAAGCTGGCGCAGGGTTTCCTCGATTTCGGCATCAAGCTCTTTCTTCAGGTCATCAAGCTTGTTGTAGAGGGCATCGCGTTCAGAGAAGGAGAGGTCCTGTTTGAGGGATTCCTGAAGTGAGGCAATCTCCGACTCAATTTCGCCCGTGGCTTCCTTGATGCGGGAGCGAAATTCCACGGTTTTTGCCCGAAGCTGGTCATCCGAGAGTTGGGAAAATTGTTCGGCATAAGCGTTGATTTGGGCCGCGACAGGCTCAATCATCCTTATGTCCTTATCATGTTTCCCTCCGAACAACTTCTTAAAAAACTCCAGCATACAGTTCCTTCAATCGTAGTGTTTCAAAAATTGCTCGGAAAATATACCTTTTTTTCGATGCGGATGCAAACAGCACATAGCAGGATACCCCCCGCTTCCAAATGGCAAGGAACTTCACCGACAATAAGCATCCAGGCCGATGAAAATTATTCCAGGGAGTAGCACGCTTCGCGTGCTTCATCAGTACATCTCCGGCTGGCGGGATGACGCGGGTTCATTTTTCTTGTGGGCACAGATCCAAAGAATGGATCGCTGGTGCGAAAGCATTGATCCAAGCTATTGCTTTTCACCCATTTTCATTTCACATTCTTACGTCTGCGAGGTAATCAACCATTCTCTTTCATCACATTCTCCCAATGCCAATGTTCCTCCGCTCGCCGTTCGCCACAGCCCTTCTCATGGTCCTGATCGGCTGTGCACCGGGCCTCCGTACCACGCGTCCCTCCGATCCGCTGGAGGCATTGCGCTACGATATCGACGCGGTTCTTGCAGATTCCATTTTTCTCCAGGCTCGAACGGGGATTATGGTCAAATCGCTCGACCGTGGTGATATCCTCTATGAGCGCGACGGGAAGATGTTGAACCGTCCCGCCTCGAATATGAAACTTCTCACCTCCGCGGCAGCGATTTCCCTGCTCGGGAAGGATTTCGCATTCACAACCTCGGTACTTGCCGATAGCGCACCGGCCCGGGGAATTTTGTACGGCAATCTTTATTTCAAAGGGGGAGGAAATCCCGACCTGAAAACGTCCGATCTCGATACGATCGTGAAGCAGATTCAACAGACAGGTATCCGGGAAGTTCAGGGGCGGATCTATGCGGATGTCTCATACTTTGACGATCTTTTTTGGGGATTTGGATGGA
>Ga0209211_10012196_pt1 | contig 10849 bp, 10 predicted proteins | sample RifGroA2_FD_183992 | JGI IMG/M metagenome (GOLD analysis project Ga0209211, IMG submission 183992) | Groundwater microbial communities from Rifle, Colorado, USA - Groundwater A2 (SPAdes) (version 2) | ecosystem: Environmental > Aquatic > Deep subsurface > Groundwater | place: Rifle, Colorado...
TCGTACTTGTAGCCGCCGTAGCCATAGCGGCGTTCGCCGTCCCAATAGTCCTTGCCGTATTGGATCGCGATCTCGGCGGACTCCGCCTTGTCGTGCTCGATCACGCGCCGGACGTAATCGCGCGAGGTCTTCTTGTGCAGCTTCATGACGAAATCGACGTAGGCCATTATTATTTGAGCAGGGTCTGGATGAACCTGTAGAGTCCGGTCGGCTCCACGGACTCGCGGTTGCCGACGATCTCGACGGCCATCGCGCCGACGCAGTTGGCGACGAGGCCGAGCAGGTCGGGCGCGAAGCCGCGGTAGACGCAGGGGCTGGTGACGGCGAAGAGCGCGTCGCCGGCGCCGGTGCGGTCTATGATGCGGGTCGCCAAGGCGGGCGTCTCTTCCCAGCCATGGCCGCTTAAGATCGCCGAGCCGCGGTGACCGAGGCTGACCAGGAACGTCGCGGCCTTGAGCGTTTTGCGCAGCTTCGCCGACTCCTCGCGCAGGTCGCCGTAGCGGCTGCGGGCCGCCAACTGCAGCTCCGGCCCGTCGATGGCGACGTAGTCCGCGCGCGGGTAATTCGTCACCGGGTTGAAGCCGTGGTTGGCGGAGTTCGACTGCGTGTTGAGGGCCAGGAACTTACGCGAGCGGCTGAGAGCGAGGCGCAGGCGCGGCGTCAGCATGCCGTGGCCGAAGTCATTGGCGATGACGAAGTCGTGGCGCGATATCGACTCCTGGAGCTTGGCGCCCAACGCGGCCTCGGCGCTCTTCTCGATGGGAGAGTCGTCGAGATACTGGATCTCGAACATCTTCGTCATGAAGTTGGGCTCGATGAAGCGGCGCTTGCGCACCGTCGGCCGGTCGGGCGTGCGCAGGACATCCATGCGGACGTTGGGCCTAAGCTTGCTCCTGAGGAATTCTTCCTCCTCGGAGTCCGGCCCGAGCGTGGTCAGCAGCGTGACCTCCCGGCAGAAGCCCGCCAGGTGGTTTGCCGTCGCGACGGCGCCTCCGGCGAAGCGCTCCATCGAGGCGAACTTCGTGGCGACGATCGTGTCTTTCGGGGTCTTGCCGAGGGGGATGCAGTAAAAGTACTCGTCTAGGATCGCCTCGCCGACGACCAGTGGCCGCAGGTCGGACAGCCCTTTGAGCCGCGTCACGATCTCGTCGCTGGAGCGCTTCCGGCGCATCCGGTGGAGGTACTCCTGCGTCGCCTCGGGATAGGCGCTGAAAAAGCGGTTGATGAGGGTGCTGGAGCTGGAGCGGAACCCCCGGGTCAGCTTGAGGCTGCCTCCGATTGCGCGCACAGCGGCTTCCTCGTCGGATATCTTGCCGGTCAGATCGGCGCCCTGATCGGCGTAATCGGATCCCTTCACGTAAAAATTGGGTTTAAGCTTATTGATCGTCTCGACGGCGGTCGGCCCATCGTTAAGCGCCACATAGTCGACGAACCGCAAGGCGGCGATCGTGTCGAGGCGCAGCTGCTGGTTGAAGATGGGGCGGCCCGGGCCCTTGTTGACCAGGCGGTCCGGCGTCAGCGTGACGACGAGGATGTCGGCCATCGCGCGAGCCTCGCGGAAGTGCACGACATGTCCGGGGTGCATCAAGTCGAAGACTCCGTGGCACAGCGCCACGGTCTTGCCGACCTTGCGGGCCTTGGCCAGGACGCAGGCCAGTTCCTTCAAGGTCTTGATCTTGGGGTCGGCGGTGGGCCGGAGGTTCATCGCGGCGGTCATGATGGCGTCCTATCGGCCGGGGTGAGGTGTTCGAACCAGGCCTTGGTCGCTTTTTCGATCGACTGCGGGGTCCACACGGGCGCCTGCCGCCAGTCGTCGATATTCGCGAGCATCCGCTTGACGCCGTCCTCGATCGTGACCTTAGGCTTCCAGCCGAGCGCCTTTGCGATCTTGGAGATGTCGGCGAAGGTGCAGTCGGGCTCGCCGGGGCGCTTGGGGATGTAAGTCACCGGTCCGCCGAGCAGTTCCACGAGCCGGTTGACGCTATAGGTGTTCCCGGAGCCGACGTTGAAGATCTCGCCGCAGGCGTCGGACTCGGCGGCGCGCACGAGCGCCGCGGCCACGTCGGTGACGAAGGTGAAGTCCCGGGTTTGCGTGCCGTCGCCCACGACGGTGAAGGACTTGCCGTGGATCTTCTGCGCGAGGAACACGCCGAAGACGGCGCCGTAGGCGCCCGAAGTGCGCGCGCGCGGGCCGTAGACGTTGAAGAAGCGCGTCGAGACGACCGGCAGGCCGTAGACCTGGCCCCAGTGCAAGACGAGATCCTCGCCGAGGCGCTTGGTCAGGGCGTAGGGATATTGCGGCCGGATCGGGGCGGTCTCGGGCGTCGGGTAGGCGGCCGGGATGCCGTAACAGGAGGAGGAGGCGGCGTACACGAAGCGTTTGACCTTCGCCGCGCGGGCGGCCTCCAGAACGGACTCGGTGCCGGCGGCGTTGACGCGGAAATAATCGGTCGGCCTCTCGATCGAGGGGACGATGTCGGCGAGCGCGGCCAAGTGGAAGATCCAGTCGGCGCCCTTGCAATGAGGGGCGATCTTCGCGTGGTCGCAGACGTCCGCTTGCACGAGGGAGAGCCGCGGATTGTCCTTCAGGTGGGCGAGATTCTGGGGGCGTCCCGTGGAGAAGTCGTCGAGGACGACGACCTCATGACCGTCGGCGAGCAGGCGCTCGACGAGGTGGCTGCCGATAAACCCCGCGCCGCCGGTGACGACGGCTAGGCGCTTGGCACTCATACGGCCGGCGCCGCCGGGACGGCCTTCATCGTCTGGACATTGAAGTACCTGGGGTCGCTCAAGCTGTTGGGAAGCTTGCCGGCCTTGAAGGCCCGGCAGAGGTCGCGTATGGCGTCCTCGACCGTTCGCTTGGGCCGGAAGCCGATGTCGCGCGCGATCTTCTCGGAGGAGACGTGGTAGGAGCGCAGGTCGTCGGTCGGGCTTGTGACGATCTCGATGGGAGCCTTCTCGGGGAACTCGCGTTCGACGACGGTCTTGGCCATCTTCGCGAGGTCGGCGATGGCGTGGTTCTGGTAGCCGGCGTTCCAGGTCCGGCCATCTATTGTCTCAGCGGGAAGGGCCAAGAGTTCGACGTATAGGTCGGAGATATCGTCGATGTGGATGTTCGGGCGCTTCTGGGAGCCGCCGAAGACGGTGATCCGGCGCTTGTTGACCGCGAGGTTGGTGAGGATGTTGACCGACAGGTCCATGCGGGTGCGCGGCGAGTAGCCGCAGACGGTCGCGGGGCGGATCACGCAGGCCGTGAAGCCGGGTTTCTTGAGGCGCGCGAGGACTTCCTCGCACATGGCCTTGAACTTGCTGTAGTCGGTCAGCGGCTTGAGGGGATGGATCTCATCGACGTTGGGCGACTCGCTGACCCCGTAGACGGAGCTCGACGAGGCGTAGATGAAGCGTTTGACGCCGGCGGCCCGGCCGGCGAGCACCATCGGCTCGAAGCAGTCGAAGTTGATGGACTTGCCTAGGGCCGCATCGAGCTCGAAGCTGGGGTCGTTGGAGATGCAGGCGAGATGGATGACCGCCTCGCAATTTTTCACGGCCTTGGCAAACGAAGGGGTGTCCCGCAGGTCGGCCTTGACCACCTGCAGGCGCGGATGGGGTCTCAAGCCCGCATCGCCGTAGTACATGATGTCATAGGCGAGCACCGTGTGGCCGGCGTCGATCAACTTAGGAACGAGAACGCAGCCGATATAGCCGGCGGCTCCGGTGACGAGGACTTTCATGAGGAAAGGGTCTCCGCGGGAGTTTCTCTGTTCAAGACTTGAACATTGTACGGTTTTGGGAGGGGGCCGGTCAAGTCTCGACGGCAGGATAGTATAATAAAACCAATGGAGACCTGCGACTTTCTCGTGGTGGGCGGCGGGGTGGTGGGGCTGTCCATCGCCCGAGAACTCATGCGGCGGCGGCCGGACGCGTCCGTCGTTCTTCTCGATAAGGAGGACGGCCCCGCGCGGCACTCCAGCGGCCGCAACAGCGGGGTCCTTCACGCGGGCTTCTACTACACGGCCGACAGCCTGAAGGCGCGCTTCACGCGCGCGGGCAACCTGGCTTGGACCGATTACTGCCGGGAGCGCGGCCTGCCCCTGCGCGCCTGCGGCAAGCTGGTGGTGGCTTCATGTCCGGAGGACCTTCCGGTCCTCGATGAACTCCTTAAGCGCGGCCGAGCCAACGGCGTGCCGGTCGAGTTGGTCGGCGAGAAGTCGGCGCGCGAGATCGAGCCGCGGGCCAAGACGCTCGGGCGGGCGCTGTTCTCCCCGTCGACCTCGGTCGTCGATCCCGCGGCCTGCATGGCGGCCTTGGCGGCCGATGCCGCGAGCGAGGGCGTGGACATCCGTTGGGGCGCGGCCTATGTCGGCCGGAAGGGCGAGAGGGTCGTGACCCCCCACGGCGAGATTTCAGCGGGATTCGTGGTCAATGCGGCGGGGCTCTACGCTGACCGCGTCGCACGCGACTTCGGCTTCTCCAAGCGCTACCGCATCCTGCCCTTCAAGGGTCTCTACCTCTACTCCGACGAGCCGGAGGGGGCCTTCCGGGCCCACATCTATCCCGTGCCGGATATCCGCAATCCGTTCCTCGGCGTGCATTTCACCGTCACGGTCGACGGCCATGTCAAGATCGGCCCCACGGCGATTCCGGCGCTGTGGCGGGAGAATTACTCGGGCCTGGACGGTTTCTCCGCCTCCGAGATGGCCGAGATCGCCCTGCGCCAGGCGGGGCTTTTCTTCGGAGCGGGGGGCGCGGGCTTCGACTTCAAGCGTCTGGCCTGGGAGGAGATCCGGAAGAACTCGCGGCGGGTGATGACGGGCCTGGCCGCGCGCTTGGCCGACGGGGTGGACCCCGAGCTTTACCGGCGATGGGGCAAACCCGGCGTCCGCGCCCAACTCATCGACATCGAGACGCGCAAACTGGTCATGGACTTCCTGCTGGAGGGGGACGCGGACTCCCTGCACGTGCTCAACGCGGTCTCGCCGGGTTTCACCTGCGCCTTCCCCTTCGCCGCTCACGTCGTCGACCGCATCGAAGCCTCGTCCGGGCGGACTCGGGCTTAGGCGCGTCAGCGCCGGTCGCTCTTGGGCGGGGGCTGGGGTTTGGGGATGGGTTCGGGGCGGGGGTTGTCCTGCACGCCTTGCTTCTTGAGCCAGTATTCCAGCTTGGGGACCTGCCACTGCCGGTCCACCGGGCCGCCGCCCGCCTGCTTGAGGGGACGCACGGCCTTGCCGAGGTAGGCGAGAGGCGCCGAGGCGGGGGTCAGGGCCGCGAGCAGGCGCGGGCGCGCGACGACGGCGCCCCAGTCGGGGAACCACGCGGCGCCCGTTTCGGGCACGCAGTCGGCGTAGGGGGTCAGGCGATTTTCGGGGCCCTCGCGCAAGGCGCGGCGCGGGGTCCAGCGGTCGTAGCAGGAGACGGTGACGGCCGAGTCGAGAGACGGGTCGTCGAGCAGGGCCGTGACGCCCTCGTCGATAAGTTTGGAATTGATCGCGCCGGTGTTGGCGAAGAGGATGACGATCAACTCGGGCGCGGTGCCCTCGGCCTTGAGGTCCTCGACGATCTGGGGGTAGGCGTGGGCGATGAGGGCCTCCTCGCTCAGGGCGGAGCCGGCCTCGTTCTTCGGCGGGATGAGATTGACGGCGCCGTACTGGGCCGCGACGCGCGCGACGAGCGGCGAGGAGGTCAGGGCGTAGACGCGGCGCACGTGGCTGGAGCCCTTGGCGGCGAGCAGGGGGTAGGCGGCCAGGGGGCGGCCCATGACCTCGGCGGTGTTGCCGTGGAAGTCAGGACTGTCGTCGGGATCGACGAGGAGGGCGCAGATCACTTGCGGGCTCCGAGGCTTTCGACGGCGTCGAGGGTCGCGGCCACGGTGGCGTCCCAGGAGTGGAGCTCGACGGTGCGCACGCCCTCGGCGATAAGCTTGAGCGACAGGCCCGGCGTGGAAGCGAGGGTCACGATCTGCTCCGCCAGGGCCGCGGCGTCTCCGGGCCTAAAGAGCAGTCCGTTCTTGCCGTCCTCGATGAGCTCGGACAGGGCCCCTGCGCAGACTCCGATGACGGGACAGCCCTCGGAGAGCGCGTGCAGGGCCAGAGAGGGGAAGCCCTGCCCGCTGGAGGGTTCGATGAAGGCCCTGGCGGCGCGCAGGTACTCCATCTTCTTGGGGTAGGGCAGGTCGCCGAGGAAGGTCACGCGACCTCCCAGCATCAGCGACTCGGCGCGGGACTTCAGCGCCGGCAGGGACGGGCCGTCGCCGATGACGGTGAGGTGGAAGTCCAGGCGCAGGCGAGAGACGGCGGAGAGCACGGTCTCCAGCGCGGGCCGGGTGCTCTCGTCGACGACGCCCGCGGTCACCAGGCCGAAGCCGGAAGGACGCGCGGCGCGCATCGTGACCAGCGCGATCTGCTGGGCGAAGATCTGGTCGTAGGCGTAGGCGACGATGCGAACGCGCGCCGGGTCGAGGCCCCAGGAGAGGGCCACCTCCCGCATGTGTTTGTTCGGCACGAGGATGAGGCTCGCGCGGCCGGCGAGGCGCTGGACCTCGGCGAGGGCGGCGGCGGAGGCGCCGGCGTAGGACTCGATGAGGCGCAGGGCCGTCGGGGCGCCCGCCGCGTCGGCCGCGAGGAGCGCCGCGGGCTGGAGGCTGTTGACGACGACGGCGTCGAAGCCGCGGGCGAAGTTCGCCGCGCGCAGGCGCTCGGCCTCGGCCGCGGGGGGGCCGTTGGGCACCATGAGGGTCGTGCAGGAGTGGCCCCGGGCGGGAGCGCGCTTGGATATCTCGCGGCAGAAGGCGTCCTCGCCGTTCGGCGAGACGGGGTCGGGCACGAAGAGGAGTTTCATCCCTTCATTCCGCGAGTTCGGGGAAGTGCTTCTTGGCGCAGTCGGGGCAGACGCCGTGGGAGAATTGGGCCGGGGTTCTGTTGGCGACGAACTCCTCCAGGCTCGAATAGGAGCCGAGATCGTCGCGGATGCGGCGGCAGTAGGCGCATATGGGCAGGACGCCCTCCAGCGTGTGCAGGCGCTCGCTGAGACGGATGATGCGCTCGGCCACGCGCAGGCGCATGCGCAAGGCCTCGATGTCGAGCGGTTTGGGAAGAAAATCGTCGACCCCCTCGTCCATGGCCCTGGCGTAGTGTTCGTCGTCCAGGCGCTGGCCCGACAGGAGGATGAAGTACACGTAGGGTCTCTTCGGATCGGCGCGCACGCGCTTGCACAGCTCCAAGCCGTCGATGTCGGGCATCACCCAGTCGCTGACCACGATGCGGCAGTTCGTGAGCAACAGGGCGTCCCAGGCGGCGGCGCCGTTGGCCGCCTCGATGACCTCGTAGCCGAGCTTGGTGAGCGCGCCCCGGAGCAGGGCGCGGCTGGTGCGGTCGTCTTCGGCGAGCAGAACCTTCACTTTTGAATTTTAGCAAATCGCGCTTCGTCCGGGGGCGGAGCCTTATGGACACAACTTCAGTCGAGCCAGAGGAGAAACTCGACGTTGCCTTTCGGGCCTTTCGCGGGAGACTCGAGGAGCCCGCGCTCGGCCAGGCCGAGCGCCGCGGCCGCGGCGCGGACTTTATCGACGGCCAGGAGCCGGACCGCGGGGTCTCGGACCACGCCTTTCGGGGCGAGCTTTTGGCCGACCTCGAACTGAGGCTTGACGAGGGCGATGACGTCGGACGGCCCGTCCAGGCACGGGAGGATGAACGCAAGGACTTGGGTGAGGGAGATGAATGACACGTCGGCGACGGCCAGCGTCGGGCGCGGGTCGAACCACTCGGGACGCAGGAGCCGGGCATGGGTGTTCTCTCGGACGGACACGCGGGGATCGGCTTTCAGGCGCGAGTCGAACTGGGCCGTGCCCACGTCCACGGCGTAGACCTTGGCGGCGCCCGCCTGGAGGAGACAGTCGGTGAAGCCTCCGGTGGAGGCGCCCACGTCCAGGCAGACGCGGCCCTTCGTCTCGACCGGGAAGACGTTCAGGGCGGCGCGGAGCTTGAGGCCGCCGCGCGAGACGTAAGGGCAGGGGTCGCTCTTGAGGGAAAGCGTCGCGTCCTCGGCCACGGCCTCGCCGGCCTTGACCGCGGGCTTGCCGTCGACGAGGACGAGGCCGGCCATGACGGCGGCCGAGGCCTTCGACCTCGTTTCAAAGAGGCCGCGCTCGACGAGCCTGAGGTCCAACCGCGCGCGTTTGGCCATGAACGCCGGGTATGATAGTATAACGCCGCTCTCATGACCCGACTCCTGGATTGCCGCGCGATCGCCGGCCGCTACTTCGACTGGGTCGCGCGCGAGGTCGCCGGCATGCGCCGCAAGCCCCGCCTGGCCGCCATCCTCTTTCGTCCCCAACAGAACCCCGCGTCGCTCCAGTACCGCGACCTCATCGTCAAGGACGCGGCCCGCCTGGGCGTGACGGTGGACTCCCACGAGCCGCAGAGCGAGGAGTCCCTGCTCGCCCTGGTGCGCCGGCTCAACGCGGAGCGCCCCGTGACCGGAGTCATGCTCTTCTATCCCCTTCACGCCGCCGTCCGCGACGAGGACATGATGGACCGCGTCTCGCCCCTGAAGGACGTGGAGGGACTCCACTCCGTCAACCTCGGCTTCCTCGTGAAGTACAAGCGCTTCCTCGATGAGGCTCGCGGCATCAAGTGCGTGGTCCCGGCCACGGCCAAGGCGGTGGTCAAGACCCTCCAGGCCTGCCCCGAGATCCCCATCGAGGGTTCCTTAGCGGTCATCGTCAACAACTCCATGCGCGTGGGCAAGCCGCTGGGCCTGATGCTGGAAAACCTCGGCGCCACGGTCGTGAAGTGCTACGACAAGACGCCCCGGTTCATCATGGAAAACATGGTCCGCCGGGCCGACATCCTGGTCACCGCCGTCCCCGACCCGTCCTTCAAGCTGGATGCGGACTGGGTCAAGCCGGGGGCCGCCGTGGTGGACGTCTCCTACCAGGGCAACGTCGACGCCAAGGCCCTGGAGGGCCGAGCGAGCTTCTCCACCGCCCCCGACAACCGCATCGGCGTCATGACGCGGGCCATGATCTTCGTCAACCTCGTCTACTGCGCTCGGAACATCCCCCTGCGGCGAACCGCGCGCGTCCCCGTTCTGGGCTGACTAGTCGAGGTTGAGCGCGCGCAAGCGCCGGCGCAAATCCGCGGCGCCGCGAAAGCGAATGGCGATCATTCCCAGGGCGCGCGCCGCCTCCACGTTGGGCTTCAAGTCGTCGATGAACACCGTCTCCTCGGGCTTCGTGCCCGACAGCCGGAGCGCCGCGCGGTAGATGGCCGGGTCGGGCTTGCGCAGGCCCAGCTCGTGCGAAAGGATCGAGCCGCGGACCAGGCGCGGGAAGGCGTAGCGCTCGCGGATGAAGTCGATGTGGAGGATGTTCGTGTTCGAGAGCAGGTAGGTCGGCACGCGCGCGGCCGTCCTCTTGAGGATCGCGTTCGAGCCCCGGTCCAGGGTGAAGTGGTCGCACCAGAGGATGCGGAACTGCGCGTAACTGCCTTTGTAGCCGAGCTCCTCCTGGAACATCCCGTAAAGCCGCGGGCCGGGAACCTCGCCGAGCTCGATGCGCTCGCCGATGTCGGAGCGCCGGAGGTAGTCGGCGACCTTGACGGGGCGGCGCCTCACGGCCCGGGCGAAGCGGCGCAGGATCATCCGCGCGTCGAAGCGCAGGAGGACGTTGCCGATGTCGAAGAAGACGGCGCGCACGGGCGGCATGTCAGCGCGCTCGTCCCGGCAGGAAGCGGATCGCGAACTCGAGGGCGATGAGGATGATGATGATCCACTCGAGGAACTCCAGGCGCGCCGTGGACTGGGAGTCCTCGATCTTGGTGTAGATGCTCTCGAGGGTTCGCAGTTTGCGCCGGATGCTTTCGTCCCAAGAATGGAGATGGTAGCGCTTGCCGATCTGCTCGTAGACGCGGGCCAGGTACTGGTCGCCCAGGAGCTTGATGGCGTTGTTGATTCCCTCGAAGAGGAGGGCGCTCTCGACTTGGAGCTGGCCGATCTCGCGCAGCTCCTTGCCGGAGGAGAGAGGAAACCACCGGCGCCGGGCCTGCCGGGAGAGGGATTCGTAGCATCCGTCGAGCGCGGAGTCGAGCTCGTTATCGAGGTGCCTCAACTCGAGGAGTTGGACCTGGCCGTATTCGATGACCGCCCGAGTGTCGTCGGCGGACTTGTCGAAGACGAGGGAGGAGACCCAGTCCACGAGGCTTAAGTCCTCGGCGCCGTAGGAGATCTGGCAGGCGAGCGCGTCCTGGACTTCCTGCTCGGAGCGCAGGTCGCTGTCGGCGCGCAGGACCTGGGCGACGAGGGGGGAGTTCTCCGCGAGCAGGCGGCGATGAGAGTCGGCCGAGTCGAACTCGCGCACCTGGAAGATGACGTAGTCTTCGTAGAAGCCGGAGATCTGAGGGCGGGAGACGGCGGGCTTGATGCCGGCCAGGAGTTCCTCGACGAGGCGGCGGCTGTCGGCAAGCAGACTCTCATTATCGTAGAGGGCCTCGGAGAGCGCGAGCAGGCCGGAAAAGGGGCCCGAGAGGGGGATCTGGTAGGTCACGCATACCGCGCCGAAGTCGTAGAGCACGGTCTCAACCGCCGGAGAGGTGCGCAGGGCGCCGATGCGGTGGGGTTCTGAAACCTGGGTCACGCGCAGGGGGATGGGCTGGAAGTCGAAGTACTTCGGCGCGCGCCGCTGGTGCTTGATCGGCGCGCGCTCGGTCATGGATTTGACGCTTTTTTCCGCCGCGTCCAGGCCGATGGCCAGGCCTACGTCGTAGGCGAAGAGAACGTAGGCGACGCCGTCCTTGATGACCGGGTCGAAGGCGCTCATGAAGATCTCGGACGCAGCGGGAAATCGGCGGGCGCCGGC
>Ga0209211_10012197_pt1 | contig 10849 bp, 10 predicted proteins | sample RifGroA2_FD_183992 | JGI IMG/M metagenome (GOLD analysis project Ga0209211, IMG submission 183992) | Groundwater microbial communities from Rifle, Colorado, USA - Groundwater A2 (SPAdes) (version 2) | ecosystem: Environmental > Aquatic > Deep subsurface > Groundwater | place: Rifle, Colorado...
TGGCGCACGTAACCAGGCGCTGGAACAGCTCAAGCAAAGCACCGGCATGACCGATGTGATTGGCGGGCTGGAAAAGAACCCGCTGCCGGATGCTTTCATCGTCTCGCCGAGGCCGAGCAACGCGCAATCGCTGGACATCTTGCGCGGCGAACTGGCGCAACTGCCCAAGGTCGAACTGGCGCAACTTGATTCGGCGTGGGCCTACAAGCTTGAAGCGCTGCTTAAATTCGGCCGCCTTGCCGTGCTGATTCTCGCCAGCCTGCTCAGCCTCGCGCTGATCGCCGTCACCTTCAATACTATCCGTCTGCAAATCCTCACCCAGCGCGACGAGATCGAGGTATCCAGACTGATCGGCGCGACCGACGGCTTTATCCGCCGCCCGTTCCTGTATTTCGGCGCGATGCAGGGCTTGCTTGGTGGCATCATGGCCTGGCTGATCGTCACCGCCAGCCTGCTGCTGCTCAACCATCCACTGGGTGAGCTGTCGCAACTCTATGCCAGCCAGTTTGTGCTGCTCCCGCTTTCCTTGGGCGACAGTCTGTCGCTGCTGCTGTTCTCGTTCTATCTGGGCTGGCTGGGAGCGTGGCTGTCAGTGGCGCGCCATCTGTCCCAGGTCGAGCCACACTAATACCGGGTGACCTCAATCGTATTGCCACCAAGCCGACATTCACTCAATTGAATGGCTTCTTGGCTTTTGTTTTATCCCAAATAATCATTAGAACCAAGCCCTCTTGTGGGAGCACAATTTATTGCGCGATTCTTGTCAACAATCGCTCGATAAATCGAGCTCCTACAGCCTAATGGATTATTTGGGTTGAACCCAGATAGTTCATTAGCTATTGGGGCATTGCAAAATCAATGGGTTGTAGGTCGGGTTTCAACCCGACATGTCGGGCTAGCTTTGCATAGCCATTCGACTAGGCCGCCAAAAAACGGTGGCCAAGTCGCTGGTTAAAGCCCGACCTACGTTCTAATGAATTATCTGGGTTGAATGCAACTCACATACTGATGGGTCGTTAGCGGGCATGGTCTTTAAATGTGGAATGCACACGATCATATCCTGCCATCCGTTTCCCCTAATCGAGTGAGCGCAATCCTCTCAGGTTGGAAGCGGTAACAACCCACCATTAGGTTGCAGTTCTTTGTTCATTTCTACACACACTTATGGTTTCCGTGGCAGCGTCAAGATCGCCTCGAGCCCACCGCACGGATGGTTTCGCAGCAAGATGTCGCCAGCGTGCATTTGTGCAATGTTGCGTGCAATACCCAAGCCCAGCCCGGTGCCGCCAGTATCACGGCTGCGTGAACTTTCCAAGCGGTAAAAGGGTTCGAATACTCGTTCAAGTTCGGTTTCCGGAATGCCCTGGCCTTGATCCAGAATGTGGATTTGCAGTTGTTTGTCATGATCGTTCACGAGGATGGTGGCGCTATTTCCGTATTTGATGGCGTTGTCGATCAAATTGCCCAGGCATCGCTTCATGGCCGCAGGCTTGCATGGATAGGGCCGGGTAGCGGTGCCCTCCAGCCTGACTTCCTGGCCCATTTCCGCCGCATCAGCCTGGAGACTTTCCAGCAAGGCCATGATGTCCACGGGTTGCACCTGCTCCGGATTGTCCACGCCGCGCATGAAATCCAGGGTGGCGGCAACCATGGACTCCATTTCTTCCAAGTCTTTTGCGAACTTTGTTCTGAGTTCGTCATCCTCCAGTAGTTCGGCCCGGAGACGCAACCGGGTGATGGGGGTTTTCAGGTCATGTGACATGGCGGCGAGAATCCGCGTGCGTTCTTGTATGTAGCTGGCCAGGCGTGATTGCATAGTGTTGAAGGCATGAGCCGCACGGCGCACTTCGGTCGGGCCCGTTTCAATCAGGGGCGGACTGTTGATATTGTTGCCCAGTTTTTCTGCGGCGCTGGCGAGTGTGTTAAGGGGGCGCGTGGCAAGACGCACGGCGAGAAGTGAAAGAAAGATCACTGCGGCGAACAAAATCAGCAGATTGAACAACAGGCGTGGAGGTGTAGGGAAAGCCCCGCCGGATGGGAACGCATCGACTGATACTATTGTGCCGTCCTGCAAGCGTGTCCACACGGTGAAAACGGTTCTTTGCTGCGGGTAGATATTCATGGCGAGACTAGGTGCATTACCCTCGATTTGCCGCGCGGGCCATTCCATTTCGGAAACGGTGGCCTCGATAGTCGTGGCTCCCCCAAGCAGGTCGTGCAGCAACATAGTGAAACTGGCCGCCTGGTTTGCGCTGTCCGAGTTCTGATGGGGTGTGCCTGATGGGGATGCGCCAAGGGAAATTCGCAGGGTTGGTGAATTGAGGGCTGTCACGAGATTATGCCGATCGGCTGGGGCAAGCGAATTCAGCAGGCGGATGGTATCGGCGATACGTTGCGCCGATTCCATGCTATTTGAGCGAAACAGTAAACGGCCGCGTTCGCGCAAATGGAAGGTGACGCTGATGGATTGCACCAGAATCAGGCCGCCGAGCAGGATCAGAACCATGCGGCTGAACAGGGATTGTGGCAGGAGCCGCATCATTTTCCCGCTTCCACCTGCGCTGCCAGGATATAGCCTTCGCCCCGCACCGTCTTGATGATGGCGGGTTCCTTGGCGTCGTCCGCCAGGCGATGACGGAGCCGGCTCACCTGAACATCAATGCTTCTATCAAAAGGATCCGTTTCCCGTCCGCGCATCATATCCATGAGTTGATCCCGACTGAGAATCCGATTGGGGTGATTGAGAAATATCCGCAGCAGACGGTATTCTGAACCGCTCAGCGGAACTACCACCCCTTCCGGCGAGACCAGCTGGCGAGAGATCGTGTCCAACTCCCATCCGGCAAAGCGAACTCGGGCGGCCTCGCTTGTTTCCCTGTTTCCTGGCAAAGCCTTTGCCCGGCGCAAAATGCTCTTGATGCGCGCCAGCAGTTCACGCGGATTGAATGGCTTGGGCAGGTAATCATCAGCACCCATTTCCAGGCCGAGAATGCGATCCATATCCTCGCCACGGGCGGTGAGCATGATCACCGGGATGTCGGAGCGCGCCCGCAGATTGCGGCACAATACCAGGCCATCGTCTCCCGGCAGCATCAGGTCGAGCACGATCAAATCTGCATGTCCCTTATCCAGCGCCGCCAACATGCCCTTGCCTTCTGCCACGGCGGTGATCCGATAGCCGTTTTTTTGCAGGTAATTGCCCAGCAAACTGCGTATCTCGGCATCGTCGTCCACGATAAGAATGTGTTCTGGTGTTGTCATGACGCTTTTATACCCTGATGCCCCAATTTTCATGCAAGAAAATTGTAAAGCAGTGTAACGGCACGGCACCTTGTCACAGTACGTTACAAAAAAGAACAATTTTGATATATGCCGGTTACACCTTGGCGGTTAAATACGCTTCGCTGCAAAGCAACTTTTTTGTTTTTACGTGGAGCCACAATCATGACACTTACCCGGCAAATCGCCTTGACCATTATCACCGCAAAACCCTGTTGTCGAGGGTGCGCCAAATGACTCTCACCGGGATAACGAGTGCGGTGGTGGCGGGAATAGCCTTGCTGGGTTTTGCCATAGACCAGGCCACAGCAGGCGAGGATATGCCGGCCCCGCCCGCAGGCCTGCATGGCAGCATCGGCATGGGGGTAGCCGTGATGCCCGAGTATGAAGGCTCGAAGGATCATAAGACGAGGGCCATGCCGAATATCAATCTGTTCTACGGTGACAGCCTGTTCTTCACCCGCATGACGGCTGGCGCCAATCTCCTGCGTTTCGAAACGGAACAGGGCGTTGCCATCACTGCCGGGCCGCTTCTTGCGCTGCGCCGGGGCCGCGACCAGGATGACAATGCCGCGCTGAATGGGTTGGGAGATATTGATCGTGCTCTTGATGCGGGCGGTTTTGTCCGCTTCCGCAAGCAAGGTTGGCATGCTTCCGTCGATGTCAGGCAGAACGTCACAAATAGCGGCCAAGGCGCGACGATAAAATTCTCCGCAGGTCATGGCATACCTCTTGGCCAAAAGTTAAAGCTTCGTGCCAATCTTGAAACTACCTGGGCATCGGCTGATTACATGAAAACTTTCTTCGGTATTGACGCATTGCAATCGGCACAATCGGGCATCGCCCAATATGAAGCCGACTCGGGCTTCAAGGATGCAGGCGTAAGCGTCATGGCCGATTATGCGATAACCCACGAATGGTCAGGCTTTGCGACCATCCGTTACAAGCAGCTTCTGGGTGGCGCGGCCGACAGCCCCATTGTTGCAAATCTCGGCAGCAGGGATCAGGCGTCGGCAGGCATCGGCATCAAATATCGCTTCTGATAGAGCAGCATTGATACGCATATAAATAAAGGGCATGCCGCCGTGCCTGGCTTGGCTAAATCGTATTCCGGCGGCGGGATACGCCAACTTTACAGGGAGTATTGATATGAGTGGTGCAATCGGTGGCGCAGGATGTCCCGACATGAAAAGAAACCGCAATTTCATCTTCAATATTTTTATCTCTTCCTGCCTGCTATTTTCCGTAACCGGCGCGCAAGCGGTCGAACCGCTCGCCTTGCAACAAATCATGAAAGACCTGGGCAAAAACATGCAGGTCATCACCGACGGGATTTCCCGCGAAGACTGGGATCTGGTGGAAAAAACCGCGCCCCTGATTGCCGATCATCCCCAGCCACCCTTCTCCGAGAAAATGCGCATCATGGGCTTCATGGGCACCAGCATGGGCAAGTTCAAGGCCTATGACGGCGAAACCCACGAACATGCGCAGGCAGCCGGCAATGCCGCCAAGGCCAAGGATGGTCAGGGCGTCATTCTTGCCTTCCAGAAACTCCAGACCAGTTGCTACAACTGCCACAGCGAATTCCGCAAACCGTTTGTGGAATATTTCTATGGCAAAAAAGACGCAGCCCGGTGAGCCAGTTTGGTTCCGTTTCCACATTACAGGAGTAATTTCATGAAGAACCAACAACAGCGCGGCCCCCTTATCCGGGCGATTTCCCTGGTTGCGGTCGGATTCGGACTGCTGACCATCAAGGAGGGCGGCATGACTCTGATTGGCAACGAGGCAGCGGTCAGTGCGGCCGGAAACTATGTGCCATTTGTGCTGTGGTTCAACTTTGTGGCGGGTTTCGCCTATGTCGTCGCCGGCATCGGGCTGTGGCTGCAACAGCGCTGGGCGGTGTGGCTGGCCATTGCCATCGCCGCCGCGACCGCGCTCGTGTTCGCCGCATTCGGTGTGCATGTGGCTATTGGTGGGCTTTACGAGAAACGTACGGTGATCGCGATGAGCATGAGAACGCTGGTGTGGGCGACGATCGCGGCCATTGCCTGGCACCGGCTGTTGCGGCGCCAGGCGTGATGCGATGCAAGCCTCCCTTACGATGCATCTGCCGACAAGGCAAGAGAAAGCCGCTCGGGTACTCACGCTGTTATTACTTCTCGTGCCGGCCGGCGTACAAGCCGCCAATGAAGATACCTCCAGCATCAATGATTGCAAGGCAGATGAGATCGTCAGATTTCGCGGAGGCACCGCAAGGCTGGAGAACGATCTTTTTACCGGCACCGACCATAATTACACAAACGGCGTAGCATTCACCGCTGTATCGCACGACATCGCCGGCAGGCTCCGAACCGAGTGCCTGCCCACGCCTGCGCGGCTGCATGCGGAACTCATCAAGTTTCTGAACCCCGTTTTTTGGTCAGATGCGGAAAACCCCGCACACACGCAGAACGTAGTAGTAAAGTTTGGCCAATCCATGTTCACACCGAAAGATTTTTCCAGAACCGATCTGATCGCGGATGATCGGCCTTATGCGGGTCTTCTGTATGTGGGGATGTCGTGGAACCGCCGGAAACATGAGCCACAAAGCAATTCTGAAATGCTCGATACGCGCGAGATTACCCTGGGCGTCATCGGCCCGCTGTCTCTCGCGGAACAGTCACAAAACCTGTTTCACGATGCGATCAGTGCCGATAGATTTCTCGGCTGGCAGCACCAGTTGAAGAATGAGCCTGCGCTGCAATTGGCCATGGATCGCAAATTCAAGGACTATCGCGGAACGGGCGTGATCATGCCCGGTTTCTCTGCCGACTCGATCCGCTCGCTGGGGCTGCGGCTGGGCAATATCGAAACCTCCGCCACCCTGGGCATCGAAGGGCGTGTCGGCTGGAATCTGCCGAACGACTTTGGCACCTACCCGATCAGGCCGGGCGCCGAAAATCGCCCGCCATCGGCAGACCCCGTCCACAGCGGTTCGGGCGATACCTCTTTGGCGGTCGCCAGGCTGCGCCCAGGCGTTCACCTGTTCGGGACGATGGAAACAAAGCTCATCGCACATGATTTTTCGCTCGACGGCAATCTCTTTCGATCAAGCCACAGTGTCACTCGCCGGCCATGGGTTGCCCAGGCTGCTGTCGGGGTCAGCACCCATGGCCTGGTGGCCGGGCACGGCGTCAAGCTGGCCGTGATGCGTGTTTACCGTTCGCGGGAATTCGAGGAGCAGGGATCCAATCAGGCTTACGGTTCTGTCGCGCTGAGCCTTGAGTTCTAAAAACGCATTGCGCACTGATGTGCTCGCTCCCGCTGGCGCTGATGATCTGGCTGGCGATTATCTGGGAATCGGTTATTTCCTGAGTTCTTCCAAGGTCGAAATGGCAGCGTCCGCACCCATAGAAGCAAGCTTTGTGAAATGGCCTGAAGTGGCACCCAATCATGCGCAATCTTCAGCCGCAAGGCACGAACGGCGTGTTTCAAATTGTCGGCGTGGATGCGGGGCATGAAACACCTCGGCATCTTGTCACAATAGGTTACAAAAAGGAGTGGTTTTGACATAAGCCGCTTACATCACTGCGATTAAATACGCTCCGCTGCAAAGCAATTAACCCCTTCTACATGGAGACTCAATGATGAAACGCACCCAAAAAATAGTATTGGCTCTTATTACCTCCATCGGCATTGGCGCGATGGCCGCCTCTTACGCAACCGGCATGGGCATGGGGCCGAAAGATGGATGTGCGATGGGCGGTAAAAAAATGGCCAATCCAGCTCAGATAGACAACCATCTGACACAAATGAAAAAAGATCTGAGCATTGATTCCAAACAGGAAGCAACATGGTCAACATTCGCAAAAACTATCAAGCAGCAAAGAGTGGGAATGATGTCTGCGATGCAGGAACGAATGCAGCAATCAAGCAGCGCGCAATCGACACAACCCGCACCTGACCGGATCGGCGAGCGTATCCAGTTCATGAAGCAACGTGCGGCCAGTATGGAAATCGCGGCGGCGGCCATGCAGCAGTTATATGTTGTTTTGACGCCGCAACAGAAAGAAATATTGGACGCTCGCTTCGGCCAGGATATGCCGATGCAGTTCTGAAGATTGCTTGATGAGCAATTATTAAATACCGGCCAGTAGCACCCCGGCCGATGGTTACTTCAAACTGAAGGGAGTATGAAAATGTATGGTAAAAAATTGATGCAGGCGGCTACAGTGGCGTTGTGCCTCGTTAGTTTGAACGCTCTTGCGGCGCAGGATTTCTCCGCGCTGGACACGGCGGAATTGATGCAACTGAAACCCAATGAGATGGGTGAAGAAGACCGCAACGCTTTTCGGGATGAGATGCGGAAACACACCGCAAACATGAGCTCTACGGAAAAAGAGGAATTTCGCAACCAAATGCGGGAGCAAAAAAAAAGCCAGGGGGGTGGGCAGGGAATGCAGGGAAGAGGTGGCATGGGGCAGGGGCAATGACCTTCAGTCTTACATTGATGCGCACCGGGAATTCTCGGCGCCATCATGACTGGACAAACACTGACTCTGTTTCAACAGAAACCTGATTTGGTTGCCGAGCGAGCAATAGCATTTGAAAAATTGATATTAAAACTGTGTAAAAACCCGATGAAGTCCAAGCCATTATCACTTCTATTAGCAACATTGCTCGGCGCGAGCAGTTGGGCGCAAGCCGACGACCTGCTGGAAACCTTCCGCGCTGCCCAGGCGAACGATCCGGTGTTTGCCGCCGCGCGCGCCACCATGCATGCCGGTCAGGAAAAACTGCCACAAGGCCGCGCGCTGCTGATGCCCAACATTAGCCTCAGCGCGAACAGCACCTTCAACGATCAGACCACACAGTATCAAGGCACTGCCCCATTCCCGGGTGGCAATAATCGCTACAACAGCCACGGCTACGGCGTGAACCTGACGCAACCGCTGTTCCGCCAGCAAAACTGGCTGGCCTATACCGAAGCCGAATTGCAGGTCGCGCAAACTGAGGCGCAATTCAGGATCGCCGAACAGGATTTGATCCTGCGCGTCGCGCAAGCCTACTTCGATGTGCTGATCGCGCAAGACAGTGTGCAGCTCGCCGAGGCGCAGAAGACCGCCATTGCCGAACAACTGGAGCAGGCCAAGCGCAACTTCGAGGTGGGCAGTGCCACCATTACCGATACCCACGAAGCACAGGCACGTTACGACCTGACCAACGCGCAGGAGATCGCCGCGCAGAACAGTCTGGAAATCAAGAAACGCGCGTTGCAGCAACTGATCAACGCGATGCCGCAAGACCTCAGACACCTCGGCAAAGGCTTCAAGCTGGATGCCCCACAACCCGCCGACATGGAAAAGTGGGTGGATGATGCTCAGTCGAACAGCCTGCAGCTCGCCATCGCGCAAGCGGGTGCCGAGATTGCCGAGAAGGAAGTGGCGCGCAACCGGGGCGGACACTATCCAACCGTGGATCTGGTGGCGAACTATTCCAACAGTAATGCCAATGGTGGCAGTTTCGGCGTGGGCAGCGACAACACCAATAAGAGCATTGGCGTGCAACTGAATATGCCTTTGTTCCAAGGTGGGGCGACCCAATCCAAGTGGCGCGAAGCGGAAGCCAATCATGAGCGCGCCAAACAGGAACTGGAAAACACGCGCCGCAGCGTCGCGCTGCAAACCCGTCAGGCCTATCTTGGCGTTGTCAGCGGCATCGCCCAGGTCAGGGCGCTGCAGCAGGCGCTGACTTCCAGTGAGAGCGCCCTGGAAGCCAGCAAACTGGGCCAGGAAGTCGGGGTACGCACCAACCTCGATGTGCTGAACGCGCAGCAACAACTCTACTCGACACGTCGCGATCTGTATCAGGCCGAATACAGTTACTTGTTGAGCCAGTTGCGCCTGAAGGCGGCGGTGGGTTTGCTGGGCGAGGATGGATTGGCTGAAATCAATCAGGCGCTTCACTAAACATATTCCTAGAAACTTTTTATCTAGCTCACATTCAGGAAAAACGATGAAAATTCCCATGATTCTGCCACGACAGATTTGGTTTGCCGCCTTCGGCATTGTGCTGCTGCTTGCCTTGATCTGGGTGGCTTTGAAAAGCGGCCCGCTCGCGCCGATACAGGTGACCGTAACCCAGGTCGCCAAAGGGGAAGTTTCCCCCGCTTTGTTCGGCATCGGCACGGTGGAGGCGCGGCGCGCTTATCTGATCGGGCCAACTATCGCCGGCCGGGTCGGGCGTGTGCTGGTCGATGTGGGCGATACGGTTCAGGCCGGGCAGTTGCTGGCGGAAATGGATCCAGTGGATCTCGATGCGCGGGTGAGCTCTGCGGCTGCGGCTGCGACTCGCGCCAAAAGTGCCGTGGCGACTTCACAAGCCCAGTTGCAGGATGCTCGGAGCCGCCAGGTATTGGCTGCCAGCGAGGCGCGCCGTTATGTTGAGCTGGGGCACAAGGGGTTCGTCAGCCAGAGTGTGGTGGATGGCAGATTGCAGCAGCAACAGTCGGCGGATGCCCAGCTTGCCGCCGCCGAATCCGCTCTGGCGAGCACCCGGCAGGACCTCGCGCGCGTGGATGCCGACCGCGAGGGGATGAAACAGCAACGGGCGAATATCCGCCTTGTTGCGCCTACCGACGGCGTGGTGACCTCGCGCGATGCCGAACCCGGCACCACCGTCGTGGCCGGGCAGGCGGTGCTCAAACTGGTGCAGCCAGACAGCCTGTGGGTGACGGTGCGGCTGGATCAGGGGCGCTCCGCCGGTCTCCAGGCTGGACTGCCGGCCGAAATCACGCTCCGCTCCAACCCCCGCAAACCCCTTGCGGGCAAGGTCGTCCGCGTCGAGCCGAACAGCGACAGCGTGACCGAGGAGCGCATCGCCCAGGTGACCTTCGATCTCATGCCGCAAGGTGTATCCATCGGCGAGATGGCCGAGGTGACGCTGCGCCTGACGGCGATCGGCGACACGCTGCTCATTCCCAATGCCAGCCTGCGCTATCGCGGCGCCCAAGCCGGTGTCTGGCTGCGCGAAAACGGGCAGCTGCGCTTTGCGCCGGTGAAAACAGGAGCGGAGGATCCAGACGGCAAGGTGCAAATTATTGAAGGTCTGAAAGCCGGCGACGAAATAGTGGTCTACAGCGAACGCGACCTCAATGATGACAGCCGCATCAAGGTGGTTGCTTCATTGATTGGAAAAGCAAAATGATCAGTCTGGCAGGCCGCGACATCCTGCATTCCTGGAGCAAATTTGTCCTGACCGGACTGGGGCTCGGGCTGCTGATCGGCGTCACGTTCACGATGGCGGGGGTTTATCGCGGCATGGTGGATGATGCCAAAGTGCTGCTCAGTAATAGCGGCGCCGATATGTGGGTGGTGCAGAAGGATACCCAGGGCCCCTATGCAGAGTCGTCCAGCATTCACGACGATGTCTATCGCGGCATCCTCGGCATGCCCGGCGTGGCGCAGGCCGCCAATGTCACTTATCTCACCATGCAGGTGCGCAAAGGCAATACCGACGTGCGCGCCATGGTGGTGGGTTTCGAGCCCGGACAGCCGGGCGAGCCGGGCTATCTGGTGGCAGGCCGGCG
>Ga0209211_10012198_pt1 | contig 10849 bp, 9 predicted proteins | sample RifGroA2_FD_183992 | JGI IMG/M metagenome (GOLD analysis project Ga0209211, IMG submission 183992) | Groundwater microbial communities from Rifle, Colorado, USA - Groundwater A2 (SPAdes) (version 2) | ecosystem: Environmental > Aquatic > Deep subsurface > Groundwater | place: Rifle, Colorado...
ATGGAAGCGGCATTGCAAAAATAACCGCAATGATTGACGGCAACAAGGTCAGCGAATCGGATAATTTTTCCGGCGGGAATTATGAATTTGAATTCAATTCGGCAGGGTACACAAACTCCGGCCACACCATCGACATTGAAGCCACTGACAGGGCAGGAAACCAACAGGCGGCAAGTAGGCGCATTGTAATCGGCAATGGGGGCGCAACAAGGGAAAAAGAATATAGCTACAATGAATCAGAGCTCATAGCGCTGATTGACCGCGCGGGCATTGCGCAGGACATGCTCGAGCAGGCCGAGCAGCTGACTTTGTCTGCAAAGCCGCAAAGAAAGCTCCTCATAACAGGATCTGAAGCGGGATTTGGGGCACGAATAGAGATAATACTACAAAACATTCCCGAAGGGGACTTTGAGATAATTGAAGTGATCCCGAAAGCCATTGCATCCAAGGCCAGTGCAATCACGAGTGAAACGCCCTTCACGGTGCTGCAGGATGACCCCGTGATCAAGTTCTCCCCTGCAAGGCCTGCTGAAGGGTCGGCGCTCACTATAACCTACGCCGTGGGAAGCGCGCTCACGCAAGAGCAGGCGGAATCATTGGAGGAATCACTGGGTACTTTTATTGCCCCGCCAATTCTGGTAAATGCGGGGGCCAACCCGATGCGCGAAGCTGCAAATGATGGCACAGACCTGCTGCTTGCAATTGCAGGGGCAGTTGTTGTGCTGCTTATTGCAGGAGCTGCAGCCGGCGGCGCAGCACTGTTTGTGCTTTCCAAAAAGCCGCACACAAAGCACCATGGCTTTTCAGGGCCGGCGCAGCCCACAAGGACCGAGGAGAAAAAAATGCGCCCTGAAAACAGGGGCAGATTCAAGTTCTCGGGCAAGTGAAGAACACAGTTACTTGTGCTTCCTGCGGCAATAAAATGGAATAAATGCATATTTGACGGGAATGCCCGGAATAAGGGCACATGCCCGTGAAAGCCAAGCACTGGCTGGAGTTATTGCCAGTTGAGTAAGGGAATTGAATATTCTTTTAACCTTTCCCCAGCTTCCTTTTCATTACTATGTACATGGCGGCAATCGTGGGGGCAGGGCCTGCAGGGCTTGCGGCGGCAAAAAGGCTGCAGGAGAGGGGATGGAAGAGCGTTATCCTTGAAGAGCATGCCGTTGTGGGCGATCCTGTTGCGTGCACAGGGCTAATCAGCTCAAGCGGGGTCAACGAGCTTGGGATCCGCAAGGAAGTTGAGGAGACTCTGCTAAACAAGCTGCGGGGGGCGCAGATTTTCTCGCATAACCATGAGATGATAGAGGTGAAGCGCACAGAGACTGTTGCTTATGTGATTGACCGCGGGGCATTTGACAGGGCGCTTGCAAGGGAGGCTATTGCAGCAGGGGCAGAGCTCAGGCTTGAGACAGGCATGATAGATGTGAGGAAGGAAACCGTTTTCGTCGAGCATAAAGGCAGGGGGGAGATCATAAAGGCCAAAGTCATTGTGGGCGCTGATGGCGCCAACTCAAAGACACGCAGGATCATGGGGATCAATACGGGAATTGAAAATTTCGTGCACGCATACCAGGTGGATGTGAAGGGGCATTTTGACCCGCATTTCGCGCAGGTATTTTTGGGAAATTATGCAAAAGGGTTCTTTGCCTGGATCGTTCCCGAAAACGAGGAGCGGGCCCGCGTAGGGCTTGCGAGCACATCGGGAAATGTGAGGAAGGATTTCAACGTGTTCATAAACGAGAAGAACATCACTGGCGAAGCGTGCGACATGTGCAGCAAGCTCATACCAGTCGGGGAGCCGCTTAAGGCAACCGTAAAGGACAACATGCTCCTTGCGGGGGATGCTGCATTCCAGACCAAGGCAAGCACGGGCGGGGGAATAATCCTTGGGATGCATGCGGGAAGGATCTGCGCAGATGCAATACACGACCATTTTGCAAGCGATGCGCCCCTCAAGAACTACGAGAAGGGCTGCAATGCCCTCAACAATGATTTAAGGCTGCACTGGAAGATAAGGCAGTTCATCAACAGCAAGAGCGAGGAGCAGATCGATAAGCTGTTTAGGGAAATGGGGAAGGCAAAAGTTGGCGAGTTCCTCAGCGAGCACGGGGATATGGACCGGCCATCGCGCTTTATCGGCAAGGCGCTCACAAAGCCCTCAATGTGGAGGCTTCTCCCGCAAGGCCTCAAGTTCCTGAGCACCTGATTTCAGATATGCGGTTTCTTGAATTGTTTTTACCTGCCGCCAGCCATGCAATGGGGCTTTGCGGATTAGTTGGAGGAACTATATACATAAAAATAATTATTAGTTCAAATCTTGAGATGAACCGCATAATCATGCACATTGACCTTGACTATTTCTACGCGCAGCTTGAGGAACTGCGCAATCCGCAGCTTGCTCAAAAACCCCTTGTAGTGTGCATGTATTCTGGAAGGACTCTGGATTCGGGGGCTGTTGCAAGCGCAAACTATGCCGCGCGCCAGCTCGGGGTGCATGCAGGGATGCCTATAATTTATGCAAAGAAAAAAGCCCCAGCAGCAGCGTTCCTTCCTGCTGACAGGCCGCACTATGAGGATGTGTCAGGGCGCATCATGGCCCTTTTTGCAGGGTTTGCAGACAGGTTTGAGCAGGAGAGCATAGATGAGGCAAGCCTTGATGTGAGCGCAAAATGCGCCGGAAGCTATGTCGAGGCAAAAAAGCTTGCCGAAAAGATCAAGTGGAAGCTGCATGAAGACGAGCGCCTCTCATGCTCTGTTGGGGTGGGGCCAAACAAGCTCATCGCGAAAATGGCTGCAGGCCACCGCAAACCGGACGGGCTTGTGGTCGTGAGCTCAATTGAAGTAAAGGATTTTTTGCGCTCAAAGGCAATTGCTGACCTGCACGGCGTGGGGGAAAAAACTGCCGGGGCACTTGCCCAAAAAGGGATAAAAACAATCGTGCAGCTTGCAGCAGCGCCTGTAAGTGAGCTGCAGGAAAGCTTTGGGGAAAAGCGCGGGCTTTTGCTGCACGAGCATGCGCTCGGCATAGATAACGATCCTGTCGAGGAGAAGGCCGCAAGGCAGATATCGCGCATAGTTACGCTCAGGGAAAATTCCTCTGATCCGAATGCCATTGCAGTGCACTGCAGCCCCCTTGCAGCAGATATTGCAAGGAAGGCAAAGGATGCAAATGTGTTGTTTCGCACAATTACTATATTGCTTGTTTCTGACCGAATTGAAAATATCACGCGCAGCACGACGCTTCCGGGGCCATCGCAAAGCGAAGTGGACATTTCGGATTCGTGCAGGGGGCTTTTGGGAGAATTCTTTGAAAAGAATTCACAGTTTGTGTGCCGCAGGTTCGGGATTCGGGTGAGCAACTTTGAAGAGCCAAAGGCGCAAAAGAGGATTTTTGAGTATTGAAAAAATCTAAAATCCGCCGTATTTACCCTTACTTTCCGAAAAATCAGGGGAACCGCCAGCCAGAGCTAATAGTTATAAGGGTTAGTAATTATTATCTATCTGATTTTAAGCTGTTTTTTTGGGGTTTGCATGGGGAATGGGGTAACGGGGGAAATTGCCCGTTTTGCATTAGTCGGGGCGCTTTCCTCAATACTCAACTACGCTGTTTTCTTTTCCTTTTTAAGCTTCGTGAAGCTTGATTATATCGCCTCTTCGGCAATTGGTTATGTTGCGGGGGTAATGCTAGGCTTCAGCCTCAACCGCGGCTTCACTTTCAGGGCACAGGGTGATAAATATGGGCAGCTTTTAAAATATGCGGCAGTTTACATTTTTTCCCTTTTACTTGGCCTGAGCACTTTAAAGTGGCTTGTTACATTTGCCGGCCTTAGCCCCATGGCTGCAAATATCCTGACAATAGGGATAACGGCTGCAGTGAATTTTTGGGGGTCGAAGTTCATAGCATTTCAGCGCATCAGGATTCCTGCAGTATTTTACAGCAGGGCATTTATCGCAGTCCTCGCGCTCAAGATAATTTTTTCCCTCTTTTTCGGATCTGACTTCATTGTAAGGGGAACAATCCCGTTTATAGATTATTTTGTAACAGCGGGATTTGCAAATCCATATGACCACTTCCTTGCAATAGGCCAGCTCAAGGCGTTCCCGTACTCAACTACGATGCTGCTCGCACTTTCCATACCCGCAGCCATCCTCTCATTCCTTCCGCAAGGCCTCTTTTCCGATATTCACTTGCAGCTTTTGCTTGCGCGCCTTCCCCTGATCGCAGCAGACATCGGCATATTCCTCATTCTACTCAGGCTTCTGAAGACTAAAGAGCATGAGGTCCTGCTTTATTACTGGTGCTCGCCCATAGTGTTTTATATCACTTATTTCCACGGCCAGCTTGACGGGCTGCCCACTTTCCTGCTGCTGCTCTCAGTATATTTCCTGCTCACAAAAAAGCACATCCGCTCCGCGCTTGCACTCGGGGTTGCACTGAGCGCAAAGGCAAACATCATTGTAGCCCTGCCCTTTATTTTCCTCTACCTCTGGCGCAACCGCGAGCTTTTTTCGAAAATCGCGGTTTATTTTGCCCTTGCCCTCGGCACGTATGCAGCACTGGTGCTGCCATTCATTTTTTCCCAAGGTTACCAGAAAATGGTTATCGGGGCTGAGGAACAGTGGCTTGCACTTGCACTGCAGGCCCCCTTTGGGGCAGGTGGCATGGTCATATATATTGTGCCGCTTGTGCTTTTCGTGTTCTTCCTGCGGCTGACTTATTTCCGCGGCATAAGCCAGGATGCACTGATGATGTCCATTGCGGTCGCATTCACCATCCTTGTTTCGCTCGTGCCCTCACGCCCCGGTTGGTTTTTCTGGGCAATGCCGTTCCTTGCATATTTTTTTGTCAAGGACGACAATATTTCCAAAAAAAATTACTGGGCAATCAATGGTTTTTTCCTTGCCTATTTCCTGCTGATGAGCAGGGACTCTGACCTGTTTGCCTCGCTCCAGCCGCTTTCCGTGCCAATCGCAAACCTGCAAAATCCATATCATTATTTAGCTTCAGCAGGATTGGACGCATCATTGGCGTCGGATTTTGCATGGACCCTGCTTGTCGGAGTGATGCTTGTCAATATTTATTTTGTCTATAAGTTCGGGGTCCTTGCGAACCTGCGCTACTCAAAAAGCGGCGTGCGGATCGGGATTTCTGGTGATTCGGGCAGCGGCAAGAGCTATGCCGCGCGTCTTATCGGAAAGCTTGCCGGGAAAGAGAGTATGACTTTGCTTGAAGGTGACGATCTGCACAAATGGGAGAGGGGCAGCACCAACTGGGAAAAGCTCACCCACCTCAACCCGCAAGGGAACTTCCTGCACAGGGAAGTGGAATCACTTCAGGCTCTTGGGATGGCAAAGAAGGTGATGAGGGCCCAATATGACCATTCAAGCGGCAAATTCGCAGAAAAGAAGGAGCTTTGGCCAAAAAAATTCATTCTGGTATCGGGGCTGCACTCATTTTACCTCACCGCAATGAGGCAGCTGCTTGACATCAAGGTATTCATGGATACAGAAAAAGGCCTTATGAAAAAATGGAAAATCAGGAGGGATACAATGGCGAGGGGGTATAGTTCCCAAAAAGTTGTAGCCCTGATGAAATCCCGCGAGGGGGACGCTAGGCGATTCCTAGAGCCGCAAAAAAAATTTGCCGACCTGATAGTGCGCTATTCAGCCTCTCCCGGCAGCGGCATCGTGCCGACAAAACTGTCGGTTTCCATTGACAACCGGTTCGATGCATCAGAGATTGTGGAAAAGGTGCAGGAGCATAGCGGCATGCATTTATACATTGACTATAATGATGACCTCTGCACCCAGACAGTGAGCTTTGCAGGAAAAATGGATGCAGGGCAGACAGCTGCCTGTGCATACGGGCTTGTGCCTGAGCTTGAGGAACTGCTTGAGAACCGCTCGCCTGAATGGGAAGGGGGGCTAGACGGCGCATTGCAGCTCGTGGTGCTATGGCTGATTTCACAGAATTTGAAGGCAAGGAAGGCTGACTATGAACTGCGTTGATGAGCTGATTGCAGCATGCAGGATGGCAGGATCCGATATTGATCTTGTTCAAGGGCCCGGGGGGAACATATCGATCAAGGATGGAAAGCGCATGTTTGTGAAAGCATCAGGTTTTTGCCTCAGCGAGGTCTCATCTCAAAGCGGCATCGCAAGTTTCAGGAGTTCTTCCATGGCCGGATTCTTTTCAAAAATCCCGTCAGCACGCAAAATGCATGAGGGCAAATACATGGAAGCGTTGTCTAGAGGCGCCATCAGCGGCAAACCGTCCATGGAAACCGGATTCCACTCTGTGCTGGGCAGGGCGGTTGTGCACACGCACCCTGTTGCCATAAATTCCATATCATGCGCAAAGAACGGGAAGGAAATCGCGCTTAAGGCATTCGGGCCAGGATCGTTCACATGGATACCCTATTTCTCTCCGGGGGCAGAACTTGCCCGCGCAATAGCCATGCACGCAAAAGGCGGCAACCATTGTTTTATCCTGCAAAACCACGGGCTGATTGTTGCTTCAAATTCAATGCAGGAAGCTCTTGCAGCCACGCATGAAAAGTGCAAAACCGCGCTCACATTCCTTGAAAGTGAAGGGGTGGACGTGCAACTGCCATCAAAACTGGAAACGGAAAAGGAGGCACAATATTATGATATGCCTGCACTTTCCCTGCTCAAGGACCGGTCATTGCTAAAAATGCCCCTCTTCCCTGATGCGGCTATATGCTGCCGGTTTGGGCGTGGCGGAAACATCAGGGTGAAAGGAACACGTTTATTCCTTTCAGGGAACGCAAGGGAGAAGGAATATGCAAATGAGGTATTCCTTGCTTCATTTTGTACCCTTCTGAATTCTTCCCAACTTTCACGGCCAAGGTTCCTGAAGGCAGCGCAGGTAAAAAAGCTGCTTTCAATGGCACTTGAGAGGGAACGCATGGAGGCGGCACGATGAAAGTTGTCATCCCGATGTCGGGGGAGGGGAAACGCTTCAAGGATGCGGGCTTTCATGAGATAAAACCCCTTATCAAGGTTGGCGCGAAATGCATGATAGAGCATGTAATTGGGATGTTTGACAGGGAAGATGAATTTCTTTTTGTGGCACGCAAGGACCACCTCGCGCAGACTGCGCTTGAAAAGGTGCTTGCAAAAGCCGCGCCGGATTGCGAAATCATCGGCATAGATCCCCATAAGCTGGGGCCAGTTCACGCCGTCATGAAAGCTGAAGGCAGCATTGATGACAGCGAGCCTGTTATAGTGAATTACTGTGATTTTTTGGCAGTCTGGGATTACCACGGGTTTTCCCTAAAGACACGCAACGGGAACTGGGACGGCGGGATTTTGGGTTATTGCGGACTCCACCCGCACCTGCTCTGGCAGGGGCTTTATGCAGGCATGCGTGTGGGCAGCGGAATGGAGCTGCTTGAGATCCGGGAGAAGCACTCATTCACCAAAGACATGACTGAGTCATACCATTCAGCAGGAACATACTCATTTGCGTCAGGAGCACTCATGAAGCGGCAGTTCAGAAGGGCAATGGATGATGGGCTTGCAGTCAATGGCGAGTATTATGTGAGCTCTGCATATGAACCGATGCTAAAGGATGGCATGAAGGTTTTTGTGCAGGAAGCAAAATATTTCCTGCAGTGGGGCACCCCGCAGGACCTGCGGGAATATATTTACTGGAAAGAATTTTTCAGCCATGTGGAAAAAAAGAGGCCTATGCTGGAAAATACAACAGTCCTCCTGCCCATGGCAGGGGATGGAAAGAGGTTTTGCTCTGCAGGGTACAGCATGCCAAAGCCATCCATTCCGGTCAGCGGCATGCCGATGTTCGTGCATGCAATAAACTCGCTGCCTTTGGCAGCAAATTACGTGCTTGTATGCCAGGAGAGCCATCTTGCAAAAGGCCTTGCAGGCCAGATTGAAAAGTGGCTGCCGGATGCAAAAGTGGTCGTTGCAAAGCATCCGACAGGAGGGCAGGCAGACTCCTGCATGCTCGCAAAAGGGGCAATAGATCCGGATTGCGCATTGCTCGTAGCAGCCTGCGATAATACCGTCCTTTTTGATTTTTCCAAACTCAAATATGAGATTGCAGACCGGGCAACACAGGCGCTTATCTGGACTTTCCGCAACAACCGCGCAGTCGGGCGCAACCCTGCGGCTTATGCGTATGTGGAAACCGGCAGTGGCAATTGCGCAAGGAAGGTCTCGTGTAAAAAGCCTATTTCGCAAAGCCCCATGTCAGACCACGCGCTCACAGGAATATTTTATTTCAGGAAAGCGCGCGACTTTTTCGATGCATGCAAAAGCATGGCTGAAAAAAATATCAGGATAAATGGCGAGCTTTATGCTGACACCGTGCCAAATGAGCTTATAAATGCAGGAAAGCGCGTCCGGGCATTTGAAGTTGACAAGTACATTGTTTTCGGGACCCCGCAGGACCTTTTGGTGTATAATTACTGGAAAGGCTATTTTACGCAAACTTCACGGGAAATACAGGGGCCGGATATCAATAAGGGGGAAAAACTTTTTTATGAAAAAGCCTGAATTGTCAGTTGTTGTGCCCTGCTACAATGAGGAGCCAAGCATCTTGGCATTGGCAGAAAAATTTGCAGTCCATGGCGCCGGCACTCCATTTGAGCTCATACTTGTAGACAACGGATCTGCTGACAATACAGGAAAAGCCATTGAACATGCGGCCGAAAAATACGGGTTTGTGCACAAAGAAGCCCTGCGCATGAATAAGGGTTATGGCAATGGCATCAAGGCAGGACTCGCAAAGGCAGGCGGGGAATTTATCTGCTGGACACATGCGGACCTGCAGGCTGACCCTGCGGACATATTCCGCGCATACCGCATGGCAAAGGACGCGGGGAGTAAATATATTTTTATCAAGGGGAAAAGGACCGGCCGCGGGATGGCTGATGCTCTTTTCACCGGAGGAATGTCGGTTTTTTGCAGCATCGCCCTTGGAAAAATCCTCACTGACATAAATGCCCAGCCCAGCCTCTTTCATTCATGGTTCCTAACTGAGCTAGCTGATGCCCCGGATGACTTCTCTTTCGACCTGTTTGCATTCTATAAGGCAAAAGAGAAAGGGCTTGAGGTGGTACGCTTTCCCGTACTCTTCCTGCCGCGCAGGCACGGGAAGTCAAGCTGGAACATGGGGATCGGGGCACGGATGAAATTCATTAAAAGGGTTATTGATTTCACATTAAGTCTGAGGAAAAAGGTGAATGGCCATGATAAAAGTGATGCACCGCATCAATAGCATACAGGGGCTTTCCTGCGTGCCTGAGGAATTCGGTGTTGAGGTGGATATACGCAATGACGGCAAAAACCTGATATTGAGCCACGAGCCTTCTGGCGGCGGGGAATCGCTCGGGGAATTTTGCAAAAAATTCAGGCACAGGCTGCTTGTACTCAATGTCAAGTCCGAGGGGATCGAGGAGCAGGCTTGCGTAATTGCCGAGGAAAATGGCATAACTGATTATTTCCTGCTTGATCTTTCTATGCCTTCGCTGATAAGGCTTTCGGAAAGAATAGGGAAAGGGCATATTGCAGCAAGGTTTTCAGAGTATGAGCCTATTGAAAGCGTCCTTTGCCTTGCAAAAAAAGCGGGGTGGGTCTGGGTTGACACTTTCACCCGCCTTCCCCTGACGCCTGCTTCCTACAGCATGATACGGGAAGCAGGGCTGAAAATATGTCTTGTGGACCCTGAAAGATGGGGCAGGGCGGGCGAGATAAGAAAATACAGGGGACACCTCAAGAGGAACGCAATGGAAATTGATGCTGTAATGACAACAGCGGCCCATGCAGCGGAGTGGGATTGAATGGGGCTGCGCGGGATCCTCCTCGATTTTGATGATACGCTCTATGATTACAAAGAATGTAACAGCGCTGCAACCATTGCCGCCCTCAAGAGCATATGCCAAAGGCATTCTATTGGCATGAACAGCGCCAAAGCGCTGTTTGAAAAGGCCCGGATGCAGGTCAAAGCCAATACACGCGCTCAAGCAGCATCACACTCAAGGCTGCTCTACTTCAAGGCGATGCTGGAAATGCTCGAAGGCAGGACAAACGCAGGGTATTCGCTGCGGCTTGAAAGGTTATTTTGGGAAAAATACATGCAGAAAATGACGATACCCTCGCAAGCCATTGAATTTCTGAAATGGTGCAGGGGAAAAGGCCTCAGGATTGTTATCCTGACAAACCTCACAGCGCAAATCCAGCTCAGGAAAGCGGTTGCCAGCCACATAGACAGGTTCGTGGATTTCATCATAACATCTGAAGAGGCAGGGGCTGAAAAGCCGGCAGGCTCTATAGTCAGGCTCGCAATGGAGAAGGCAGGGTGCAAAAGGGATGAGTTGGTGCTTGTCGGGGACATTGATGAGAAAGCAACTGCAGTCAAAAACAGGCTGGCCTTTTTCCCCATTAAAGGAAAGGAAAGCTGGAATAATGCCAGAGGGCAGCTGGAAAAGATGCTTACGCCCAAGAACGTATTGGGCAAATCACGGAAAACTGCATCGCCTGTGGGGGGAAGAAATGCTTGATGAGTATAAGCCATCGCATAATGAAAATAGGCTCTCCCATGAGGGGGACATACGGTTTGCACGCAAAGATTATTATTCACGTGGCCCAGGCAACCTAAAATTCCTCCTGAAAAACAGGTATGAATGGATGAACCGGTTTATCAACAAAGGGGATTTTGCCCTCGAGGTGGGATGTGGCACGGGGATTTCAAAAGATTTTATCAGGAAGGACTGCACTGTTATGGAGTGCACCCCTAAAATGGACAGTTAGTTTAAACCAATTTACAACATAACTAACTGGGGAGGGTGCATGGATGACA
>Ga0209211_10012199_pt1 | contig 10848 bp, 15 predicted proteins | sample RifGroA2_FD_183992 | JGI IMG/M metagenome (GOLD analysis project Ga0209211, IMG submission 183992) | Groundwater microbial communities from Rifle, Colorado, USA - Groundwater A2 (SPAdes) (version 2) | ecosystem: Environmental > Aquatic > Deep subsurface > Groundwater | place: Rifle, Colorado...
CTCAATAATCTTTGGATGCTTTGCCTTTCAAAGAGGCAAAAGTGTTTGAATGTGCTCATGAAATTAATTCTACAAGTGTTCGGATTCAAAGGTTAATCTTCCAGTAATTTTAAAGGAGGAATATATGGGGTGTGATCATGGAAGTTTTAACCCAGGGACGTGTCCTGAGGCATTTATGCCTGAAGCGAAGATCGAAAAGTCGCATTCAGTTGCAGATTTTTCGATTGGCGACAAGGTAGTGTGGAATATTGAGTTTGACCCTTCCTTTGTTCGCAATATGATCAATTTTTACGGTAAAGGACCGTTTCCCGTGGTTGGTTTACGCCTCCTAGAGAAATATGGGCATAAGACTCAAGGGCATCCACTAATGGTAACTATTGAAACGCCCGAAGGTCGGCGGTATGATTTTTCAGGACAGTTATTCAGGAAGCGGCCCAAGAGAACAAGTTAATCCCGCCACCGTGTTTGCAGAATTCCTGTCGACAACGGTTGGCGGGTTTTCTGTTTTTCTGATAGCTTCAGTCGGAATATAGTGAGTCGCATGGTATGGCAACCTAAACATTTGCCATCAAGCATGTTCTGATGGCGTTTAACTGTCCGCCCAAGATTTGAACAAAATTCGGTTCGCGCGAAACTTTTTCTAAAATAGAATCAATTTTAATGGCATAATTGTATTGGTCTTTTAAAGAAGAGGCCCGCGTTTACATTCTGAAAAATCTTTTTTCAATGCGCGATCTGTTCATTTTAATATTTCCAGTAAGATTTTCCTTTTCACACTGTCTCTATTTATAGATGCAGAGGTTCTTTGAGTTTAGAAATTAACAGTTTATAAATAGCATATATGCAGAAAAAAGCAGTAGTTTTAGTTTTGGCGGTTTTATTATTGGTTCCGTCGTCAGGCGTCTTTGCCCAGGGCGCAACCGCCTCTTCGACTATTTTTGACATGATTAAACAACTTGAAGCGCAGATCGCGACGCTTCAAGTTCGAATTGAATCATTAAGAAAGGCGGAAGCTGACGTTCGCTTATCTCAGCAGAGTGTTAATGACACTGCAGTTTCTCTTATTAGAGAAATGCGTGAAGGCATGAGTGGGGATGACGTTAAAGCTCTTCAGGCTCTTTTAGCCGCGGACGCGGAGATTTATCCGGAAGGCCTTATTAGCGGTTTTTATGGAAGACTTACGGCAATGGCTGTGATGCGATTCCAGAAAAAACATGGGCTAGACCAAGTTGGGCGTGTTGGGCCGAAAACCCTTGAAAAATTGAGAAAAGAGCTTAATAAGATTTCTCTAAAATTGGAAAAAGATGATGACGACGACGATGACGATAATGATCGCAACGAAAGGGTCGTTTGTCTGTTTAATCCTCCGGGGCACATGATTGCGCCAGGATGGTTGAGAAAAAACCCCAAACCCGGAAAAAGCGACAGGGAGCGATTAATACCTAATTGCAGGCGCGGCGGAACCGGAACAACTACCCCTCCGTCAACCGACACCACCGCTCCGATTATTTCAGGTCTGATGGCTACGAGCACTACAGCTTCGTCAACGCTCATTAAATGGACAACAAATGAGAGCGCAACAAGCAGGGTTTGGTTTGGCACTTCAACTCCAATTGTAATAGCCACCTCTACGTTTAAAGCCGGATCGAATACTTTGGTTCAAAGTCATAAAATCGGACTCTCTGGACTTACAGCCTCAACAACTTATCGCTACATTGCGGTTTCAAAAGACGCGTTTGGGAATACGGCGACATCTTCGGAGGCATCTTTCTTAACGCAGTAACGGCCTTGATGAAATTCGAGAGAAAAACGCATGAAATATCTCATGCGTTTTTCTGATTATGGGCCGGTTTTGGAGATTACGGTGGGTTTGACTTTTATATATAAAATTGTTTAATTACATATGATGAATCAAAAGATAAAGGATTTTTTATGTCCATTATGCGAAATGAGTCTTGAGGCACGTGGAATGGTCTTATTTTGCAATGCGTGCAGGCTTTTTGTCGGTCATGTTGATAAATTTGAGGACTCTTTCTCTCATTTGCTTCATAGAAAAAACATTGAGCGGAGGCGCGATGTTAAAAGAATTTATCAGGACGCTGAAAAAGAGCACGCTGATAAAGTATTTGCCCTGGCCCTCGCGATTTTAACGCCGATCGTCTTTGTGAGTATTTTTTTGCTCTAAAAGTGGATAATTATTGAAAACACGCCAAATACGGAGGGTTTTTGATATTTTTTGAAAATTTTTTATGCTCTATAATATAATGGTCTTCTAATTTAAATTATTAAAGTTTATATTTATTATATATATGAAAGAAGTAAAAATTTATACGACGCCGGTATGCTCTTATTGTAAAATGGCAAAGGACCTTTTTCAGAAGAACAATATCCAGTTTACGGAATATAACGTCGCGACTGACGTAAAAGCAAGGGAGGAGATGGTGCAAAGATCGGGCCAGCTCGGCGTGCCTGTGATTTTTGTTAATAACGATATCGTGGTTGGATTTGACCGCGAAAAGCTGTCGAGACTTTTGGAAATAAAATAAATGACTCAAAATCCCGCCGCAAATTCACATGCTCAAGCAGAACTTCTAAAAGATGTAATTTACGCGGCAAATGACGGCATAATCACAACTTTTGCCGTTGCGGCGGGCGTGGCCGGAGGAGGACTTCCCTCACTCACGGTGCTTATTTTGGGGTTTGCGAATTTGTTTTCAGACGGCTTTTCGATGGCCGTTTCCAATTATCTGGGCACGGAGACAGAGAAAGATTTCCTGGAGGCAGAAAAAAATAAGGAAGCCAAATACGAGAGGCCGTTTAGAAATTCGATAGCGACTTTTTTTGCGTTTATGATCGCGGGCATTATTCCGATCATGCCTTTTTTGGCCTATTCAGACAGAGAGGGTTTTATTTTTTCAATCGGGAGTTCTCTTCTGGCTCTTTTCTTGATAGGAGCGCTTCGCGCCCTTTATACCAAAAAAAATTGGTTTGTCTCCGGTTTTGAAATTTTATTTTTAGGAGCGGTCGCCGCGTCTATCGCCTACGGCGTCGGGTATTTTATCCAATCGCTTTTTTAAATTGGTTTCGTAATTTATGGCGCTAAACTTTTTGAAGTTCGCCGAGCTTGATTTTAACTTTACTCTTTTTTCCTTTTCGGAAAATTTGAAGCACGATTTCGTCCCCGATTTCGTGCAAGCCAAGCATATCTTCGAGCGTCTCTTTGTCTGATATTTCTTTTTCGTCGCAATCGGTTATAACGTCAAATTCTTTTAGCCCGCTTTTGTCTGCTGGGGAATGAGGAATAACCGCCAGATCTCCCGGGATTCCCTCGTTTATCACTAAAGCGCCACGATCTATCGGCAGGTTGAATTTGTCTTTTAAGAACTTGTTTAAAAGCATATAGCGGACTCCAAGAAACGGGCGTCTAATCCGCCCGTATTTTTTTATTTCTTCGAGGTCTTTTTCAGCTTTTTCTATTGGAATTGCAAAGCCGATATTTTGCGCGCCGAATATCACGGCGACATTGATTCCGATTGCCTCACCTTCAAGATTAACCAGCGGGCCTCCGGAATTCCCTGGATTTATTGCCGCGTCGGTCTGGATAAGCCCTCGAAGTCTTTCCTGATTTCCCATCATGTCGGCGGAAGCGGAAATAAATCGCGAAAGACCCGACACCACTCCGACGGAAACCGTGTTTTGAAATTCTCCAAGGGCGTTTCCAACCGCTATTACGCTTTGCCCGAGCCGAATATTTTTTGTGTCGCCCATTTTGATGAAAGGAATCGGCCTTGAGTCTGGTTTTGTTATTTTTAAAATGGCGACGTCGTTGATCGGATCTCGCGCGAGCACAATGGCTTCATATTTTTTATTATTTCCAACAATGCTGTATGATGCGTTGGCGTCTATGACAACGTGGCGATTGGTTAAAATCAAGCCGTCTTTTGAGATAAAAAAGCCCGAGCCGCCGCCGACTTTAATTCGCCCCTTCTCGTCTTTCGGGGCGTGATCTATCTCGTGTTGGAGGAATTCTTCGTAATGGGGGAGCTTGAAAAATTCCAAAGGCAGATCCTTGGCTATGTCTTTTACTTCTTTTGATATCGTGATCGAAACAACTGCCGCCAGAACCCTGTCCACTGCGGCCGTTATCTTTTTTTCATGGTCGGTCATTTGTTAAATTTATACGAATGTTAGTGATTGATAAATTTTCATTTTAATTATAGCAAATATTTATGGTATAAAATAATGTAACCCCTCGTAGTTCAACGGACAGAACAGCCCCGTCCTAAGGGGTAGATGGTGGTTCAATTCCGCCCGAGGGGACAATATGAGCCAATCTTATGAAATCGAAATAAAGTCGCTGTTGGGTTCGAAGGAGCGACAGCAGGAACTTCACGCTCGGCTTGAAGCTCTTGATCCTAATTTCCATCTTTTGGAGAAATCAAAGCGCTTGAATCATTATTTCGTTGGTGGGGATTTGGGCGAACTTTTTCGCCGGCTTCAAAATCGTGTGGACGCCGCAAAAATCGAGAGTTTTAGAAAAATAACAACTGATTTTGAAGAAAAAAATTGTTCAATCCGCAGTAAATGGGTGAATGGCAAAGTCTCGTTTGTAATTAAGGCGGCGATCGGGGAAGGGAATAGCGTTCACGGCGAGGCGCGCTTGGAGTTTGATTCGCCTGTCGCGGGTCTTTCGTTTGAAGAACTCGATCAGGCAATTCTAGACGCGGGATTTAAATATCAAGCTAAATGGTCGCAAAACAGAGAAGAATATCAGTTTAGGGATATGAGAGTAACGCTTGATTTCAGCCCAGGATACGGATACATGGCAGAGTTCGAAATTGTTTCAAATTCAGCTGAATCAATATCTGCGGGTAAGACAAAACTTAAAGCAACGATGATGGAGCTTGGAGTAGAGGAAGTTTCAAATGAAAGGATTGAGCGCATGTTCGAATTTTATAATGCGAATTGGCCGGACTATTACGGAACCGATAAAGTTTTTGTAATTGAATAACGCTCTGGGCCTTTGGTTTTTTGATGCGGACGAAACCTGATTTGTGTTGTATTATAAAGAAGTAAAAGTTTGTCGCTTATTACATTTATTAATTATAAAAAATATGATGCAAAATGCTTTGGTTGATAATTGGGCGGGATGGACTGGGCCTTTGGGCGGTTATTTCGCGGTTTTTGATGCGGACGAAACCTGATTTGTGTTGTATTATAAAGAAGTAAAAGTTTGTCGCTTATTACATTTATTAATTAAAATTTATTAATTATAAAAAATATGATGCAAAATGCTTTGGTTGATAATTGGGCGGGATGGACTGGGCCTTTGGGCGGTTATTTCGCGGTTCGCCCGGCTACTTTTCTTTTAATTTTTCTGGTTCTCGCGATATGGAGTTTGGTTTGGAAAGGGATGGCGTTATGGAAAGCGGCGCGTTTAGGATCAAAAGGCTGGTTTGCAGCACTTTTGATAATTAATACGCTCGGAATTTTGGAAATTTTGTATTTGTACGTTTTCTCGAAGAATGAAGAGAGTGGTAATAACGTCTAGCTTTTCCACTTCACATTGAGGACCTCCGTAGTACAATAATATCAATGGCTTATTCTATTGATATCCAGCGAGAAGTTCAAAAACTCAGGGGAAAAGGAAAGACTTATTCCGAAATATTAAAGGAGATTAATATTTCCATTCCAAAAAGCACTCTTTCGAGCTGGTGCCAAAATGTTTTGTTACCCTCAGGATATAAAAAGAAGATTGAGGAATTAAATAAAATAAATCATAATAAGGCGCTTGCTGCCGCCCTTGCTTCCAATGAGTTAAAGAGGCAAAAATTATTTTTGGAAATTGAAAGGAAAAACAATAATCTTAGATATAAGATGTCCGATAAAGATATATTAAGATCCTTGCTCGCCGTTCTTTATTTGGGGGAAGGAGCTAAATGGAGATCTCATCGCGGTCTAATGCTTGGAAGTTCAGATCCAAATATCGTTAAACTTTACATAAAATTGTTAGAATTATGCTATGGTATTAACGTAATCCAATTAAAGTGCAGGATAAGTTATCGAGCTGATCAAAATATTAAAAAACTGGAAAGTTTTTGGTCAAAAGTAAGCGGGATTCCTATTAAAAATTTCTATAAAACCATTCCCGACCCTAGAACGATAGGCAAGGCGACCAAAAATATGGACTATAAAGGAGTTTGCGTGATAACGTGCAAGGGTACCGAAATTCAACTAGAATTGGAAGAAATTCCAAAGATGATATTAAAGGGCCTATAGTTCAGTGGTAGAACATGTGAATGGCATTCACATAGCGAGAGTTCGATTCTCTCTAGGTCCACAAAAATAAGGAGCAAGGCGACTATTAATGTTGTCCCTACAGGATCTGCGAGATGCCGCAGAGTACTGCGACATCACAAAATACATTAATGCAAATTATATTTAATAATGAGACTTCGCTCCTTGCGGAGCTTCGAAGTGCACAGCACAAATAAAAATAATACGAAGTAGTGTCTTTCGTAACCTCGGCGAAGAGGGGCCAATTTATGTTTGTTCGGAGATTGACTGATTTATGAAATCAGCTTTTGATGTTATTCTAAAGACATATTGGCTTAAATGAATTTTATGAAAAAATGGCTTAAAGTTTTGTTTGCAGTAGGTTTTGGGGCGCTTTTTATGCTAGTTGGCGCGATTAATGTCAGCGCCCAGAATGATTTGTTTTTCGGGCAGAATCATTTTTACACGGTTATTTTCAGGGGCAACAGCGAGTCGGTTGTTTACGCGAAATTGGTTTTTACAAATTCCGAGGATAAGCCCATTTCGGATTTTTCTTTTACAATGCCCGGCGCTTCTTCGGATGAAATGGTTGCTTATCAGATGAAGCTTCCCCAGCAATGCATTCAGTACGACTATTTAAAACCGGAAAGTCCCTGTATTCAATATCGCGATGCCGACTATTTGCAGAATTACCAATATTACCCGTATGGAAATTCTCAAAAAACAGAATATCAAAAATTACAGTTTACCAAGTCGGGCGGATTATATAAATTAACTTTGGCTACGCCGGTTGAGCCGAATAAATCAGCGGCTGTGATTGTTGCTTACGCTGCAAAGGGATATGTAGAAGAAAGCGCCGGCTTGTTTAAATTTAATTTCGAAACTTTAAAAGTGCCCGCGAGAATAAATCAAATAAGAGTTACTGTTGATGTGGACAGCGATTTGTTTTTAAAAGGGAAGAGGGCTTCGGTTGATTACGGTACGCGCTCTTTTGGAGTCGCGGGTCTTGCCGCTCCAAGTGCTGTTTCAAGTGGGTCGCTCGATAATGTTGTAAGCAAGATCGGATCGTACGGGCCGATTATGAAAAACGCGAGCAACCTTTTTCCAAATGAAAGTTTTATTGTGAGAGGCGAATATGCGACAAGCTGGGTGAGATTATATATAGGCTCAATTCTGATGATGATTTTAGTTGTCGCGATTTTACTTACAATTATTTATTTTATGTCGTGTTTTTTGAAGAAGCGCCATGAATCGGTCTCGTCTGTTACGGCTGCGTCCCCGAATTCTTCCGCAAATCCTATGCAAAATTCTTTTCCAGGGCTTCCCGTGCATTTTGCTGATATATCTCATTTTACAAATGCGCTATTAGGGCTTTTGTCCGCGGTTTTGGTCATTGTTCTTTCGGCGTCGTTTAACGGATTTATGAATTTTCTTCAGGGAATAATCGGATTCAACGTTAACCCCGCCTTTTTGATAATCGGATTTATAGCTATTATTTTAGTTTATCTTCTGGTGATTTTTGGTCCGGCGATATTCGCAATGTCGAGACATGGCTGGAGGGCTTTTTTACTGATTATACTCTCCGAATTTCTGTGGCTTATTATCTTTCTTATTCTTTATCTTTTGCTTTTCCAATCCGGAATCGCGCCTAATTATTTCGGTCCGCAGCCAATTATTGAGCCAATGATGTAAAAATCCCATGACGCATCGCCCAGTTTCAAGATTGAATCCTAAAAAGAAGTATTTGCAGGTGGCCCTAAATGGCACGCTTGAAGACGCGCGCGATATAATACGGCTGCTTCCGGTAAGCGATAGAATCATTGTTGAGGCCGGAACCCCGTTTATTAAAAGATACGGGGAACACGGCATACGCCAAATTCGAAACTGGTATGAGGCGCATCTTTCCGGCGGTTTTCTCGCGCCGAGCATTGAAGTAAAGTCTTTGGCTTCGGTTTTTCAGCTGGCTCTAGCTGGGAGAAATTATGAATATAAAAACAATTTAAAAAAAGATCCGGAAATTTTTCCGTATATTGTGGCTGACTTAAAAGCTATGGACAGGGGAAGCGCGGAGGTGGAGATTGCCGCGCGTGCCGGTGCTTCGGCGGCTGTCGCGCTTGGGTCTGCCCCCATCGAAACACTCAACTCTTTTATAGACGCCTCGGAAAATTTCGGGCTTGACGCGATGATTGACATGATGAACGTGGAATTTCCGCTTTCAGTTTTGCGCGCTCTAAAAAAAGTTCCTCCGGTTGTGATCATCCACCGCGGAGTTGATGAAGAGAAATTTAACAAAGAAAAGCAGATCCCATTGCATGAGATACGCCGTATAAAAGGAAATTACAATATAATGATTTCCATTGCCGGAGGAGATACTTTGCGCGAAGTCCAACGTTCTATTTTTAATGACGCCGATATAGTTGTTGTTTGGAAATCCGTTTATCAACAGACTGATGAAGCCATTGGGCTGATCAATGGCTTCATGAAAGAAATTAAATAACTACTTAAGTTTAAGCGGTATAACTATTTCACGACCCAGTTTTTGCCTGAAGCTGTTCAAACTTAGCACTCCTTTTTCAATAATAATAGGCGTGTCTGATACACCAGCCGCGACCTCTGCATTCGGCTCGAGAGGCGTTTCATCATCTGCATAGACTCTTCTAATAATATATCCCACCCCGTCAATTTCAAGGCTCATGCCTGGACGTAGTGGACTATTGAATGATTCTCCATACAACTGTAGTAGACTCCCTCCAACTTTTTCAATAAAGTTACACAAAAAAACAGCCTCGTTCTTATAGAGGCTCTTGAGTTGATTCTTCTTTTCATCAATCAATATATTCCTTTTTCGAGTAAAAGTAAATTTTATGCGAAGAATTAGAAAGAAAGCAAGCAACGCAGTAAGGGCAAAATAGATTTCTCCGTTCATCTATTTTGTCTTATCTTTGAAAAATTGTGAAAGGCTTTTTATGCCTTCCATAAACTCAATAGGCAAAGCGAAAATAACCGTTTTGGACGGGTCCGGATTTATTTTTTCGATTGTTTGTAATGTTCTCATTGAAATGCCGCCTGGTGCCGCGCTTAGAACGCTTGCGGCTTGCGCAAGTTTTTCCGCCGCCGTAAATTCTCCTTCGGCTCTGATGATGACGGCGCGCCTTTCTCTTTCAGACTCCGCTTGTTTTGCCATAATTCGTTTCATGTCAGCCGGAAGTTCGATGTCCTGAATTTTGATGTCGGTTACCAAAATTCCCCAAGGCTGGGTGGCGCGTTCAACAATCTTTTGAATTTCTTCCGCGATTTTCTCTCTTTCCGAGAGAACGGCGTCAAGTTCAACTCCTCCGATCACATCACGAAGCGCGGCTTGGGCATATTGCGATACAGCAAGCGTGTAATCTTTAATATTTAAAATGGCGTTTTCCGCAGATTGCACTTGGAAATAAACAACCGCATTAATCCCGACTGGGACATTGTCTTTTGTGATGACTTCTTGTTGAGGAATGTCAGTTGTTGTAATTCGCAGATCCACCATTGTCATTTTTTGAATTCCAATCAGGATCCATGTAAGTCCAGGCTGTCTTGTGCTTGTATATTTACCAAGCGTAAGCACTACCCCTCGTTCAAATTGATCAACGATTCTTAACCCCCCGATTAAAAGTATTAAAATAAAAAGTCCTAGAAGCCCCAGAAAAAGAGAGGCGCCTGAAATTATCTCTGACTGGCTTAAGAAATATCCCAAAAAGCCAAGAAAAACCAATAAACCAATGTATGTGCCTACAGGGTTTGAAGATTTATTTTCCATAATTATATTATAGCATGAGGATTAAGAGCGTTAAATACTGTGCCTTACTTGGAGTCTATTATATTGTTTTCTTGTTAATTTCTCGTAAAATTGATACATTTAATAATATTTTCATGACTTAATGCCGTCGGGAGGTTGCCGGAGCTGTTGGGAGGGCCGGTCTAGTCCCGTCCAAAGCGGCGGGGTGCCGGAGTGGTTGAACGGGCCGCTCTCGAAAAGCGGTATACTCGCAAGGGTATCGTGAGTTCGAATCTCACCCCCGCCGCCTTGGACGGGATAAAAAAACGGATTATTATTTTTTACATTAAAAATATGCAGCAGATAATTATTTATATATTGGGAGTTTTTGTTCTTGGGCTTGCCTGTTGGCTTTTTTTTCTTGAGATGAGGCTTAAAAAAACTTTCGGCGGCAAAAAGGCCGGAGATTTGGAAAATTTCATGAAAGAGATAATGAAAGAAATCCAGCAGATAAACAAAAATGAAGAAGAAATAGGCAGATATCTTGAAACTGTTGAAAAAAGGCTTCGCGCCGCGGTTCAGCATGTCGGGATTGTTAGATTCAACCCTTTTCAAGACGCTGGGGGCGATCAGAGCTTTGCCGTAGCTTTGATGGATGAACACAAAAACGGAATCGTGATTTCTTCTCTCTACGGACGAGAGAATTCAAGAATATACTCAAAGCCTCTTGAAAAAGGAAATTCCCAATATCAGCTCTCCAAAGAGGAAAAGCAGGCGATTGATGAGGCATTAAAATAAAAAATGAAGCAGGAAGAAAT
>Ga0209211_10012200_pt1 | contig 10848 bp, 9 predicted proteins | sample RifGroA2_FD_183992 | JGI IMG/M metagenome (GOLD analysis project Ga0209211, IMG submission 183992) | Groundwater microbial communities from Rifle, Colorado, USA - Groundwater A2 (SPAdes) (version 2) | ecosystem: Environmental > Aquatic > Deep subsurface > Groundwater | place: Rifle, Colorado...
GTCCTGGCTCGCGTCGCAGCTTCCGTATCGGTTTGCGTCGCGACCGGCCAGCCAGACAGGTGGGGCGACACCAGGTCGCGCAGCGCGCCGATCCAGTCGGGACGCTCATTGACGCAGGGGATGTAGTGAAACTCCTTGCCACCGGACGAGAGGAAGGCGGCCTTGCATTCGAGTGCGATTTCTTCGAGTGTCTCCAGGCAGTCGGCAACAAAGCCGGGGCAGATGACATCGACCCGTGCCGTGCCTTCGCGCGCAAGCTTTTCCAGTGTCGGCTGGGTGTAGGGTTGCAGCCATTCGGCCTTGCCGAAGCGCGACTGGAAGGTGACCAGATAGTCTTTCTCGGCGAGCCCCAGGGTTTCCGCCAGCAGGCGTCCGGTTTTCTGGCATTCACAATAGTAAGGATCGCCCAGGTCCAGCGAACGCCGCGGCAGGCCGTGAAAGCTCATCACAAGTCGGTCGGGGCGGCCATGGGCGGCCCAGTGTTCCGTCACGCTGGCGGCCAGCGCGCCGACATAGCCCGGATGGTCGTGGAAGTCCTTGATGAAGCGCAGTTCCGGCGGATTGCGGCTGCGTTTTATCCAGTCGGCAACATCGTCCATCGCGCTGGCCGTGGTGCTCGCCGCATACTGGGGATAGAGCGGCACGACCAGCACGCGCTCGACGCCGTCGCGCTTGAATCCGTCGAGGACGCTGGCGATCGAAGGCTGGCCATAGCGCATGGCCCAAGCCACGACGAGGTCGGGCATGCCGGATTCACCCAGCCAGCCCTTGAGCAGCCTGGCCTGGCGTTCGGTGTGCACTTTCAGCGGCGATCCTTCCTGCATCCAGACCTTGGCATACTTTGTCGCCGACTTTGCCGGCCGCAGGTTGAGAATGATGCCGTTGAGAATCAGCCACCAGAGCAGGCGCGGAATCTCGACCACGCGCGGATCCCAGAGAAACTGCTTGAGATAGCGGCGCAGTGCGGGAGCCGTGGGCGCCTCCGGCGTGCCGAGATTGACCAGGACTATCGCGGTACGGCGCGGCGCACCGTGCTGTTGCGCGGGTTCGGGAGCGTAACGAGACATGTTCCTGCTGGAGCGTGGCGGTCAGGGCGTGGACAGTGCCGACGAGAGCAGCTTGGCGGTGATGTCGACAATCGGGATCACGCGCTCGTAGGCCATTCGCGTCGGACCGATGACGCCGATGGTACCGACGATCTGGCCATCGACCTCGTAAGGTGCGGCGACTACGCTGCACTCGTCCAGCGGCGCAATGCCGGATTCGCCGCCGATGAAGACCTGGACGCCTTCGGCGCGGCTGGAGAGTTCCAGCAACTGGGCCAGGCCGGTTCTTTGTTCGAAGAGGTCGAAGAGGCGGCGCAGGCGCACCATGTTGGAAGACAGGTCCTCGATGTCGAGCAGGTTTTTCTCGCCGCTGATGACGTACTGCGTCGAGGTGTCGGCAATGGCCTGGTTGCCGGCGTCGAGCGCAGCGGTCATCAACTCGGACATGTCGGCCCGCAGTTGGCGCAACTCCTCCACGACACGCGCCCGCACCTGGTCGAAGTCGAGCCCGAGACAGTTCTGGTTGAGGTAGTTCGCCGCCTCGACGAGTTCGGATGGGCTGTAATTGCGCTGGGTGAACAGGATGCGATTCTGCACGTCGCCGTCGGCGGTGACGATGATCAGCAGCACGCGCTTGTCCGACAGGCTGAGGAACTCTATCTGGCGGATGCGCGGCTGCTGCCGCCGCGGCGCCACGACCACACCGGCAAATGCGGTGAGCTGCGACAGCAATTGCGACGCATGGCTGATAACCAGTTGCGGCTGGTCGGGTTGGATGGCACCCTGGATTTCGGAAAGTTCGCTGCTTTGCAGGGGCTTCACGGTCAGCAGGGAATCGACGAAAAGCCGGTACCCCAGAGGCGTCGGCACGCGGCCGGCCGAGGTGTGCGGACTGGCGATAAAGCCCATTTCCTCAAGATCCGACATGACGTTGCGGATCGTGGCCGGGGAGAGCTCCAGGCCAGAGTATTTCGACAACGTGCGCGAACCGACCGGCTGACCTTCCGCAATATAGCGTTCGATCAGGGTCTTCAGCAGGGTTTGCGCACGATAGTCGAGCATGCATCGATTTTAGAGCCAAATCCTTCAAAAAAAGGCGGCGCAAATTGTGGTCTAATCAAGCGCATGAATGCCGCATTTCGCACCGTCGCCCTGATCGGCAAATACCAAAGCCGGGAAATCGCGGAGTCCTTGCTGGCGCTCGCCGCGTTTCTCCGTGAGCGTGGCGTCGAGGTGTTGCTGGAGGACGCAACCGCGGCGGCGGTGGGTGCCAACGGCTATGCGGTCGCCAGTTACGAAACGATAGGCACCCGCGCCGGGGTTGCGGTGATTCTTGGCGGCGACGGCACCATGCTTAATTCCGCACGGCGCCTGGCAGAGTTCCAGGTGCCGCTGGTCGGTATCAATCAGGGGCGGCTCGGTTTCATGACCGACATCGCACTGGACGCCATGATCGGCAGCGTTACCGCCTTGCTCGATGGGAAGTTTTCCCGCGAGCAGCGGTTCCTGCTCAAGGCCGAAGTGTTGCGCGACGGTGAATCGGCGTTCCAGACCCTGGCGCTGAACGACGTGGTGGTCAACAAGGGCGAAATCGGCCGCATGATCGAACTGGAGGTGAAGGTGGATGGCGAATTGATCCATGTCCTTCGCGCTGACGGCATGATCGTGTCCACGCCTACCGGGTCGACTGCGTATGCGCTTTCCGCCAACGGTCCGATTCTCCATCCGGCGGTACCCGGCATCGCCATCGTGCCGCTGTGTCCCCATGCACTGTCGAACCGGCCGATCACCGTCAGCGACAGCAGCGTGATCGAGATCGCCTTGCTGCCGCCACACGACGCGCGGGTGCACTTCGATGGCCAGACGCGCTTCGATGCCCGTGCCGGCGACATGGTGCGCGTGGCGCGTTCGCGCCATTCCATCACCCTGTTGCATCCGCCGGGTTACAGCTATTTCGCCATGCTGAGGGAAAAGCTGCACTGGAGCTCGACGCCCCGTCATTGAACATGCTGCTGCGTTTGATCATTCGCGATTTTGTCATTGTCGATCGCCTTGAACTCGAGTTCGAAGGCGGTTTCGGCGCCCTGACCGGCGAAACCGGCGCCGGCAAATCGATTCTGGTCGATGCCTTGTCGCTGGCTCTGGGCGAGCGTGCGGATGCCGCCGTGGTGCGCGGCGGAGCGGAACGCGCGGAAATTTCCGCCGAGTTCGACGTGATGCCGGGCGGCGGCCTGGAATCCTGGTTGCGGGCCAATGACTACGACACCGACGCATGCCTGCTGCGTCGCGTGATCGATAGCGCCGGCCGCTCCCGTGCCTATATCAACGGCGCCGCGGCAACGCTCGGACAGATGCGCGAGGTGGCTGATTTCCTGGCCGACATCCATGGCCAGCATGCCCATCATTCTCTGCTGCGCGCCGATGCGCAGCGCGAATTGCTCGATACCCATGCCGGGGCGCAGGCGCTGGCGCGCGACGTGGCGGCAGCGTATGGTGCGTGGCGCGCGGCGCGCGAGGCGCGCGAGGCTGCCGAGAAGGATGTCGAGGCCAGCGCGCGCGATCGCGAATTGCTCGAGTGGCAGGTGAAGGAACTCGTCGCCCTGGCCTTCGATGCCGCCGAATGGCAGGAAACCGAGCAGGAACAGCGTCGACTGGGTAATGCGAATGCCCTGCTGGAGGGCGCCAGCGCCGCGCTGGCTGTGCTGGAAGAGGGCGAGGCGGCAAGTCTGCCGCAGCTCCAGCACGCCGGGGCAAGGCTCGCAGAACTGACCGGCTTCGATCCGGCATTGAGCGACGCGGCCCAGTTGTTCGAGAGCGCGCTGATTCAACTCGAAGAGTCGGCGCTGGCGCTACGGCGCTATCAGGACCGACTGGAGCTTGATCCGGCGCGACTGAACGAATTGGATAATCGCATCGACGCGGTAACCCAGATGGCGAGGAAGCATCGGATTGCTCCAGAGGACTTGCCCGAACTGCAGCAGCGATTGCAGGCTCGTCTCGACGAACTCACGCTGCGCGCCGATCCGGAGGCGCTGGCCGAACGCGAAGCCAAGGCGGAAGCCGCGTTCCGTCAAGCAGCGAAGCAGCTTTCGGTGTTGCGCGCGAAGACCGCCAAGACCTTGTCCAAGGCGGTGAGCGCCGGCATGCAGGAACTGGCGATGGCCGGCGGGCGTTTCGAAATTGCGCTGGAAGCGTTGCCTGAAGGCGCCTCCAGCGGACTGGAAAGCATTGAGTTCCTGGTCTCGGCCAATGCCGGCCAGCCCTTGCGCGCGCTGGCCAAGGTGGCGTCGGGGGGCGAACTGTCGCGCATCGGCCTGGCCTTGCAGGTTATCGCCAGCCAGGCCAATCCGGCCGGCACGCTGATTTTTGACGAAGTCGATGTCGGCATCGGTGGTCGTGTCGCCGAAATCGTCGGCCGCATGCTGCGCGAGTTGGGCCGCAGCCGGCAGGTGCTGTGCGTGACGCATTTGCCGCAGGTGGCGGCCCAGGCCGATTGGCAATGGTCGATCGCCAAGCAGACGCGTGACGGCGCGACGACGTCGTCGGTCAGCGTGCTCGATTCGGAATCCCGCATCGGCGAGATTGCCCGCATGCTCGGCGGCGAGAAGATCACCGACACCACGCGCCGCCACGCGGCGGAAATGCTGGGAATCGGCTAAACCGGAACAGTCGGCGCCCCAAGCATGGCGACGATGCCGGTGGCAATGAACACTGCGGCGGCGAGCCAGCGAATGATATGCAGCGGCAGGCGCTTCGCCAGCTTTTCGCCGACAACGACGGCCGGCACATTCGCCAGCATCATGCCCAGCGTGGTGCCCATCACCACGGCGAACAGCGCTCCCTGAAACTGCGCGCCCAGCGCTACTGTGGCGAACTGCGTTTTGTCCCCCATTTCTGCGATGAAGAAGGCAATGGTGGTGGTGACGAAGGCGCCGGCGGGGTGAATCTTCGGGTCTTCGTCGAGCGAATCCGGGTGCAGCGCCCAGAGGCCGAAGGCGACGAATACGGCGCCGGTGATCCACGGCAGCCACTGCAGCGCGATCAGTTGCGCCAGCCAGACGCCGACCGAGCCGGCCAGGGCGTGATTGAACACCGTGGCGACGAAGATGCCGGCGATGATGGCCCAGGGTTTGCGCAGGCGGGCGGCGAGCACGAAGGACAACAACTGGGTCTTGTCGCCGATTTCGGCGACGGCGACCAGGGTGGTCGCGGTGAGGAAGGCTTCCACGAGTGCTTACGCGGAGTGTTTGCGGTGCGGACAGTCAGGCTTGTTGCACTCGACGTAAAGGTATAGCGCGTGTTCGCGCACCGTAAAGCCGCGCTCCTCGGCGATCTTGTGCTGGCGCTTTTCGATGGCGGCATCGTAGAACTCTTCCACCCGACCGCATTGCAGGCAGACCAGATGGTCGTGGTGCTGACCTTCATTCAGTTCGAAAATCGCCTTGCCGGATTCGAAATGATGCCGCTGTAGCAAGCCGGCCTGCTCGAACTGCGTCAGCACGCGATAGACGGTCGCCAGTCCGATATCCAGACCGTCCGCCAACAGGTGGCGGTAGACGTCTTCCGCGGTGACGTGGCGCGGCGAACCCTCATCCTGCAGCTTGTGGAACAGGTCGAGAATCTTCAGGCGCGGATAGGTTGCCTTGAGGCCGATGCTCTTGAGGTCGTCGGGGTTCGTCATGTAGCGGTACGCGCGGCGTCAGGGCCTCTCGGGGCAGGTGGGCAGCTATGATATAGTTTTCGCGCCCCGATTGCGATAATGCAATCGGGAAAAGACACGGCATGCCGCATCAGGGCAGCCCTGACCGAATAGTGGTTTTTCCGGAATTTCCCGATGAAGCGATTCCTGTTGCTCCTGCCCTTCCTGGCCGCCTGTTCCAACACGCCGCAGATCACCTCATATCTAAAACCCTATCGCATCGATGTGCGTCAGGGCAATCTGGTGACTCAGGAGATGGTGGTGCAGTTGAAGCCGGGCCTTACCCGCGAGCAAGTGCGCTTCATACTCGGCTCGCCCCTGGTGGCCGACATGTTCCATGTAGACCGTTGGGATTATGTGTATCGCTTCCAGCCGGGCCATGGCGAGGCTCAACAGCGCCATCTGGCGGTATTCTTCCAGGACAACAAGCTGACGCGGGTGGCCGGTGACGTGGTCGCCGACGATGGTTCTCTGGCAGACGCGCCGAAGCCCGCCGCCCAGGTCATCGACATCCCGGCGCCGGCCGCCGCCGACGCCGCAAAGCAAGAGAAGAAGTAAGGTATGGAACAGATTCGTTACGCCATTGCCGGCAGTTCGGGCCGCATGGGCCGTACCCTTATCGAGGCCGTGCAGCAAGATGCCGGCGCCAGCCTGGGTGCAGCGCTAGAACACAGCAGCAGTCCGTTTCTCGGCAAGGATGCCGGCGAACTGGTCGGCGCTCCCTGTGGAATCAGGATCGGATCTGATCTTGATGCGGCGCTGGCGGTTTCGGATTGCCTGATCGACTTTACGCGGACGGAGGGAACCCTGCTGCATCTGGAGGCCTGTCGGCGCCATCGCGTCAGCCTGGTGATCGGCACCACAGGGTTCTCGGCACAGGGCAAGAGCGCCATCGAAGCCGCCGCTCGCGAAATCCCGATCGTCTTCGCGCCGAACATGGCGGTGGGTGTCAATGCCGTATTCCGCCTGTTGGACGTGGCGGCTCGAATACTCAACGAGGGCTACGATGTCGAAGTGATCGAAGCGCATCATCGTCACAAGGTGGATGCACCGTCCGGCACCGCGCTGCGCATGGGCGAAGTGGTGGCGGCGGCTCTCGGTCGCGACTTGTCCGAGTGCGCCGTGTATGGACGGGAGGGACATACCGGCGAACGGCCAGCGACGCAAATCGGCTTCTCAACCATCCGCGGTGGCGATATCGTTGGCGATCACACGGTATTGTTTGCCGGCGCCGGCGAACGCATCGAGATCACCCACAAGTCCGCCAGTCGCATGCCTTACGCGCTAGGCGCCCTGCGCGCCGGGCGCTTCATGAGGGGGCGGGACCGCGGTCTGTTCGATATGCAGGATGTGCTGGGTCTGAAGTAGTTCGCCGGCACCAGCCAGCGGCGCTTGTCACGTCGCGCGGGTTGGGGTGCAATTGAAAGTGGTGGACGCCTGAACTGGCTGAATTGGAGAACAGAAGGGTAAAAGCGCGGGAAGCTCAAGGGTGGCGGGCGGATGCCGAGAGGATGGGGCAATCCCACTCACAAGGAGGCCAGTATGGACGAGCCGGCGATTCCGGATGGAGCCGAGGTGCTGAAGGGGTGCAAATGAAAGTGTTGGACGGCGTCACGCGGCGGCGGCGTTCCAGTAACGGTGCCAGCCGTGGTTGGCGCGCAAGACACGCAAGTTGAGCATAGCCTGAGCATTGACCGGACTCCACCAGGCGCCGGCGAGCTTGAGCCGCTCCTGAATGACGTAGCGATGAGCGCTCTCGACCTCGCCGGAGCCGATGGGAAGACTGGCGGCAATCGCCTCGCGGTACTTGAACTGGCCAGGCCGGTTGGCGATATAGCGATAGCAACTGCGCACCGGTGCTTGATCGTTGGCGACGGTATCCGGTTCGACATGCGGTGCGAGAGCGGCCATGACGGCGTTCATTTGTCCGGTCTTCATGCGCTCTTTCTGGCCGATCATCCACTCGCCGGGCTGGTCGGGGGCGCAGACCGGGGCGGCCACCGCCAAGTAATCGCACAGGTGGAAGACGTCAATCAGATAGCCACCTTGGGCTCCAAACTGAAGCTCAATCTGCCCGGCAATCCACGGGGCGCCATCGCCCACGCCATGCACCGAGGTGCGTGGCTTCAGTCCCGCCGCGACGGCCAAGCGCTTGAGTGCCGCGCCCGTCGTCGCCCCATCGCCCAGGGTCACGTCAAAGCTCGGCTCGATTTCATCGGGGCGACGCACCAGCGACAAGCGCGCCTCCTTCCAGAGCAAGGTGCGGTGTTTGCGTTTGTCAGGTATCTCGGGCGTGCCCTTGCCGACCTCCACGACCGGAATCATGCGGCCGTCGACTTCGACGATGAGTGTCAGGGGCGTGACCGCACTTACGGGCGGAGTGACATCCGCTTCGCTCAAGGCGCGCGCATGCCGCTCAGTGATGGTCATCGCCGCGCCCAGGGGAACGGTGATGCCGTAATGTTCCTTGAGTTTGGCCTCTACCCGCCCAAAGGCGTTGTCCGCGCCAAAGTCGGTAATGGCCCGCTGGAGCGGCAGGGAGTAGCCCCGACAGCGGACTCCGGCGACACTGGCAAAGGGTCGATGCAGCGTGCCAATCTCTTTGCGGACATAGGTCTGCTCAATAACGGTGATTTCACCGAAGGTGCTGTGCCAGTGAAGTTTTTTTTACCTGCCGTACGACCGCGGCATCCCGGTCCAGGCGTTGCGCTTCTTCGTCCGCCAGACGCCGGCCCCAGCCCTGCAGCAGTTCTTGCCCCATGCCCCGCAGTTCGTCAATGGCCCGTCGTTCGGCGTCATCGGCCCGCCGAAGGTCGCCGCCCGCGTTCTCCATCACGTCCAGGAGTTTGCTGATGCGCGCCTTTATGATCGGATGTCGTTCCAGCCTCCATGCGACTTCCTCGGCCAGCTTGTCTTGTCCCTGTCCATGTTCCTCTCCCCTTGGGTAGTTTTCCCTTGGGTTATCGGCACATCCTCCGCCACCTTTCCGAATCTTCGACTTTTACCCCTCTGTTCTCACGCTCAACCCTCGGACCGTCCAACACTTTCATTTGCAGTGCGCCAGCGCAAGCCGGCAGATCGTAGTTGATGCAAGTTCAATACAGAGAAGAAATGGCGAATTACTCTGACCCCGAGTCATGCGTTACACATCGTGAGGTGTGTGGCGAAGCGTTGGCAGGGGAAACCGGCAGGCCAGCCATTGAGCCGCGAAATGAAAGTAAATCTGGGATGCCGACGGAGTTGCAATTCTCGGAAGGCAATACGGAGCATGGCGTTAATCGCAAGTCATGCCCTGATCCCGCGCGGTCGGAGACCCTGCGCATGTCGGGAAGCGATCTGCACGGAAGCTGGGAGGTCTCGGCGGTGCCCGCGCAGTTGGCGGGCGGGACAGGGAAGGTCGATGACCGTACTCCTGTCATCCACGTCGTCGAGAAGTCGGATACGCCCATAGTACCGGGGAAGCCGCCGAACAAAGGGGAACCTGCGGAGGCGGTGGAGGGAAGGGGCGTAGCCAAGGGGAATGCTGGAGAGACTCCCGCAGGCCGGACACAGAGCCGGGAATCTGCGTCGAAGGGACTCGAAGGCATACGGGAAGCCGCCAAGCGGGATGGGCGGATGAAGTTTGCGGCGCTACTCCATCACGTTACGCCATCGCTGCTGGTCGAAAGCTTCTACGACCTGAAGCGGAACGCGGCGGCCGGGGTGGATGAAGTGACGTGGCGGGATTACGAGAATGTTCTCTACACGCGAGTGCATGAACTGCACCGGGAGATACACACCGGTGCGTATCGTGCGCAACCCTCGCGCCGGGTCTATATCGAGAAAGCGGACGGCAAGTTGCGTCCGCTGGGCATAGCGGCCGTAGAGGACAAGATTGTGCAACAGGCCGTGGTCAAGGTACTGAACATGATCTACGAGGAAGACTTTCTCGGCTTCTCGTATGGATTTCGACCGGGGCGCGGCCAACACGATGCACTGGACGCGCTCACCGTCGGAATCAAGAGCCAGAAGGTGAGCTGGATACTGGACGCCGACATACAAGCGTTCTTCGACAGCATCGACCACGAGTGGATGCTACGGTTTCTAGAACACCGGATAGCGGATCGGCGGCTACTGAGGCTGATCCGTAAATGGCTCAAGGTGGGCGTGATCGAGGATGGGCGCCGGGTGGCGGCGACGGTGGGGACTCCGCAAGGGGCGGTCATCTCACCACTACTGGCGAACATCACCCTCCACTACGTGCTTGATCTGTGGGCACAGCAGTGGAGGCAACGACACGCAGCAGGGCAGGTCATCATGGTGCGGTACGCAGACGATAGCGTATTCGGATTCGAACACAAGGCCGACGCCGATCAGTTTCTGGCGGCCATGCGGGAACGCATGTCACAGTTTGGTCTGGCGCTACACCCGGACAAAACACGGCTGATCGAATTTGGACGCTTTGCGATCAAGAACCGGAAGCGACGGGGCGAGGGGAAGCCGGAAACATTCGACTTTCTCGGGTTTACGCACTGTTGCAGCACAACTCGAAAGGGCGGGTTCAAGATACTGCGGCTCACGGTGAAGAATCGGATGCGCGCGACGCTGAAGGCGATCCGGGCGAAGTTGCGGAGCATGATGCACGATCCGGTGCCCAAAGTAGGACGCTGGCTGGGGCGGGTGGTGCAAGGGTACTTCAACTATTTCGCAGTACCCGGAAATTCGCACAGGCTATGCACCTTCCGTTATGAAGTCTGCCGCGCTTGGCGGCGCATGTTGCAACGGCGCAGTCAGCGGCACAACCAGTCCTGGGAGCGCTTCGGCAGGTTGGAGAAACGCTACATTCCACCATTCCGTAATACTCATCCCTACCCGGACGAGCGATTCCGCGTCAAACACCCGAGGCAGGAGCCTTGTGCGGTAGTTCCGCTCGCAGGGATCTGTGCGGGGGGCAGGGGGTAACCTCTGTCCCTACCGCGACCCCTGTCGCATGGCCTAAGGAGTCGTTCGTAAATAACATGAACAATCACTTAGCTCTGGGGCTGATGCGGTAATTCCATTCGCCATGAAACGCATCGTGTTCGATATTGATGGTGGCAAATGCCTCGTCAGGGATCTTGATTC
>Ga0209211_10012202_pt1 | contig 10847 bp, 9 predicted proteins | sample RifGroA2_FD_183992 | JGI IMG/M metagenome (GOLD analysis project Ga0209211, IMG submission 183992) | Groundwater microbial communities from Rifle, Colorado, USA - Groundwater A2 (SPAdes) (version 2) | ecosystem: Environmental > Aquatic > Deep subsurface > Groundwater | place: Rifle, Colorado...
CGTTGCTTGGGATTACAAAAGATGAAATTGTTTCCTATCTAAAAAATAAAAAAATCCTTTTTCGAATTGATTCGTCTAACGAGCAGAACGATTTTCAACGGAATTATTTGCGGAACAAAATTGTTAAAAATCTGAAAGAAGAGATCAATCCCAAATTAGATGAAAAAATCTTCAATTTTTCTTCGGCGGTAAAAGATGTTCTGAATTTTCTGGATTCAATTTTAGAAGAAAATCTAAAACTCATTCAATTTGATAAAAAAAGGGAATGTAAAATCCCGCTTTTTCTTTTTGAAGCGAAGCATCTCTTTTTGCAGAAAGTCATTATCGCAAACGCACTTGGAAAAGTAGTTGAGGTTAATGCTCATTCGATAGAAGGGGTTCTTGGACTTCTTAACAAAAATATCGGTGCAAAATTTCAATTAGGTGGAAATCTCATTGCTTTGCGTGATAGGTCTTTTATCAGCATAAAAAAAGAGCAAAAAGAAATTGACAAAGAAATTTTTATCGGAAAAGATGAAACGAAATCAGTTTCGGGAACAGCAATCACCTTAAAAGAAGTTTCTAAAAAAAGTTTAGTTTTTTCTTCCGACTCGGAAGTTGAATATCTTTCGGCAGAGAATTTAAATTTTCCTCTTTCAATCCGAAAATGGAAAAATGCAGATTCCTTTTATCCGTTCGGGCATTCAAAACCGAAACGAATTTCAAAGTTCCTAACTGATTTGAAATTAACGACTGAAGAAAAAGAGAACCAGCTTCTGCTGGTAAACAAATCGGAAATCGTTTGGGTGATAAAGAGAAGAATAGACAATCGTTACGCAGTTACGAACAATACAAAAAAAATTATTAAAGCAAGGTGTAAATAGAAAATGGAAAATATCCGGATCGGAAATGAAACATTCATCCCTTATTTAACGGAAGAGCAAATCCAGCAGCGTGTTAAAGAAGTTGCTGAAGAATTGATGAAAGATTACGAGGGGAAAACTCCAATTTTTCTCGGAATTCTTAACGGCGCGTTCATGTTTATGGGAGATTTGCTAAAACATTACGAAAATTCGTGTGAAGTTGATTTCATGCGTCTTTCAAGCTATGGCGATGAAAAAATCTCCTCCGGCAAAGTAAAAATGTTGAAGGATTTAGCCTGCGATGTAAATGGACGCGATTTGATTATTGTTGAAGATATCGTCGATTCCGGTCTTTCAATAAAATTTATGGAACATCTCATCGAAGAACATCACCCGTCTTCCATGAAAGTGGTAACGCTCCTGTTGAAGCCGAACAGCCTAAAATATAATGTCAAAATTGATTATATTGGCTTCGAAATTCCTTCCAAATTTGTGATTGGATATGGTTTGGATTACGCTCAAAAATATCGAAATTTACGCTCTATTTATGTATTAAAAGAAGAAAATCAGTAACAAAAAAAGTTTAACAATGGACGAAAATAAAGACAATAAAAATTTGAAAATCCCTAAAAGTACCGGACCAAATAAACCCGATGATAATTTTGATTGGTCAAAAATTATCCGTATGGTTTTCGGATGGGGAGCTGTAATTGTTGCGGCAGTTATCGTTATGCAGCTTTTAAAAACCAGTTCTACCAACTATGTAGATATTCCTTATAACCAATATGTGGAGCTCCTAAACAATGAAAAGATTCTCCGCGCTTCTATTACCAAAGTAGATATTAACGATTACTACTTCAAAGGTGAATTAAAAGCCGAAGAAATGGTTAAGATCGGTGCAAAGGAAGTGAAAGTTAGAAACTTCTCTGTTTATCTTCCTGAACCCATTGTTAAGGATCAAGAAGTAGTGTGGAAAGCTAAGGGCGTTGATTACTCATTCGAAAAGCAATCAAGCGAATGGCTTAATATGCTGGTTGGAATGATCCCCTGGATTTTGATCATCGTTGTCTGGATTTTCTTTATGAAGAGAATGCAAGGCGGCGGTGGAATGGGAGGCGGAAAAGGAATTTTTAGCTTCGGAAAAAGCAAAGCTAAATTAATCGGACAATCGCAAAACAGCGTTACATTCAAAGATGTAGCAGGTGCCGATGAAGCCAAAGTTGAATTACTTGAAATTATTGAATTTCTTAAAGAACCTGCAAAGTTTCAAAAGCTTGGCGGAAAAATTCCGCGCGGAGTTCTTTTATTAGGCCCTCCCGGAACCGGAAAAACTTTACTTGCACGAGCAGTTGCCGGTGAAGCCGGAGTTCCTTTCTTCTCAATCAGCGGAGCCGACTTTGTTGAAATGTTCGTTGGCGTTGGCGCAAGCCGTGTGCGCGATCTTTTTGAACAAGGAAAGAAAAACGCCCCATGTATTATTTTTATTGATGAAATTGATGCCGTAGGAAGACAACGCGGCGCCGGGCTTGGCGGCGGACACGATGAACGCGAGCAGACCTTAAATCAACTTTTAGTTGAAATGGATGGATTTGAACAGAACAGCGGTGTTATCATTATTGCGGCTACAAACCGGCCGGATGTTTTAGACCCGGCGTTGCTTCGTCCGGGAAGATTTGATAGACAAATTGTTGTTGATAGACCTGATGTAAAAGGAAGAGAAGGAATTCTAAAAGTTCATACAAGAAAAATTCCTTTGAAGAGTGATGTTGATCTGCAGGTGCTTGCCAAAGGAACACCCGGTTTAGCTGGCGCTGAAATTGCTAATCTTGTGAATGAAGCCGCTTTACTTGCTGCGCGTAAAGATAAAACAAAAGTCGATATGGAAGACTTTGAAGAAGCAAAAGATAAAGTGATGATGGGAATGGAAAGAAAAAGTCTGATCATTTCAGAACAAGAAAAGAAGACGACCGCGTACCACGAAATTGGTCACGTACTTGTTGCTAAAAGGATGCCGGAAGCTGATCCTGTTCATAAAGTAACGATTATTCCTCGCGGAAGAGCATTGGGTGTTACAAGTTATCTTCCGGTTGATGAAAAACATACTTACTCAAGAGAATATCTTGAAGCGGTAATCACGTACGCTTTAGGCGGAAGAGCAGCGGAAAAATTGATCTTCAATCACTACACCACCGGTGCGGGGAACGATATTGAAAAAGCAACCTCAATTGCGCGCAAAATGGTTTGTGAATGGGGAATGAGTGAAAAACTCGGTCCTTTAAGTTACGGCGCAAAAGAAGAAGAAATATTCCTTGGTAGAGAAATTCAACGGCATAAAGATTATAGCGAAAGCACTGCGGTAGAAATTGATGTTGAAGTTCGTGCAATTATAACAGCATGTATGGTTCGCGCAACGGAAATCTTAGACGAAGATGTGGAATTACTTCATCGTCTTTCTGCAGAATTACTCGAAAGAGAAATTCTTGACTCCGAAGAGATCGATAAGATCATGCGTGGAGAAATCCTCCCTCCGCAAAAGAAAAACGGAACCAACGGTGACGAGGTTCCCGATCATGTAAAAAAATTAATGGAACAACGTCAACCAACTCCTCCTCCGACTGAAAATGACGCAAATTGATCATGGTACAATTCAATACAGAGATGAACTCATCAGAAAGATGATTCATCTCTGCTCACTTTCCTTTCCAATTATTTATTATTTCATTTCCCGTTACGATGCGATTGTAATCCTTTCGGGACTTACGCTTTTCTCTTTGTCGATTGAATTATTGAGGTATCTTTCTCCAAAAGTCGGAGATATGTTCATCCGCATTTTTGGTTTTTTAATGCGCGAACATGAGATGGACAAAAAGAAGAAGAATCTTAGCGGCGCAACGTATGTTTTCCTTTCAGCGCTAATAAGTGTTTTAATCTTTCCGAAAGTGATTTTTCTAACTGCTTTTACGGTCTTAATTATAAGCGACACATCTGCCGCGTTGATAGGAAGACGTTTCGGCAAGCATCAATTCTTAGCAAAAAGTTTGGAAGGAACTCTCGCATTTTTTGTAAGCGCAGTTATAGTGGTTTTAGTAACACCGAAAATTCTCTACGTTCCGGCGGAATATTATTTTGGAATTTTAGCTGTAGCACTCGGAGCCATCGCAGAAAACATTTCCTACGGCTGGGCTGATGATAACATGACGATTCCTTTAACCGTTGGCGGAGTAATCTGGATATGTTATTTAATTTTTTATCCCAACGTGCCCTTAATTCTTTCACACGTTCCGCAGTAAAAACAAGTGTAATAAAGTTTGAAAAGTAAATAAGAAAGGTTGAATGGATGCATGTATGAATGGATTGAATTTCGATCTGGATCATCAAAAATGCTTTTCATCCTATTATTAAAAACTTTTTCTTTTCATTCAGCCATTCAATCATACAAACATTCTTCTCGCGGTTTATATGTTGCTTAATCGAATAACGCTATATCATATCAAAATGGAATTGGACTCTCCTTTTGTAACCTCTATGGGAACAGAAACTAACATAGAACATATCATCATTAAAGTTGATGGTGAAGGTATTACCGGTTGGGGTGAATGTGTTGCTGCCGCAAATCCCTTTTACACGTACGAAACAGTTCAAACCTCATGGCATATAATGTCTGATTTTTTAATCCCCGGAATTTTAGGAAAGAATTTTACTACTGTTGATGAAGCAATTTCATCATGGCGGAAAGTTCGCGGACACAACATGGCGAAAGCCGGATTGGAAGCTGCCTTCTGGGATTTGTTTGCAAAATCAAAAGATATTTCTCTTTCAAAAATACTTGGCGGAATTAGAGATAAAATTGATGTCGGCGTTAGTATTGGAATTCAATCTTCTATTGATGAGCTTATCGAAAAAGTTGAAAGTTTTTTGGAGGAAGGTTACAAAAGAATAAAGATAAAAATTCAACCGGGGAATGATATTCAACCGATCAAAGCATTGAGGAAGGAATTTCCAAATATTCTTTTGCAAGTTGATGCTAACTCCGCATACACTTTAAACGATGTTAAAATTTTCAAAGCGATGGATGAGTTCAATCTTTTGCTGATCGAACAGCCGCTTGGTTATGATGATATTTATGAACACTCCAAACTTCAACGTGAACTTAAAACTCCAATTTGTCTTGATGAAAGCATTCGCTCCCTTGATGACACACGCGCGGCTATTGAGTTGGAAAGCTGTAAAATAATTAACATCAAACCCGGACGCGTTGGCGGATTTACTGAGGCAAAATTAATTCACGATTACTGTGCTTCTAAAAATATTCCCGTATGGCACGGGGGAATGTTAGAATCTGGAATAGGCAGAGCGGGAAATATAGCACTCGCTTCACTTCCTAACTTTACTTTGCCGGGAGATATTTCTGCAAGTAAAAGATATTATAAAAACGACATTGTTGAACCGGAATTCATTATAAATAAAGATGGAACGATGAACGTTCCATCCGAACCGGGAATTGGAGTTGAAGTAAATTTAGAAATGTTAGAACAAGAAACAGTACGAAAGATTTCCTGTTCAGTATAAAGTTTTTACTTAGAGTTCTCCTACATTAAATTAATATACCCAGCCCCACTTTTAACCGTAACGTTTTCCAACTGTACTCATGCTTATCATTGCTATAATTGTAAGGGGGATAAGAGTAGGAGTATTCTTTTTGCCATGACTGAATTCTGTAGTTGGCTTCACACCGGATATAAACTTTTTCTCCAACGGAAAGTTTTACACCGCCGCCAAGGTTTAGAATCGTGACGTCAAATTTGTCGGAGGACCGGACTAAAAATTCATCTGCCATTGGCAATGCATACGCGTTACCGAGACCATATCCGGCTTTGATGAAAAAAGCGTTTGATGTATTTGGGAAGAGTACGGTATAACTTAAATTCGCTATCAAGTTATAAGAGGGTTTTACATCTTTTATCGCGGTAAATCCGAATTCAGGTTCAATAGAAAATCCGTCAAATAGATAGTAACCCGGCATGATCGAGATATCGAAGAAATCCATGTCAACCGAATTATTATACGAACCGGAAGTTCCGCTTGATTTTGAAGATTGGGTTGTACTTCCAACGCTTCCGGTAAAACCTAATTCCCATTGTCCCTTTTTATACTGCGCAAACTGAGATGAACTTAAAAGAATTATTGCTGTGAAAATCATTATTGCATTTTTCATTTCTTCACCTATGCAGTTTACTTTAATAAGATCATTGATTTAGTTAAAAATTTACCGTTTGCTTGTAATCGATAAAAATAAACGCCGCTTGCTAATGATTTATTTTTAATTCCGAATTGAACAGAATGTTTTCCGGTAGTTTGGTATCCATCTATAAGAGTTTCAACTTCATTTCCGGTTACGTCATAGATTTTCAGAGTAACAAATGAAGGTTGATCAATTGAGTAGCTTATTGTTGTTGTTGGATTAAAGGGATTTGGATAATTCTGTTTTAGTTGAAACTCATCCGGGAATATTTTTTCATCTTCGTTTACTTTAGTGGTTATTCTTCCTTCTTGACTTGGCGAAATGGGACTATGGGCGGCAATATAACTTACAACAACCTGTAATTCAGTAGTTTCTGTCATCAATGAAAGGTTTGAAATTCCCACACCGAACAGGGGAAGAGCAGCTACAAAAAATTCGTTCGCCGTTGCTGTGTATGTTGCATTAAAATCAATATCCACACCGTTTATTTTGATCCAGCGTAATCTTGAATATGCCGGTAAATTAAGATCAAAAGAATATTCCATTCCCGAAACTTGCGGTAACATTTCATCATTATATTCAGCAGTTGCTAAACAAATTTCGAATCCTTTCCACAATTCAGCTCCGGCAATAGTAAAGGTGACTAAGCGATAACCTAATCCGTTAACTTCATTAAAACCGTAACCGATCATGCGGAAAACATCTGCCGCAACAATTGGTCCTTTGTAAAGTTTCTGCGCAGTTGAACCACCAAGTTGAATTGCGATTTGCGTTTTTGTAGCATCACGGAAAGCATCGGAAACCAAATTACCAACAGGTGTGTCAAATCTACCCGGTTGACTTAAGACTGCAACTTCATTAAAATCTTCCGTCGCTTCACCAATTTTCTCTGTATAAACTTTCCAACCTAACATCGTTTCAAGATCGGTTATTAATTGATCGACAACCGCTTTTACGGAAGGTTCTTCAGGAATATTTTCGTCTAAAAGAATCGATTGATAATCAAGTAGAGAAACATTTTCACCTTCAACACCAATTTTCATTTTTCCCACACGCGAGTAGAACGCATCAGCTTGAACAAACCATGTTTTGCCGGCGTAATTATTGGCGATTTCCACCGGAGCTTCGGTTGTGAAATGGTCGTGCCCGCCAACTATAATATTAATTCCGGGAATATTTTGCGCCATTTCCACATCGTAAAATCTTCCGAGATGCGAAAGCATAATTACAACATTGCATCCGCTGGCTTTCAAAGTTTCGACCATCGTTGCGGCGCAAACGAAAACGTTTGTATCGATCACCACGGGAGAGGGAAGTGAATAGGTATTTGTTTCCGTTGTCGTCATTCCAAAAATCCCAACTTTTATTTTCCCATATTCTTTAATTAGATAAGGTTGGATAAAGCTTTTTAAACTTGAGACAGATTGATCTTCCATGATTGTATTTGCAGAAAGAAGTGGAATTTTCTGATCGGGATTTGGGAACGCCATTTTGAGAGTGGTATCTAATGTTGATGGGGTTAAATCAAATTCGTGATTCCCGACAGCAATTGCATCAACACCGAGGCTTTGCAGTATTTGAAGTTCCGGAACGCCAAAATAAAAATTGAACATCAAGTCACCGACGAAAAAATCTCCTGCATGCAGCGTAAGAACATTTGGTTCGGTCATTTTAGTTAAACCGATAACCGAAGCGGCACGCGCGATTCCTCCTGTAGTTCCTTCAAGCGTAGCGGTTCGTGGAGCGCTTGGAGCAAGGTTCGAGTGTGTATCGTTCAAGTGAAGAATAGTGAGCGTATCCTGTTGAGAAAAAAGTAGTGAGGATAACAAGAACAAGGTGATAAATAAAGTTTTCATTTTAGTCTCCAATTAATGTATGATTTAATTATTTGTTTTGCTTTTTTCAATTGCGTATCCAAAAATGAAACTGACACGGTAACCTTTTGGATTTGTTGTGACTGCGAGGTTAAGCGGAATGCTTACTCCTCCGTACTCGAAGCTTTTTCCAACAGCGAGCATTAAAGCGGACATTCCTCCTTTTTCTGTTGCAAGAATATTTGGTCCCATTCCAAATTCAATTCCATTTGGGAAGCGAATACCAAATCCAAGTGTTATCGAAGGAATGAGCGTTCCATATTCAACACCGGCAACAAGCGGAATTGCTTCGATGATAAAACAGGGTCCTTCAACATCGGGAACAATTTGATATTCAAAATGCCAGCCGAATTGACTTAACAATGGACCGATTTTTTTATCTTTTAGTGTGGTTACTAATTCCCCATGACCCGGAATGTATGTAAAACCTAAGCGTGGACCGCCAAGGTTTCTTGAGCTGAATTTTATCGGGGAGAACTTGCTCTCAGTTTGAGCAGAAACTTCTGAAACTGCGAAACTTGAAAAAATAACCAGCATCAGAAAAAGATTGAAGATTTGTTTTGTTTTCATGATAGCACCTTTCGTTTTAATTTCTAGTGCAAAACTAAAGGATGCTCAACAGGGAGTTGTCACGGAATTGTCAGTGGGTTGTAAAAGTATTGTTGGTGGATAGTACGCATTACGCTACGGATTATGATCCTGCTTTTTCTTAATCTTATTCGTAATCTTAATCATAATCCATGTTACTGTAAGTTTTAAAGCAGATTAAGAAAAAGATTATGATTATGATTAAGAGGTTCTTTGAAAATCTGGTAAAAAGAAATAGTTGAAGAATAGAAGTGAAGAAATGAAAGAGAACAAAAGTTTAAAAGATATGACCAAAATTCAGATAAAAACCGGAAGTCTCTTGACTAATTGAAAAATCAGCTCGAACAATAAAGTTATCCATGTAGTAGCGAAGTCCGATGACAGGAGAATAAACCCAATTTGAAAGATCAATTTTTGAAATCGCATTCCATGTTTTGCCGAAATCTAATCCGGTAATTCCACCTAACCGATTGTAAAGTTTAAAACGAAATTCTGCGTTGCCATAAATCGCGGTATTGTTGATGAATCTATCTTGCGGGTATCCACGCAAAGTATTGTTACCGCCTAACGAAGGTAATAACAAAAAATTTAATGAGTCAGTTTTGCAATCCTTACATGCAAAATGAAACGCTGAAATCATTTTGTCATTCCACACCGGAAGATAATACATTATTTCTGCGGCACTTTTCAAATACTTGACGGAGGAAATTCCATATTCGAAATTCAAAATTGTTTGTAATCCTTTTGTTGGATTGACAAAACTGTTTCTCGAATCATACCTTCCGCTAAAAGATAAGAAGGGGAGCGAAATATTATGATTTTCATTTTGTGCGAAAATAGTATAAAGCATTTTTCCTTTTTCAAAATTAGAAAGAGCATACTGTTTGAATCCGAATCCGCATTGCAAAACAAATTCATTTGTTAACCCAAAACTTGAAAGTAAACTCGTTTCAAAAATTCCTTTCCGGTAAAACTCTTTTTCTGGAGGAGAAAAATCACGCCATCCGTAAAAACCGTTCTTGATCCAAACATCATAATCTGCAATAAAATCAAGGGCGAAAGGATAAACTGTTCCCTGGCGATATTCAAAGTCGGGATAGGAAAAAACAAAACGCAGCCATCGTTCTCCTTTTGTACTGCCAAAAAGGATTGCATCGAAAGATTCGTTTGTTAAAACTTGATTGAAGAAAAACGCTTTTCCACCGAAACCAAACCCGGCATCGGTATCGTATGAAAGTATTGGAAGTATTTCAATTGATGATTTCCCTTTTATTGAATCGGTATCCATGTTCTGGGAATAAAGGGAACACGAAAAAAAGATGAAGACATGAAGTGTTTTTAATAAAACTGCTTTACAAGTTTTCACTTTTCAAATCCTTCACAAATTTGTACCCTGCTTTGTGAACAGTAATTAAATATCTCGGTTCCGAGGGATTGTCTTCAATCTGTTTTCTGATGGAGAGAATAAAATTATCCACAGTTCTTGTTGTGGGAAATGATTCAAATCCCCACACATTGTTTAATAAAATTTCTCGTGAAATAACTTCTCCTTCGTGCTCAACAAAGAATTTTAGTATCTTTAATTCCATTGAAGAAAAGGTTAATTGAGTTTTATCTTTTACCGCTTCATGCTTTCTAAAGTTAATGTGAATATTTCCGAATGAAGTTTCGTCGATACCGCTGTGAGGAAGTTCTATACGGCGTAAATGCGCTTTAATCCTTGCTACAAGTTCTCTCACACTAAAAGGTTTTGTAACATAATCATCTGCGCCGATTTCTAATCCAAGTATTTTGTCAACCTCTTCCGTTTTACTTGTTAGTATAATAATAGGTATTCCAATATTTTCCCGTCTCAAGTCTCGGCAGATCTCAAAACCATTTTTCCCGGGAAGCATTAAATCAAGAATGATCAAATCAGGCTTGGTAGATTTAATTGAAGAAATTGCTTCATCTCCGTGTCCGGTCGAACTAACTTCATAATTCTCCATCTGTAATGATTCAACCAATCCTTTACGGATCGTAACATCATCTTCAACAATAAATATTTTTTTCATGCGCACTCCTTTTATCTGCATAATTTGGTTAATAATTCTTCTAATTGCTCTTGAATAGATTTCAATTCTCCATCATTGTTTCGAGCGGTGTTTAATTCTTTTCTTGCGTATTCAAGATAGCGCGAAAGCACTTCGTCCAATACTATTGCGCTGTTTCTGATTTCCAATGCAAGCTCCGATTGCCGCAGGCACATCATACCCCATGGGTGCACAGCCGATATTTCCGATGAGGCGTGATTTTTTTTTA
>Ga0209211_10012203_pt1 | contig 10846 bp, 12 predicted proteins | sample RifGroA2_FD_183992 | JGI IMG/M metagenome (GOLD analysis project Ga0209211, IMG submission 183992) | Groundwater microbial communities from Rifle, Colorado, USA - Groundwater A2 (SPAdes) (version 2) | ecosystem: Environmental > Aquatic > Deep subsurface > Groundwater | place: Rifle, Colorado...
TTCGGATATTATAAATGTTTTACGCAATACTCCTTCGTACGATTTTCCATACATCTTTTTCTCACCCCAGGCTCCATACATATTTAATATCGTTTTGCCGGTATCAGAAATTAATCTGAATGGCAATTCGAACTTATCAGCGAATTTTTTGTGAGAAATTTCTGTGTCGGGGCTTACTCCAATAACTTCGTAACCCTTTTCAATAAACGAACTATAATTGTCACGCAAGTTACATGCTTCAGCAGTACATCCGGGAGTATTGTCTTTTGGATAAAAATAAAGAACCACCTTTTTCCCTTTAAACTGATCAAGTGAAATTGAATTGCCATTCTGATCTATACCTTTAAAAACGGGAGCTTTATCACTTATCTTTAGTAATGACATAATATGCACGAATTATAAAATGTAAATTTATAAAAAACCATTCATAAGACAGAATTTGTTAATCAATGTTTACATTTCTTTATCAACAAAATTGAAATAATGCATAATAGGCTGAATTATTGATTATAACAAAAGTTGTTTAACTTTTTTTAACCTCTATCTTATGTGTATTACATTTGTAATGATTATTTTTGATTTTTAAGATTTTTCTGATGTACAACTCATATAAATATTTTGTATTTATTTTTTTTGTGTTCATTCTTGGGCAGTTTGCTGCAGCACAAAAAACAAATACAAATTCACACGATCTTGATTCGCTAAAATCAGCATATATTGATTTTAAAAACAGTAATTACCATAAAGCGTATCTGTATTTTCAAAAAATGTATGTTCAATATCCCAAAGATCCTGCATATAATTATTATACAGGAGTTTGTTTGTTGTTTCTTGATAAAAATCCTGAAAAATCTTTAAAAAGATTACGAATTGCTGCAACAAAAGATGTTCCCGATGATGTTTATTTTTACCTCGGAATAGCATACCATAAAAGTTATTTATTTAGCGATGCTTTAAAGAATTTCGATCGGTTCAAAGAGAAAGCTACAAAAAGTATGTATCGCGATTATGATCTCCTGAATCATATTAATAGTGTTAATAATGCAATCTATCTTACTAAATCGGGGACAGAACTAGTAGTTTATAGTAAAGAAAATGCAAGTGAAAAGAGTTTTTATTCTTTATATATGTTCTCAGGATTCGAAGGAGGTTTTGGGAAAAATCAAGATCTTCTGAAATTTCCTATGGACAGTTTGTCGTCAAAATCATTAATGTATATTCCAAATAAACTTGAACGAAACGAAGTAGTTTACTTTTCACTTAAAAATGAAAAAAGAGGCGATCTTGATATATTCAGATCTACACGTAAAAATGATGGAACCTGGAGTGAGCCGGAAAATCTAGGAGAGTTGATTAATTCGCCTTTTGACGAATGTTATCCATATATCCATACCGATGGTTCAACACTTTTTTTTGCTAGTAAAGGTCAATATTCAATGGGTGGATACGACATATATAAATCGGTTTGGAACTGGGAAAAGCAACAATGGAGCGCTCCAGAAAATCTTGGATTTCCAATAAATTCGCCTTTTGATGATTTTTTGTTTGTTCCGTCACCTGACGAAAAATTTGCTTATTTTGCTTCAGCACGTGATTATGCTGCAAAAGAAGTTACTGTTTATAAAATCAAATATCTGAACGATAAAAAGATGAAAGAAAACTCTTCACTTGGTGAGATTATTCAATTATCGCAATTAAATGTTAACGAAATAATTGAGAAAGATTCTAAATCAGAAAAACCTGTTAAAGTAAAAAACGAACTAAGCGAAATTGTAAAACTTCAAGCCAAAGAAAGTTTTTTATATAAATCGGAATACGATAGTTTATTAAATCAAACAATGAAATGGCAGCTAAAAGCCGATTCGTTGCAATGGATTATTGATAGTAAAAGAACGTTACTCGAAAAAAGCGAGTATGAGCAGGATATTAAAAATTTAACAAATGAGTTGGTTGATCTTGAAGAAAAAATTTATCAGGCACAGAAAAATGCTGAAAAAAGTTATGAAAGAGTGCGAGAAATTGAACAATTAAATCTGGCTCAAAAAAATGTATTGTACGAAAATACTCAAGAAAAAAAATCAACAACAACAGCAAATCAGAGTACTCAAAAAAATGAATTGTCGGATATAAATCAAGGAGGAATCGATAGCGTTGGGTTTAAGAAATTAGAAAAATTTGATTTTGATAATGATCAATTTGAAGAAATAAAGGATTTAGGATTTTATTTAAAATCGCCATCTATTTACAACGATAAAAATCCCATTCCGGTTAATGAAAAGTTGCCTCATGGAGTAATTTATATGATTCAGTTAGGAGCTTTTAGTACTCCCAAAAAACCATCTGTTTTTAATGGTTTTACACCTTTAACATCAATAAAAAAAGAAGGTAGTACACTAACAAAGTATTTTACTGGGAAATTTTTAAAATTAAAGGAAGCCGAGTCGAGTTTGTCTGATGTTAAGCAAAGAGGGTATAAAGATGCTTATGTTGTTGCATTTAAAGATGGAAAAATTGTACCCATAAACGATGCTGTAAAATCTGAATCAAGAAAATCAACCATAGTGCAAAATAAGCAGATTAACATAAAAGATAATGAGGACGATTTAATTATTAAATATGTATTAAAAATTGAATTAAATAAATCAGATTCAGTGTTGATTTTAAAAATTAATTCACAAGTACCCGATAATAAGATTGCAATTAAGGAACAAAAAGGAGACGTTATTTATTATAGAATTGAATCGTTCACTAGTTTTGATGAATCTTATTCTCTCAAGAATAAATTAGAAGCCATAATAAATAAAGAAGTTGAAATTCATGCTTTCTTTGCAGATAGCAGGATTCCAGTTGATCAGGCCAGAAAAATGACACAATAATCCGAATATTTCATATTATTATATTTAAATATGTTGTATATTAGGCCTTTCAAAATTTAATTAACTATTTTTTGAATTTATGAACAGTAAACGAAAATTTGAAAATGACCCGAATCTGGAGATGGGATCAAACGATGGTAAAGATTACTCCTTGGTTCTATATAACGACGATGTGCATGATTTTGATTATGTTATTAATTCATTAATCGATGTTTGCTCTCACGATTCTGTTCAGGCAGAACAATGTACCTATTTAGTTCATTATTGCGGTTTATGTGATATTAAAACCGGCAAATACGATAGGTTAATTACAATTAAAAACAATCTTGAAAAAAAGGGATTAACCGTTTCAATTATTTAATTAATATTTTCTTAGTATAATTTTTGCTAGTGTTAATCTATTTTATAATTTTGTCGAACTTTTAAAAGGAGAGATGGGTGAGTGGCTGAAACCACCAGTTTGCTAAACTGACGTACTCGATTAGGGTACCGGGGGTTCGAATCCCCCTCTCTCCGCAAGACAAGTAGTTCAAATACGAACTACTTTTTTTATTTAAAAAAAACTCAAATAATATGGGGATGAGAACCCGGGTTCGAACGGCGAAGCCCTCACGAGGAGAGCAAAGCGAAACGAGTAATCCCCCTCTCTCCGCAAAAGAATAATCATCCCGCTTTTAGCGGGATTTTTTATTTTTCAGATGTCTGAGTAAAGGGAAAATTTTGGATCACTTTATATTTCTGTGGGATTAAAAAATTAAGCATAAATTTTAGCAAGCCTGTACAGGAAAAAAATAATATCTCCCACGACTTTTGATGGTGTACAAAACGATTTTTTGGTAACATTTGCTATATATTAATTAAACTCAATCTTTTTAATAGGACTGTATTTTCTGTTTTTACAACTTTTTTGGCTTGATCCAAAAAAGTATCAAAAAAGATCAAGACAAAACCCTGCCTGCACTGCCGTTACGGCAGGCAGGGATACTTCCACGCTCTCTGTGATAAGCAAACAATTCCTTACAAAGTAAGCAAACTCCTTTGTCGGAATTCTAATGCTTATCACATTCACCCTACCCCAAGGTTCGTCGTTTTGTCATGCCTACGCTCAATAATCCGCATCTGATAAATTTGTTTCAAAAATCAAGAAAAACATGTGTGGGATAGGTCTGGTAAGCAACACTCAGTCTCGACATACAATTATAAATTATAATGATAAATTAATATCGAGACGACTTGTGTTGCGCTGAATAACAGGTTTTTCTATGATTTTAACAAATTAATCAGTGGCGGTGACTTTTTTTGGTTCTTTTTTGTGTGGTTGACAAAAAAGAACGATGATAATTCTTTATGTTTCTGAGATTTTTAAAATAATACCTTGACTCTTCATATTGTGTTAATATGTAATATCTTCTATAAATTCTTTCCTGTTTAAAACAATTTATTAAATCTCCCTAACTTTTCAACTTGATCCGAAATTTTAACGAAAGGCAGATGAAAAAAGCTCTCAAGTGGATAGTTTTTAAATTAGTTTACTACGTTGTAAAGTATTTTCTCTTAAACCAGAATGCAACATTTACTAAACCAATCATTACAGGTACTTCAACCAATGGACCAATAACAGCTGCAAATGCTTCGCCCGAATTCATACCGAATATTGCTATAGCCACAGCAATGGCTAATTCAAAATTATTGCTGGCAGCCGTAAAAGATAGGGTCGTGGATTGCTCATAATTTGCGCCAATACGTTTGCTCATAAAGAATGATACAACAAACATCACCACAAAGTAAATCAACAAAGGGATGGCGATAAGAACTACATTCAATGGGATTTTAACAATGTACTCTCCTTTTAACGAGAACATTACAATGATTGTAAATAAAAGAGCGATTAATGTAATCGGGCTGATTTTAGGAATAAATTTCGTATGATACCATTCTTTACTTTTTACTCTAATCAGAATATATCGTGTTAGAAAGCCCGCCATAAATGGTATTCCGAGATAAATAAACACGCTTTCGGCAATCTGCCCAATGGTAATATTCTCTACAGCATTGTTTGTTGGTATTCCAAACCATCCGGGTAAAACGGCAATAAAAAAATAGGCATAAACTGAAAAAAACAAAACCTGAAAAATGGAATTGAAAGCAACTAATCCTGCTGCATATTGAGTATCACCTTTTGCAAGGTCGTTCCATACAATAACCATAGCAATGCATCGGGCAAGACCAATCATTATTATACCATACATGTACGGTAGATTGGCATTATTTTCTCCAGGGAATAATTTGAAAAATAAGACTCCCAGTGTAAACATTAAAACCGGTCCGATAACCCAGTTTTGTAATAACGAAAGTGAAAGAATTTTGTAGTTTTTAAATACATCGCCAAGTTCTTCGTATTTCACTTTTGCCAATGGAGGATACATCATTAAAATAAGTCCAATAGCAATGGGAATATTGGTTGTACTCTCGGGTGACGATTTTAACGATTCCCAGAATTGTGCTATGGTCGGGAAAAAATATCCTGATAAAACACCAATCGCCATTGCTAGAAATATCCAGAGTGTTAAATAACGATCGAGAAACTTAAGTTTTGGTTGTGATGGCATAGATTTTAGTAAATTAGTGAATTAGTAAATTGGTAAAGTAGTTAAAAAGTAAAGTTATTTATATGCAGTAACTGTAATACTGAAAATTCCTGTTTTCGTTCTTTTTAACTCTCTTAATTCATCAAGTGTAATGTAATTAAGTAGGATGTTATTCGGAATTTCAATTTCTTTTTCTTTATGAACTGTTGTTCCTGTAAAACCATTTTCCTTAATAATCTTTAAATAATCATCCTTTTGGATTGCTCCAGATACGCATCCTGCATACATTTCGGCATCCTGTTTAATTTTTTCGGGCAGTTCGCCTGATATAACAACATCAGAAACACATAAATGTCCACCAGGTTTTAATACCCGGTAAATTTCTTTAAATGCTTTTTGTTTGTCGGGAACAAGGTTTAAAACACAATTTGAAATAACTACATCGTAGGTATTATCAAGTAAAGGCATTTCTTCTATATCCCCTTTAATAAATTCAATATTTGTGTATCCAAGTTTTGATGCATTTACTTTTGCTTTTTCGAGCATGGCTTCGGTAAAGTCGATTCCGGTTACTTTCCCGGTTTCGCCAACAATTGCGCGTGCAACAAAACAATCGTTTCCTGCACCTGATCCCAAGTCGAGAACAGAATCTCAGTTGGTAACCCGCAACCAAGTCCGAGGTCGGCATCTTTGTTATATCCTTTCAAGTGTGAATAATTATCACTAAAAATGGTATAATCCACTTCGCCACAACAGCTTGTTCCACCACAACACGATGATTCGTTTTGTTGTTTCGATTGTTTGGCTATATAACTGTATTTTTCCTGTACTATTTTTTTTAAATCTTTCATGTTATTTTTTTTAAATTATTTTTGAGATAATAATGTTTCAGTAAGTTCGACTGCATCTTTTACCGCTTTTTCGCAGACTGTTTCAAATAATTCTAATTCGTGAATTTTTATTTCGTCTTGTTCAATATTCATATCAAGTCCTTGCAATAAATCTTTGCAACTAATTGTACCATTTCTGACTTTAAAAGAATCTAAAAATTCAGCAGCTTTTTTATAGGTATTTTCTTTTTTACTATCAGAATCATTTCGAGCTTTTCCAAATTTTAAGCCGATAACCATTAAAGCACCAGAAACAGCACCACACGTATGTTGTTGTTTTCCCATTCCTGCTCCAAATGCACAGGAAACTTTTAGGCAATCATCCTCTGAAAGTCCTAATTCCGGACTAAATGAAGTAATTACTGATTGAGCACAGTTAAAACTGTTATTAAAGTATGATAATGCTTTTTCACTTCGTTTCATTCTTGTGTTTTTTCTAAATTTATTCCTAGTTTTCACTATTAACAACAACCGCATTCATGCTTTCCTAGTATTTGACTGTTATAAAATGATTTAAAACCTTCTTTTATTTCGTCACGAACTTTTCGAAATACAACTAATTTTTCTTCGTCAGTTCCTGTTGCTTCTGCAGGATCATCGTACCCCAAATGCCAACGATGCTTGACTTTTCCTATAAAAGCAGGACATGTTTCATTTGCACCACCACAAACAGTTATAACATAGTCCCATTCTTCGTCCAAATATTGGTTAACATGATTAGGTTTATTTTTGCTGATATCAATTTTTACCTCATTCATAACCTGAATAGCAAAAGGATTTACCTTATTCGCAGGTTCTGTTCCCGCTGAGAAAACCTTTAAATTTTTATCGTATGATTGTAAAAAAGCTTGTGCCATTTGGCTACGGCAGGAGTTTCCTGTACAAAGTATTAGTATTTTCATATTTTTATTTTTTATTGTTTCTTATCTCTTCTTTTTAATTGGCAAGCACATGAACCTGATAATCGTTCAGAGTAATCAATTTTAATAGGTACTCCGTCTCGTTCCCATTCAACCAGTCCGCCGGCTAAGTTTGCAATGTTTGCAAATCCCTTTTCAAGCAAAAACAAAACAGCCTCTTTACTATGAATTCCGGTTGCATCGGCAAAAATCAATGCTTTATCTTTTGGTAATTCTGAATATTTTTCTTCGAGAATACACTTAGGACAGAAAATTGTTTCTTCAACATCAAACATTTTAAAGCCAATCATGTATTCTTCACGAACATCGACTATAATTGCTCCTTTTTTGCAGAGTTCAATAGCTTCATGTGCAGAAACATGCAACATTCCTGACGAAGAAATTCCTTTACCTTTAAATAGTTCATTCATAACTAACATTTTATTGATTCAGAGATTGATATCTCGTTTAAAAATAATGTAAATGATTTTTTAATATCATCAAGACAAGTGTTGCACAAGCAATAATTCACTTTTAAACCATCGATTTCTCCATGGATTAAACCAACTCTTTTTAACTCTTGCAAATGTTGTGAAACTGTTGTGCGACTTAAAGGAATTTCGTTTGTGATATCGCCCGAAATGCAGGTTTTGCAATTGGCTAAATAGCGAAGTATTGCTAATCGTGCCGGGTGACTCATTACTTTGGCAACTTCGGCTATTCGTTGTAAATCCTTATCAAATAAATCTGTTTTTTTGTATGTCATAAATCAATATGTTTAATGACGCAAACATACGACATAAAAAACAAAAAACAAAAATGTAATTGTTAATTCTGAGTTAAATTTTTATCAATTAAAGTTTTTAACTTATCTGTTGAGAAAAACCCGGAATGTCTAAAAAACTCTTTTCCTGTTTTATCCAATACAACCTGAGTAGGTATTACTGCTATTCCATAAAACTTTAGCAAATCGTGGTTTTCTTTTTTAGTAAAATTAACAAATACTACATTTACTTTATTTGGATACAAATCCTGAATTTCCTTTAATACTTTTCCCATCCGTTTGCAGGCCGAGCAACCGGTTGAGCCAAATTCCAGAAAAGTGATTTCGAAAGGGTTTGAGTTCTTCTCGTAATTATAAACCGAATCAATATATGCCGAAACAGAACTTATAGTTTCAGGTGTAGCCTGTGATAACAAAATGCTTGATGCTGCATTGTTCAGTCTGCCTTTAAACATGAACAATGCAACAAAAAACACAAGAATTAAACCTAAAAAAACAAGGTTTAGAATTTGTTTTGCTTTACCTGAAATCTGATAACCCATTTATGAAGTAAATCAATATTAAAATATATAATTAAACAAATATCCTACTATCATTATTCCTGTTGCAACTATTCCAATAAATGCCAATATTAAGGGGAGTTTTAAAACCTTTTTAAGAATAATCATTTCAGGAAGCGACAACCCAATTACAGCCATCATAAAAGCCAATGCTGTTCCAAGTGAAGCACCTTTTTCAATTAAAACTGATACAATTGGAATTATTCCGGCAGCATTTGAATATAATGGAACACCAATAAGAATTGACAATGGGACACTATACCAAACCGATTTGCCCATGAGTGATGCCATGAAATCCTCTGGAACATATCCATGTGCTCCAGCACCAACTGCAATGCCAATTACTACATAAATCCATACTTTACCTACAATTTCTTTTACAGCATCGTAACCAAAGCGGATTCGATCCGAAAGTTTTAATTTTTCTTCCCCATCTTCTGAATTTCCTACTTTTATTTGATATACCCAATCTTGAACCCAATGCTCAAGTTTTAGTTTCCCTATTACATAACCTGCTGTTATTGCAATAGTTAATCCTGTTAATACATAAATTAGAGCTACTTTCCATCCAAACATTCCGAAAAGCAGGATTACAGCAACCTCATTAATCATAGGGGCTGCAATTAAAAAAGAGAATGTTACTCCTAAGGGAACTCCCGATTCTACAAATCCTAAAAACAATGGAATTGCCGAACATGAGCAAAAAGGTGTAACAATACCAAGTAAAGAAGCCAAGATGTTACCCATAAAGGTTGATTTACCTTCCAGTATTTTCCGGGTTCGTTCGGGCGAAAAGTACGAACGGATAATTCCAACAAAAAAGATAATCAGAGTCAGTAACATCAGTACTTTTGGGATCTCGAAAATAAAGAAACGCAAGGCTTCAGTTAGATGAGCTCCTTTTTCTAAGCCTAACATTGAATCAATAATCCAGTCGGTTAATGGTTGTAAATAGTGGTATAATAAATACCAAAAAGGAAGTAACAGTAATGGAATTATTATTTTTCTTCTTGTTTCCATATTTTTGTATGTTCGTATAAAGACGAACTAGTTTATTAAATTTTTTAAATAAATACGATAATAGTGTAATAAATACCCACTAATAAGAATAGAACAGCTATTACTCTTCTAAACCAAAGCTCAAATATTTTTATTTTGTTGTATAAACTTCCAATTCCAGATACAGTATAGGCTATAACCCATGCAAATAATATAACAGGCAATCCTGTTGCAATTGCAAAAAATATGGGTAGATATAATCCTGAAGTGCTTGAAATAGTCATGGGAATAAGCATACCAAAATAAAGAACTCCGCTATATGGGCAAAATGCGAGTGCAAATAAAATCCCTATTAATAAAACATCCCAGTAGTTCGTTTTTTCTTTTTGCTGCATTTTCTCAGAGAATTTCCCAAATCCTGGAATATTTATTTTTATGACACCTAACATAAATAAGCTAATAAGAATTAATAGAGGACCTAAAAATTTCTCACCATACTGTTGGAAAAATCCTGATATCTTAAATTTATTCGCACTGAAATATAAAATAAAAGCCAAGCCTGTGTATGATATAACACGTCCTAAGGTGTAAATCAATCCATTTATAAATACTCTTTTCTGGCTTTGAATATCGCGACTAATAAAACCTATTGCTGTAATATTTGTAGCCAATGGACAAGGGCTGATTGCAGTCATCAGCCCAAGTATAAATGCAGAAAGTATAGGTAAATTACTATTTTCGATTAATGAAGTTAAAAAATCCATACGAATCGACCTAAAGCATTAATTTACCAACTGTTTCTTTTATCTTTTCTTCTAATTTTTCAGGATTTGAACGTGCATACATAAATCCTTCACTAGTTAAATCAATTTTTTCTTCACCTTTAACAAATAGAAGAGTTTGCCCTGAAACGCCAACTTTTTCAGCTATTTCCTTTGATTCACTTTCATCAAGGTTGTATGATTTAAATGAGATTGTTCCGTTTTCAATTTCATTGGCATACAGTTGTTTAAGAATTTCATTTGTTTTTTCTTCAACAGCTATACAGGTAGGGCAACGACGAGTAAAGTGAAAATAATATACATTAACCTCTTTTGCAATTGTGTTTTCTGTATTTTCTTTTTTATCTGCATTTTGTGCATTGCATGATAATATGAAAGGAAAAATTAGGCTTGATAAAAGTAGAATTTTTAAAGTTTTCATAATTTATTATTTATTTGCTATTAATATTTCATTTAATTCGGTTTCAG
>Ga0209211_10012207_pt1 | contig 10845 bp, 10 predicted proteins | sample RifGroA2_FD_183992 | JGI IMG/M metagenome (GOLD analysis project Ga0209211, IMG submission 183992) | Groundwater microbial communities from Rifle, Colorado, USA - Groundwater A2 (SPAdes) (version 2) | ecosystem: Environmental > Aquatic > Deep subsurface > Groundwater | place: Rifle, Colorado...
ATATCAAGACCGAGACGTGGCCTAAGGATGATGAGGGCAAGGACGACGATTGCCAGGAAAATAAGAAATTGACTGAGAGAAGGTTTTTGGAAAAGACGAAAAAGTAGATAACCAAGCGATAAGGAGAGAAACAGAAGAAAAGGTGATTGCCCGGAGAAGACAAGAAAAGGTATTAAGAAAAGATAGAGAAGGCCGAAGAGGCCAATTTTGGGCATACCTATTTAAGGTGCACCTTCCTCCTTGACTGAAGAAGGTCGAATATTAGAAAAAGACTGACTCCCGCAAAAAGGCTTCTCACTGAGCTTTTCAAGAAAACCAGGTCTGTCTTGGCCGCTAAAAGTTTGTCGATACCGGGAAAATTGTTTAAGCTTTGGTTGGCCACGGCGAAAAGCCCGACCGAGAGAGAGTTATCGAACGTGAGGACAATTAAGATGTAACAAGCAAGTAGCGTCAAATCGAGCCAGAGGTTGCGCCACCGATTGGCGACCAATTCGATAATAATAAAGGGAGAAACCCAAAGAAACCACTGAGGGTGATAGTGAGTGACAGAAAAGAGAAGAAGAAAATAACCCAGGTAATATTTCCATAATTTCTGAATCTGATGAGAAGCTCTGAAAGCGTGTAAATAGATGAGGACCACTCCGAAAAGATAAGGAAAAACGCCTTCGGCGGCAGTCACCATCCATTCCATATAGAACATCTTCTGTGATTTGGCACCAAAAACCATGTACTTAAAGGCTGAAGAGGACAGAAAGGGAGCGATGGTGAGGAGATAAGGAGCTATACCACAAAAGGTTATCTTCAGACGATCCCAGAAATCCTTACCGGAAAAGATAATAAAGGGCAGAAGAAAGATGGGATATTGTTTGTATGCCGCACCCAGAGAAATCATGACAGCCGCCAAACAAAGATTTTTCTTCTTAGCGAAATAGAGAGAGAGGACCGTGAAAAGAGCCGGGATAATATCGAAAACACCCATGGAAAAAGTGGCATAGAAAGTGACCGGATTTAATAACCAGAGCAGGAAAGCCCACTTCTTTTGCTTCTCATCATCAAAGAGGGAAGCCAAGGCAAAAGCCATTGCGATATCGATCAGAAGATAAGGAAGTTTTAGGAATATTAGATTTAATGATAAATTGGGTAAGCTATAAATTGATACTCCACTCATCAAATCCAGAAAGAATTTTTCGGGAATAATCCAGGAGAATAATTTGAGGAAACTGCCTAGTGTGAAGTAGGTCAAGGGTGGATAAATAAAGATGTCTCCTACTCCGAAGTTTTGAACTAACGGATGAGTCTTGGGAAGATTTACTAGAAAGTCGTAAATGTTGAAGACGTTCTTGTATCCAAAAAAATAACTGGACAGAACCTGACCGGATAAATCGGGGTGAAAAGTGATACCCATGACTATGAGCCGTAGAATAATGGCGACAATTAGAGCGACCCAAAGGGACTTAGTGAGTTTCATTTAGATGATTTAGTATATCAAGTTCAGAGGTGAGAGTGAATTATTTTGCTAAAATTGGAGGGTGAAACATAATAAATGGCTGATTTTAGGTGGAATATTTATCCTGGCACTGTTGGTTCGGTTTTATGCATTTCGGGAAAGTGTTTATTTTGGCTTTGATCAAGCGAGGGACGCTTATATTTCGCAAGACATTTTTCTGAAACGTGATCTGAGATTTATGGGTCCGCCGGTATCCGGCGATACCGGACTGTTTCATGGACCGCTCTTCTGGTATATCTTAGGTCCGATATATCTACTACTTCAAGGTGACCCCGCTTTGGTATCCGGAGTTTTTAGGATTCTGAACGCACTTGGAGTGTTTCTGGTCTATGGCATTAGCGGGTCACTTTTTGGTCCGTTTGTAGGCTATATCGCTGCATTATTCTATGCCGTTTCCTATGAACAGAGTCAGTATTCTCTCTATGTCGGCAATCCGGCATTGGGAGTCTTATCTATTATGCTGATATTTCTTGGAGCGGTCTTAATCTACAAGAACAGTAAATACACCAAATGGAGTCCCCTGCTAATACTGGGAGGAGCGGCTTTTTCGATGCAGATGAACCTCATGTTTGTCTATACCTTCGCAATCGTAGCTACTTTACTATTTATACTAAGAACAAAAATAGGCAAAATCGCCGTTAAATTTTGGCTGTGGGGAATCGCATTGACGGGTTTGCTACTCTCCACTTTTTTGTTAGTGGAGATGAAATACAACTTCCGAAGCTTCCGATTGGCCTCCACCATGCTAAAAGCCGGGTATGGAGTGATGGACGCGACAGCTTCCAAATACGCACTTTTCTTAAATAAAGAGATCGCCATGTATCGCGATAACGTCTTGGCGACAAATAATCAAACTGCGGTGACGGCTTTGGCCCTGTTTATCTCAGTTTGGGTCTTGTATCAGGCAATAAAAAACAAGAACTTCCAAATCCTAGCGGTGTGGTTGTTTGGTTGGATTTTCTTAATGATATTAGGAGGCCATACAGCCTATTACACTAACGCCGGTTTGGGAACGGCCGTCATTATCGCTGTTGCAATTCTGATTGAAAAAATAAAAAATATCAATAAGTATTTAGCCATCATTTACTGTGGTCTAATTATCTGGGGAAATCTGAGCATGATTCGGGCACAATCTCCCAAAAGCCTGATCCAAGAGATGATCACCCAACAATCTATGAAGCTAGCCGACGAATACAGAATGATTGATGAAATGTATTCGATCGCTGGCGGTAGAGGTTTTACGGTGCGAATGACCGGAGTGCCGTACAACATTCAGACAGTTTGGTCTTACCTTTTTCATCAATATGGCTTACTAAAGTATGGATACCTACCTTTCTGGGAAGTGGGTAATGTCTTGGCTTTTCCGGGCGTGATGCCCGTACCCAAGAGTGGGTCGACCTGTCTAAGATTCTTGGGAAGAGAACCGATGCACGGATTACCGCAAGTCTTGGTGGACAATGATAGAGGGTTAGAAAAAAAGTTCTCGATAATAGTTGAGAAGAAGAGTTTTGGCAGTTTTTTGCTGGAAACCAGACTGTCTATCGACATTGATTGCCACGACAATAGACCTTAATTCCGAAGTTTCTTGTATTTCACAATCTTCTGCCATCTTTGGCCCACACGGAGAACAAAGTTAAGAAAGGCCGAGCCAACGACGCCGTGATAAATCTGAGCTGATCTGGCCAAGGGGGACTTTAGATGATTGGTAAAATTACCACTGACGCCGTGAGCGTGCTGAACCTTGGCTTTGGGAAGGTAATAAATAGGAAGGCCGTATTGGTGAAGGCGGCGGCAATATTCGACATCCTCATAATAAAGGAAAAATCTTTCATCCAATCCCCCGATATAATCAATGACAGTTTTTGGAACCAGGAAGGCGGCCATGACAGCAACATCGACTGTGGTAATTTGATCCCCAGGATTGTATTTGTTAAAACAATCCTTACAGCCAAAAAAATAATACTTGATAGCGTTCCAGACGGTGGGAAATTTGAAACAGGATGGCTGTATGTTGCCGTCGTTGTTGAGGAGGCGTGGAGCCACAGCACCGAGCTTTGAGGTCTTTTTGGCAAAGTCTAAAAGCTGTTTAAGGGCGGTTCCCACGATTCTGGTATCAGGATTGATGATAAGAATATACTTTCCGTGTGCGATTCTGATTCCTTGGTTGATGGCTTTGGAGAAACCGATGTTTTCGGTGTTTCTAATGACGGTTGGTTTTAAAGAATGCTTTTGGGCTCTGTCGGCGCCTTTATCTCCTGGATAGTTGTCAACTACGATGATTTCTTTGGTGATTTTGTCTCGATTCTTTTGGATCGAGTCCAAGAAAGGACCGATGGTGTCTTCGGATTTATAACCAACCGTGACGATAGAGAGCTCGACTTTATTCATATTTTTTGTTGACTAAGTTTAATACCTCCCGGTCCGATAAAACAAATTTTTTGTCTTGTTTGTTAGAAGGTAACCTCAAAAGGGCGGAGATGACAACCTGGAAATACCGAGGGTGTCTCAAACAGTGCCACACCAAGAACCTGATATGTGACCAGATCATCTCTCTGTCGGTAATATTTATCCAGGTAAACAGGAGTTCGTTCCTTTGTCTAATTAATTTGACAAAATTTTGATTGATCTTTTTGGCGGTAGACTCATGCTGGTGATACACAATGGATCGGTTGTCCCAAATGATTTTGTAGCCCATTTTCCAAGCCCGATATCCGATCCCAATATCCTCCCAATAGAAGGGGGCGTAGATTTCGTTTAGTCCGCCAAGCTTGTTCCAAATACTCCGGCGAAAGATGGCACTGCCCCCAGAAGCCCAAGCCGAATACATTGGGTGACCCTTTTCCTCTCCTCGGGTGAATTGAAGTTTGCCGTCTCTCCAAGTAACAAGGGGCCATGAGGATTCGTTTTCATTAAAGGAAACAGCAAAAACCTTTTCGTTTTTGAAGTAATCAAAAATATTTTTTAAATAGTCTTTTTTTGGCTCAACATCGTTATTTAGAAGAATTAGATATTCTGATTTGGAAACGGCAACTCCTTGGTTGACCGGCTTAGTAAAGCCGAGATTGGAATTGTTTTTGACGACAACGACTTTGGGAAAGTTATCTTTGAGCCAAGGGATGGTCTCATCGGTACTGCCATTATCAATAACGATCACTTTATTAAGAAAATCGGTGTATTGAAAGACCTTTGAGAGATGTTTTTCCAGCAGATATTTGCCGTTGAAGCTGGGAATAATGACGTCGACAGTTGGTTTCATCCTGCCTAAAGTATATCAGGGCACGGAGCGGTCCGAATCTCCTCATGGACCCAATAATATGATATAGATTGATATATCGGTATATATTTGATAGACAGAAATAAATTTGGTTAGATTTTAAGTTCTAGGAAAAGAAAGGCGCAAATTTTAAGCTCTGGAAGTAGGAGGCAGATCGTTTTGACTCATACTTGTCTCAATATCCATTCTTGTCGCAATAGTTCCACCCTCAATATTTCGAGGTACATATTCAAGCTTGGGTTTGATAAACTCCACCACCTTCATCACATAATCAGATGAGACTTCTCCGCCATAAACATTAACTGGTTTTATTTCTCCGGATTCCATCTGTTGTAGAACACTCTTCAATTCTTTTGCAGTCTCTTCATTTACAGAGAAATCATCACCCTTTTCATCATAGGCACTAAGTTCAATTGCATAGTCATTTTTTGACCAATCACCCATAGCACCTGATAGTCCCGACAAAGAATCTGGGCTTCCTGGAACCAAACATTGAATTGAAAAGGTTCTCTCTTGGTCGTCTTCGATAATAAGGTTCCAAGCACCAGTAAAAGACTGTCTTCTTCCTCTAATCTCAGTGTTTAGTTGAGCTATACCGCTATTTAGTTTCACTTTTATCGCTTTCATAATTTGATATTACAAATGGTATCAACAAAAGTATACATCTTTTGCAATGTGTATCCTCTAGATAACGGCGAAATACGGATAGAAAACACCTCTTAACTTATCAATCTGCACACAAACCGGTTCTAAGATCTCATCATCAAGAACCCTAAACTAACAAATGGTCAGATCCCACAATTTTACTGACTTTGGGGCTAATTGTGCTAGAATACCTCAGTTTGGCTGTAATCGACGCCATTCGCACATTCACCTAGCCTGAGATGGGCTTATTTCCCGTAGATGGGAGAAGGAGATTAACATGTCCGGTCGTAATGAAACCACCGAAAGCAAACAGCTTGCAGAAATGGCAGCTGTCGACATCGTCGGCAAACGCAACTTGGTGGATAATCCACTCTATCCAATTAAATGGATTCGAGAGCGCAAGGTTGTTCGAGCCTCCGAGGACGGCACAAGTGTTGTCATATGGTTCTTATTTCGGGTCAACGATAAGTTTCTTACCGGCGAAGAGTTCTACCCATTGACCACCGTCACGGTCTTACTAAAGCGTGAAGGCAAAGATAAAAAGTGGAATCTGGTTTCAGCAGATCTTGAAAGCGAGTACCAACCCGGTAAACCCAACAGAGAAAAGTGGGAGTTTTTACCTGATGGAACATCACAAAAAGTAGGATAGTTATATTGGGTGACCGAAGTCATGAATGTTTTTGACTTTAGTCACCCATTTTTTTGATACTTCACATTAAGGTGAGGTGATTTAATTTCTATATAACACAGGGCATCGCACAAGACTAAAACTAGGTAAAAACATATCTCTCAGATTCTCCATTTGAGCATAAACCGGTTCTAAGAACTCATCCTCAAGAACCCACTAAATTCTTAGACAGCCACGGAAACCTCTTGAACCATAGTAAGACTCTGCTCCGTTGTGATATACAAAGACGGTACCGTAGCGTCGGTCTCCAAATACGGCACCACCGAGCTTCCTGATATCAGCAGGAGTCTTTAGCCAGCTTGAAGTTTTTGTATCAAAATCTCCAAGTTTTTGTAACTCCCGATACTGCGCTTCTGTCAAAAGATCGATACCCATCGCGGAAGCCATATTGGTGGCGCTATCCTTAGGCTTAAATGTTTTCCTTGCCTCCAGCGCCTCATGGTCGTAACAAACGTTTCTACGATCTTTGGGCGACTCGGCCGAACAATCATTAAAAAAGTATTCACCGGTCTTTTCGTCTTGCCCAACAACATCCGGCTCGCCGCCGGTTCTTTCCATTTCACTTAGAGACCAAAGCTTTTCAGCATTAGCTTCCAGCCTTCCTTGCACTTTTGCCCATTCAAGTCCCACATGACGGTTTGGATTTTTTTCAAAACGGGTTTTCAGTATTCCGAGCAGTTCTTTGCGATGTTCTGTAGAGAGAATTGGATGAGACATGGCTTGTTTTTTACTTTACACCGTCTATACCAATGAGGCAAGCGTACGACGAGGAATTGTATAATACAAACTATATGAGCTCGATTACAGAAAGTAATCAAAGTGAAACTGGTGAGGTGCTGAATAAGAAACCTGATCTAATGACTAAGGAAGGTGTTGCTGCTTACATGGGATCGAGCAGATCTCCAAAAGAATGGGATGATAGATATGATGAAATCAAAAAAATGTATGGTGGATATTTACCGGATTTCTGGCCAAGACTAATCGAAGCAAGTGGCTTGGCGCAAACAACCATTGGAAGTTGGAAAAAATAGTTACAATTTACCTCGAAGGAGACTAAGTCCGTCGTCAACCAAAGATACTAGGGTCGATGGGGCTGTTAGAGCCGCAATCTCTAACTTGAGAAAAAACTCCCCGTGATAAGGGAGTTTAAAATAGAGTTATGAGAGTTTCTGAACGAGGACGATATTGACCACGCCCCCGGCTGTATTTTCGGTTTCTGTCTGAAAGATGATCTTTGCACCCATAGACTGTAGATAAGTCTCAATTTCCAATGGGTGGTAGAAACAAACAGGTCCGGAGCCACCACAATGAGAGTAGGACATGAAAGTATCGGCGTCGATCGGCTCTTGTGACTGAGACATGCGCGAATAGAACTCGTCGCCGGTAGATAGGGTGGTGATCCAGATAAGGCCGTTTGGCAGCAAGGTATCATAGGCGAGTCTGATGAGCTCCTTGCCGGCAGTTTTTACCTGAAACATGAGGAAATCAGACATTATTACTAGGTTGAACTTCGTTTGATTTGCCCGCATATATTCAAGCGCATCGGCGCTGACAAGGGTCAGCTGTCCGCCCAAGCCAGCCTCGAAATATGCTTCCTCCGCATATTGCAACCAACCGTCATTACGATCGACACCGACGATCTTGAGCCCGGCGAAGGCCAGGGGCGAGCACGTGTGCCCAGTACCAAAACCGAGGTCGAGAGCGGATTGACCAGCCTCAAGAAGAGGAAGAAGGTGCTGGTGCATTTCAGGATATCCTAGTTCACCGTATGGGTAACCATCAAAAACTCTGTTGTCCAAGGTGCGCTCCTTTTTTGGGGATTCGAAATATTATAACGCACAAAACCAGACGCTTGTTGTTTACTACTCCCCTCGCATGTGTCAGGATACATAAAAAATACCCTGATATTTATCAGGGTATTTTTGGGTTTATAGCCAGATGGCTTCGGGCTTGGTGGGCTTGATTCCCAGTCGTTTCCGGCGGGCATATTCGGTCTTGAACGACTCAACCAATCGTATAGCGCTTCCCTGTACCGTCAAATCCAAGGGTTGATACCTACGGTATTCATATGGAAGTTGACAGCTTTCAATCAGAACGGAAATCAGTTTGATACCACCCTCTAATCTTTCCTGCTGAGCAGAGTATGCGATCTTCAATAGTGCCGCGTATCTGCCTTCCGCTCCCTGTGAGCCATTCGAAAAGATGGCAATGACGAAGTCAGCTTCGAAAATGGCTTTTTCTTGTTCTGTCTCTCTGACCTGGCCTGGCAACATACAGTTTTGACTGTCCCAGCAAAGTATCCCGTGGCTACGAAACATCGTAATCATGTCCCAGGCGAGCTTGTCGTCCGAGGATGCATTAAGAACAAAAATCTTGCATTTGGGGAACTTCAGCCCATCAAGAGCCTCAGATATCCTATTGACTATACTCATTTTTAGCCTCCAATGTTATTGTGCTTAGATGTAGTTTACTCTGACACGAGCCCAATGTCAACACGTTATGGGTTATCCTGCAAGGCTGAAAGTGTCAGGGGATATAATGGTTAGAGATGAAAAAGTATTTGAAATATTGGCCATTCTTAGTTTTTGCAGCAGCTTGCTTTGTATATTACTGGCGGGTGTTTCTAAAAGGGGATGTCCCCTTCCCCGGAGATCTGATGGTGGGGGCCTATTTGCCTTGGCTGGAAAACAAATGGGGTTTCCCCACGGGAGTACCGGTGAAAAATCCCCTGATCTCGGATATTTTTTCGCAGTTCTACATGTGGAAAAGTTTGGTGGCCGAAAGTTGGAGAAATCTGCAGATCCCCCTTTGGAACCCGTTTTCGTATTCAGGGTACCCTTTGATGGCTAATTTTCATTCGGGCGCGTTTTACCCTTTGGGTTTTCTTTACCTACTACTGGGAGATATTAAGGGTTGGGACTTCATGGTGATCTTGCCTTCGTTTGCCACGGCAGTGACTATGTTCCTGTACCTCCGGCAAATAAAAGTAAAGACTGTGGGGGCGGTGGTGGGTGGTCTGACATACGCTTATTCCGGTTTTGCCATAAGCTGGGCTCAGTTCGTGACTGCCGCTCACGCCATGATCTGGATGCCCTTAATTTTTATTGTGTTGGAGAAGTTTTTCGACTCCAAAAAAACCTACTATCTTTACTACTTACCCCTGATCTTCTTTCTAATGATTACCTCAGGACACTTCCAGATAATGGTCTATATCTCGGTATTGACGGTCATCTATTTTGTTTGGAAATGGATGGAGACTAAAGACTATAGATTGTTCCTGGCTACTATCATTCCAGGACTGCTGACAATGGGTCTGGCTGCTTTTCAAATGCTACCGACTCTGGAATTAACCAAATATGGCCTGAGGTCTGTAGAAAATTACATTTCCGGATATAACTATGGTTTGCTACCCGTAAAATACTTAACCACCTTAATTGCGCCTGATTATTTCGGCAACCCGGCTACAGGAAACTTCTTCGGCGTCTTCAATTATCATGAAGCTATTTTCTATACCGGTATATTAGCGGTATTCTGTTTTGTCTTATCTCTTTTTCTTTTCAAAACCAATAAATATGTCAGATTCTTCGTAGTGGCGGCAGTCATCGCCTTCTTGTTTGGCTTTGATACGCCACTCGGTAAGGCCGTATACACCTTTAACGTGCCGGGGCTGTCGACCAGCGCCGCGGGGAGAGTCGCGGTAATCTTCTCCATGAGTTTGGCTGTTTTATCGGGAATTGTTCTGTCCAATTTAGATAAAATCAGCTTTAAGAAAATAATTTTCACCATCGGGGTGATTGGTGTAGCCTACACGACCATCTATTACCTAGCCCGTTTTACCGACGGAATACTGCTGTCCCCCAACAACCCCAGCATGCTCCTGGGTCAGAGAAGAGCCGTAACTTTGAGAAACCTGATTTTACCGGGTGCCTTTGTCGGTCTGTATTCAGTGATCTTTCTTATGGCAAAAAAATGGAAGGCATTAACCGGTCTATTGATCGTGGTGATTTGTTTGGAAATGTTCCGATTTGGCTGGAAATATATTCCGTTTGTGCCTGAGCGAATTGTCTACCCCGATACTCCGGTGATTACCTTTTTGAAGGAGAAAGCCAAAACAGAAATCTTCAGAATCGATCGGGAGAGAGCAGAGATTATGCCACCTGCGACTTGGATGCAGTACCGCTTCATGAGCCCATCAGGCTACGATCCGATGGCGATTAAGGACTATGCTAGCGCATACCAGGAGGAGATAAATGGTAACCTTAGTGGGTTGGTTGGAAGATATTCAGAACTGGAAAGATATGACTCGAAAGCTCTCGGTGACTTTAATGTCAAATACCTGCTGGCAGTCAAAAGGGATTCCGTAGGTAAACTAGGAGGGAACAATATTACCTACTCGATTGACCAGAAGAGATGGATAAAGGTTTATGAATCGGAAGCCACGGCCGTACTGGAAAATCTGGACTACCAGCCCAGGGCCAGATATTTGGGTGATGATGGTGGAGAAATACAGATCACCTCCTATACCCCTAATACGATAAAGATCGCATATGTTGATGGGGCGAATAAGACTCTGTTGCTAGCTGACACCTGGTACCCGGGCTGGAAAGCTTTTGTAAACAATAAAGAAGTAAACATTGAAAAATGTAACAGTATTTTTCGTTGCCTTAATTTGACAGATGAAAGTGGAGAGGTGGTTTTTGATTACCAACCGGCTAGTTTTTGGTTGGGACT
>Ga0209211_10012208_pt1 | contig 10844 bp, 12 predicted proteins | sample RifGroA2_FD_183992 | JGI IMG/M metagenome (GOLD analysis project Ga0209211, IMG submission 183992) | Groundwater microbial communities from Rifle, Colorado, USA - Groundwater A2 (SPAdes) (version 2) | ecosystem: Environmental > Aquatic > Deep subsurface > Groundwater | place: Rifle, Colorado...
AAATTATACCGAATTTTTGAGGAAAATTATTTGTATCCATTTTTTTATGATAACATAATTTCGAAGAAATTTCGACTAAAAAAGGCGGCCCAGCTTAAAAAACAGCTGGGCCGAAAACATTCTCTCCTGAAGAATTCTTATGAAGGCTTCAAGCCGCCATGATGCGTAAGGCATCCACAACAATCTGCTCCCGGCCGATTATTGGAGGTAAGACAACCGCTTCGTCGCTCATCCGCAAAAGATTTCGCTCCTCTCCTGGCCCGGCCTCCAACTCCACAAACTGAACAGTCCCTCCGTCCAGAATGCTCTCCAGCTCTGGACCAATAAACGCCTCTCGTGCGTATTTCTCTACCTCGACGATTTTCTGAAAATCATCTTTTGGAATAAAAAGCGTCCAGACTGTTACCCCGCCAATATTTCTTTCGATCCAAACACCAGCTCGTGCCATTTTTTTCTCCCTTCAGTACTTTTCTAAAATATTACGGCAAAAAAAGAACTACGTCAAAACGCCTTATCACCTAACAGCCGGAATCTTAAATTTTTCAAAAAGTTCTTTAATTTTCTGCTCGTGCTCAATTTGCGGAAATTCAGAACGAATCCGCGCTTTTTGTGTGCGAATAAATTTACGCACGCTTTTTGATAATCGCTTTGATCTGATCATAATAAATTTGGCCCGCGTTAAACTGAAAAAATAAATAATTTCAAGGGGAACTAAAAGAAAAACAAAAAAAATTAACTTTCCGGCAAAGAAAATAAATTTCCAAGCTCTTCTTTTATCACCGCTCGATCGTCCCAAGGAGTTCGACTTCCGTTAGGGCCCATAATCCAAGGCTCCGCGCCTTTGCCTGTCACTACGACAACATCTCCGTCCTCTGCCGACTTAAGGGCTTGGCGAATAGCTTTGCGTCTATCTAAAATCTTCTGAAAGTTATGCGGCCCCGCTATTTGATCTATAATCTCCATCGGATCTTCGTCATAAGGATCTTCATTTGTAACAAAAACTTTTCTGCAGTATTTTGCCGCAATATTCCCTAAAAGAGGCCTTTTCCACCTATCCCTCCCTCCTCCGGCAGCTCCAATCACGCATACCAATTTTTTTGCCGACACGGTGCCTGATAATATTTCATACACCTTTTCGAGCGTTTGGGGAAGGAAAGCGTAATCAACCAAAACTTTAAAATTCACCGGCACCTCCGGCAAAGAAACAAATTCCATTCTGCCGGAAACGCCTTTTACCGCCTCAATTCCTTTTCTGATATCTTCTGGTGATACGCCCTCGCGCTTGGCAAAAGTAAGCGCCGAGAGAGCATTCATTTTATTAAAGCTACCGGGAATTTTTACATCTATATCTTCAGGAAAATCGGAAGAAACAAAAACAATTTTCTCCTTAGGAGATATTTCATAAAAGTATTCAAGATTGGGGTCGTCTCCGTTTAAGATCACGAGCGGCGCTTTTTTAAAAATCTCGCCCTTAGCGGCCCTGTAATTGACAAACCCTCCATGCGACTCAATATGCTCTTCGGAAAGATTCGTCAAAATTGCCGCGTAAAAATTTATAAATTTGTGCCGAAATTGTTTAATACCTTCCGATGTAACTTCCAAAAAAACATATTCCGCGCCCTTATTTTTCGCGTCTTTTAAAAATTTTTGAACGCGAAAACGCCCTGGCAATGTCATTTTGAGCATATTCGGCTCTTCTTTATCTAAAATTTTAAATCGCAAACTGGAGAGTGATGCTGTTTTGTATCCGGCAGACTGGAAAATCGCATGCAGAAATTCTATTGTCGTTGTTTTTCCTGATGTGCCGGTGACACCGACGACCTTCATTTCACACGAAGGAAAAAGGTAGAAAACTGCGGATAAAAAAGCGAGGAAAAAATGATAATAAGGCTCGAGCATTCTAAAAATGCGTCCGGGAATAATTTTTTTTATTATACGCAGAATGCCGTCTAGCATAAATCATTTGCTAAGAAATTTTAAGGCCGCCTTGACCCGGGCGGAGGTTCCTTTTACTTCTTCCGGCACCTGTTTTAAGCATTCGCGAGCCTCATTCAACGAATACCCAAGAGACTCCAAGGCCTCAAGAGCGTCTTTCTCGTCTTTAAGGTCAAGGCCTAAATCGGACTTGCCGAATTTCTCCCTAAGCTCAACCATAATTTTCTCGGCGGTTTTTCTTCCTATTCCGGAAACTTTAGTAAGGTAATTCAACTCGCCGGATGAAATCGCCCGCTTCAGCGTATCAACCGGAGCTACATTTAAAACAGAGAGGGCGGTTCTGGGACCGACGCCCGAGACACCGATTAATGTTTCAAACAAATCAAGCTCGCCATTTTCAAGAAATCCGTAAAGTTCGATCGCGTCCTCGCGCTGGTGAAGATGGATCCAAATTTTGGCCGAGTTTTTTCCGGATAAGTTTTTTATAGTCGTAGAATTTGCAAAAACTTTATAGCCGACTCCTCCGACATCGACTATAATAAACCGCTCGCCACGAAATTGAATTTTGCCCTCCAAATAACCGATCATATGAACACATAATATCACAGTCCGAAAAATAAGACGTTTTAATCGCAGTTGGTGTTACAATCTATATGCGAAGAAAATGATATGAATTTTTCCAATAAACATTTGCTCAAACCTTCCGGAGATCAGCCCCAAGCCATTGAAAAACTCGTCAAAGGCATTAAGTCCGAAAAACAATTTCAGACTCTTTTGGGCGTAACCGGGTCCGGGAAAACCCTGACTATGGCTCATGTCATCTCAAAACTAAATCGCCCCGCTTTAATAATCTCACACAACAAAACTTTAGCGGCCCAACTTTATCAGGAATTCAAAGAATTTTTTCCCGATAATTCCGTGCATTATTTCGTATCCTACTATGACTACTATCAGCCTGAAGCATATCTTCCCGCAACTGACATATATATAGAAAAGGACGCGAAAATAAACGAGTTCATTGATCGCTTAAGGCACGCAACAACCCAAGGTGCTATTACAAGACGCGATTTTATAGTCGTCGCCTCTGTTTCCTGCATTTATGGCATCGGCGATCCGGAAGAATACGCGAAAATGTCGATGCGCTTAAAAACAGGACTTAAAATTAAAAGGCAGAAATTTCTCGAGCATCTTTGCGACATGCAATACGAACGAAACGACTATGAACGGCTCCCTGGAATGTTTTCCGTTAAAGGCGAGGCAATTGAAATAGTCTCTCCGGACGGCGAGACAATTACGGGACTCGAATTTTTCGGGGACGAAATCGAAAAAATTTCCGAAAGAAAAAATAATCTTGAGTCTAAATTTTTGGCTCTCGACACTAAAGAAATTTTTCCGGCAAAACACTTTGCTACGCCAAAAGACAAACTCGACAAAGCGCTCGTAAATATTGAAAAAGAGCTTAATGCAAGACTTTCAGAATTAAAAAAAGAAGGGAAGCTTCTTGAAGCCGAACGGCTCGAACAACGCACGCGCTTTGATTTGGAAATGTTCAGGACAACCGGATATGTCTCCGGAGTTGAAAACTATTCGCGCCAACTTTCGTTCAGAGCGCCCGGCTCTCCTCCTTCAACGCTTCTTGATTACCTCCCAAAAGACACAATTACATTTATTGATGAGTCGCACATGTCGATTCCGCAAGTGCGTGGAATGTATTTTGGCGATCAATCGAGAAAACAAACCCTGATTGATTACGGATTCCGCCTACCCTCCGCGCTCGATAACCGGCCGTTAAAATTCGAAGAATTTGAGAAAAAAATAGGCCAGACGATTTTTGTCTCGGCAACGCCAAGCGAATGGGAGCTTCAAAAAAGCACAGGCAATATTGCCGAACAGCTCGTCAGGCCGACTGGCTTATTAGATCCATTAATCGAAGTTCGCCCGATCAATTCGCCGAATGGCGGGCAAATTAAAGATGCGATCAGAGAAATTGAAAAAACAATTAAAGCAAAAGAAAGAGTTTTGCTTGTTACCCTGACAAAACGTCTATCAGAAGAAATTTCAGAATATCTTAAAGAGAAAAATATTAAAGCCGAATATTTGCACTCGGAGATAAAAACAATCGAAAGAACAAACATTTTAAAAAAACTGCGCGAAGGAGAATTTGATGTTTTAGTTGGAATAAATCTATTGCGTGAAGGCCTTGATCTTCCCGAAGTGGCGCTTGTGATAATTTTGGACGCGGACAAAGAGGGTTATTTAAGAAATTACACGAGTCTTGTGCAAACAATCGGCCGCGCCGCGCGCCATGTTAAAGGCAGGGCGATTTTGTACGGAGATACGATCACAAAATCCATGCAAAAAACAATTGAAGAAACTCATCGCAGAAGAAAATACCAGGAGGAATTCAATAAAAAACACGGGATTAAGCCAATGCCTATTATTAAAAAAATACGTAAAGGCATTTTCGATGAAATATCAAAAGCTTCAGCTGTAAAAAACTACGGCATAACTGAAAAACTCGCCGATCTTTCAAAAAAGGACAGACTCGAAGCAAAAAACGAACTTGAAAAAATGATGCTAGAGGCCGCTACAAATCTTGAATTTGAAAAAGCCGCTCGCTTGCGGGATATTTTGAAAACACTTACTTGATTCTTAAGCGCGAGCTATAGAATTTTGCGGCCTTATTGGAGCAAAGCAACAAATCAAGGAGGCGAGTAGAAAAAATGGCGGGTACACGCGATGTTTTAGAGCAGGGTGACATTTTTTCGTTAGGAGACGACTATGATTTGTCTTTGTGGAGATACAGACGCAAAATACAATAGCTCGCGCCTTGCGGTTGCAAAAAAATAAGTTTTATTTTAGAATTCTTTAATGCCAATAACAAAATCCGCGATAAAAGCCAAAAGGCAATCGGAAAGAAGGCGCGAGAGAAATCTCGCCAAAAAACAAGAACTCCAAAAAGTTCTTAAATCTTTCTCACGCCTGATGAAAGAGAAAAAAACAGACGAGGCTAAAGCCTTTTTTCCTAAAGTCCAAAAGGCCTTGGACAAAGCCGCCAAAAAAGGAATTTTGAAAAAGAACGCCTCCTCGCGCAAAAAATCCCGCCTGGCGCTCGCTTTAAATAAGTAATCTCAAATGAGAGGAATTGCCCCTCATCCAAAAATTGCGGAACGTAAATTTCGCAATGATAATTTATTATATGGATATTAAATTAGGAAATCTTAGTATTGTTCCCGCGAGCGACCATCCAGAATTACTAGGTGTTTCTGTCGCCGCCTTTCTTTCAACTTTTCCTGACGCTGATAAAATTGGCGTCGTGGAAATTGACCCGGAAATATCGGGCACGTCTAAATTTTGCGAATTCTATAAAACGAAAATGGACCAGGCGGCCAACTGCGTGGTAATAGAAGCGTCAAGAACAGATCGCAAATGGCTCGCGGCTTGTTTAATTTTAGGAAGCACTAGGGCGGATATAAACGGACTCGCTCGCAAAACTCTGGATGCTCGCAAGGCATCCTTTGCCCAAATGGAAAAAGCTGTAACAGAAACCGGCATGGAATACGGCGCCATCACCCCGTTGGGCTTACCGAAAGAATGGCCAATTCTAATCGATTCCGCTGTCGTTAACTCAGAAGCAATAATCATAGGGAGTGGAATCAGAAAATCAAAACTCGTTTTGCAGGGGAACATACTCGCTAAATTGACTAACGCAATCGTTCTTGAAGGATTAGGTAAATAAATTATGATCACTTTTGAAGATTTTGATAAAGTAGATATCCGAGTTGGAAAAATAATTGAAGTTGAAAATTTTCCGGAAGCGCGAAAGCCGGCTTTTAAATTGAAGATTGATTTTGGTCCGGAAATTGGAACCAGAGTTTCGAGCGTGCAAGCTGTCGGCGCGCACACAAAAGAAGAGCTACTTGGAATGCTTGTCTGTTGTGTCATAAACTTCCCCGCCAAACGCATTGGTGCGTTTTCTTCCGAAGTTTTGACTCTCGGTTTTAAAAATAATTCCGGCGAAGGGTGGGTTCTCATCACTCCGTCAAAAAATTCTGTTAATTTAGGTGATAAACTTCAATGAAAATTTACTTTGCGGCGCATGCAACTACAGTTGATAACGAGGCAAAAATTGCTTCGGGTTGGAAGGATGTTGAACTTTCCGAACTCGGAATTAAGCAGGCCCACGAATTGGGAGAGATATTCAAGGATATCAAGCTGGATTTAATTTGCACTTCAGATTTAAAGCGGGCGGTTGATTCGGTGAAAATTGCGTTCAAGGAAAAATATCAAATTATAATCGACGCTCGACTGCGTGAATTAAATTATGGAGATTTCAACGGCAAGCCGTCAGAGGTTGTTGAGAAAATGAAAATAAAGCACATTAATAAGCCGTTTCCGAATGGCGAGAGCTACGAGCAAGCCGTCGCAAGAGCCCAAGAATTTTATAATGAACTGAAAATAAAAAATCCGAATTCAACTGTTCTTGTCGTTGGACACAGAGCAACTCAATACGGATTTGATATGATGGCAGGAAAAAAGCTCGAAGAATTGCTATCAGTAAAATTCAAATGGCAGCCGTATTGGGAATATAATTTTTGACCCAACAACGAATTCGAAAAGCATCTCTAAACTCGATCCAAAAATCTTTAAGGCGGCCTTTTAAAAACGTGACCACGTCAGGCCGTGATAAAATTTCAATATTAGATACCAATCAAAATCCTCTCAAGGCCTTCTTCAAAGCTGACATTGCCGCGGCGGACTTCGGAAAAAAGATCGAGAAACTCCATGGAAAGTTTTGAAAGCTCTCCGGAGGAATAATTCCGTAATTCCAAAAGTCCTTTTTTTTGAACAAAAGGATGAAGCTCCGAACCCTTTGCTCCCGATTCAAGCGTGCGAAGCGTTTTTATTTTCCACCAAGCTCTCCAAAACGCTTCTTCCGCCCCAAAACCGCCTTTCATATATCGCCTCAAAAGCCTTAACGAAGAATGCTTATTTTTCGCGGACAGGGCGTCCGCGAATTCAAAATAATTCGGCTCGGCCAGAGAATTTTTTGTAAACGACAATTTTTCAAGACTCCGCCTTTCAAGAAGAAGCTTTATCTGCCACGGATCCTCGCTCGCCTCTTCGATTATCGCGTAAATTTCGGAATCGGAAAGTTTAGTGGAAATTTTCTCCGCCTCGGCTCTTGCCCAAGTTAAAAGTTTTTGAGTAGAAACTTTTCCAGCTTTGCCGATTTTTGCGCCTGCCTGCTTAAACTTCTCTTCCCATTTTTCAGAAACCTCCTCTTCCTGAAAAATAAAAATATTTTCCGAAGAGGCCAGAGCGTGGAGAATATCTTCAATCTCCGCTTCATAATTTTTGTTTTCAAGCAAAAACCTCGAAACAAGCAAATTCTTTTTTTCGAAAAGACCCGAAGACAGATAATTAGAAATCGGCTCTTTTGAGTCGGCTGTCAGAAAAAAAACCGGCGTATTTTTTTCCCGGGCTTTGGCAATAAGACTATTTAATTTTTCAAGCGTCCAGAAGCGCTCGCCTAAAAGAAGATAAAGCACGATTTTTTCGTAATTTGCTTATAAATACTTTTTCTTCAATATTAATTTGATTCTCCCGGAAATTTCGCCAGGTGTGAAATTGGCTTTTATCATAAAATCAACGGCGCCAAGAGCAAGCGCCCTGTCCACATCTTCCTTCTGTCCTAAATTGGAAAGAATTAAAACCGGAACCGAGGAGAGTTTTGTTTCCTTCTTTATTTTTTCCAAAATCGAAAACCCATCAATGCCCGGCAAAACCAAATCCAAAAGAATCAAATCCGGCGCGTCTTCCACGGCGCTTTTAAGCCCTCCCTCTCCGTCAACTGCGGCCGTAACTTTAAATCCTTCACGGGAAAGTTTTTGAGACAATAAATCGCGTAAAAATTTGTCATCTTCTATTATTAAAATTTTTGACTTCAAAAACTCGCTTTCATTTGGCTTGTATTCAATTGGATCGTTCATAAAAAGTAATTTATTGTAAATTGCAAAATTCATTCTCGCCGGGATATTTTTGGGAACGCAGATATCCGCCTGCTGGCGGATTCCTATGCTCGCGCCAAACCGCGCTCCGTAATGTTCCCCAAAAACCCACCTTCGGCTGGTTTCGCAATTTATTATAATTTAATAATAACACAGTTTTAAATCGCCTCAAGGCTCTCAAGCGGCTTTTCGTCTGCGGGGATAAATTCTTTTTTCAGTGGAATATTAAAATAAAAAGTGCTCCCCTTCCCTAATTCAGAAGAAAACCACATACTCCCGCCATGCCTTTTAACAATATTTTTAGCTATAAAAAGCCCCAACCCTGAACCTTCGGTCTGGAATTTAACGGCATTATCCGCCCTGAAAAATTTGCCAAATACTCTTCCTCGGTGATTATCCGGAATGCCTATGCCCGAATCAGAAACTGAAACCTCTAAAAAAGCTCCATTCTGCCTGTATCCCATTGAAACAAGACCTCCTGGCGGAGTGTATTTTATCGCGTTGTCTATTAAATTCGAAAGCACTATTTGAATGCGCTGTGGATCAAAAGTAAATCTGGTCGGAGTTCCTTTAATTTCTTTTAACTCCAACTTTATTGTCCGCTCTTTAGCCCGTATTTCCGAAGACCTGATCACCTCCCCAAGAACTTCTTTAAAATCAGCTTCCTTAAATTCATAGCCAAAGCGCCCTTCTTCAATTCGAGACACGTCCAGCAAGTCGGACACGAGCTCGATCATGCGATCATTCGATATATAGGCTTTTTCAACAAAGCCTTTCTGACTCGGCTCGAGATCCCCGGACTCGCCGTCAAGAAGAATTTTAAGCGCCCACTTTATTGCGGACAAAGGTGTTCTTAATTGATGGGCCGCCACTGAAATAAATTCGGACTTTATCCGCTGAAGCTCCATGAACCGCGTCTGATCGCGAAGGATTTTTACGAATTTTTTCTCTCCAGTATAAGAAACGGAAGCGGTTGATATTTCCAGAAAAATTTTTTCACCGTTCTTTTCAAAAATAAACTGCCCTCCCTTTGAACTGTCAAAGGTGATTATCTCATAAACGGTCTTTAGGCGTGAATTTTCTTCTTTGGAAAGATCGAGTCCACGCAACTTTTCATTTTTTACACCAAAAATTTCTTCCGCTTTCGGATTTACAAGAATTATCCTGTTAATGCTGTCATATTCCACGATACCGTCGGTTAAAACATTAAAAATGGAGGCCATATGATCTCTCTCTTTGGTGAGGTCGGAGGAAGCCTTCAGCAGCTTTGCCGAATTTCTTACAAACAAAACAAGTATCAGCGCGCCGGAAATAAAAAGAGCCCATGTCGACGAGTTTTTTACTTCCGCAAGTGCCGGAGAGGCAATCAGCAGCGCAAAAAAAGCGAAGAATAGCGCGGAAATGAAAATTAAAAACCGAGTTTCGACAGGACCAGACGTTCTAATTTTGTCCTTCATCCGGTTTGAAAATTAAACAAATAATCGTATAAAAATTGCCTCTTACCGCAAAAACCTTAATTGTATTTTCGCATCTCTCCCCAATTTGCGCCAACTTTTGCCTCCACTGTAAGCTTAATCTCGCCCCGATAAATCTCCTCAAGAATCCTTTTGATTGATCTCACAAAGTCGCCGATCTTCGGCTTTTTAACTTCAAATAAAAGCTCGTCGTGAATCTGTAAAAGCTGCTTTACCTCATCCATGAATTTATTTTTAATCTCGCCCTGCGTTTTTACCATCGCCAGCTTTACTATATCGGCAGCAGTTCCTTGAATCGGCGCATTTACCGCCATGCGCTCTCCCTCCTTTCTTATATATTCAATCTGCGAATAAATCTCCGGAATAAAGCGCTTGCGGCCAAAAAGAGTTTCCACAAATCCATTTGCGCGGGCTTTTTCAATTGTGTCTACGATAAACCGCGCGACACCTTCAAAATCGCTAAAATATTCCTCCCAAAATCTTTCGGCCTCATCGCGCGAAACCCCCATTCCCTGCGAAAGAGCATTAACGCCCATGCCGTAAAGAATGCCGAAATTTATCACCTTTGCCTTTCTTCTCATGTCGTCGGTAACGTCCGATTCTTTGACGTTGAATATTTCAGACGCGGTTATCGAATGTATATCTTTCCCTTCTTTAAAAGCCGCGGTCATTTTTTTGTCTTTTGAAAGTATGGCCGCAATCCTTAATTCAATTTGAGAATAGTCGAAAGAGACAAGCTCAAATCCTTTCTCCGCGATAAAAGCCCTGCGTATTTTCCTGCCAATTTCAGACCTCATCGGGATATTTTGCATATTCGGCTCGGAAGACGAAAGCCTTCCGGTTACAGTTCCGGTTTGCTCATAATTCGTATGCACTCTGCCTTCCACGTCCGCAAGCGGCGGGAGCGCGTCTATGTAAGTTGATTTGAGCTTTGAAAGTTCCCGGTAATTAAGAATTTTCTCAATCACCGGATGCCTGTCTTTTAATTTCAAAAGTTCGGACTCCCTTGTGGATCTGGCGCCTTTTTCGGTTTTTTTAAGCCCCTTCATTTCAAGTTTGAGTTTTTCAAAAAGAATCTCGCCAAGCTGCTTTGGGGAACTGATATTAAACTCAGACCCGCAAAGTTTCCAAATTTCCGTCTCAAGCGTGGATAGCCTTTCTCCAAATTCAGCGGAAGCTTTTTTTAAAAACTCTCTATCAATTAAAATTCCGCTTTTTTCCATTTCAAACAAAACTTTGATAAGCGGCATCTCTATGTCAAAATAAACGCTCTCAAGTTTTTTGTCCCGAAGCTCGTTATTTAAAGCCTCATACAAAAGTGGGAGCAAGCTCGCCGCCCGAGACTCATCGCCTTCGTTCAAGGCTTCTTTCGGCAGAAAATTATGAATCGCAGTAAAAATGGTCGGATTTGCAAGCTGGGGCC
>Ga0209211_10012209_pt1 | contig 10844 bp, 9 predicted proteins | sample RifGroA2_FD_183992 | JGI IMG/M metagenome (GOLD analysis project Ga0209211, IMG submission 183992) | Groundwater microbial communities from Rifle, Colorado, USA - Groundwater A2 (SPAdes) (version 2) | ecosystem: Environmental > Aquatic > Deep subsurface > Groundwater | place: Rifle, Colorado...
TAACGAGCCTCTTTCAAAAAGGGGGCTCGTTTTGCTTTGCTAAAGCGGTCCAATATGGTATTATAAGGGCACTTCTATGACAGGCATTTTTTTGTTTATTGGAGGGCTTTTGCTCGGTAGTTTTATCAACATGATCGTCTGGAGAATCCCCAACAGCATCACGCTCAAGGGGCGCTCTTTGTGTGTCCATTGTTTGCATACGCTTGCGTGGACAGACCTTATTCCTGTGGTAAGTTTTGTGTTGTTGCATTTCAAGTGCCGATATTGCTTGCGGCAGATTAGTTGGCGGTATCCCTTGCTTGAATTGGCAACAGCCGCGGCTCTCATGTTTGTATGGGTTGCCCGCCCGCAATTTTTTTCCGCTCCGCTTGAGATTTTTTTTGCAGTATTGGTGGTTGGAGTGTTGATAACGCTTTTTGTAATTGATTATGAATATCAAATTATTCCCGACGTGATTACCTTGCCGGCAATCGCAGTGTTCATGATTTTACAAATAGCGCGCGGCACGCAGGTTGGCTCGCTTTTGTTTGCCGCGCTTTTGGCAGGAGGTTTTTTTGCGGCACAATATGTTTTTTCAAAAGGGCGATGGATTGGGGACGGCGATATTCGTTTAGGTATTTTGATGGGAGTCATACTCGGGTGGCCGTACGTTTTGGCGGCACTTATCATTGCGTACGTTTTGGGAGCCGGAATCGGTCTTGTTTTTATTGGCCTTGGCAAGGCAAAATTAAGCTCAAAAACACCTTTTGGCACTTACCTTGCTGCTTCCACATTTATTGCGTTATTCTATGGCTCTCAACTTATTGATTGGTACTTTCGTCTATGGACAAGAATATGACAAAAACACAAGCGGTTCTGCGGATTAAAAAATTACGCGAGGTTATTGAACATGAGCGGTATTTGTATCATGTGCTTGATAAACAGACCATGCCGGAGGCGGCATTGGACAAACTCAAGCATGAATTATATACGCTTGAGCAGTCGTTTCCCGAACTGATTACGCCAGATTCTCCCACACAGCGCGTGGGCGGCGCCCCGCTTAAAGGATTTAAAAAAGTGCCGCGTGCCGCGCCCATGCTTTCCATAGAGGACGTGTTTAGCGATGAAGAATTGCAGGATTGGGAAGACCGCAATCAAAAGCTTGTGGCCTCGGGCACGCATTTTGTGTATTACGCGGAAATTAAAATGGATGGACTGGCTGTTTCGCTTGAGTATGAAAACGGCGTGCTGGCGCGAGGGTCAACGCGAGGCGATGGAAAAATAGGTGAAAATGTAACACAAAATTTAAAAACAATTGATGCTATACCGTTGCGTTTGAAAGAATCTTCTGTGCATGAAGTGGATGAATTTTTAAAGCATTATGGCAGGGGTTTGGACGCGCGGGCGTTTCGTTCATTGTGTGCCAAACCTGTTTCGCTTGAGGCGCGCGGCGAGTGTTTTATGTCTAAAAAAACATTTGAAGAATTAAATCGCGTTGCTTTAAAAAATGGGGAAGAAGCATTTGCCAATCCGCGTAACGCCGCGGCGGGCAGTATCCGTCAGCTTGATTCTTCTGTTATGCGCGCGCGAAAGTTGGATTTTTACGCGTACGCGCTTGTGACTAATTTGGGACAAGTTACGCATGAGCAGGAGCATGAGATAATGAAATTTTTTGGTTTGAAGGTGAATCCGCTTTGCCGCGTGTGCAAAAATCTCAAAGAAGTGAGTGTGTATCGCGATGAGATAATGAAAAAACGCGAAAAATTGCCTTACTGGACAGATGGAGTGGTGGTCAACGTGCACGATGAGAGCCTGTTCAACCGTTTAGGGGTGGTGGGGAAAACTTCTCGCGCCATGATTGCATACAAATTTCCCGCAGAGCAAGGGGTCACCAAAATTAAAATGGTGCATTGGCAAATGGGACGTACCGGAGCGCTCACGCCGGTTGCTACCATGGAGCCGGTACAGCTTGCGGGTTCAACTGTCACGCATGCGACGCTTCATAATCCGGATGAAATTGAGCGTTTAGGGCTTAAAATAGGGGATACAGTTGTGGTGGAAAAGGCAGGGGATATTATTCCCAAAGTGATACAAGTTTTAATCAAACTGCGCACTGGACATGAAAAACATATTGAGGTTCCCGCCGTGTGCCCTCTGTGCCATTCGCGCATTGAACGGCGCAAAATTACAGCCGGCAAAAAACAAGAAGACTCTTCCGCTATTTATTGCAGTAACCAACGCTGTTTTGGCCAAGAAAAAGAAAAAATCATTCATTTTGTTTCCAAAAAAGCATTTGATATGGACGGTTTGGGAGAAAAAATTGTTGAACAATTGATTGAAGAAGGATTGATCCGGACTCCCGCGGATTTATTTATTTTAAAAGAAGACAATTTGAAAGATTTGGAGCGTTTCGCGGAAAAGTCCGCGGAAAATTTGGTGCAGTCAATAGAAAAAAGCAAACACACAACACTTCCGCGGTTTATTTTTGCGCTCGGTATTCCGCATGTTGGCGAGGAGACCGCGCTTGATTTGTCCCGCGCATTTGGCACATTGGAAAAATTAAGCAACACAACGCGTGAGGAGCTGAACGCATTGCCAAATCTCGGGCCTGTTATCAGCAAAAGTTTGTATGAATATTTTCATGAGGTGGAACACAAAAAATTGATTGAAGAGCTTCTTGACCGCGGCGTGGTGATTGAAAAATTTTTAGCGCCCAAAAAAGGGTCGTTTGACGGCAAGACGTTTGTGTTGACCGGCGAGCTTGCAGGTTTTACACGCGAATCTGCAAGCGAGAAAATCCGCGCGCTTGGCGGGCATGTGGCCGGTTCGGTAAGTGCTCAAACAGATTATGTGGTGGCGGGAGAGAAAGCGGGGTCAAAACTTGCCAAAGCGCAAAAATTAGGGGTTAAAATCATTCATGAGGAGGCGTTTAAACACCTGCTTGCCGGCCGCTAGTCAAACAGCTTGTTTTATCGTATACTTGTTCAATATGGAATTCAATTCAGCATTGATAGAAAAAATTAAGCGGTTGAGCCGTTTGGCGACTGACGCGGAAGAAAGCGCGACGCTCAAAAAGCAATTGCCGGATATTTTGCATTTTGTGGAGCAATTGCAGAGCGTTGATACGCATGGTGTGGTACCAACGCATCAAGTGACGGGGCTCTCCAACGTATGGCGTGAAGATGAAATCCGCGCGTGCCCCACAGACATTCAGCAAAAAATCATCGCGCAGTTTCCCGAGCGGGAGGGCAACTTGCTCGTTACACCGGCGATTTTTGAAGATATGTCTGACGAAATGTAAATATGATAAAACAATTGCCGCTCATTATTGAAGAAGCTCGGGAGGGTTTGCGCGCCAAAAAGTTTTCTTGCAGAGAACTGGTGGATGCGTATTTTGAGAGAATTGAAAAAATTGATGGTACGCTCAATTCTTTTATTACCATAGAAAAAGAAAGCGCGCGCGTGTGCGCCAACGAGTGTGACGAGCAAATTGCTCTCACCGGATATCCGGAAGACAAGCCACTTTTTGGTATACCGTTTGCGGTAAAAGACGCAATCTGCACAGAGGGAATTCGTTCCACCGCCTCCGCTAAGATTTTGGACAATTATATTCCTCCGTTTGATGCAACGGTAATTGCGAAACTGAAAAATGCGGGAGGAATAATTTTGGGTAAAAATAATTGCGATGCGTTTGGGCACGGCGCCTCAAATGAAAATTCACAATACGGACCCGTACCGAATCCTTGGAACATCAAAATGGTAGCGGGCGGCTCGAGCGGAGGAAGTGCGGCGGCGGTTTCCGCAAATTTCTGCGCTTTTGCCATTGGGGAGGATACGGGCGGATCCATTCGCCAACCGGCGGCGTTTTGCGGACTTGCCGGTTTAAGACCAAGTTACGGGCGCAATTCACGCTACGGAGTCATGCCCATGGCATCTTCTTTGGATACGGTTGGACCTTTGGCGCGCACCGTGCAAGATGTGGCGCTTTTAATGGAGGTAATGGCGGGCAAAGATGAGCGGGATGGAACTACCGTGCAAGATGCAGTGCCCGCATACAGCGCTGAAATCGCAAAATTACCAAAAAAATTGCGGGTAGGGTTGCCGCAGGAATATTTTACCGGCGATCTTGAAGAAGAAACAAAAAATATCATTGAAAAAGCCATTGAGGATATTAAGAATCTGGGAGTGCAAGTTTCAGAAGTAAGCCTGCCTCATACCAAATTTTCCGTGCCTGTGTATTACATTGTGGTACCCGCAGAGGACAGTTCTAATTTGGGGCGCATGGACGGCATTCGCTATGGCGTGCGAGCGGAAGTGGACAATTTGTTTGACACCTACGCGGAGTCGCGCGCGATAGGATTCCCCACAGAGGTGAAACGCCGTATTATGATTGGCACTTTTTCGCTTTCGTCCGGCTACTATGACGCGTATTACGCGCACGCGCAAAAAGTGCGCACGCTCATACGGCAAGATTTTGATAAAGTCTTTGAAACAGTTGATCTTCTGCTTACTCCCACCACTCCCACGCCGGCGTTTCCACTGGGTTCTAAAACAGAAGACCCGATTGCTATGTATTTGGCTGATGTGTTTGCTGTGTCTGCCTCGCTTGCCGGACTTCCGGCGCTTTCTGTTTCTGCGGGGTTTAATGCAGCCGGGCTACCTGTTGGGCTGCAGATTATTGGGCCGCGTTTGCACGAACTTGAAGTGCTTCAGTTGGGCTACGCCTACGAACAGATTAATAAATGGTTTCTTAAACAACCGTCACTTTAATTTTTATGCCTCCAAAATCCAAATCAAAACAAACAGATATTCATCGCTGGCACACCAACTACGCGCAATATCGCCAGCCGGTTAATTTTAGGGATACATGGCGCATTTTCCGCATCATGTCGGAATTTGTAGAAGGATACGAGTTCATGAATAAATCGCACAACGAGGTGACTATTTTAGGTTCCGCGCGCATTGACCCTCGGTCAAAATATTATAAAATTGCGCGTGAACTTGGGGCTTTGCTTGCCAAAAACGGGCATCCTGTTATTACCGGCGGGGGACCGGGTATTATGGAAGCGGCAAACAGAGGTGCCATGGAGGCAGGCGGCAAGTCGCTTGGGTTAAACATTCAACTGCCGTTTGAGCAAGTTTTGAACCCCTATACCACCCACTCCACGGGTTTTTACTATTTTTTCACACGCAAGGTAATGATGACCACTCCCGCGCACGGATTTGTGTTTTTCCCCGGCGGGTTTGGCACTTTGGATGAATTGTTTGAAGTTTTGGATAACATAGAACTCAAAAAAGCAAAAAATGTGCCGATTGTTTTGGTTGGCAAAGAGTTTTGGGCGCCGCTTCTGGAATTTTTGAAAAAACAAGCGATGGCGGAAGTTCAATCGCTCAAACAAAAAGATTTGGATTTGATTCAGGTGGTTGAAACCGCGGAAGAAGCGTGGGAATACTTGCGCGAGGCAATGAAACGCGAGCCGCGCGATAGCGGAGTTGATTGTGATAATTCCGTGTGCAAAATGCGTATTGAAGAAAACACAGACTGGCGCATTTTTCGCATTATGTCGGAGCTGGTGGAAGGGTTTGAACTTTTAAGCAAGCTTAAAAATGAAATTACAGTGCTTGGCACCAAGAGTATTAAAGAAGATAATTTTTATTACCGTGAGGCGTATGAATTGGGGAAACGGTTGGTGAAGAAAGGCTTTAGTGTAGAGACTGGCGGGGGACACGGCGCGCCCGAAGCGGCAAATAAAGGGGCCTTTGAGGCGGGAGGCGAGTCTATTGGGCTGACATTGCGTTTTGACGGGCGTGAGTCACGCAATGAATACCTGACACGCCACCAAGGTTTTTTCTTTCCTTTTACTCGCAAATTAATTTTGACCGCGCCGTCGCACGCATTTACCGCGTTCCCCGGCGGGTTTGGCACTCTGCATCAATTTTTTGAAGTGGTCGTGCTTATGCAAACCAGAAAAATCAAACCTATGCCCATGCTTTTGTTTGATTCAAAGTTTTGGGCGCCGCTTATTGAATTTGTTGATGAAATTTTATACAAGAAATTTAATACCATACAGTCCGAGGATCGTCATTTTATCCGTGCGGTTGATTCTGTGGACGAGGTCATGAAGTTGATTCCGCGCGTTAAATAGTTATGATTCCTTATTTTGAATGGCACTCTATCCCATTTGGCTCTTTTACCTTACAAGTATGGGGGCTCTTTACCGCTCTAGGATTTTTATTGAGTATTTTTTTGGCACGCTGGAAGTTTTCTCTTTCCCACAAAAAAGATTCGTCCGATTTTATATGGGATCTTGGCGCGTGGATTATTATGGGTGCGTTGGTAGGTGCGCGGTTGGGGCACGTATTTTTTTATTCATGGCCATACTTTTCAAAGCATCTTGGAGAAATTTTTCGCGTCTGGGATGGGGGGATGTCTTCTTTTGGGGGATTTATCGGTGGAGCGTTGGCATTTTGGATATTTGTGCGCTTGCAGAAAGTTGATTTTTGGCAAGCCGCGGAGGCAGTGTTGTGGGCGTTTCCTTTTGCCATGATAGTGGGGCGTGTTGGGTGCGCGTTTATTCATGACCATCCGGGCAGATTGACGAGTTTGGCTTTTGGTGTACAATACCCGGGAGGCGCGCGATTTGATCTTGGGATATTGGAAATTTTTGCGTTAGCCCCGCTTGCTGTTGCGTTTTTTATTCTGCGCAAGAAAGAATACAAGACGCCGGTCTTTTCCATTGCGACATTGTTGTATTACGGCGTTACCCGTTTTTTTCTTGATTTTTTGCGCGCCATCGATGTGGCGGGCGCAGATGCGCGCTACGCAGGATTAACACCTGCACAGTATGGGTCAATGGTGCTGGTGGTGATTGGGTGTGTTTTGATAGGTTTGTTGAGAAAGAGGGGAGCAAAGAAATAATTCAAATATACGGAAGGGTCGCATAGTGGTCTAGTGCACCGCCTTGGAAAGGCGGCATGCCCGCAAGGGTATCGAGGGTTCGAATCCCTCCCCTTCCGCCAATTTGTACTTTCAGAGAAATCGTAAGAAGTTGCCTCGGCGCGTTGCGCCTCGGCATGGTATTTTTCCGCAATTTTGAAGGCATTTTTGAAATCGCACGCCTTTACGATAATTGGTGTAGTATTGATTACATAATATGGAACTGCAGGTAGGCGTAAAAGTATTTTTGAAATTTTGATATGTATCTAGCCCAGCTGTACGATATTTTTTTAGTTTTCTACATAGGAGCGTCTTTTATTTTCTCCATACTATTGATAAAGAAAAACCGCGCAATCATCTTTGCGTGGTTGATTTTGTTGTCTTCTTTTGGCATAACCTATAGCGCCTACATTGAACCATACCGTGTAAAGATTCGCATACAGTCTATTGTACTCAACAAAATCAAAGAGCCAGTCCGTGTGGTTGTGGTGGGGGATTGGCACATTCGTCCGGGGAAGGGCGCAGATTTTATCAAGTGGCAGGTTCAAAAAATTGCAGACCTTAAACCGGATTTGATTGTCATGACCGGTGATTTTTTGTTTTTTGATGACTTTGAAAAATTTGCCGGTGATCTGCGCGCATTGACGGCGTTGCCAAAAATTGCGCCAACAATTACTGTTTTGGGCAACCATGATTATGGTCTGGGTGACCCGGCGAATCGTTTTGATTACACGGATTCGCACAATGAAATCAGCAAAATTTTTTCAGATGGTGGAATTAAAGTTTTGGCGGATAGTTATGAACGCGTAAAAATTAAAAACACGAGCATAGAAATTGCGGGATTTGATGAATCGTGGTTGAAATACAAAAATCGTAAAAACATAATAGACGGTTTTGACTCATCGGCGGATTTAAAAATAGCCGTGAGCCATAATCCGGACGCCGCGTTTGAAAACATCGCGTCCAAATTTGATTTGATGATCACCGGGCATACGCATGGCGGGCAGGTTCGCCTTCCTTTTATAGGCGCAATAGTTGAGGCGGGAACAGTGCTTCCAAAAAAGGATTACGGAAGATATATTGAAGATCATAATCCGCCGATTTTTAATACGGTTGGCATAGGGGAGTCGGGGCCGCATTTGCGGTTTTTGGATCGTCCGGAGATTGTGGTTTTGGATATTAAGTAATCAAAAAAATGTACAGCGAATACGAACAAAGAGATCAAAAACATTTCAGCGCGTGGGCGCCGCGTTTTGACAGAGGGTTGGATGGCATATTTTTTCGCGCAAGCTACCGTGCGGCGCTTAAAGCGGCTTATCCGCACCCTCACGCACACGTGCTTGAAGTTGCGTGCGGCACGGGGGGATTCATCAAAGCATTGCTGAATAAAGAGCCCGCGCTTTCCATAACAGGCATTGATTATACACCGGCCATGCTTGCAGAGGCTGAGATAAAGTTTAAAAATGAAAAGCGCGTGCATTTGATCCAAGGTTCGGCTGAAAAATTGCCACTACAAGAACAATTTGATTTTGTGTATTGTTTGGACGCTTTTCATCATTTCCAAAATGCTGATAAGACGCTTGAAGAAATGCGACGCGTCGTCAAACCGTCAGGCACCATAACAATTCTTGATCCTGTATTTGACGGGTGGAAGAGTTTGCTCATGAAACTAACCTTGCCTTTTTTGGGTGAAGCGCACATAGCAAAACGCTCAACAAAAGACTGGCATGAATTGCTCCTGCGCCACAAATTAAAAATAGTACGGGAAACAGCTTGGCTTGGTTTTTTTAAAATTTTTATTCTAAAAAATATATGAAAATTGGTATTGAACAATTGCCGCGCGGTTTAAGTGCGCGTACCGCAATCAGGCGGTGCGGGTATGGTGAACACGTGAGCAGAGAAGTGAGTTACTGGAAACGGCTTGGTACCGGCAGTTACCCGCGTTTTCATGTTTATGTTGAAGAACGCGGCAAGGACGCGGTGTGTTTTAATTTGCATTTGGATCAAAAAGAAGTCTCGTATGAGGGAAACCACGCGCACAGCGGGGAATATGAGGGCATGGCGGTGGAGAGGGAAGCGGAACGTATACGACGCATGATCGCCCTACAAGAAGATGAAAGTGATGATTAAAGAAGTTTTAAAGGTTAGTTATCCACAGATGTCTCAAGAAGACTGTTTTTATGCTATACTAATAAGAGTAAGGCATATTTTAAATTTACTTATTTTTAATTTTTTCGTTCTATGCGAACAAAAATTAAGCAACTCGCCTATTTATGTGGCGGATTGTTTTTGAGTTTAGCACTCGCCGGTTTTGTTGCGGCACAAACTACCGGAGGCACAGGTACTGGAGGAAGCGGGACTACGACCTGTCCCGATGGCTCCATGGTTGCTATTGGGATGACCTGTCCTACTACGACTGGAACAGGTACCGGCACAACGTCAATGACAACTTGCCCCAACGGCACGCAAGTTGCGGCAGGAACTACGTGTCCGCCCACAATGACCACCTGTCCGGATGGCTCTCAAGTGGTAGCAGGTACTACCTGCCCCACACAGGAAAGCAAATGTACCTCTGCCAGCGGCAAATGGTGTAAAAATTCAGATGGTGCAACAGGCTGGTGCTCATATAGTTCAACCACACCGTGTCCCGCATATGATGCTCCAAGCTGTACCGCGCAGAGCGGTGAATGGTGTGCGTATACATCCGGTACAGGAGGTTGGTGCGCAACCAACGGCGCAAAATGTCCCATTAATGATGAACCTACTTGTACTGCAAAAGGACGTCCGTGGTGCAAATCCGCAGGTGGAACCGTTGCTTCCGGTTGGTGTGGAGATGTTGGATACAAATGTCCGGCAAATGATGAGGCAAGCTGTAAGGCTCAAGGTAGTCAATGGTGCACTTCTGCCGGAGGGACGGCAACTTCCGGATGGTGTCAAACCTCCGGAGATTGCCCAATAAATGATAGTGGAACATGCTCTGCAAAAGCGCGTGTTTGGTGTCCCAACAGTTACGGAAGCGGCGGCTGGTGCGCTTCAGCAGGTTACACCTGCAATGGCACTGCTACCTCTGTACCTCCTACATATCAGACTCCTTCTTCAACCCCAACAACTACAAATTTTACTTGTTCCGACGGTACAAAAGTTTCTGACAGTTCAAAATGTCCGATTGTAACTACAACTCCACCGCCAACAACAATGTCATGGCCTCAATCGGAGACAGAATGTACAAAATATAAAGGGGTGTGGTGTCCACCCACGGCAAATATGTATGGCACCTCAATGGGCAGTTGTATGATGGCGGGTCAATCATGTCCAAAATCCACTTCGGCAAATATGATGACCTGTTGGGATGGTACCCAAGTTCCTTCAAGCTCTTCATGTTCTTCAACTCCGAGCAATTCAGCCGATTGTAAGGCGAAGGGCGGTTTATGGTGTGCTTCTATGGCAACAGGAGGTGGCGCAACATCTGGTTGGTGTACTTCAAAAGATAATGGTTGTCCCAAATATCCTCCCGCAGGTCAGATGACCTGTCCGGATAATCAAACCTACGTTTCCAAACTGTCTGATTGTCCAACCTGGGCGTCTACAACAATTCAATCAGATATAAATTACAAAACGTGTCCAAATGGTTCACTTATTAAAAAAGATGCTGAATGCCCCAAGCAGATTAACTACATAGTATGTCCTAGTGGCACAAAAGTTATTGAAGGAACCCAATGTTCTGTTACACAAAAAGAAAATGATGTTACTGTTTGCGCGGCAAAAGGATATCTCTGGTGTGTTGATAAAAATTCCGGCAAGCCCGGGTATTGCAGTACGTCCGGCACTTGCGGAGTAGCAACTGATCAAGAACAGAAAGAAGAACGACTCGGTTTAAATGCCAAGGAGGTCAGACAATTGGAACAAACAAAGAAAAATTTGTTGCGCA
>Ga0209211_10012211_pt1 | contig 10843 bp, 9 predicted proteins | sample RifGroA2_FD_183992 | JGI IMG/M metagenome (GOLD analysis project Ga0209211, IMG submission 183992) | Groundwater microbial communities from Rifle, Colorado, USA - Groundwater A2 (SPAdes) (version 2) | ecosystem: Environmental > Aquatic > Deep subsurface > Groundwater | place: Rifle, Colorado...
GGCCGGCGCGTTCATCTTGCGCCGGCCTAGCAGCTGCACTCGCACCGCTTGCCGCGGCAGTGGTGCCCCTCCCGGCACCCTGCGCATTCTTGACTGCAAGCGGGTAATTTCCGATACCGCACAGGAGGGAAAGGCACGGCAGCCGCTGCCTTCTCGGGCTCCCGCAACGCGACTGGCGCAACTGGAGTTCCAATCGGCTGAAGTCGCTTCTTGATCAGCTCCAGCTTTTTCCGCCGGCGATACATCCTGCCAGCACGATTCTTCAGAACCTCATCGTAGCGCCGGCCGAGACTATCGAGGCTCATCCCCGATCACCTCCTTTCTTTTTTTAATATTACCACTAAACATACGTAAAGTCAAACGGCGAAAAAAGAACGAGCCACGTCATATTGACCGCGGCTCGGAATTACGAAGTGCGATGATGGAAGCGGGCAAGCTTCAAGCCGAGAACTCGCAGAAGGACTTGCCGCGCGATATTCGCCGCGAACCACTTCCAGTAAGAGCGCTGCACTCGCACTGGGTGATCCGGCTGGGCCTCGCAACGATAGCTCGTGCACGAGACGAGAATCTCGGCCTTGGGAAACACCCACCCCCAGATGAGACGGGCACTGCGAGAGTGCATCTCGCCGGTAACGATCAGAATCCGTCGCGGAGAGGAACCTTCCTTACCGCATGCGCTGCGAATCTGAAGCGCCTCCTCGACGGAATTATTTGAATCACCAGCGAGGAGAAACTTCACCTTGTTGCCCAGGCGCTTCAGGTAATCAAGCTTCAATTTCCGCTCGACCGCCGCCGCCCCGGGGAAGGTGTACGCGCAGTTGCTGAATGCAAGCCGCGCGCTGGGGTGCTTCTTCAACCAGCGGCTGGCTACTGCAAGGTTCCCCTTTGTAGCCTCCGTCAATTGATCCCGCTTCGTCGTGTACGATATCGGGACGATGAGGTCCACCAGTCTCCGCGAGATCGTCTCCGGCAAATCCGCCAGTTTCCACCAATCCACCAGTTTTTGAAGAACCAAATCTACTCACCCCCTTTCTGGCTTTTTGTATATCATAGCACGTCACAGTCTTGTTGTCAATCAGTCGTGTTATAGTGGGGGCTGGTTAGACGCTGCCTTTGTGGGATAAGCTCCTAAATCATATAATTAAAACATGAGTTTATTTCGCGGGCACTGGGTGGGTATGTTGCTCTTTCTGATTATCCTCCTCGGCGCGTTTTTCCGTTTCTATCAGCTGGCTGACATTCCCTATGGGCTCTTCCCGGATGAGTCCGTGAACGGCATCAATGCCCTTCAGGTTATTCATAGCGGCGAGATTAAACTTTTTTATCCGGAAAATAACGGCCGCGAGGGGCTTTTTATAAATATTCAAGCGATCTCGGTCTGGCTGTTCGGCGCCCATGCTTGGGCCTTAAGATTGGTTTCGGCCGTTTTTGGCACGCTGGCAATCTGGGGTATCTATCTCGCGGCCAGAGAAACTTTGCTGCTTTTTCTGTCACGCGGCACCAAATCCAATCAATCCTATTTTGCTAAATACGTAAATAGCGAGACCGCGATCGTATCCATCTCTCTGCTCGCGGCTTTTTTTACCTCCGCCAGCTTTTGGCACATTAACTTTTCGCGCATCGGTTTTCGCGCCATTATGTTGCCGTTTATGGCCTCCTTCGCCGTTTACTGGCTGCTTAAATCGCTAAGAACCGGGGGATTAATTTCCGCGGCGCTGGCGGGAACTTTCGCCGGACTGGGGCTTCACACCTACATTGCTTTTCGTTTTGTGCCTTTCTTCTTATCGGTTCCACTTGTGAATTATACCTGGCTATGGCTGAAAAATCGGGAACTGTACCGCCGCATCCCGCTTGCAATTTTGACATTCTTGATTCTGGCTTTTCTGGCGGCCGCACCGATGCTGATTTATTTTTATCAAAATCCGTCGGACTTCACAGGCCGCACGAGTGACGTCTCCATTATGACCGCCGACTCGCCGCTCTTGGAATTCATCAAATCAAACATACTCACGCTGGTAATGTTCAACATTTGGGGCGATTGCAATGCGCGCCACAATTATGACTGCCGCTCCCAACTTTTGTGGCCCGTGGGTTTGGCGTTTATCGCAGGAATTTATTTTATGGCTGACTCGTTCCGTAAAGAATCATCTGCGGTTAATATGCCGTTCGTTCTTTTGGCCGTCTGGTTTGGTGTTATGACATTGCCGGCTACTCTCACCCGCGAGGGCCTGCCGCACGCTTTGCGTTCTATCGGGCTCATTCCGCCGGTCATGATTACGGCCGGGCTGGGCGCCTGGACTGCCTATAGAATCGCGGCCAAAAATCATGAAACGCTAAGCCGGATTGTCCTCTGGGCGGGTATAATTTTTGTCACGCTTTTTGGTTATTACAGCTATTTTCACCAATTTGCGGATTCTGCCAAAACTAAAGCCGGATTTCGATTTGACTTGACAGAAATTGCAGATGCCGTCGCATCTTTGCCGAAAAGCGCGGATAAATACGTCATTGCCAACTATCCGAATCTGCCCTACGGCATGCCGATTGAAGCTAATGTTGTTCAGTTTCTAACCGATACGGCAGGCGCCGAAGAGCAAAATGCCAAAAACCTGCACTACATCCTGGCGCAAGATCTGCCGCGTTTAGAGATCGCCGATACGGCAAAAAAGCAGGTAATTTTCATCCCTCTCAATCAAGAAAACGCCTCGTCAATCGCCGCGGAGCTTGAGGCGCGCTTCCCCAACTTGAAACTGCAAACACAAAAAACTGCGGGAGGCATCACGGTGCTATCCAATTAACTTTTATGAATTCGCCGAAAACTAATCTGGCCGCAGGAATTTTGCTTCTGGCAATGTTTTTGATGATGATTTCATCGGCGCGGAATGACGCGCTGACTTTCGACGAGCTGGCGCATATTCCAGCCGGTTTCGGGTATCTCACCCAGCAAGATTATCGCCTGAATGCTGAACATCCGCCGTTGATCAAATTGGCGGCGGCGTTTTCGGCCGAACTGGCCGTGCGCCCCGTCTTTCCAACCGATACCGAGCCCTGGAAGCGCGAGATTAAAGATCAGTGGGCGCAATGGGATCAAGGAACGATTTTTTTGTACCAGTCGGGCAACAACGCCGACCGGATAATTTTTTGGTCGCGGCTCGCCATGATATTGGTCACTCTGTTTCTCGGCTGGCTCTTGTTTGATTATGCCCGCCGGCACTTCGGCGGCAAGGTTGCCCTTTTAACGCTCTTCTTTTTTGCGTTTTCGCCGACTTTCTTAGCACACGGCCGCTATGTAACGACCGATGTGGGCGCCGCCCTAGGATTTCTGATCGGCCTGATTTCCTTTCTGCGTTTTTTGAAGAACCCTTCGTGGCGCAATGTTTTGATTGCGGGCGTAGTTTTCGGCATTGCAGAGCTTTTGAAATTTTCGTTAATTTTACTGATCCCGATCTACGGCATCCTGTGGCTAGCGTGGGTTTTGACGCGCCCGAACCAGGAACTACGCGAACGCATGCGCTCGTCGGCGCAGCTTCTTGGTAAAATTGTCATCATTGGCTGCATTGGACTCATCGTTATTTCGGCCGTTTACGCTTTCAGCATGCGGCGCTATCCGCTGGATCGGAATCTCCGCGACGCCCAAGGACTTCTGCACTATCAGGATTCAGCTACGAATTGCGCCCTGGAAAAAGCAACCGGGCGCTCCGGCGGCGAATGTTCCAAATTTCGGCAAGCCGAAATAAATCTTAAATTACTGCAAAATCCTTTAACACGCCCACTTGGCCAATGGGCCCTAGGAATGCTTCTCGCAACACGGCGTACTGCGGGCGGCAACTCCACTTATTATTTCGGCGAGCTTTCCGGCGAAGGATACCGGAGTTACTTCCCCGTAATGTTCGCTGTCAAAGAACCGCTGGCTTTGATCATTTTGGGATTCCTGGCTTTAATGTCGGCTGCGCGTAAGAAACTAAAAAGTCGGAACTTCCATTCGATCCATCTTAGAATTCGCGACTGGGTGCGTGACCACTTCGAACGTTTTAGCTTTTTGACAATAATCGCGGTTTACTGGGGCACGTCAATTATTGCGCCCCTCAATATCGGCATCCGCCATGTTTTACCAACCTTCCCTTTTATTTATCTGCTAATTGCTTACGGAATCTGCCGGCGGCTTTTCGATCGCGATATTTTATTGGCTACAAACCTGATCGGCACCATTCAAAATCTGTATGCGCGTTATCTGAAGCCGCTGCCCGGTCTTATTCTGGTTTTTCTCCTTCTCTTATGGCTTGGCTTTAGCACTTTGCGGGCTTACCCCCATTTCCTCTCATACTACAATGAATTGGGCGGCGGCGTTGCCAACGGCTACCGAATCGCCACAGATTCCAATTACGACTGGGGGCAGGATTTGAAACGGCTCAAAGTTTATGTGGATGAAAACCGGATTGATAAAATCAGCGTAGCTTATTTCGGCGGCGGCAACCTGCGGTATTACTTCGGCGATAAGGCTGAACCGTGGTGGTCGGCGCGCGGGCCGGCTCGCGGCTGGTTTGCGATTTCCGTAAACGAGCGCGAGGGCGCTTTTGCCCGTCTTGCGCCCGGCTTTGAACGAAAACCTGAGGATTCATACGAATGGCTGCGCGAGTATCAGCCCGTCGGCCGCGCCGGATACTCGATCTTCATATATAAGCTCCCGGAATAGATCGAAAATACTGCCGCTAACTCAATACACATATCATCCACTATAGTGGATGATATGTGTATCAGCATAAATGTAACACCGGAGTTTCGGGCAACAAGAGTTTTAGATATAATTAGCGATACTTCACGAAAACCTTGTTGCCGAACCGCGCGTCAATATAGTCAAGTGTGGCGCGCTCTCCCCCAACTTTATTTTCCAATACCGCTTTCACGATATCGGCGGTTGATTCAAAAGTCGCGGAACGTGTAATGATTATAGAAAAGCCCTCGTTAGCCGCCAACCATAAATCCTTGGGAGCGTTCTTGCGGAGTTCAATGCCGGAAATTGCGAGGCCCGCCCTTTCCTTAAACACATATTCAAGCTTGATGAAATCGGTGATCTCATCGGCGCTGAACTGTTGAAAACCCAAACGCTCGTCAAGCCCTCCGTCGCTCGTAATTTTCCTAATCAGCGTTCCCTCGGTTTCCGGCGCTTCGCCAAAAATTATTCCCTCCTCATCCATAAAATAGCAGTGTTTTTCGCCTTCTTCTCGGCTCCCGGACGTCGTTGTTGTGGCAAGAACGGCGTTTTTCTGCGAGCAATAGATTGCCCAAAGGCTGCGTTCCCGGATCTCGGCGGCAATGCCCCCGGGAAATATTTTTTTGACATTCGCCTCTGCGACCGCCGGAAATTCTTTTGCGATATTTTCTTCCATCAGCGCCGGCGAAAACATTAGAATGTTTGACCGCGGTACGGTGAACCATCGGTTGCCCTCGAGCCGTGACAAGATAAATCGCGTCACATTGTCCTTGTCAAGCGCCGCAAGCCCGCTAACGTTAACCGATTTTATCTGAAAATAATCAAGATGGAAAAAAGCGTAAACACCCCAATAGCCAAGACCGACAAGAGCCAGGGCCCCGAGCACCATAACCCGCCCGCGGTTCAAAAGCGCTCGCTTTGGTTTCGGTTTTCGTTTATAAACGAGCCGATCTGGTTTCCAATATGTCTTATCCGTTGGCATATATATGGCGGGCAATTCAACTAATTCGCTGTTGGATCCATAATTCATATTCTATCACAGGTTAACCAAAAAAATGGCTTAAATATTAGACAATAATGCCTGTGTATTGACAAGTTTTGGGGTATCTGCTAAACTGGCAACAACGTAGTTCCCCACATAGGCGAGTATCAAGCTCGCCCCGAACGTCCCGCCGGCAGCGGGACAAGAGGAGGAATCTCATGAGGGGGTTCACCTAGTGCGCTTCATGGTGAACACTATGACCATCACCCTGACGGGCGCCACGGCCTGACAAGGGCCCTGGCCGACCCCGCGCCGTCACGCCCCGCGAGCCCGCGCCGCTTCACCTTCACGTCGTGAGACGTGGAGGATGAGAAGCCTTGCGCGGCTCTGACACGATGGGTTAACGACGGCGCCCGCCGCCTGAAGCGGCGGTTCCGACCACCTCGAGCCAAAAAGAAAGGAGGTGACCGGCTAACGGGCAGAGTACCTGGTCTCGTAAGCTCGCGGGTTCACAACTCGCTGACGAACGAGATCAGGCTGGCGCCCGAAGATCGATCGCGAGGAGACGGGTTTTATGGACCATCGTCGCTCACCCCGCCTCCTCCACCCCAGTCCAGCCAAGAATGGCGCCGCAATGCGGCGCCCGGGACAGGCCGACATCGGCCGGAGTATACGGGAGCGCCAAGCGGCCACCTCCCTAAAAAACTCCGCGCCCTCGGCCACACCCCAACTGGCACGGACTCACCGGCCCTGCCGCGCTTCTCGCGGCAGGGCCTCATTTTTTGTTTTAGATTTTATCTAGGTTAAATTATCGAGGTTGAACCTCCATAAATTAGATCACGGTTCTAAAAATCAGCGGATTAATGCGCGTGAGAACCTCATACGAAATCGTCCCGATCCTTTTTGCCATCTCATCCGCCCCGATAAACTCCCTTCCCTGTCGGCCAATCAACACCACTTCATCTCCAATTTTTACTTTTTCATTTTTAATTTTTAATTTGCGGTCGATGTCCGTGACATCAACAACGGCCATGTCCATTGAAACCCTCCCCAAAACTCGGCAGCGCTTTCCATGGATCAAAACCTCGCCGATTTTTGAAAGTCCGCGATCAAACCCGTGCCAATAGCCAATCGGCAGAATCGCGATGGTTGAATCGCGTTTGAGACGCTCGGTCATGTCATAGCCGATGCAATCGCCCTTTTTTACGCGCTTCACTTCGCCTATAATCGTTTTCCATGTCAAAACCGGCCTCACGATGCCTACCCGCCGGTCCGGCAGGTAGCCGTAAAGACCTAAACCGAGACGAACAAGGTTTGCGAACGGCAAACGATACCGCATAATTCCTCCTGTGGAGGCGATATGCACGTGCTTTAGCGCGACGCCCGCCGAGCGCATGAAATTCAGCGCGCGGGTAAACGCCGCAATCTGCTTTTTTGAAAACTGCTTATTCTCGGCAGAGGCAAGATGCGAATAGACGCCTTCGGGCATAAGATGCTCTTTTCGCAACTCTCGAATCAGCCGCGGCAAGTCGTCCTCCTGAAAACCCTGCCGGTGCATGCTGGTGTCTATTTTTATATGTAACTGCGGACGTTTTTTGGCCCGCGCCAGATTTGCCAGCGCCTCAAAATGCGAGGCCGTAACCGCAATATTGTTTTTAGCGGCCTCGGCTAGGCGCATCGGCAAGGTGTAGCCCAAAACCAAAATCGGATTTTTTATCCCCTCGCGCCGCAACCGCAAGGCTTCCGTAACCGAATCCACCCCCAACCACATCCGTTTGTCTTTCGTCGTTAAGCATTTAGCAATTAAAGCTAGCCCGTGTCCATAAGCATTCGATTTTACCACCGCCATAACCAAGGCCTTGCCCGCGAATTTTTGGAATTTACGCAAGTTGAAAAATAGAGACCGCCGGTCGATCTCTATCCAAGTACGTACAAAATCTTGGGGATGTGATTTAAGCATTGGCGGCTGGCGTAATTTTTTTAACTCCTCCCATGTAGGACTGCAAGACTTCTGGGATCTGCACACTGCCGTCTTTCTCCTGATAATTTTCTAGAATCGCGATAATTGCCCGCGAAGTAGCAACAGCCGTGCCGTTCAAAGTATGAACAAATTCATTCCCGCCGTCTTTTTTGCGGTAGCGTATACCCAAGTTTCTCGCCTGATAGTCGGTAGTGTTTGAAGTCGAGGTTACCTCCCCCCAATCTGCACGTCCCGGCATCCATGCCTCAAGATCGAATTTGCGCGCCGCCTGCGCCCCCAAATCCCCGGCGCACATCTCTACCACGCGGTAGGGTATTTTAAGACTCTGCCAAAGCGCCTCCTCTATCTCAAGCAGTTCCTCATGCATGGCAGCGGATTCCTCGGGCCTAACGAACGCGAACATTTCAATTTTTGTAAACTGATGCACACGGTAAAGCCCCTTGGAATACTTACCATAACTCCCCGCCTCCTGCCTGAAGCAATGCGAATAGCCAGCGTAGCGCATAGGCAACCGCTCCTCGGCTAAAATTTCGTCGGCATGAATACCGGCTAGTGTTACTTCGGCGGTGGCAATAAGCCCTAGGTCGCTTTCTTTTATTTCATAGATTTGGGCCTCTGGTCCGCGGGGTAAATAACCTGTCCCAAGGTAAAACCGCTCTCGAGACATATCAGGCGTCAGCCAAAGTGAAAACCCGCGCCGCCTTAACAAATCAAGCGCATAATGCGCTAAAGCCAATTCCAACAGCGCTCCTTCATTCTTTAGGTAATAAAACCCTGCCCCAGCGACTTTAGATCCACTTTCAAAATCAATAATACCGAGGTCAACCCCTAGTGCCGCGTGATCTTTCGGCTCAAAGTCAAAGGCGGGTTTATCGCCGACTTCGCGAAGTATCGTGTTATCTTTTTCAGAAACTCCCGCGGGGACTTCAGTTAAGGGCAAGTTGGGAATTTGTTTTAGCAATTCATTTACTTCGTCTTCCAGCGTTTTAAGTTCAAATTCCTTGTGGCCAATTTCATCTTTCAAATTTTTTGAGGCTAAAATTGCGTCTTCTCGCTGATCTCCGGCAGAGTGAGCTATCTCGTCCGATAATTTGTTATGTGCCGCTCTAAGAGCTTCGACTTTTTTCAAAACTTCACGCCGTCTCTCATCAACCTCACGCGCATAATCAACATCAACAACCGCGCCGCGTTTTTCGAGCGCGTCTTTGACAATCTCCGGGTTTTTTCTAATTAACTCAATGTCAATCATTATACCTAATGGCTACTACCTAATAAACGTAACCGAGGCAACGAGTGCCAAATAAAATGCCGCGCCACGTTGCACGCTGGTACTCAAGCTTTAAATCTGATAGAAATCCATAAGATACCCCCGGCATTCTATTGCAATAAGTTTTTTCTTCTTCGAGCCCGAATGAATACCCTATAACTCTTGCCAGCGTGAAGAAGATAATCAAGATAACAAAAACAAGGAGCAAGATAACTACTATTTTTTGTATGTTCTTCATAAATTTATGATAGATTCTGTTTAACTTCTCGGCCGCATCAGCGGGAAAAATACCGTCTCGCGCACCGGCCGATTCATAATGACCGAGAATAATCTTTCCGACAGACCGAACCCGGCGGTCGGCGGCATGCCGTATTCCAGAGCCTCAATAAAATCTTCATCCAGCCTTTGGGCTTCGGTGTCCCCGGCCGCGCGAAGCTTCATTTGTTCTTCAAACCGCGCGCGCTGATCCAGAGGATCGTTCAATTCGGTAAATCCTTTGCCGAGTTCAGAGGTACACGCCACAACTTGAAAACGCTCAACCTTGTTCGGACTGGCACGATGGCGCTTGGCTAGGGGCTCAATCTCAACTGGCGGGTTTACCAAAAACGACGGTCGGATAAGAGTCGGCAGAACCATCTTTTTAAAAATAAGATCGATGAGACGACCCTTGCCCTGATGCGCCTCCGGGGCAAGATGCTCCGTTTTGGCGTATGATTTTAGCTGCTCTTCGGCCACCGCTACAGGATCAAGACCGGTTTGGGTTTTAAAAATATCGGCATATTCAATTATCGGCCAGTTGCCGTCCCAATTAATATTCTCCCCGTTCCATTCGTGTTGGAGCGAACCGAGAGCCGCCGAAATCATTTGTTTATACATCCGCGCGACCAATTCCATCATCTGGTTATAATCGGCGTAGGCCCAATAACACTCGAGCTGGGTATAGTCTTGCAGATGCTCGCGGTCAATCCCCTCATTTCTGAAAATACGGCCGATCTCAAAAACTTTTTCGTATCCGCCGACGATCAAGCGTTTCAATGGCAACTCCAAAGAAATTCGAAGATATAAATCGATATCGAGCGCATTCAAATGCGTGGCAAACGGCTCCGCATCCGCCCCGCCCGGAATTTGCTCAAGAACTGGTGTCTCAACCTCAAGGAAGTTTTCTGAAAGCATGAACTCGCGCGCCGCCTGCCAGAACTTCGACTTCTTAATGAAAATCTCTCGCTCCTCGGCGCTCATCAACAAATCGAGGTATCGCCGCCGCAAGCGTTCTTCAATATCCACCAAACCGTGCCATTTCTCCGGAAGAGGCCGCAGAGATTTTGAAATCATCCGCCACTCCGAAACTTTGACTGTCGGCTCGCCGCGCTTAGTGACGTAAGCAGCCCCGGTTACTTCGAGGAAGTCGCCGATATCCACCAACTCGATAGCTTCGTCATACGCGTCCCGAAGATCCTCTTTGGAAAAATAAATTTGTATAGTTCCGGAACCATCGCGTAAATCGCCAAAAGTTGCTCCCCCGTGTTCGCGCCACGCCATAAGGCGCCCGACAATGGATATTTCTTTTTTGCTCTCCACCAAAACCGAAAAGCCCTTGACGGCATCGTCAATCACAAAAGTCCGCTTTACCGAAGCGGGGTATGCCTCGCGGCCCAAGGCCTTGAGACGCTCCAGTTTCTTAATGCGCCCGGCGCGAATATCTTCCAGCGGCATCGTAAACCCCGTTACAAGATGACCACAAGCTTACGCTCTTACGCTTATGGCATCTTATCTATGTTATTTGATACTATCATACAATCCATCCACGGACTCACGCCCGTGGCTTTCTTGTAACGGGGTAAATCTATTCTAGAAGATTGCGCCTAACGGGTCAAAAGAGTCTGAACTGCGCACCCCGTTAGCTTA
>Ga0209211_10012212_pt1 | contig 10842 bp, 19 predicted proteins | sample RifGroA2_FD_183992 | JGI IMG/M metagenome (GOLD analysis project Ga0209211, IMG submission 183992) | Groundwater microbial communities from Rifle, Colorado, USA - Groundwater A2 (SPAdes) (version 2) | ecosystem: Environmental > Aquatic > Deep subsurface > Groundwater | place: Rifle, Colorado...
ACCCACGGCTAAAGCCGTGGCACTTGCAAACTTTACAAGCTTCGCTTGCCCGCTTCGCGGGGGCTCATTCCTCCACGGGCAAGCCCGTGGATTCCTGCCGCTTCGCGGACGTTTGAGCATAAATTTAACTGACTTTATTTGTCAGCGATTACTAACAAAACCCATGAAAATACTTGAACAACTGGGATTAAGCGAAAAAGAGGCGGCAGTGTATACCTCGCTTTTGAATCTGGGCACGAGCGAAGTGCGGGAAATCGGCACAATTGCGGAAATAAAACGACCGACGGTGTACTTCTGCCTTGAGCGACTGGCGCACGCAGGCCTGGTGGAGACCACGGTGAAGAGAGGGAAGAAAGCCTATACCGCGGTAGAGCCTTCAGAATTACTGAAAATCCTTCAGACGCAGAAAGTCCAAATTGAAGCAAAAGAAAAAGGCCTGCTGAAGGCCATACCTAAACTCGAGGCACTCGCCCGCCATGGATCGGTTGCCACGGAAGTGCGGGTGTATGAGGGTGTACCCTCACTCTGGAAACTTATAAATGAACTGCTCCATAACCGAAAGGATTTTTTCTTCCTGTACTCGGGCGCATCAGTACTTCAATTCACGACGCTCGCACAGCTCCTTAAAAAATTCACAAAAAAACGCCGCCAGATAGGGGGCTCAAAAGTCTACGCCATCAGCGATAGGAACCCGATTAACGAAAGGCGTTTCCGCGAGGGTGACACCGACTTCCGAGAATTGCGCTTCCTCTCTAAACCTATTTCATTTGAATCAATCTTTTGTTTATGCGGAAACAAAATTGTACTCGTGTCGCTTAAAGGAATTCCGAAAGCTGTTGTCATCGAGAATGAACCGATGGCCGCAATCATGAAATTCCTCTTCTGGTCGCTGTGGGAATCCCTGCCTCAATGGTAGAAGTCCTCATTCGTCTGTACGACGCCTTTAAACACCGAATCGCTCCGACTTATATCGGAGCGATGGCGTATAGTGGCGTAATAATGGCGTCTATTGGCTTCTACTTCGCCTACTGGCTCTCTTTATACTCCTCCAATTTCACCTTCACTTCCTTCTCCTGCCCCTTGCTCAAGACTTTTAACGTGACTTCGTCGCCAGGGCTACGCTGGGCAATAAGGCGCGCGAGCGAATGATCCTGATCGATCTTCTGGCCATTGAGTTCAAGAATAATGTCATTTTCCTGCAGGCCGGCTTTGTCGGCGGGCGACCCGGGCATGACCGCAAGGTCGGCCCGCGCCTCTCCGCGCGTGATGAGCGCGCCGTAATCAACCGCGAGCTGATTCGCCTGCTTGATTTGCTCATTTATCATTATGTAACGCACGCCGACGTACGGCCGCACGATTTTCCCGAATTTTTTCACCGAATCAATCACGCGCGTGGCTTCGTTGATCGGTTGGGCAAATCCAATCAATTGTCCTTCGTTTGATACCGCCGTATTTACGCCCACGACTTGCCCTTGCAAATTCAAGAGCGGTCCGCCGGAATTCCCCGGATTAATCGCGGCATCCGTTTGAATCGCGCCCTCGATGATCTCGCTCCCTCCCGCGCCGGAAGCGGTAATCGTGCGGCCGATGCCCGAAACCACGCCCTTGGTGACCGTATTGCGGAATTCCCCCAGCGCATTGCCGATGGCGATAACCGACTCGCCGATCTGGAGCGCGTCGGAGTCGCCGAGCGGCAGCGTCGGCAAACCGGCCGCGTCAATCTTCACGATGGCAAGGTCGAGCACCGGGTCGCGCGCGAGCACGCGGGCTTCGTATTTTTTCCCGTCATTCAGCAGGACCGTATACTCCGCATCCTCATCGTCCACGACATGCCGGTTGGTGAGAATCATGCCGTCTGCGCTCACGAGAAAACCGGTGCCGCCTCCTATCTCCTGCTTGCCTTGAGGCGCCTGCGGACGGGGAATCTGGAAACCGGGAAACTGAAAAAAGAAATCGTCAAACGGGGAGAAAAAAGGTGATCCTTGGTTTATTTTGGAAAGATCCTTTGTCACGATAATGGACACCACGGCAGGCGAGGCGCGTTTGACCACGGCGGTGGTTGCCTCATCTTCGTTCAGCCCCCTCAACGACTGCTGAAACCCCTGCTGATCTTCTGGCGTGCCAAGCGGCGCAGGGAGCAAGGGCTTGCGCGGCGCTCTCAATACGGCGGGCAGAAAATTCAACGCCGATGACTGCGAAAATACCGCGGCCGCATACCCTGCCACCCCGCCGGCGATGCCGCCGACGAAAAAGCTGAAGAGCGCCGCCAGCACCACCGATTTGCGAATGACAGAAGAGTGAGATGAAGGAGTGGATTCCATAGTTATTGCGATGCATTGAATAGTTCAAGCTCTTGTTGAAGACTGTGCAATACTCCCCCGCCGCCTGATGCATTCCCCTTCGGATCGAGAAGTTCCTGATACGTCCCTGCATATTGGCGCAGGAGCGACGGGAGATATACGGCTGCGAAAATAAGCGGCGCGACAATGAGGATAAGATACACGAGGCTCATCATTCTGCCCCACAAGATGAAACGCTGGGTTTTCTTGGTATGCGCATAGACCGCACGCAACAGCACCTCAGATTCCTCCATTGTTTTTTCAATCGCCTCAAGCCTCTGTTCAATTGTTTTTGGCTCTGTTTCGCTCATACCGCCCTCTATCATACCAAAACTCCTCACCTTAATCAAAAGTGTTATGCTATACTTCTTCAAACAGTTTCAAATAGTTCTCTAAAAGCGAGGGCAACCCGAACGCCTGCTATGCGAAAATACCAATTAAAAAACTTTGTCTCGTTTTCCTTCGGCGTTCTTCTCGTGATTGCCCTTGGGGTTTCCGGCTCGCTGTACTTGTTCTATCATCCGCAAGCCTCGCTGCCAACGGAACGCCAGACTGAACCTGCGCCTGAACCCCCGCCAGTAGTCGACCCAAGCCTCCATCCCCTGACCGGCCTGCCGCTACCAGAGAATGCCTCCACCACGCGCCCGTTTGCCGTCATGATTGACAATGCGCCGGAAGCGCGGCCGCAGTACGGCTTGAGCAAAGCCGACATCGTCTATCACGTACTCGTAGAGGGAGGCGTGACGCGCTTCATGGCGGTCTTCAGCTCGCAGGCGGCGGAGAGAATAGGTCCCGTGCGCAGCGCCCGTCCCTATTTCATCCGCCACGCGCAAGACTGGGATGCGATCTACGTCCATTCGGGCGGCAGTGCTACCGCGCTGAAGGTATTACAACAAAATCCCACCCGTATTTCAGGCCTCAATGAATTCGCCAACGGTCCCTTCTTCTGGCGCTCGTCAGCCCCCGCGCCCCACGACCTCTTCACGACCTCGGCGCTCCTGAAGAATGCAGCCGAGAAGCGCGCATTGAGCCTCGTACTTTCCACACTGCCTTCCTGGGGCTTCTCCACCGGATCCGACCCTGACGCGTCTTCCGCCATGTCCGCATCCATTCCTTTCTCGCTCCCCCGCATGAGCGTGACGTATCATTACAATTCAATAACCAATTCCTACGACCGCACGCAAGGCACAAGCGCGCAGTACGACAATCTCGACGGAAAACGCATTTCGCCGGCCAATGTCCTCCTGGTCTTCAAACGCTCTGCCGCCATCGCCGACCCGCAAAAACTCGGGCTTATTGATTTTACCGACAACGGCGCAGGCGAGCTCGTGCTGTGTACGAACGGCAAAAAGATTGACGGCCGGTGGTCGCGCTCCGCCGACGGCCCCACCGTCTATTCTGACGCCAACGGACGCACGCTCCTGCTCTCGCCAGGGCAAACATTCATCGAAATCCTCCCGACAGAATTCAAAGAGAGCATAATCATGCAAGAGTAACCCATCCCTATATATAACGATCGTTACTAATGGGGGGTGGATTGAATGTGCTATTTTTTCGCGATAAACACATCGTAATTTTTCTCACCCTCTACCGGCACATACTGTTCAATGACGGTAAATCCCGCTGCGCGAAGCATATGTATAAGCTCTTGGTGCGACGTAAGGTAGCTGTACGATAGGAAACTCTTTTTCACACCAAGCCGAGAAAATGTTACGTCAACCGTCCAGGTACGGATGTAATTAAAAAAGCGCGACCGCTCGGATCGCCGCGAAACTAAACTCCTCCCTGAACATTACAAGTTAGGCGGCTCCGCCGCACTCACGCAGTCCCGCACTAAGGCGAGCGAGCCTTTAGTGCTGTGGCGGATAACGGTGATACCCATAGAAAAGAATTTGGCTATGGTAAGCGAAAAAGATTGAAATTCCGATACGATAAAATGAAATCCTACATGCAGCTGTGGGAAAACACCACGCTCATTTTTTCCGGAGCACAAGAAGGCCTCGCCTTGGCCATAGAGTCCCCGCTCATCACCGGCCTCTACTCCGACCTCTTCGATCTGCTCTGGGAACGATTGGAGTAATATAGCACGGCAGATTTTTTAAATGCCCGCTGTTTCAGCATAAAGGGTACGAACTCCGCAATGCCGAAAAACACCGCGACGTAGAAAAGATCCCCAAGGAGCGTATTGCGGAAGAAGGGCAGGCCCATGGTGTACGACATGAGCAGTCCGCCAAGGTCTTTGGAGTACAGCGCGTCGAATGCCCACACCGCCCAGTTAGTGATCAAGAAAAATAAGATTGAGCCGAGAAGCGATGCGCCAAACACGCGCGGCCACCAACGTGTACCCACCCCTTGCGTTCCCCTCCCAAGAGGGGACTTTGAGACATCATTCCCCTCTGGAAGAGGGGTACCCGAAGGGCGGGGTGTGTTCCTCAACCATATCCCAATGAGTCCGATGAGTACAAAACTCCCATACACCGACGCCATAACGAGGGGATGGTAAAAGCCGATGAAGAGATCAGAGAACGCCAGCGCGGCAAGCGGCACCCAAAGGCCGTCTCTTTTTTTTAAATAGACCGCACCGAACAAGGCCAGCGCCGCAATCGGCGCGAAATTCGGCGCATGCGGCAAAAGGCGGGAACTCGCACCTAACGCAACTAAAAGATACGGAAAATATTGCATCATATACTTTGCGTGGCTATTACTTGTTCGAATTATGAATCTCGAATAACGAATTCGTAATTCCTGATTCGTTATTCCTCATTCGTCACAACCCTGCTTTCTCCGCCTCGTATTTCCACTCTATCACATCATTTGGCTGCACCTTATACTGATCTGCCGCCTGCATTGCCGGCGTGCCGTTGATATAGTAAATCCAGTAGTATCCCTTCTCGCCTTTAACCCCCTCAATGACATCCACATACACCCCGAAGTCATATTGCTTGGTCGCGGTCCGAATTCCTGCCCACGTAAACAAATCGAAGGCAGTCAGGCCCTCCTTATACTCAATCGGATACTCATAGGTTTTTCCGTCCCGGTTTGTAATCTTCAGCGTCACGGTCTGCTTCGCTTCTTCCTGCGCTTGTCCTTCCTGCTGATCAACTTGTTTTTGCCACGGCAAGGCACAGCCGCTCCCTATAATGAGCACTAAAATAATGCCCGCAATGAATAACAATCGTTTTCCCATATAATATCAATTTCGTATTCCGTATAACATATTAATATCAGGTATCATGAAGTACCGATGCCTTCCTAATACGTAATACCTGATACATAATACCCCTCAAGCCCGTGCCGCCACCGACTCTCCCCCGTCCACCACGAGCGACTGTCCGGTGATATGGCGGGCGGCGTCAGAGGCGAGAAAGAGAATCACGTCCGCGATGTCCTCGGGCTGCGCAATGCGCCGGAGCGGCACCTGCCGCGCCTGGGCGCGCCGCTTCGCGGCGCTTACGCTCAACAGCTGCGTATCTGTCGCGGCGGGGGCGACCGCATTCACGCGGATGCGCGGCGCCAGCGTACGGGCAAGCGTTTGCGTAAGATTCACGGCCGCGGCCTTTGTGGCGTTATAGGCGGGATGCCGCGGGCTGGGCAGAAACGCGTTGATGGAGGCAATATTCACGATGGAAGCACCCGCGCGCTTTGCCAAAAACGGCCGCGCGGCTTCCGTGCATATCACGATTCCGAATACGTTGATCTCAAATGTTCTCCGCCACAGCGGCTCGTCAAACGCAAAGGTATCCCCTGCAAGCGACACGCCTGCGTTATTTACCAGCACGTCAATGCCGCCCCAGGTCTTCTGTATGTCCTTCATCGTGCGCGCAACCTCGTCCGGTTTGCTCACGTCCGCATACAGCGCGCGCCCTTTGCCGCCGGCCTTCTCGATCATCTTCACGGTCGCATGCGCCGCGCCCTGATCCGAGTGATAGTTCACCGCCACCTTCGCGCCTTCGCGCGCAAACGCCACGGCCGTCGCCCTGCCGATCCCCGACGCGGCGCCGGTTACTAATACTACTTTATTCTTAAATCTCCCTTGGTACATATTATTCAAACCTACACTCCACCAGTCTTGAGTCATCCCGACCCGCATGGGGGGATCCCTCGACTGCGCTCGGGATGACGTGATGAATTAACGTTATATCATTTTAGTTAGAAATCAACGCCGATTTTTGCGAGAATCCTCTTGTCATAGGGATGCTTTACTTTCTTCATTTCCGTCACCAGATCGGCGGCGTTCAAAATCTCTTTCGTGATACGGTGGCCGGTCAGCACGAGGTGCAATTTTTCGGGCTTCCCCTTCACGACCTGCATCAAATCCCGCGCGGTAAATAATTTCTCTCCCACCGCGCGCAGCACTTCATCGAGTACCACTAATTGATACTTGCCCGTGTGCATTACTTCGCTCGCGTAGCGTAGGGCCTTCTTCGCCGCCCGCTGGTGTTCCGCAAATGGCCGCTTGTCGCCCAATATTTTTACAAATCCCTCACCCAAGGCTTTCACAAACAACCTGCCAATTTTGTGATTTGTGATTTGTGATTTGTGATTTACAAGCGTATCAGCAAAGATGCGTTCCCCGGTGGTCCACGTGACACCGGTGCCTTGGCCTGGCTCTCCCTTAATGAATTGCAGCACCGCCACGTTCATGCCGCGCCCCAGCGCGCGCATGGCCATCCCACACGCCGCTGTCGTCTTCCCTTTCCCGTCGCCAAAGTAGACGATGACAAGGCCTTTATCGTGTTTTATGAAAGACCGCGCCATACCATCATTCAATCAATAGGGCGCCTCCACGCGCAGTCCTTCTATAGGAGAAAAGTGCTTTAGGTCGCGAGTAAGCAACAGGTACCCATACTCAAGCGCGGTAGCGGCAATCAAGCAGTCAGGAGCCATCAATCCCAATGCCGGAGCGTACCGCTCCATCACGACTATGCTTCTTCTCCCAATCTTCTCGCTCAAATCAAGTGTGGTGCATTCGAGAAGCAGGTTCTTTGCCAGCTTCTGCGCTAACCGCGACCGCGCACCCGAATAGATTTCGAGCACGGAAACTACGGATACGGCCATGCCGGCGGGTTGCTCCCATTCATGAGATTGACTGCTATTGAGGAGCGCGCGATCCAGATATTCCACCGCGGGAGGATAGCCGCGCAAATAATCGATGAAAATAGGCGAGTCAATGAGCGGCATACTTCTTCCTGCCTTTCCTGTCCCTTAGGAGCAGCGGGAGCTCGCGCGCAGGAAGCTTTACCAGTCTTTCAAATGCTTCCTGGATAACGCGCGTGCGCCCTCCCCACGCTCGTTCTCTGATCTCATCGAAAGACTCTATCGGAAACTCATCGCCTTCCTCTCCTACCGCGCTGATTTTTGCCACCGGCTTGTAATTCTTCACGATAAAGAAATACTTCTCGTGGGGAAGTTTTTTGATGATCCCCGACAAATTCCTTGACGCTTGCGTGATGGGAATGGTTTTTTCAATAGGAATGCTCATAGACCTGTCCCGTAGTGAAACGAAGTTTCTACTATGGGATTACATATAATTTTACACACAATTATTATAACTATACTACGTCATCATGTCAACATCGTCTTCACCTTTCCTCCGCCGCAGGAGACGATCACCAACCCTTTGTCATACCGTCATGCTGAACTCGTTTCAGCACTCTAGGTATTCTGTTTCCAGATTACCAAAACAAATTCGGAATGACCCTTAAACGCGGAGACAAACACGCGGAGCCGCCAAGACTCCGCATGCCGTACGCTCAATCCTTTCAACTTCTGCCAACCCAGCAAGGACGGCCTACCCCGAATAGCCCTTCAATTCAAGATACTGAATCACTTTCGTCTCTATTTTATCTACTTGATCCGATCGGAGCTTTTTTCCATCTTCCACTTCTGTGGGAAGCATCGTAAGAGCGTAATCACAAGCGTCTTTAAACACTTTTTTCGCTTCTTCAGAATCTCCGCTTCCGGTATTAATTATTTTACTAGTTTGAGGAAAATAGATTTCAAAATGATCATACCCTTGAGGCTTTCTAACCTCAATCTTGAACCCCCCCCCTCATTTCAGACACAGCTTCGTAGGGTCTGCTATCGGAACCTAATTCTTTATTCATAATGCCATATTCATTAATAAAGATCTCAATTGATATCGACCTTTCGTGTGTGAGTCGCATTTCCCGCCCAGACGCAAATCTCATGCACCGTAAGAGTGAACTCTATTTACTCCTACATTAAGCGCTTCTTTGTACGTGTGAATGATGTCGTTGCGGTCATCGCACATCGTGAGCGATAATTCCGTCTCCTCGTCAGTGAGCAATCCTTGCCGCCTCATTTCCCGGAAACATTCTTTCGGCGAAAAGACGTCCTTGCCGAATCGTTCGTTCAAGAAAACTTTTGCCGTCTTCCATGCTGACTCGTAGGTGTACTCAAAACGCTTGATCACCGAATCGCGCACGATGCCGTCTTTCTCCATACGCGCCGCTTCTTCAAGCGTCGCACGCGCGTTGTAGATACCCACGGCTAAAGCCGTGGCACTTGCAAACTTTACAAGCTTCGCTTGCCCGCTTCGCGGGGGCTCATTCCTCCACGGGCAAGCCCGTGGATTCCTGCCGCTTCGCGGACGTTTGAAATTCCTTCAATTTGAGTCTGAAGGTGTCAGCCCCTCAACACCAATATCCACGTCGCCAAATCGCTCTTTTACCAAGCTCGATCCATAAATGAAAAACCGCGCATCCCTCCCGCGGCTGAATGTGTTCACGGTGTCGCGGATTTGATTCAAATATTTTTCCTTAATCATGCCTTCACACTATCACATTTTTATGCTACTAACAACTCCTAAGGTCTGACTCTCAAGCGAAGGTTGGCCGTTGGAAAACCCTCCACAGGCTTCGCTGGCATGGTTCCGCCGTCGGAGGCGGACAGCGAAGCCGAGGCGGAGTGCGTCCCGCGGCTGGGCGGGACGACACGTGTCTTCCCAACGGACAACCTAAGCGTCTATGAGCATCCGCTCGTATCCCCGCAATTGAGGCACTGGTCGCGCGCGGCGTTTCTCACCATGATGGAGCCGTTGATCATTGCGCGTCGTTATTCAACTTCTCCCCCGCCGCTTGCATGACCGCGGCGTAGGCGGGAATCTTTTCGTACACTTCGTCCGCCATTTCTTCTTTGTAGAGATGCGACGCGCGATTGCGATCATCAACCATGCGAAGTGCCTCCTCTGCCTGCTCGAGCGTCAGCAGCCCCGCGGTATGCGCTTCGCGCATGACCCCTTTCGGCGAACCGACGTCTACGCCCGCGTACTCGACAAGGTATTCTTTCATCGCTTTCCAAAACGCCTCGACCGTATATTCAAATCGTTGGATAGTAGCATCCCGGTTCATCTTGGTCTTCTCTCCCGCTAATGCTTCCTCTAAGGTCGCAAGCGCCTTATGGAAAACTTCTATCCTTTCTTTCGTTACTCCAGCCATAATACCGCATCGCTCATTATCCTTTCCTTAAATGTAGGATCGACACTTGTGAAATCAACGACATCAACTTTGTAGGGGAAGTTGCCTTCCTCAAAATCTTCCCTCAAACGCGCGAGCGCAGTCGGATTTACCGCGCCGGTGAGTCCTATATCAATATCGTAAAAACGATCCTTGCGAAGAGAGGACCCATACACGAACGCCTTTGTCTCCTTCAGAGAAAAGCGCCTCCGTACATAATCCTGAATTTGTTCGCAGTATTGTTGTTGAATCATGGCCCTACATTACTACATTTTCGCATAGAACGCAACCCAAATCAAAATTTATTTGTCTGAATTCCACCCGACGTTACGTCGGGGGAATGACAATTGATCAGGAGCACCCGGACGTATCGCCGCAGTTCAAGCATTTGCAGCAGAAGGCGGTTTCTGTATTTCATGCTCCAGACTCTTCAATAACGACTGCAGGTGCGTGAGACACTGCGGAAGCTCTGCATATACCTTGCGTGCCAGTTCGTCCTTGTAGGTATGGACGGTGAGATTGCGCAAATCCACCATCTCAAGCCAATACTCATCATAGTCAATCCACCCCTGTTGATACGCCTCGCGAAAACAGTCTTTCGGGGAATAACACGCGATTCCTTTCCCTTGCAGGAGCGCTTTCACCGCTTTCCAGGCGAGATCAAGCGTGAACTCGAACCGCTGGATAGCGGAATCGCGCATAAATTCTGTCTCTTCTTGCGCCAACGCGTCCCCGAGGCGCACTACTGCGCGGCTCATCTGGCGAAGTACTGCTTCCTGCTTAGTCATATCAATGCTTCTTGATGCTGCAGCGCGACATCACGGAACTCTTTCGAAGTATTCCTGAAATCAACCACGTCAATTTTATAGAGTTTATTGAGCGCGTCAATATCTTCCTTTATCTTCTCAAAAATCGCAAAAGGAACATCCTCCGGCCCCTCAATGCCAATGTCAATATCAGAGCGCGGCATACTGTCCCCTTTCACGCGCGAGCCGAAGAAAAACACGCGATACTTGTCGGTATCA
>Ga0209211_10012217_pt1 | contig 10840 bp, 1 predicted proteins | sample RifGroA2_FD_183992 | JGI IMG/M metagenome (GOLD analysis project Ga0209211, IMG submission 183992) | Groundwater microbial communities from Rifle, Colorado, USA - Groundwater A2 (SPAdes) (version 2) | ecosystem: Environmental > Aquatic > Deep subsurface > Groundwater | place: Rifle, Colorado...
TTATTATTTGAATTTACCCTTATGATTATGCCTTTATTCTTTGTAGCATCCATCCAAAAAGTAGGTGAACTAGCAGAGTCAACATAGCATAAGAATCTCTTGGTTGCGTCCAAATTTAATCCTACATCCTCCTCATCGTCCCCGCAGCATTTTTGTATTATACTGCTCTCGTAAGCATATACAGGTCTTTGATTTAAGAAATCCGAAAGTTTTTTCTTATTGTCAGGAATAAGATTTTCTTTTTTGCAGACATTCTCCTTTTCATCAGGATTGCATTTAGGATGGTAATACGCTTTTTTACTTGGATCTGCGCCTAATTCATGCTCGCCAATAGTCTCCCCTGCCTTTACTCTAATAACCTTGTCATCAGTTCCATAGCACTCCTCATCCGCGCAATTTACTTTGTTGTCCTTATCATCATCACCTTGAGTATTGCAGTCTTCCCTTGGCAGCCATTCCCCAAAATCTTCACCATCATTTATTTTGCAGAAGTATATAGTCTCTCCAACCTTTTTTTCTGCCCCCTTTCCATCTTTATTGCATAAATACCATATTCCCTTTCCATCACTTGATGCAGCGCAAAGTATATCTCCTTTTGGTTTATATTGGTTGTAATAGTCTGCAAGTGCGCATTTTTCAGCACTACATTTTCTTTGAAGATTCGTATTAAAAGAAGCATATAGTATCTGGCAAACATCATCACTATCTCTTTCACATCTTACCAAATTGCTTGAAGGTATAGAGTTTTTGGCAATTATGGAATTCCCGCTCCTCTTTATTATTGAGCCTTGTTTTACAATAGTCCACCCTTTATTATCGCTCCTCAATCCCCCATCTTCCTCTACAAGCCACAACCCACAATCACTACGACTGCCGTAGTTGCTTCCTTTGCCCCCCTCTTTGAAATGCTCTTTTTTCCACTTGAAATTCCATAATTCATCTGGAGCATTTGACACATCCATCTTTATATAAATAGAGTTAGCAGATACTAGTGTTGGAGTTGTTGGGTCTGCAGGTACAGTCTGTTGCCAGCTTTCCTCTTCAGCTTCATAATTAACCTGACCTACTCTATGCTCCCATTCCCATTCAGTATCACTTTCAGTTAGAAATCCCGTAATGTCAATAATGGCATTTGTTACTGGAATCGGGACACTTCTCCCTCCAGTTGTGTCATAAAGCTTTGCTACATAAGAACCGCTTTCCAAATCCATTATAGTCTGGCTGCCGCTTTTGCCTTGGAGTCTCTCTACTACATTATTAGAGATAAAATCATAAAATACTATTTCTGCGCTTTCCAAATTAACATCCCATTCAAGGGTAATATCCTTTGATGTGCCCTCCTCCCATGCTTCTTTAATTGTATCCCCTATTTTGCCATTGATTTTTATAATAGGACTCACGCCAATCTTCAATGCCCCAATCGAACCCCCATCGCAGTTATTAGCATCCTTTGCAGAAACAACAATATCATAATTCCATGCCGTGTACTCTTTTCTGACTGTAAAAGTATAAACATAACTCCTTCCGCTTTTGCTTGAATAAGCAGCATCGTACTGCGCAACAATCCTATCTCCATTTTTTCTTACAATCTTGACTGTCGGCTTTCTGCTGTCATCTAGGTCCCTGTCAGCTGTAAATTTGATTTCCACAAGCCCTTCTTTTACTTCAGCCTTTTTTTCATTATTTTGATAAGTTTCTATATTCTCAAATTTAGGGTTGCTTACACACTCCCCTATCGTGCACATAGAATACCTGTCTCCCCAATTCGACTCCGCATTATTACTATCCTTTGCCTGGCACGTCGCAACAATTGCAGTTCCTATTGGGAAATTAAGCGCAGCAGAAGGGCTCTCGAACTCATTTCCAGACTTATAATTCATTGTAACCCCATTAGAGTCAAAGACATTCCATACCCTTGTATCAAAGCATCTCTGGGAAGTTGATTTGTCAGTGCATGTCCCAAGCCATCCTTTTACAGTTACACTTCTTGGCAATTGCGATGAATCAGCAACATCAGCATCACTTGTATCGCACTTAATCTTAACCACGCTGCCGCTCCTGCACTCTTCTTTGCTGAAATCCTTTACATTGCTTATAATAGGCGGATTATTCACACTTGCTAAAGGATACCTATCCGCGCTCCACACTCGCACCCCAGCAGAATCAAATGCGTCTGCATTCTGGCGGTCATAGGCATTGCACGTTGCAGCTATTTTCTTTCCCGCCCACTCAGAGGGTATCTTGAAATTCTTGTAGAATCCCTGCGAGTCATATCCGTCTTTTGGCACTTTATTAAGCCCGGGGCTGCCCCAATCCCTCGAAGAGCAAGTTTCATCCTCGCAAGCCCCAATCCAGAATTTCACATCCAGTGTCGAAGTATCCTGATCAGCATCAGAAAAATCGCATCTTAAAGTTATTGTCTCACCAGGATTGAATATTGCTGCAGGTGACTCAACCCCGCTAATGTATCTTGGCAAGTTGTTCACACTAAAACTGACAGGAACTGCCGCTTTCATATCCACTCCCCTCACATCCTCGCAGCTAACATAGTAATTATTTACGCCCCTCGCCGCCGTTATTTGCGTGGAATGCGAAGTCGCGCCTTCTCCATTAGAAAACTGGCTGCTCATTGAGGCATACCCAACATTTGCAGTAGAGTGCCTGCATCTTGCATTTTCATTTGTTGCAGCAGTCAAAGTGACAGAAGTGGATGCCTGGAATGTGGTTGGGCCTGCCGAGGTGGATGGGGGGGTAGAATCCAGCATAATGCTGTCAGACAGCTGCTTTACCTTTCCTGCATTGTCCTTTATTTCATAATAGACTGTCTTTAAGCCGTCCCCTCTTAACAAATTCTCACTTAACAAATCCCAGGACTTTGCCCCAGCGCATGTTTCCCACCCGCTCCATCCACTGCTCTTTGAGTTAGAGTATCTGCATTCTTTCACTCCTGAGACTGCTATATTTGAATTGACATCACTATATTCCAATCCCAGTTGCACTGATGAGGATGTGGCATACTCCGCCCCTCCATTTATTGATATAGCTCCTGAAGGTTCTTTTTTGTCAATCAGCACAGTTTTGCTATTAACATTTTCAGGGTTTCCTGCATTGTCTGTGCAGAAATATCGCACATAATCCATTCCCTCTGCGCTGACTGTGAAAGGCGAGCTGTATGCGCCGCCTCTAATAGGATCGCATCCATTAGTATTATCTATACAGTATTTTATTACAGATGCTCCGGATTCCTCGTCAGAGCAGGCTAATGTCACATCAACATTTGCATTTGTCCATGACCCGAATAGGTATTCAGCCCCAAAAGCAGAAGGCATGGCAAATAAGCTAATTACAAAAGATGCACTTGAAGATGGATTTTTTGTGTCGGCTTTCAGTTCCTTCCCAACACTGTATTCTGCGTAGTTATTCGCATTATCATAAACTATCAATCTATACTGATAACACTTGCCGCTCTCAATAGAATCTGTCAATGAGGGATATGCCCCTGATGGGCTTATAGTTGACCATGAGCCATAATCGCCGCATTTGCTTCTGGACAAAACAGTTTCCCTCCTTTCCAGAACTGATTTTTTTATTCCTGAGCCCTTGTCCTCTCCGATATTTGCGGTTATAGCTGCTTCGCGGGAATTGCTGTAGCCTTCTTTATATGATATCGAGCCTCCCTGCGGAGGAGTTGTGTCTATTGTAAAAAGCTCGTCATTTTCCCCCGCGCAATTATTGTTATCGCTTCCTTTAACCTTAACCAGCCATTTTCCGTTTTCATAGCCCTTCTCAACATTGAACTTGTAGATATACTGGTTATCTGCTGTAGGCCCTGAAGAATACACAGATGGATATTCCCTGTTAGAGCCATAAGGCATTGCGCTAACGGAGGGGTTTCCTGCCAATCTTTTTGAGGAAGAAAACTTTATCATCATCTCGCCTTCTTTTGCAGGATTTGGACTTATTTCCTGGAAGACAAAATTAGGATTCTGGCTTCTGCTGCACTCGCTGCCAACCCCGCACACAGGATAGCCATTGCCCCAGTTGGAGTCTGCCCCATTATTGTCTCTGGCAAGGCACGCTGCTGCTATCCCAGTTCCTGTCGGCTGCTCTATTGTAAATGTCTTGATGTATTCTTTTCCTTCAAGCTCCATAGGATTATCATTATAATATGTCTTCCCCTTTCCAGCAGCCCAGCTTCTGCTCTTCTCACAATCATCTTTAACGCTGCATTCCCCTGCCCATAATTTGACAGAACTTATGCTTCCATCCACGTCTGATGCGCTGCACTTAAGCTTTATCTGGTTTCCAACCTGGCAGTTTCCTTCTATTATGATAGGCTCCACTGTTGGGGCATCATTGACAGGAATGACGTCTATCTTCGCAGTTGCAGTATTGCCATCACCCTTTCCGTCATTGCACGTATAGATAAAAAAATCTGGGCCATTATAATTAGGATTTGGCGTGTATGTCCTTTGATTTTGCTCATCTCCTCCGCCACTCAAATATCCATAATGAGGTCCTGACACAACAAAATACCTTATTCTATCTCCATCAATATCAGAGCATCTCAATCCCAATTGTGTCTGGGAGTCTTCATTTGTTGAAATACTAAAAGATTCTGCTGTGGGAAAGCTATTAACTGTAAATCTCAAATTAAAGGAATTTTCCATCTTCCTTCCCCTCATATCCTCGCATCTTATGTAATAATTATTCACTCCACGATTTGCTGTTATTCTTGCAGAATGTGAGCTAGTTCCCTTGCCATCCAAAAACGGGTATTGCATCCCCTCATATCCTATGTCGGAATTTGAATACCTGCAATTTGCATTTTCATTTGTTGCAGCAGTCAAAGTTATATCAGTGGATGCCTGGAATGCTGTTGGTCCTGCTGATGTTATTGTAGGGGGAGAAGAATCCAGTATAATGCTGTCCGACACCCTCTTTGCATTTCCCGCATTGTCCTTTATTTCATAATAGGCTGTCTTTAAGCCGTCCCCGCTTGACAAATCCCATGACCTTGCAGAAGAGCATCTTTCCCACCCGCTCCATCCATTGCTTTCTGAGTTAGAGTATCTGCATTCCTTTACTCCTGAGACTGCTATATTTGCATTATCATTATTATCCGCATATTTCAGCTTCAGCAATGCTGATGCTGATGTAGTGTATTCTGCCCCATCATTTATTGAAATGCTTCCAGAAGGCTCTTTTTTGTCAATCAGCACAGTTTTGCTATTAACATTTTCAGGGTTTCCTGCATTGTCTGTGCAGAAATATCTCACATAATTCATTCCCTCTGCGCTGACTATAAAAGGCGAAATGTATGCGCTGCCCCTAGTAGGATCGCATCCATTAGAACTACTTATGCAGTACTTTATTACAGATGGACCCGACTCCGTATCAGAGCAGGTTAAAGTGACTGACGCACTGAACTTTGCCCATGTGTCGAATGGCTGGGTGGAGATAATAGATGTGGACGGCGGCGATGTATCTACCTTTACAACTTTTGCAACTGAATAGCTCTGCTCATTTCCTGCATTGTCAGAAACCCGCCACCTGTACCTATAGCACTTTCCATTTTGCGCAGGTGTTGTCAGAGTTGGAGGATTGCCGCTATAAGCGATTGCTTCCCAAATTCCAAATTCTCCGCAATCACCCCTTAAATTTCCTTCCGTCTTCTCCAGTTTTCTCCTTGATGTGCTTATTCCAGAAGAATCCACACCGTCTAATGCGAAAATAGAGATAGAAGGAGATGCAATATACCCATCAGTGTAGGATATCGAGCCTCCCTGCGGAGGAGTTGTGTCTATTGTAAAAAATCCCTCATTTTCCCCCACGCAATTATTACTATCGCTTCCTTTAGCCTTAACAACCCATTTTCCGTTTTCATAGCCCTTCTCAATCTTAAATTTGTAGATGTACTGATTATCTGCTGTAGGCCCTGAAGAATAATCCACTCTATACTCTTTGTTGGCGCCATCGGGCTTTGCAATGACATTTGGATAGCCTGCCAATGGCTTTGAAGAGGTAAACTTTATTGTAACCTCGCCCTCTTTTGCAGGATTTGGAGTTATTTCCTTGAAGGTAAAAATAGGATTCTGGTTTATGCTGCACAATGTGCCAACCACGCACACAGGATAGCCATTGCCCGGGTTGGAATCTACGCCATTATTGTCTCTGGCAAGGCACGCTGCTGCTATCCCAGTTCCTGTCGGCTGCTCTATTGTAAATGTCTTGATGTATTCTTTTCCTTCAAGCTCCATACTATTATCATTATAATATGTCTTCCCCCTTTTAGTAGTCCAGCTGCTTGTCGCTTGGCATCCATCTTTAACGCTGCATTCCCCTGCCCATAATCTGACAGAGCTTATGCTTCCATCCACGTCTGATGCGCTGCACTTAAGCTTTATCTGGTTTCCAACCTGGCAGTTTCCCTCTACTCTAATGGCTGCTGTAGGGGCATCATTGGCAGGCTTGACATCTATTCTAAAAGTGCGGTATGCGCTCAATGAGCCGTCAGAAACCATTACACTAATATCAGAATATCCATATTTATCAGGAGAAGGATTAAGACAGTTAACATATCTGTTGGATGCAATATGGCATGATATAAGGCTTGGGTTGCTCTGGCTCTGTATGCTGAAAGTCAAGCCTGCAGGCGCATCAATATCCTGGGCGTATAAATTCAAGTCAATCCAATTATCCTGAGGATCCTCATCTTCATTAATGAATTTGTTTGGAATCCCTATTAAATTTGGAGGGTCATTGACAGGAGCTACATTAATTGAAACAGTCCCTATATTGCTGTCCTCCTTCTTGTCATTGCACTTATAGGTAAAAGTGTCTGAGCCGTAATAGTTGCTGTTTGGGGTGTAAATTACTTTATTCCCAACAATAGGCGAAATAGGTGATAATCCCCCATATGCTGGTTTTGAGTTGATTGAATATGTTACTGCATCTCCATCAGGGTCAGGGCAGTTTAATGTTATTTCTCCTGATGAATCCTCATTTATTGAAATACTTACAGGATTAGCTGTCGGGGCCCTGTTGCCGCATTTTGTGCTAATCCCAAATTCTTCTGTAAAGCAGTAAAAGTCTCTTTGGCTGACCATATTATCGCTGTTATAATCAAAATTTGCGCAGCCCCCTGAAGCAGTCTTTCCAAAACAATTGGCTAGCTGGACATAATCCTGGAAATCGACCCTTCCATCCCTGTTTGAGTCCGAGCAGGAATTCCTGTTTTTGTCGCACCTGCAGTCAGCGCTCTTGCCGAAATCCTCTGCAAAGCAGTAGAAGTCATTATTCCCTATCTGCTTATCCAGATTGTAATCAAAAATATAGCACCCCTCTTTTGATGATGTGGCTGAGCCAAAGCAGCCTGCAAAAGCAACATAATCAGGATAATCAACTAACCCATTTTTATTTGAGTCAGAGCATCCCACATTCCTCTGGCATCCGCACGATACTGGCTTATCAAAATCTGACTGGAAGCAGACAAAATCATTTCCATCAATTGCCCCATCAAGGTTGTAATCAAATCTAAAGCACCCGCTCTCAGTTATGGACTTGCCGAAGCATTTCGAAAATCTCACCAGGTCCTGGAAATCAGCTACTCCATTGCCGTCAGAGTCAGAGCATCCTGCCTTTCTTGATGTGCACGAAACCTTATACCTGTCAGCAAAACACAGGAAATCCTGAAACACTGCTTGATTATCACCATTAAAATCAGAATCCGCGCACTGCTGGGCAGAGCATCCGGATGAAGGGCTGTTGCAGTTCGAATTAAAGCACTTGGAGAATAATGTATAGTCTCCAACATCCACCCCTCCATTTTTGTTGATATCTCCATTTGGAATAGTTCCAGAGCATTGCCCGCTGATGCACATATCACTTTTTGAGCACACATTGCCGTCATCGCAAGGCGTCTTGTCAGGCTTATTTCCTGTCTTGCCAGTCTTTTCCCACTTTGTCTGGCTGCTAACAAAGTTGCAGTTCCCATTCCCGCAGCTATAGGTTCTATACTCCTGGAGCTTCCACTCTTCTTGTGTGCATGCCCCTGTGCTTCTCCATTCTCTTACTGCAGGCTCGACATCATACCAATTATTATTCCCCTTGCATATGTTCCAGCCCCCATAATATCCGCAGGGATTAGCAACTTTTGCTGCCCCTAGGCATGGAAGGTTACCGCATTTTCCGCATGTATTGCTATCCTCATTTGTGCATTTTCCTCCACAACCATCGTCATTCGTTCCGCATCGCTCTGCACAATTACGAATGCAGCACTTAGCCCTGTAAACGAAGTTAGCTTTGTCGGTTCCGTAGTAACCAGAATCACAGGAAGATGAGCTATCAGCTATCCATTGTCCATTATTATAATATTCCAGACGATTGCCCTCTCCTACACATACTCTCCCATCAGAGTTACTGCACTGCGTATTTCCTGTTTGCCCTTTTGAAACCTTTACATACGGAGAACCTATATCCAATACCTCGCAGATTCCTGAATTGCACCTTATACCTGCTTCGCAGCTTCTGCAATTCAAAGTCCCTCCGCAGCTGTCACTCCAGCTGCCGCAGGATTTTCCTAATCCAGCGCAACTTGCAGGAGCACATACGCTGCAAGCCTTGCTCTCTGTCCTGAAATTGCCGCAGCCATCGTTGCAGGTTCTAGTTCCACAACCTTCTCTAGAATATCCTGTGCTGCTATAAGCTCCGCAGCTCCCCGAAACACAGTTAACCTGGGCATTAAATGTCTTGCTGGTGCTTCTTCCGCCCCCATTTGTATTTTCATAACAGGTTAGTATAAAATCTTTGGAGCCTGAGCTGCTAAAAACAGCTTCCCTATTCAAGTCCCCGTTGCTGCTCCCGCTTTGCCCAATTCCATTAAAAGACAAGCCACTCTCAGGCCCGTCCAGTTTGCAGCTGCCTGTACTGCTTGATCTCCACGAAATGACAAAATTTCTCTTCTCACCTGCATTAACACTATTTGGAGAAACACTGAAACTAGTAATATCAGGAGCAGGCTCAATTCCCGTCCCCATTCCCTCAATCATATAAACCGCATTCTCCCATGCCCCCCCCAAATAAAACCCATTGCCATCTACGTTTCCGCTGCAGCTTTTCTCGCCATACTTCCCATAGCTGCTGCCTCCAACCCAACACCCTCCATTATTCTGCATCCCAATATATTTATACCCTGAATTATAAGCCCAGCTTACACACCCGCTTACATCACTTGTGCCAAGAGAAATAGGCAATGCTCTGCTTGGCTGGTCATTAAAGCATCCCGCAAATCTTATAGACATTGGTATTGTTCTTGTGCCTCTGTCTGTTACAATGCTCACCACACCAACATTTCCAACAGCTATCGGCTCCACGCATTTTCCGCTTCTGCATTTTCCATTCCCTCCGCAATTAGTTCCATCCCCTAAAGTTGCATGGCTGCATTTTCCAACACTGCAGCTGTCAGAAGTGCAGGAATTTCCATCATTGCAATTCGTGCTTAAACAGCTATCCTGGCAAGCGCCATTGACGCAGCTATAACCAGAATTGCAGCTTCCGCAATTTATAGTTCCGCCGCATCCATTATCCCAGCTTCCGCATGATTTCGATAAAATAGAGCATGTCTTTGGAGCGCATCCCGTGCCTTCGCATATGCCTCCCCAGACCCATGAAGTATCTGTTCTTCCTGTTGTTAAGTCTCCGCTCCAGCATTCACACTCCCCATAATTAAGCCCGCCTTTGCACCTGCCGTATCCATCCCAGCATGCCTGGATGCATTTAGCGCCTGTAACAGTGGCGCAAAAATTTAAGCAGTCCTGCTTCTCATTTAGAAATTTAGTAATTCCCGGCTTCTCATCAATCAAATAACCGCCGCAGACCGAACTATAATCACGAACAGCCGAGCAGGACCTCGCATTAGCCTCAATGCTTCCAAGAATCGAAGCTATAAAAATAAGAATAATCCATCTGCCAAAGTTCTTCCTTAACTTTCCACCCCTTTTTTTAACCCTCATTTTTTAGCTTTGTCCCTGTCCACCTTTTCCTGTATCGCCTCATTAATATACTGAATAAGAGTCTTATCCTGAAGAATAGAATTTAGTTTAGTCTTCTTATGAAGTTCAGTCTCTACCTCAATGTTTATTCTCGGCATTAGTAATATAACTTAACTAACTTATTTTATTTATCAAATTAAATTTACTTACTAAATTAAGTATACTAATCTATGTACCTTTATATAACTAAATTATTAATATATAAATGTTTCTATGCCGCCTATGCCAAAAATTCACTGAAAGTGAATTTTTGGCTTTTCACATAGCTAATAAATCATTGTAATTAGAAGTCCACATAGTGCAGTGCTTCTTGCCCTCCCAGTAATAAAAGCACTGCTTGCCGAATTTTTCCCATCTCACGCAGCCCTGACAGGCTAAAGGAACACTGCTTTTCTTCTCTTTCTTTTCTTCCTGCGATTCTTCCATTTTCCAAAATCAGTCCAAAAAGTCGCCTTTCTTGATTTTCTCTGGGAGGTATTTCTCCGATATAAATGTTATGCCTTTTGAAGACAATGCCTGTATTTCCAGCTTTGCTCCAAAGTCTTTCATCATCTTGAACTGCCTCTGCCAGTCCTTGTCCTTCTTGAACCATTCATAATCAGCTATCTGCTTCAGCCTTGTCAAATCCACATCCTTGAACTTGATAAAATGCTTTTTTAAGTCGTAATTTATTGCGTCATCCGCAGTAATCCCCAAAAACCTCGCATTCTGCAGCGTCATCGTGCCTGACATATGCGCAAGATTGATTGAGCCGAACTTCAGCACAGAATAAATATAAAACCCCCAAG